>Ga0070698_100003439_pt1 | contig 17407 bp, 15 predicted proteins | sample KBSK1502metaG_FD_65477 | JGI IMG/M metagenome (GOLD analysis project Ga0070698, IMG submission 65477) | Corn, switchgrass and miscanthus rhizosphere microbial communities from Kellogg Biological Station, Michigan, USA - KBS K1-50-2 metaG | ecosystem: Host-associated > Plants > Roots >...
CACCTCAGCCAGCCGCTCCTCCCCGAACCCGGAAGTCCCCACGGCGACATTCAGCCCATGCTCCACGCACCACTTGAGGTTCCCCATGACCACGCCAGGATGCGTAAAGTCCACGACGACATCGGAGCCGAGCAGAGCCTCTAGCGAATCCCCCTCGTCCACCTGAGCGACAAGCTCAAGGTCGGCCTCTCCCTCGACGGTGGCGCCCACCTGCTGCCCCATCCGCCCCCGGGCCCCAACCACCCCCACCTTGATCATCACGCCTCCCATTGGCTAGCCGTTCGCGCAGGATCTTACGCCGCCAAGCCACCCACACCCGGAAAGAGCCGACGGCATATTGGCGGTGTGGCCCACAGGCGCGAATGTATTGGCGCTGTGGGCCACACCGCCAACCCCACCCGAGGGCACTCTCGGACAGTGGCGACGGCGGTCAGCTCCCGACTTGCGCGAAGGGACCCCGCTAACCGAGCGCGCGGCGCTTGGTTAGGACAGGATGCCGGAGAACGCTGCCGGGTCGTCGAACGGGCCGACGACAGCAAGGGCCTTTGGCCGGGTAAGGACCTCAGCCGCGATCGCCCGGATGTCGTCGTGGGTGACCCCGTCGATCGCCGCGATCAGCTCGTCGACCGGCTCCAGGTCGGGGTAGACCAGCTCGGACTTGCCGAGCCTGGTCATACGCGAGGACGGGTCCTCGAGGCCGAGGACCATGCCGCCGCGTACCTGGCCCTTGCCGCGGTCGAGCTCCGCGTCGGTCAGCCCCTGGTCGACGACCTTCGTGATCTCGGCGATGCAGATCGACAGGACGTCGTCGGCCTTGGACGGCAGGCAGCCGGCGTAGAGGCCCCACATGCCGGTGTCCGCGTGCTGCGCGGTGAAGCTGTAAACCGAGTATGCCAGCCCCCGCTTCTCGCGGACCTCCTGGAACAGTCGCGACGACATGCCGCCGCCGAGCGCGGCGTTCAGCACGCCGAGCGCGAACCGCCGCTGGTCCGTGCGGGCCAGCCCCTCGCAGCCGAGCACCAGGTTGGCCTGCTCGATCGGCCGCGACACCAGCTTCAGCCCGGAGCCGGCGAACGGCCCGTAGCCCTCCCACAGCACCGCGCCGGACTTGCGCAGCCGCGGCGCGGCGGGCGCCTCGCCCGAGGTCGCCTCCAGGGCGTCCTTGAACGCGGCACGGACCCTGGCCACCACCGCGTCGTGATCCAGGTTGCCGGCCGCCGCGACCACGAGGTGCGGCGCGGTGTACCTGGCGGCGTAGTGCTCCCAGATCTGGTCGCGGGTGATCGCGTTTATTGACCCGACCGTGCCGAGGACCGGGCGGCCGAGCGGCGTGTCGCCGAAGAGCTGCTCCGTGAACGCCTCGTGGACCGTGTCCCCCGGGTCGTCCTCGTTCATCGCGATCTCTTCGAGCACCACGTTCCGCTCGGCGTCCACGTCCTTCGGCTGGATCAGCGAGGACGTGACCATGTCCGACAGCACGTCGATCGCCAGCGGCAGGTCGGCGTCGAGCACCCGCGCGTAGTAGCACGTGTACTCCTTGCCGGTGAACGCGTTGAGCTCACCGCCCACCGCGTCAATCGCCGCCGAGATGTCCAGGGCGGTGCGCTGGGGGGTGCCCTTGAACAGCAGGTGCTCAAGGTAGTGGGTCGCACCCGCGTGCGCCTGGTCCTCGTCGCGTGAGCCGACGCCGACCCAGATGCCGAGCGCTACCGACCGGACAGACGGCAGGGACTCGGTGACAACGCGCAGACCGCCCGGGAGGACGGTCTTGCGCACTGTCGAGTCATTAGGCATTCCCATTTATTCGGGGCGCCCGCCACGAGAGCGGTGCCGGGTACGGCGTGCGCCGTCGTCGCCGCCGCGGTCGCGGTGCGGCCGGTCGCCGCGGTCGCCCCGGTCGGAGCGCTCCGGGCGATCGCCGTGCGAGTCGCCGCCGGACAGGTCCTCGCCGGCCGCCTCGCGCTCGAGCACCTCGACGGGAACGAGCGACAGCTTGCCGCGGTCGTCGATCTCGCGGATCTCGACCTGGATCTTGTCGCCCACGTGGATCACGTCTTCGACGTTCTCGATCCGCTTGCCGCCGTGCAGCTTGCGGATCTGGGTGACGTGCAGCAGGCCGTCCTTGCCCGGCAGCAGTGAGAGGAACGCGCCGAACGTGGTCGTCTTCACCACGGTGCCGAGGAACCGCTCGCCCACCTCGGGCATGTGCGGGTTCGCGATCGCGTTGATCAGGTCCCGCGCCGCGTCGGCGGACGGGCCGTCGGTCGCGCCGACGTAGATGGTGCCGTCGTCCTCGATCGTGATCTCGGCGCCGGTGTCGTCCTGGATCGAGTTGATCATCTTGCCCTTCGGGCCGATGACCTCGCCGATCTTGTCCACCGGGACCTTCAGCGTGATGATCCGCGGGGCGTAGGGGGACATCTCGCCGGGCTCGGTGATAGCACCGCGCATCACGCCGAGGATCGTCATCCGCGCGCCGTGCGCCTGCTTCAGCGCGGCGGCGAGCACCGAGGCCGGGATGCCGTCGAGCTTGGTGTCCAGCTGGAGCGCGGTGATGATGTGCTCCGTGCCCGCCACCTTGAAGTCCATGTCGCCGAACGCGTCTTCGGCGCCGAGGATGTCGGTGAGCGTCACGTACTGGCCGCCCTCGTGGATCAGCCCCATCGCGATGCCCGACACCATGTCCTTCAGCGGCACGCCGGCGTTGAGCAGCGCCATCGTCGAGGCGCAGACGGAGCCCATGGACGTGGACCCGTTGGAGCTGATCGCCTCGGACACCTGCCGGATCGCGTAAGGGAACTCCTCGCGCGTCGGCAGCACCGGGATCAGCGCGCGCTCGGCGAGCGCGCCGTGGCCGATCTCGCGGCGCTTCGGCGACCCCACCCGGCCGGTCTCCCCGGTCGAGTACGGCGGCATGTTGTAGTTGTGCATGTACCGCTTGGTCCGCTCAGGGTTCAGCGTGTCGATCATCTGCTCCATGCGGAGCATGTTGAGCGTGGTCACGCCGAGCACCTGGGTCTCGCCGCGCTCGAACAGCGCGGAGCCGTGCACTCGCGGCAGCACGCCGACCTCGGCGGACAGCGGCCGGATGTCGGTCAGGCCGCGGCCGTCGATGCGCAGGCCGTCGCGGATGATCCGTTCCCGCACCAGCTTCTTGGTGAGGCTGCGCAGCGCGCCGCTGATCTCCTTCTCGCGGCCCTCGAACGCGACGAGGCGCTCCTGGGCGAGGGCCTTCACCCGCGCCTCCTCGGCCTCGCGCTCGGCCTTGCCTGAGATCGTCAGGGCCTTGGCCAGGTCGTCAGAGACCGAGTCGGCGACGGCCTGGTAGACGTCCTCGGTGTAGTCGGCGAAGATGGGGAACTCCGCGGTGCCCGCCGAGCTGATGCCGGCCTCCGCGGCCTCGGCGGCGAGGATTCGCTGCGCCTCGCACAGCGCGGCGATGAACGGCTTGGCCGCCTCGAGGCCCTCGGCGACGGTCTCCTCGTCAGGCGTGACCGCGCCGGTGGTCTCCGCGTCCTTCAGGAGCTTGAGCGTCTCCGGCGTGGACTCCGCCTCGACCATCATGATCGCCACGTCGCCGTCCTCGAGCACCCGGCCCGCGACGACCATGTCGAACGTCGCGTGGCTGAGCTGCTCATGGGTCGGGAACGCGACCCACTGGTCCTTGATCAGCGCGACCCGGACGCCACCGATCGGACCGGAGAACGGCAGGCCGGCCAGCTGGGTGGACATCGACGCCGCGTTGATCGCGACCACGTCGTACAGGTGCTCCGGGTGCAGCGCCAGGATGGTGGCAACGACCTGGATCTCGTTGCGCAGCCCCTTGACGAAACTCGGGCGCAGCGGGCGGTCGATCAGCCGGCACGTGAGGATCGCGTCCTCGGACGGACGGCCCTCGCGGCGGAAGAACGAGCCGGGGATCCGGCCCGCCGCGTACATCCGCTCCTCGACGTCCACGGTAAGCGGGAAGAAGTCCAGGCCTTCCTTCGGCTGCTTGCTCGCGACGGTGGCGGACAGGACGACGGTCTCGTCGTCCAGGATGGCGAGCGCGGAACCGTTCGCCTGGCGGGCCAGCCTGCCCGTCTCGAACCTAATCTTGCGTACGCCAAACTCGCCGTTGTCAATAACGGCTTCGGCGCTCTTCACACCCTTCACGGGTGAGACCTCCTTGCGGTCGATCCCGCACCCACCCGCCGCCGTTGCCGTGGTCGGCTCTGGCGTACCCGCTTTGCGTTTCCGCAGTTCTCCTTCGGTATTCTCTAGTCGCTCTGCGTTCCAGCGGGCCGCCGGCCGGTCTTCGATCGAAGCCCTCGGGTAGCCAGATGCTGACCCGGGGACCACTACCGAGGACCGGCCCAGGCGCTCGGGCCGGGGGGCTACGGGATGTGTCTTATCGCTTATTTTCTGTTATCAAGCGGGCCAGCGCCAACGTTACCGGCCCGGAGTCACCGGGTCCAGCTCACCGGCCCGGTGTGACGGGCACTGCTACCTACGCAGCCCAAGGCGCTCGATCAGCGTGCGGTACCGGTTGATGTCGGTGTTGCGCAGGTAGGTCAGCAGCCGACGGCGGCGGCCCACGAGCAGCAGCAGGCCGCGGCGGCTGTGGTGATCGTGCTGGTGCACCTTGAGGTGCTCGTTCAGGTCGTTGATCCTGCGGGTCATCAGCGCGATCTGGACCTCCGGCGAACCGGTGTCACCCTCATTTGTCGCGTACTCCGCGAAGATCTGCTTCTTGACTTCGGCGTCGAGCGGCACGTGGCTCCTTAAGCTTGGTGTTTGGGTGTCACCCCGAAGGACGGCCGCGATGAGGGTGCAGCACATCCCCGCCGGTCCATTACCGGCAGCGTTTCACAGTACCACGAGCTACCGAGTGAGTTCGCGAGCCTGGTCAACGTCGCGGCGCATCTGCTCCACCAGGGCCTCGACCGACTCGAACCTGAGCGTGCCGCGCAGCCGCGCCGCGAAGTCGATCGCGGCGTGCACGCCGTACAGGTCCAGGTCGCTGCGGTCGAGCGCGTACGCCTCCACGGTCCGTTCGCCGCCGGCGCCGAACGTCGGGTTGGTCCCGATGGAGATCGCGGCCGGCCAGCGCTGCTCGTCGCGGCCCTCCGCGTCCAGGCTGGCCAGCCAACCCGCGTAGATCCCGTCGGCGGGGATCGCGGTGTGCGGCGGCATTTCCAGGTTGGCGGTGGGGAAGCCGAGTGCCCGGCCGCGCTGGTGACCGCGGACCACGACTCCCTCGACCCGGTGCGGCCGGCCGAGCGCCTTTGCCGCCGCCGCCACGTCGCCCTCTTCCAGCATGTGCCTGATGGATGTCGAGGAGATCGTCGCGCCGTCCGCGTCGAGCAGCGGCATGCCCTCGGTGCTGAACTCGTACTTCTCGCCCAGCTTGGCGAGCAGCGGGACGTCTCCGGCGGCCTTGTGGCCGAACCTGAAGTCCTCCCCCACCACGACCAGGCCGGCGTGCAGCCGCTCGACCAGGACGGTCCGCACGAACTCGTCGGGGTCAAGCCGGGAGAACGCGACGGTGAACGGCACCACGAAGACCGCGTCGGCCCCCATCCCGGCGAGCAGCTCGGCGCGGCGGCGGGCCGAGCACAGGAACGGCGGATGGCTGCCTGGCCTGATCACCTCGTCCGGGTGCGGGTCGAACGTGATCACCACGACCGGCAGGCCGCGCTCCTTGCCGGCCTGGGCGGCGCGTTCCACGATGCGCTGATGGCCCCGGTGCACCCCGTCGAACACGCCGATCGTGACGACGGACTCACCCCACCCTTCGGGCACCTCATCGAGGCCGTACCAGCGGTACACGATAGTTTCCGCCCTCCTTAGCTCCAGAACAAGCCTAGCCATCCCCGCCAGGGCGGAGGGCGGCTGCCCGGGGCGGGTCCGCGAAGACGGCGAGGGAGCGCAGGCGACCAGACTCTTCGGCGACAAGTGCCACCAGTGTGCCGTCCGGGGCGAATGCGGCTATTGGGGTTTGAGGGGTGGCGGGGGCGGCGCCGGGCGCGGCGGGGGTGGCTTCGGGGGCGGCGGGGGTGCCGGGAGCGGGGGGCGGAGTCTCCTGGCTGGCCGTGCCGTGCGGCGGGACCGGGATGCGGACGCCGTGCGCCAGGCGGCGGGCGTCGTCCGCCGTGAGGTCCAGCCGCGGGAAGGCCGCGGCAGCGGCGGCAGGCAGCGGAGTCAGCCGCATACGTTCGGACAAATCTTCCAAAGAGTGCGCCTGCTGGAGCCGGTAGGGGCCTACCGCGGTACGCCGCAGCGCGGTCAGGTGACCGCCGGTGCCCAGCGCGGCGCCGAGGTCGCGGGCGAGCGCTCGGATGTACGTGCCGCTGGAGCAGCGGATCCGCGCGTCGATGTCCAGGTAGTCCCCGCACGGGCGGACCTCGCCGACGGCGAACTCGTAGACGGTCACCTGACGGGCGGCCAGGTCAGGCGCGGCGCCCGCGCGGGTGAGCTTGTAGGCGCGCTGGCCGCCGACCTTGATCGCGCTGACCCTGGGCGGGACCTGGGAGATCTCGCCCGTCAGCCTCGCGACCCCGGCGTCGATCGCCTCTCGGGAGATGCCACGCGCCGACGCGCCGCGAACCGGCTCGCCCTCCGCGTCGTCGGTGCTGGTCGACTGGCCGAGCCGGATCGTCGCCGCGTACTCCTTCTCGGTCAGCGTGAGGTAGCCGAGCAGCCTGGTGGCCTTCTCGACACCCACGACGAGGACGCCGGTCGCCATCGGGTCGAGCGTCCCCGCGTGCCCGACCCGGCGGGTGCCGGCGAGCTTCCTGATCCTGGCGACCACGTCGTGCGAGGTCATACCGCCGGGCTTGTCGACGATGATCAGCCCGGAAGGCACGGTCATCGGGCGGTCACTCGTCCTCGTCGGCCCAGTCGTCCTCATCCTCGACCGGCTTCTTGTACGGGTCAGGGTCGCCGGCCCAGGTCGCGCCCTCCCGGGCGCGGGCCAGCTCCTCGTCGGCCTGCCGGGCGGCCGCGACCAGGTCGTCGATGCGGCGCGCGCTGTCCGGCAGCGCGTCGGCGACGAACTCGATCGACGGGCTGTGCCGCAGCCCGAGCTGCCGGCCCACCTCCGAGCGGATGACACCGGTCGCGCTGTGCAGCGCGGCGGCGGACTCCGCCTGCTCCTCAGGCGTGCCCAAGACCGTGTAGTAGACCGTCGCCTCCCGCAGGTCGTTGGTCAGCCGCGCTTCGGTCACCGTGACGAAACCCAGCCTGGGGTCCTTGATCCGGCGCTCGAGCAGCTCGGCCACGATCACGGCGATCCGCTCGGCGAGACGGCGCGTGCGGGCGTCGGCCATGGTCGGTCACTCCTCTTCGGTAAACAGCCGCTGCCGCGTGGACAGCAGCTCGATCTCCGGCCGCGCGGCCACCAGACGCTCGCACTCGTCCAGCACCTGCGTCGCGTTGCCGGCGGTGGCGGACACGACCGCCACTCCGATCTCAGCACGCCGGTGCAGGTCGAGGTGACCGGTCTCGGCGACTGCGACGCCGGGGAACCGGCGCCGCAGTTCCGCGACGAGCGGCCGGACGACGGCCCGCTTCTGTTTCAGCGAGCGGACGTCGCCCAGCAGCACGTCCAGCGTCAGCGCGGCTATGTACACCTCTTCGGCTCTCGGCCCTTCAGCCGGGGCCGGGTCAGGCCCTCGGCTTCTCCCGCATCTCGAAGGTCTCGATGACGTCCTCGACCTTGATGTCGTTGTAGCCGATACCGACACCGCACTCGAAGCCCTCGCGGACCTCGGTCACGTCGTCCTTGAACCGGCGCAGCGACTCGACGGTCAGGTTGTCCGAGATCACCACGCCGTCCCTGACCAGCCGCGCCTTGCTGTTGCGGTTGATCGTGCCGGAGCGGACGATGCAGCCGGCGATGCTGCCGATCCTCGGCACCCTGAAGACCTCGCGGACCTCCGCGGTACCGAGCTGCACCTCCTCGAACTCGGGCTTGAGCATGCCCTTGAGCGCGGCTTCCACCTCTTCGATCGCCTGGTAGATGATCGAGTAGTAGCGGATGTCCACGCCCTCGCGCTGCGCGAGCTCGCCGGCCCGGCCGGCCGGACGGACGTTGAAGCCGATGATCACCGCGTCGGACGCGATGGCCAGGTTCACGTCGTCCTGGGTGATCGCGCCGACGCCGCGGCCGATGACCCGCAGCGTGACCTCCTCGCCCACGTCGATCTTGAGCAGCGCGTCCTCCAGGGCCTCCACCGACCCGGACACGTCACCCTTGATGATGAGCAGGAGCTCTTCGCGCTGGCCGGCCTTGAGCGCCGACTCCAGGTCCTCGAGAGTGACCCGGCGCCTGCGCTGGGCGAACTGGGCGGTCCGCTCGCGGGCCTCGCGGCGCTCGGCGATCTGCCTGGCCATCCGGTCGTCGGAGACAACAAGGAAGTTGTCGCCGGCGTCCGGGACCGCGGTGAGACCGAGCACCTGCACCGGACGGGACGGCAGCGCCTCGGACAGCTGGTCGCCGTTCTCGTCGAGCATGGCCCGGACTCGGCCGTAGGCGTCGCCGCCCACGATCGAGTCGCCGACGTGCAGCGTGCCGCGCTGCACCAGCACGGTCGCCACCGGGCCGCGGCCCTTGTCGAGCTGCGCCTCGATCACGGTGCCCTGCGCGTCCTGCTCGGGGTTGGCCCGCAGGTCGAGCGCGGCGTCCGCGGTCAGGATGACCGCCTCGAGCAGCTGGTCGATGCCGATCCCCTTGGTCGCGGACACGTCGACGAACTGGGTGTCGCCGCCGAACTCCTCGGCCACCAGGCCGTACTCGGTGAGCTGGGCCCGCACCCGAGCCGGGTCGGCGCCCTCCTTGTCCACCTTGTTGACCGCCACCACGATCGGCACGTTCGCCGCCTGGGCGTGGTTCAGCGCCTCGGTGGTCTGCGGCTTCACGCCGTCGTCCGCCGCGACCACGAGCACCACCAAGTCGGTGGTCTCGGCGCCGCGGGCACGCATGGCGGTGAACGCCTCGTGACCCGGGGTGTCGATGAAGGTGATCTTCCGCTCGTCGCCGTCGACCTCGGTCTGTACCTGGTACGCACCGATGTGCTGGGTGATGCCGCCCGCCTCGCGTGCCACCTGGTTGGTGTGCCTGATCGCGTCGAGGAGCTTGGTCTTGCCGTGGTCGACGTGACCCATGACGGTGACCACCGGGGGCCGCGCCTGAAGGTCTTCCTCGCCGCCCTCGTCCTCGCCGAACTCGATGTCGAACGACTCGAGCAGCTCCCGGTCCTCCTCCTCGGGGGAGACGACCTGAACGTTGTAGTTCAGCTCGGCGCCGAGCAGCTGCAGCGTCTCGTCGTTCACCGACTGGGTGGCCGTCACCATCTCGCCGAGGTGGAACAGCACCTGCACCAGGCTCGCCGGGTTGGCGCCGATCTTGTCGGCGAAGTCGCTGAGCGACGCGCCGCGGCTGAGCCGGATGGCCTGGCCGTTGCCGCGCGGAACCTGCACGCCGCCGATCGTCGGGGCCTGCATGTTGTCAAACTCTTGCCGCCGCTGCTTCTTCGACTTGCGGCCGCGGCTCGGCTTGCCGCCGGGACGCCCGAAGGCGCCCGCGGTGCCGCCGCCTGCCCTGCCCCTGCCACCGGGACGAGCCGGAGCGCCACCGCCACCGCCGCCGCCACCGGGACCGCCGCCACCGCGGGGACCGCCGCCGGCGCCGCCGCCAGGACGCGGGCCACTGCCCGCGCCGGCCGGCCGGCCGCCGCCGCCGGGACGCGGGGCGCCAGCTCCGGCGCCACCGGGACGCGGGCCACGGCCGGGACCGCCGCCGCCTGGGCCGGACCGGCCACCGGGACCACCGGAACCACCGGAACCCACCGGCCGCGACGGCATGTTCATCGGGCTAGGACGCGGACCACCGGGACGCGGGCCGCCAGGACGCGGGCCACCGTCCGAGTGCGTGCCTGGACCGCCGGCCCCCGGACCACCGGGCCGGCCGGGACCGCGGGCGCTGGTCCGGGCCCCGCCAGGGCCGGCCCCGCCGGGCACGCCAGGACGCGGGCCGCGGTCACGGCGGTCACCGTCACGACGGTCACCGTCACGGTCACGGCGGTCACCGTCACGGTCACGGTCGCCGACACCGGGGCGGGGCGCCGGGGTCGCGCCCATGCCGGTCGCCGTCGAGCTGAACGGGTTGTTACCAGGCCGGGGACCCGGGCGCGGGCCGCGCTGCCCGGGAGTCGCCGGGGCGCCGGGGCGCGGAGCACCGGGACGCGGCGCGGCGCCAGGGGCGCTCGGGCCGCCGGGGCGTGCCGAGCCGCCGCTGGTCTGCGGGCCTTGCGGACTGCCAGGACGCTGCGCGCCAGGCCGCGGCGCCGCCGGCCGCGGGCCCTGCCCGCCGCCGAGCTGTCCGGACGGTCCCTGGCCCTGCTGCCCGGGACCAGCCGGGCGCGCCTCTGGACGCTCGACGTCGAGAGACCCGGCGGGCACGCCAGCGGCAGGCACCGACGGAACCGGACGCGGCGGCACGGGACGCGGCGCGGGCCTGGTCCCGGTCACGTCAGGCGCGCCGGAAGAAGTATCGGCAACTGAACCGCGGTCGTCCGCGACCGGCGCCGCGACCGGGGTTACCTGGGCGGCAGGCGCGCTCGGTGCGCCGCCATTGACGCCGTCACCGGAAACCTGGCCTGGACCGCGATCGCCATGCCGCGCGTCGCCGCCCTGATCCCGGCGGCCCGCCGGGGCGGCAGCACGCTGACCCTGGCGACCCGGCTTCGCCGAATCGCCTGCGAACTGCTCCTTGAGCCTGCGGACGACCGGCGCCTCGATCGTCGATGACGCCGAACGCACGAATTCGCCCATTTTCTCGAGCTCGGCCATGACAGCCTTGCTCTCTACACCGAACTCCTTCGCGAGTTCGTAAACCCGGACCTTCGCCACTATGCTCCTCTGCTCGGCCCTACCCAGGGCCATCTCCCGAATCGTCAGCCGATCCGGGGCATAGGGTGCTCCGGGTCGGCGTCAGCTCGCGCCGTTCATCGCCTTGTGCTCATCGAGCGCTCATAAGCTTCTCGACCTGCTTTCCGTACAGGTTTCCGTTGTGTCCAGCCGTGATAGGTACGAAGCAAGCGAGGCGGAGTTGAGCGGACCCGGAGCGCGCAACGCGCGCGAGAACGCCCGACGCCGCTGCGCCAGATCGAAGCACGCCAGGCTGGGGTGCAGGTACGCTCCCCGGCCGGGCTGCCGCGCTTGGGGGTCGGGCACGATATCGTCCCCCACCGCCACTAGGCGAAGCAGGCTGGACTTCGCCGCATGTTCCTTACAGCCAACGCAGGTGCGTGCCGGAAAACTCCCCGGCCCCGGCGCAAGCTGCATAGAACGCACGGCCAATCCTCACAATAGTCTACCGTCTCACTAAGTCCAGGGCATCTGGCGGCTGCCACCAGCCGCGCGAGCAGTGCCGCCCGCCGGCGCTGGCGGGGGACAGCGCCCGCTACGCCTTCCCTGCGTTGTCGCTGACCGCGCCTATCCCGGCGTCGCGCGCCTGCTGCGGCACCGCGCGCGCTTCGTCCGGGACCGCGCCAGCGGCCCGGCCGGGGCCGCGGGCCCCAGCCGTCTCAGCTGCCTCGCCAGCCTCAGCCGCCTCCGAGGCGGCCGGCTCGGGCGCGGCCGGCTCGGGCGGCGCGGCATCCGACCTGATGTCGATCCGCCAGCCGGTGAGCCGCGCGGCCAGCCGCGCGTTCTGCCCTTCCTTGCCGATGGCGAGCGACAGCTGGTAGTCGGGCACCACCACGCGGGCTTCCATCGCGACCGGGTCGACGATGTCCACCCTGGTCACCCGGGCGGGCGACAGCGCGTTCGCCACGAACTCGGCCGGGTCTTCTGAGAAGTCCACGATGTCGATCTTCTCGCCGTGCAGCTCCGCCATGACGTTCCTGACCCGGCTGCCTACCGGGCCGATGCACGCGCCCTTGGCGTTCACGCCCGACTGGTGCGACTGCACCGCGATCTTGGTCCGGTGGCCCGCTTCCCGCGCGATCTTGACGATCTCCACCTGACCGCCGGCGATCTCGGGCACCTCCAGCGCGAACAGCTTTCGCACCAGGTCAGGGTGGGTCCTCGACAGGGTGACCGACGGCCCGCGGTGGCCCTTGCGAACCCGCCACACGTAGCAGCGGATGCGCTCGCCGTGCACGTAGCGCTCGCCGGGAACCTGCTCGGCGGGCGGCAGCACGGCCTCGATCTTGCCCAGGTCCACGAGCACCGTCCGCGGATCCTTGCCCTGCTGGATCACGCCGGCCACGATGTCGCCCTCATGCCCTGCGTACTCGCCGAACGTCATCTCGTCTTCCACGTCACGCAGCCGCTGCAGGATCACCTGACGGGCGGTCGTGGCCGCGATCCGGCCGAAGCCGGCGGGCGTGTCGTCGTACTCCCTGGCGGTCGCGCCGTCGACACCGGTGTCCCGCGCCCACACCGTGACGTGGCCGGTCTTCCTGTCCACTTCCACGCGGGCCGCGGGGCTCGCCCCGTCGGTCTTGTGGTACGCCATCAACAGCGCGTCCTCGATCGCCTTGATGACCGTTTCGAGCGAGATGTCCTTCTCACTCTCGAGGCTGCGCAGCACGCTCAGGTCAATGTCCATCGCCGCCAGCTCCCAGATCCGCCTGGTAGGAAAGCTTCTCGTCAGATATCCCGTCGTCGACTCCGGCGCCGGAAAGCTCGTCGAATTCCGCGTCGGGCAGCCGCCCGAACTCCACCTGGACGGCACCCGCGCCCAGGTCCCCGTAGCCGAACCGGTGCTCGGCACCGTCGACGTCCAGCGTGACGCTGTCGGCGTCCGCCGCGAGCACCCGGCCCTGCACCGTCCCCGCACCCGTCTTAACCCGCACGAGCCGCCCGGCCGCACGCCGCCATTGCCGCGGCTCGGTGAGCGGGCGGTCCACGCCGGGCGAGGAAACCTCCAGCGTGTAGGGCACGTCGCCCATCACGTCGGTCGCGTCAAGGGCGGCAGACACGTCCCGGCTGACCTCGGCCGCGTCGTCCAGGCTGACACCGTGATCGCTGTCGACCACCACGCGCAGCAGCCGCCGCCGTCCGGCCACGCTCACCCGCACCGACTCTAGGTCCATCCCGGCCGCCGCCACCACGGGCTCGATCAGGCCGGCCAGCCGCGATTCGTCCACCGGACTGGTGACGGGGCGGGAGCCACCTGGCATCACGACCTCCTCGTCTGTGAGCCGTGTATCAACCTTGGCTCTTATATCTTCGCAGGTCCAGCCTATCGGGCCACGGAAGCCACTCGCCGCCCGTGTCGCGGGACGGCAAACCCGCCGCAGCCAGAGCAGCCGTAGCTACGTGGCATGCTTAGAGCCTATGCTCCGAAGGCGTCAGTTGCTCGCCGCGTCGACCACGACGCTGCCATTTCTCGCGCTGAGCGCCTGCGCGGGCCCGAACCCGCTGGCAGGCCCGCCGCCGCTGTCCTCAGACGTGCGCGGGCTCTTCGACGCCGTGACCGATGAACAGAACCTCATCTGGATATACAAACGGACCATGGCTTCTTATTCCGCGATGGCCCCGGCGCTCGGCGCGCTGCTCGCCGAGCACCAGGCGCACCTCGCTCAGCTGCGCGCCATGATCGTCGAGCCGCCGGGCAAGACCATCCCCGGCACGGTCACGAGAAAGCCGGCGGTCCCCGGCACGACGGCGTCCGCTGTCGCCCAGCTGCGTGCCGCGGAACAGTCCGCCACCACCGCCCAGCTGCGGCGGCTGGCCCGCGCGGCCGCCCCGCTGGCCCAGCTCTACGCGAGCATCGCCGCCTCGGAAGCCACCCACGTCAGCGCGCTCACCGCGCTCGCCGCCCGGAGCCCTGGCCGATGACCGCGACCCCGACGGCCACCGCGGCGCCACGGCCGGTGCAACCGGTACCGGCGCTGCAGGCGGCGCTGGCCGCCGAACACACGGCCGTGTACGGCTACGGCATCGCGGGCGCCTTGCTGACCGGCGGCGACCGGGCGGCGGCGCTCGCCGACTGGCGGACGCACGAGCAGGCCAGGGACACCTTGGAGGCGATGATCGTCAAACTCGGCGCCACCCCGGTCGCCGCGAGCCCCGCGTACGCGCTGCCCTTCGCCGTCAACGACGCGCGATCCGCGCGGCGGCTCGCCGCTGCGCTCGAAGACGGGGTGACGCAGGCTTACCTCGGCCTCGTCGCCGTCTCTGATACGACGCTGCGCACCTTCGGCGCGCTGGCGATGCAGCCGCCGGCGCAGCGGGCGGCCGCGTGGCGCGGCTCTACCATTGCCTTCCCTGGCATGCCTGGCAGCTAATAACGCACGGGCCCTGGGCGAAACCTCAGTCCCGGTTCTGCGGCAGGGAAAGGACCCGCGCGATGGCAGTCGCGGCCGCGTCAAGGTCATCGGCGATCGAAATCCGCTCCGCCCACGACCACCAGAACCACCACATGCCGTCTCCGCAGCGGTCGGCGTACACGTTCTCTTCTAGGGCCCGCGCCGCGGGGTTCACGACGTACACGCTCGGCTTTCGCCCCGGCGGCGCCATCAGCCAGGCCTCAAGCCCGCGGTGTGTCAGTTCGTCGACAAGCTTGTCAAGATAGACAGACTGTGCGTGGTTCCCCTTAGCTTCCACCGCTTATCACCGTTGTTACCAATAGTAGTTTTCCTGGAACCAAACGTGCGGGATCGTTTCAGCATGCGCTCGATTGCACAGCCACGGAACGCGCAGCAGAAAGTCCCCCCCAGGGGCCAGAACTTCAGTGGCTTTCATCTATGGTACGGAACAAAGCTCAGCTGGGATCGGTTCTGCGTGCAAAATCGTCAATCTTGATACGGCACGGGTGAGCGCCACGTAGAGCCGCCGCAGGCCATAGGCCTCGCCAGCCGCGATGCGGCCAGGCTCGCCGAGCACCACGTGATCGAACTCAAGCCCCTTGGCGAGCGTGACCGGCACGACGACCAGTCGCGCTTCCCCGGACGCGGGCCCGGCGCCGAGAACGGCGAAGTCAAGACCGGCAGTCCGCAAGGCAGCGGCAGCCTCGGGCGCCTGAGCGTCCGCGCAGATGACCGCCACGGATCCCGGCAGGTCGAGCGCGCCGGCGCAGGCCGACGCCAGCCGCCGGCCGTACTGGGCGGTCGGCACGGACTCGACGGTCAGCGACCCAGGATCCTGCCGCAGTGACGCCGCGGGCCGCAGTTCAGGCGCGATCGAGGGCAGCAGCCGGGAGGCGTAGTCGAGGATCTGCCGCGGCACCCGGTAACCCACGTCGAGTTCGCGCACCGCGGCATCCGGCTTGCCGAGGTGGCCGAGCAGGGCCGACCAGGAGGTGGCCGCCCAGGGCGTGGTGCCCTGCGCGATGTCGCCGAGCACGGTCGCCGATCCGGTGGCGCACCGCCGCCCGATCGCCCGGCACTCCATCGGCGACAGGTCCTGCGCCTCGTCCACCACCACGTGCGCGAGGCTCGGCGTGCGCTCGATGAGGTCAGCGGCCTCGTCGATGAGCACCTGGTCGGCGCGGCTCCACCGGGCGGAGCCCGGGCCGCGCGGCGGCACCGGCCACACGATGGCCTGCTGCTCGGCCGCCGACAGCAGGCCGTCGGCGTGCGTGGCGAGGTCCGCCGCCGACGACAGCAGGCCGAACACCAGCCGCTTCGCGTCCACCTTCGGCCACACCTGGTCGACGCAGGCCCGTACCGGCGCGGAGCGCCGTACCGAGTCGTGCGTCCGGTCGTCGCAGGTCTCCCCGGCCGCTTCCATCCTGGTGAGGATCACGTGCGCGATACGGTGCCCGAGCAGTTCCCGTCCGGCCCCGTACCGGACGCCGCGGTCGCGCAGCTCCGCGGCCAGCTCGGCGATCTCGTGCGCGGGCACCCGCCAGCGCCGTGATCCGCGCGGCAGGACGAGGGCGTCGGCGGGCGGCCTGATGGCCGCCCACAGCGCGCGGCGCAGCACGCTGGCCATTCGCGCGTCGCCCTTGACCCGGCCGGCTTCGTCGCTGTCGGCGCCGCGCGCCGGGACCGAGGCCACCAGCTCGGTGACGGTGGTCTGGGTGACGTCAAGTTCGCCGAGGGCGGGCAGGACGTTCCTGATGTAGGAGAGGAAGGCGAGGTTCGGCCCGACGACGATCACGCCGCGCCTGGTCACCTGCTCCTTGTGCGCGTACAGCAGGTAGGCGACGCGGTGCAGCCCGACGGCCGTCTTTCCGGTGCCCGGCGCGCCCTGCACGCACACAGTCCGGCTGGCGTCGCCGCGCACGATATCGTCCTGGTCGGGCTGGATGGTGGCGACGATGTCGCGCATCGGCCCTGATCTCGGCCGCTCGATTTCCGCGATGAGCAGCTGGCTGGTCTTTTTTTCTTCGGAACGTACGCGCCCGTCTCCGGGACCGGCCGTGGCTGTGAAGATCTCGTCTTCGTAGGCGGTGAGCTCCGCCCCGGAGAACCCGAAGCGCCGCCGCAGCGAGACCCCCATCGGGTCGGCCTGGCTGGCGCGGTAGAAGGGGCGCGAGACGGGGGCGCGCCAGTCGATGACCACCGGGGTCCCGTCCTGGTCGTGCACGTGGCGCCTTCCGATATGGAAGTTGCCTTCTTGTCGTAGTCGAGCCGGCCGAAGAACAGCGGCGCGTCGGGGATGTCCTTGAGCGATTCGGCGCGGCGGTACAGGTCGGCCTTAAGGTATTCGAGGGAGACCGGATCCCCGGCCATGGGGTTGATGGCGAGGACGTGCTCGCGCATCAGGCGGAGGAATTCTCGTGATCGGGTGAGATGGGCGCGCTCGGCGCTGATGACAGGATCTTCGCCACCGGCGGGCATGGTTAACAGCCCCCTATCGATGGGTTTCTTAGGCGCGAAGCTCAAAACTCTAGCGCCGTCGCCCCGTGAAGTCACCTGGTTTTCGGCTGCACACTGGGACCATGGGTGAACTGACCGTGCACACCGGAACATGGATGCCGGAGGACCGGTTCGCCTCGCCGTGGCATTACCTGCCTGTCGAGGTGGCGCCGGGAACGGCCGCGCTGCGCGTGGCACTCGAATATGACCGCGCCGGCGCGGTGCTTGACCTCGGCTGCGTGGGCCCGTCCGGGTTCCGCGGCTGGTCGGGGGGCGCCAGGGAGTCATTCGTGATCGGGCCGGAGTCCGCGACGCCCGGGTACCTGCCCGGCGAGGTCGAGGCAGGCTTGTGGCAGGTGATGCTCGGCCTGCACGTGGTGCCCCCGGACGGTGTCCGGTACCGGGTCACGGCGGAGCCGTCCACCGGGACCGCGGACGGCTGCCATGGCCCGGCGGCCGCGAGCGCTCCTCCGGTGCCGGCCAGCAGACCCGCCCGGCGGGAGCTGCCCGCGAGGCCGGGATTCCGCTGGCTGGCGGGCGACCTGCACGCGCACACCTTGCACTCTGACGGCGCGATGACCGTGCCCGAGCTGGCTTGCTTCGCGGTC
>Ga0070698_100003440_pt1 | contig 17405 bp, 20 predicted proteins | sample KBSK1502metaG_FD_65477 | JGI IMG/M metagenome (GOLD analysis project Ga0070698, IMG submission 65477) | Corn, switchgrass and miscanthus rhizosphere microbial communities from Kellogg Biological Station, Michigan, USA - KBS K1-50-2 metaG | ecosystem: Host-associated > Plants > Roots >...
GACCGCGCCGGGGTCAGCAAGCCCGTGCTCTACCAGCACTTTCCCGGCAAGCTTGACCTGTACCTGGCGCTGCTTGACGAGAGCGCGGACGAGTTGGTGGCGATTGTCAGGGACGCGCTGTCCTCCACCACCGACAACAAGCAGCGAGTACCCGCTACGTTCCGTGCGTTCTTCGACTACGTGGGCACCAGCGACGAGGCGTTCCGGCTGGTCTTCGAGTCCGACCTGAGCAACGAGCCAGCGGTGCGCGCCCGGCTGGACCGGACCATGCAGGAATGCGCCGAGATGGTCAGCCAGTTCATCCACTCCGATGCCGGGCTCGGCGAGGCCGAGGCGCAACTGCTCGGCATGGCGCTGGTCGGGATGGCCCAGGTCAGCTCCAGGTACTGGCTCAGCACCGATGGGGCGATCCCCAAGGACGCCGCCGAGCAGTTGCTGTCCAGGCTCGCCTGGCGCGGCATCAGCGGCTGGCCGATGACAGCCGGCTGACTCATGCTCCCTGGCCTGCGCCGCGTTTCGCTCGCGGCGTAGCGCTGCGTTACCGCGGCAGCCCGTCCCGGCCCGCCGCCGGGTTAGCCTCGAACGAGGCGAGAGGAGTGCCGTGGAAGTCAGGATCGGAATGCAGTCCGTGCAGCGCGAGCTGATGATCGAGACCAGCACGTCGCAGCAGGACATCGAGGCAGCGCTGACCGCCGCGGTGGCGGCCGAGGGCGGCATCTTCATCCTGCCGGACGAAAAAGGCGGAAAGGTGCTCGTGCCGGCCAGCAAGATCGCCTACGTAGAGGTCGGCGGCTCGGATTCGCGCCGGATCGGGTTCCGCTAGTCCTGCAGGCTCCGCACTGGTTCTGCAGGCCCAGTGCTGGTTCTGCAGGCCCAGTGCTGGTTCTGCAGGCCCAGTGCTGGTTCTGCAGGCCCAGTGCTAGTTCTCCAGGCCCAGGGCCGCCATCCGCTGCGCGTGCGCGTCGGTAAGCCTGGCGAACATCCGGCCGATCTCGCCGAGCTGGCTTGCGGCATCGCCGACCAGCAGCCGGGCCAGCGGCTCACGCTCCGCGGCCACCCGCTGCGCCTGGCCAAGCGCCTCGCCCACCAGGCGCCTGGCCCACAGCGCCAGCCGGCCGGCCACCGTGGGGTCAGCCTGGATCGCCGCGCGGACCCTGGCGACCGCGAACTCCGCGTGCCCGGTGTCCGACAGCACCTTGACTACCAGCGCCTTCGTCGGCGGATCCAGCAGCTCAGCCACCATCAGGTAAAAGTCGGCCGCTATCCCGTCGCCCACGTAGGCCTTGATCAGGCCCTCCAGCCAGTCGGACGGCGCGGTGCGGGCGTGGAAGGCATCGATCACTCCAGCGAACGGCCGCATCGCCGCGGCCGGCTCGGCACCGGTTCGGGTCAGCTGATCGCGGAGCAGCCGGAAATGCCCGAATTCCGCCACGGCCATCTCAGCCAGCGCCGCCTTGTCGTCGATGGAGGCCGCCAGCGCCGCATCATCGGAAAGCTGAAAGAAGGCCATCAGCGACCCATAGGCGAGCAGCCCGAGCAGATCGATTACGCCGTCTCCGGCCGCCTGCTGATCCCCGCCCGCGTCGGCCACCACCGCAGCGTACAACTCCCCGCCTGCCGATTTGCTAGACTGTGCTCTGATCCACAGCAGGAATGCGGCAATCGCCCGGTGTGTTGACACTGAACGTGAGGCGCGGCGATTCGCCCGAGACCTAGGGCGCACCCGATGTCGCGCCGGACTTCTTCTCCGCGGGCAGTGCGGCGGTGCCGCGCTGAGAAACGGACGGCTGTCCTGCCGGGGAGTGAAACGGACGGCTGTCCTGCCGGGGAGTCGATTGCTTGGCCCGCGACGAAAGGCGGCTTGCGCAGCGGCGCGAGCCGAGACCGCGGGTAACTGATGGAGGCTGGAAGCCCTGACTACGCAAACCGTGCAAAGCGTGCCGGAAGACCGGCCCGCCATGCAAAGCGTGCCGGAAGACCGGCACGCGATGCCTGAGACCATGACCGGGTACCCGGTCACCGAGATACGGCCCGGTCAGTCCGCGGCCACCGACCAGACCTTCCGCGACCTCGGGGTCGCGGGGCCGATTTGCGACGCGCTCGAGGCCGCCGGAATCGTTACCGCTTTTCCGATCCAGGCGCTGGCCCTGCCGATAGCACTGGACGGGCAGGACATCATCGGCCAGGCCAGGACCGGGACGGGCAAGACCCTCGCGTTCGGCATTCCGCTGATCGAGCGACTCGACCAGACAGCGGAACGTGCGCCCGCCGCGCCCCGCTCCCTTGTCGTGGTGCCCACCAGGGAACTGGCGATCCAGGTCGCCGACGATATCCGGCTGGCTGGTTCCCGCAGTGGCGTCAAGGTCGTGACCCTCTACGGGGGCCGCGCCTACGAGCCGCAGATCGCGGCGCTGGCATGCGTTGACATCGTGGTCGGCACCCCTGGCAGGCTGCTCGACCTGGCCCGGCAAGGGCACCTGAAGCTTTCCCAGGCCAGCGCGCTTGTGCTGGACGAGGCAGACAAGATGCTCGACCTCGGGTTCCTGCCCGACGTCGAGCGCATCCTGCGGCTCATCCCGGCGCAGCGGCAGACCATGCTGTTCTCCGCCACCATGCCCGGCGAGGTCGTCACGCTGGCCCGGCGGCACCTGCGCCAGCCGACTCACGTGCGCGCCGAGCACCACAGCGAGCCGGCCAGCGTGCCGACCACCGAGCAGCACGTGTTCCGCGCGCACCAGATGGACAAGATCGAGGTACTCGTCCGGGTGCTGCAGGCCGAGGGCCGCGGCCTCACCATCGTCTTCTGCCGGACCAAGCGCGCCGCCGATCAGGTGGCAGGGACCCTGACCACCCGCGGCTTCGCCGCCGCCGCCGTGCATGGTGACCTTGGCCAGGGCCAGCGCGAGCGGGCCATGCGGGCGTTCCGCAGCGGGAAGGTCGACGTGCTTGTCGCCACCGACGTGGCGGCCCGCGGGCTGGATGTCGACGACGTCACCCATGTGATCAACTACGAGTGCCCGGAAGACGACATGGCGTACCTGCACCGCACCGGCCGCACCGGCCGGGCCGGCCGGGCCGGCGTGGCCGTCACCTTCGTGGACTGGCGTGACCTGCAGCGCTGGAAGATCATTGACGAGTCGCTCGGCCTCGGCCAGCCCGAGCCCGCCGAGACGTATTCCACCTCGGACCACCTGTTCGCGGCCCTGAACATCCCGCCGGCCGCCACCGGCATCTTGCCGCGTGCCCAGCGCAGCCGGCTTGGCCTCGAAGCCGAGGATCTTGAGGATATCGGGGAGACCGGCCGGATCCGCTCGCAGCCGATCCGCGGCGCCCGCACCGGCGGCGGCCGGGGAGCAGCTGGCGGCGCCGGAGCCCGGAACCACGAGCCCGGCCGGCGTAGCCAGCGAATCCGCCGCCGGACCAGGTCAGGAGCGGCCATCGGGAACGGCCAGGCAGGCGAGCACGGCCAGCCCGCGGCGGGCGGCGCCGGGCCGGCCCAGGAAGCCGCCTCGCCAGCCCGCGGCCAGCTGCCGGCCGGCCGACGGCGGCGGCGCGGCCGCAAGCCCAGCGTGCCCGAAGGCGGTACGCAGTAAGGCTCTCAGCAAATCTCCGACAAATGGGCGAATTATGCCAAGTAGTGCTAGGTAAGCTGCCACCCCGTGAGTACACCAAGGACACTCGACCTGCCTGACCGGGTCAGCCGGGTCAACGTCCAGACCAGCCGTGGGGTATTCGCGGCTCTTGAGGCGATGCCCGGCAGCGGGGTGAGCGAGCGCAAGCCCGCGCTGCTCGTGCCCGGCTACACCGGCAGCAAGGAAGACTTCCTTGCCGTGCTCCAGCCGCTGGCCGCGGCGGGCCGCCGGGTGGTCGCGATCGACATGCGCGGGCAGTACGAGACGCCTGGCGAGCCCGGCCACCGTCACTATGCGCCGGATGCGCTGGCCGCGGACCTGGCCGGGCTCGCCGCCGCCGTCGGGCCGGACGGCCGGGGCGTGCACCTGCTCGGCCATTCGCTCGGCGGCCTCATCGCGCGGCAGGCGGTGCTGGCCCGGACGACCGGGATCAGCTCACTCACCTTGCTTGGCTCAGGGCCAGGCGCCCTTCGCGGTCAGCGGGCCGCCGCGCTGCGGACGATGCTCGCGCACGTGGCGGAGGCCAGGCCTGCCCGGCGGGCCGAGCGAATCCGCCAGCTCTGGGAGACCGACCTCGAGCCGCAGGCGGTGGCCGACGGCGCGCCAGCGCACATCGTCGCCTTCCTGCGCGAGCGGATGCTGCGCAACTGTCCCGAGGGCCTGGTCGCGATGGGGCAGTACCTGCTCAGCTGTCCCGACCAGACGGCTGCGCTTGCCGATCTTGGCGGCTCGCCCATCCTGGTGCTCTACGGCGAGAACGACGACGCCTGGACGCCAGCCACGCAGGACCGGATGGCCAGGCGGCTCGGCGCGCAGCGGGTCTGCATTCCGGCGGCGGCGCACTCCCCCGCGGTCGAGGCGCCGGAGACCACGGCAAGCACGCTCACCTCGTTCTGGAACGCGGCCGAGTGCAGCGAGCGGCGCCGCAAGGCCGATGGTCAGGGCGCGGCGGCGGCGGGACCCGGATCGCTGGGCGTCGTTTCGGCCGGCGCCGCGGCCACAAGCCCGTCCCATGGCCGCCTGGGCGCGGCCGCGGCCATGCCTTCCGGGCACCGGCCGCGGTAGTCGCACCAGCCGCACCAACTGCCGGTACGCGGCGGGAACACCTCATCCAGCTGATCGGCCGGCAGTCCGCCGCGGTACCGCTCGTCGGCCTCGGCGCACTCGCCTGCGATGTCCTCGGCCCGGCGCAGCTGACGGTCCAGCGACCGCTCGGTGTGCTCCCAGGCGAGCACCCGGCCGGCGGTCAGGTGGTGCAGCTCGACCCGGCGGCAGCTGCGGCGCAGCACCCGGCCGGCCGCCAGCGCGTACAGCGCAAGCGGCATCGAGGTCCGCGCGTCGTCGACGGTGAGCGGGTGCCTGCCGGTCTTGTAGTCCACCACGACCAGCTGGCCTTCGCCGTGGCCACCCGCCGCGGGCCGGTCATCCAGCCGGTCGATCCGGCCGGACACCGCGATCAGCTCCGTGCGGGTCGCCACCGTCCGCTCCACCCCGGCCGGCTCGGCCGCCGGGTCGAGGCCCGCGACGTAGTCCTGCACCAGTTGCCTGGCCCTGGCCCGGTACGTGGCCGATTGCACGGCGTCGGCGAAGCCGTCGGTCAGCCAGCCGCGGTCAAGCAGATCCCCGGCGGCCTGCCCGGTGCGCTCCCTGAGCGGCAGCCGCCACCACCCGGCCAGCGCGTTGTGCACGCTGGCCCCGAAGCTGTTGTGCGCCCAGGGCGGCCCCTTCGGCGGCGGCGGCCGGTCCAGGTAGCTCATCCGGTACCTGCGCGGGCAGTCCAGCCAGGTACTCAGCCGGGTCGGCGTGCACGCGTACAGCCGCCGCGGCATTCCCTCGAAGCCGAGCTGCTCGCTCATGCGGTCAGTCCTGGCCGGCCGCCGGCGCCGAGCCAGGGCCCGCCGCGATCCACGAATCGAAGCTCTTCTCCGCGATCGCGACGGTGAACTCCTTGCCGTGCCCGGGCAGCACTCTGGTCGTGCCCGGCAGGGTAAGCACGTGCTCGCCGATCGAGCTGAGCTGGCTGGCGAAATTGGAGAACCCGTCTTCGCTGGTGACCAGGCCGTCGGCGGCCAGCACGTCACCGCACATGACCACGTCAAGATCCTCGCAGTACAGGCAGACCGAGCCCGCGCTGTGCCCGGGCGCGTGAATGACCTCAAGCGCGACGCCGGCCACCTCGAAGATGCCGCCGTCCTCCATCTCGATCTCCGGATCCGTCTTCCCGTGCACCTCGCGCCAGGACAGCCGGTCGGCGGGGTGCAGCGCGACCGGCGCCTCGTCCCGCTCCGCCACCTCAAGCGCGGCGCCGGTATGACCAGCGTGCCCGTGCGTGCAGATCACCGCGATCACCTCCCGGTCGCCCACCGCGCCGAGCACCGCGTCCGCGTCGGTGCCGGGATCCACCACGATGACTTCCTCGTCATCACCCACGATCCAGGTATTCACGGCTGATGTCACCTGGTCTATGCGGGCTTCCATGCCTGCCTGCCTTTGCTCACTGGTGCGGCCCCCGTGGCCTGCATGACCAGCCGCTCATACGCTTGCGGCGCGATCGTATCGCAGCCGATCCGGAAGCCGGTCAATTCCCCGTGATCGTCACTACCGCCCGATGCGAACACACCGAGTCGCGCGGCCAACCCGCACAGCACCATCCGTATCTCATGGTCCTGATCTGGATGCCGGACCTCGATTCCGGCCAGCCCGGCTGCCGTCATCCGCTCGATCTGTTCGTCCGGCGGCTGCCAGCCGCGGGACCGGGCCCGCGGGTGGGCGAGCACCGCAACGCCCCCGGCAGCCCGGATCAGGCCGATCGCGCGAACCGGGTCCGGCGCGTACCTGGCCACGTGGGCACGGCCGCCGGCCCCGAGCCAGTCCGGGCCGAATGCCTCATCCGGCGAGCTGACCACCCCGGCAGCCACCATCGCCCTGGCGATGTGCGGCCTGCCTACCACGCCGCGGCCGGCGATCGCGGTGACCTGCTGCCAGCTCACCGGGGCGCCGAGGTCGGCGAGCCGGGCGACGATGGCCCTGGCCCGTGACCGCCGGCTAGCCCGGATCCGGGTGCACTCGGCGGCGAGCGCGGCGTCGGCCGGGTCGAACAGGTAGCCGAGCAGGTGCACGCTGTGCCCGGCCAGGCGGCAGGACAGCTCCATCCCGGGTACCAGCGTCAGCCCGGGCGGCAGCGACCGCCGCGCCTCGGCATGCCCGGCCACCGTGTCATGATCGGTCAGCGCGATCGCGTCAAGCCCGGCGGCCCTGGCCCGGGCCATCACTTCGGCTGGCGGGCAGGTGCCGTCCGAGGCGGTGCTGTGACAGTGCAGGTCGGCGCGCACCTAACGGAGACTAGCCGGGCCGGGCCGCATCCTCGGATACTGGCAGCGTGGCGGTGCGGCGGATCCCGTGCGTGGGAGCAGTGATCAAGGACGATGCGGGCAGGCTGCTGCTGATCAAGCGGGGGCACGAGCCGGCCGCGGGCCTCTGGTCGATCCCGGGCGGCCGGATCGAGGCGGGCGAGTCCGACGCGGCCGCGCTGGTCAGGGAGGTACGCGAGGAGACCGGGCTGGAGGTCGCGGCCGGCCGGCTGCTCGGCGCGGTGCAGCGGCCGGGGCTGGCGGGCGCGGTGGTGGACATCAGGGATTATCTCGCCGAGGTGACCGGGGGTGAGCTCGCGGCCGGGGACGATGCCGCCGACGCGCGATGGGTGCCCGCGGCGCAGCTGGCGCTGATGGACGCCAGGGGCGAGCTGACCAGCGGCCTGACCCAGGCGCTGGCCGCCTGGGGAGTGCTGCCCTAGGATCCGGCAGGCCCTGGGCCTTCGCCAGGAACCTGGAGCTGCTGCCCGGGACCGCCAGGCAGGACCTGCGGGCATCACTCACCGCAGGGGCCCCCGGCGAGTTCGCTGACGACGTCGAGATGCCCGACGTGCCGGGCGTACTCCTGCAGCAGATGCAGCAGCACCCGCTCCAGGGCCGGCGGATCGGCCCCGTCCCACCGCTCGCCCGGCTGGCCGATCTCGGCAAGGTCATGGGATTCGACCACAGCCCTGGTACGCGCGGCCTGCGCGTAGAGCGCCGCCACCAGGTCTTCGAGCGACTCGGCGGCCGCGACGTGCCAGCGGCCTGCCTTGTTGTCCGCCCAGGGATCGGCGACATCGCGGCCTTCGAAACCCCACTCAAGCCACCGCATCTCGACATGGGCGAGATGCTTTAACAGCTCGATCGGCGTCCAGCCCGACGGCAGCCGGCTGCGCCTGGGCTCGCCGCCAGGCAGTGACTCAAGCTTGGCCACCAGCCGGGAGCGGAAGTAGTCGAGGTACCCGAGGAAGACCTCGGCGCGCGATGTCACCGCCGTGGTGGGCTCAGGAAACGGAACGCTCATGAGGCAAGCCTGCCGCACCGGGCAGCGGCTTGCCGTCGCCGGGGCTTCGTCGCCCGGGCTCGTGGCCGCGGATCACCAGCCGTCCTTGCATGCCCGCGCCTCGTAGAGCAGCACCGAGGCGGAGATCGCCACGTTCAGCGAATCCGCCGAGCCGAGCATGGGGATGCCGATCCGGCGGAAGCCAGGCTGGTACCAGGCCGGGGAGATGCCGTAGCGCTCGCTGCCGACCACCAGGGCCGTCCGGCCGCCGTAGTCGGCGGCCCGGTAGCTGACGCTCTGGTCGGTGTCCGCGAGGTAGACCGTGCAGCCGTGGCCGGTCAGCCAGGCCGCGGCATCCGCCACCTGGTCGAAGTCGAGCGCAGGAACCCGGATGCTCGTCCCCTGGCTGGCCCGCAGCACCTTCGGGTGAGTCAGCCTGGTCCGGCGGTTGGTCAGCACCAGGCAGTCGGCGGCGCAGGCGTCCAGCGTGCGGATCAGGGTGCCGAGGTTGCCGGGGATCTCGATGCCGTCGGCCACCAGGATGAGCGCGCGCGCGCCAAGTTCGACCTCCGCCGGGCTCCAGTCCGGCAGCTGGGCGATGGACAGCAGGCCGTCCGGGCCCGGGCGCTCGGCCAGCCGCTGCAGCGTCTTCGCCGAGATCTGATAGGCCCGGCGGGCCCGCTCCGCCAGCTCGGCGCTGCGCTGCACTGCCTCGTCGGAGTACGCGGCCTCCGGACACCACAGGAAGGTGTCCAGCCGGACTCCGGCGGCCAGCACGATGTTGTGCTCGTACAGCCCCTCGGCAACGAACATCCGCCGCCTGATCCCGGTCCGGTTGCGCTGGATGTCCCTGACGCCTGCGGCCGCCGGGTGCCTGAGGCCGATCTGCTGAAGCTCCATGGGCAGCCATTTCTGCTCGCGGCGGGGTCATGCATGCTGGCAGCGTGCCACGATCGTAGGCCGGCCGGCCGGCCGGGCGGCCGGCGGCTGGCCCGTGCCGTTCGACGGCGGGCCGGGCGGTTCGTAGCATGGGGCCATGGCATCGCCGTCGGCCGTCTCGTCGCCGCCCACCATCGAGCAGGTGACCCAGGCACTCTCCGGGGTCAATGACCCCGAGATCCACCGTCCCATCACCGAACTGGGGATGGTCAAGAACGTGGCGGTCGGCGACGACGGGAGCGTCCGGGTCGATGTCTGGCTCACCGTATCCGGCTGCCCGATGCGCGACACCATCACCCGGCTGGTCACCGCGGCCGTCGGCCAGCTGGCCGGGGTGGCCAGGGTGCTGGTCGAGCTTGACGTGATGAGCGACGAGCAGCGCCGCGGCCTGCAGAGCCAGCTCCGCGGCGGCCGGCCGGAACGGGAGATTCCTTTCGCCAAGGACTCCTCGCTGACCAGGGTGTACGCGGTGGCCAGCGGCAAGGGCGGGGTCGGCAAGTCGTCGGTCACGGTGAACCTCGCCGCGGCGCTTGCCGTCGCCGGGCAGAAGGTCGGGGTGCTGGACGCTGACATGTACGGCCATTCGGTGCCGCGCATGCTCGGCGTGACCGGCAAGCCCACTCAGGTCGAGAAAATGATCATGCCGCCATCGGGGCATGACGTGAAGGTCATCTCGGTCGGGATGTTCACCAGGGGCAACGAGCCGGTGCCGTGGCGCGGGCCGATCCTGCACCGCGCGCTCGAGCAGTTCCTCGCCGACGTGTACTGGGGCGACCTGGACGTGCTGCTGCTCGACCTGCCGCCGGGCACCGGGGATGTCGCGATCTCGGTGGGTCATCTGCTGCCCGGCGCCGAACTGCTCGTGGTCACTACCCCGCAGCAGGCGTCCGCCGAGGTGGCCGAACGCGCCGGGGCGCTAGCACCGCAACTGCATCAGCAGGTCGTCGGCGTGATCGAGAACATGTCGTACCTGCTCTGCCCGCATTGCCATGAGCGGATCGACATCTTCGGCTCGGGCGGCGGTCAGGCCGTCGCGGACGCGCTGACCAAGATCATCGGCACCAGGGTGCCTGTGCTTGGCCAGGTGCCGATCGACGGCCGGCTGCGCGAGGGCGGGGACACCGGGGTGCCGCTGGTCCTTAGCACCCCGGAGTCCGCGGCGGCACAGCAGCTCACCATGATCGCTGGCAGCCTGGCGAACAGGGCCCGCGGGCTAGCCGGGCGCAGGCTCGGCCTTACCCCGGTCTGAGCCGGCCTCAGGTGGCCTCGGCGTCGTACGGGGGGCTCTCACCGGGCAGCAGCGCCGACGCGGTGGCCTCACCCGGGCGCTCGCCGGGCCCGTCATCGCCGTCCTCGGCGTCCTCGTAGTCGTCCAGCAGGTGCTTGCGCACGAAGTGGCGCGGGTTGAGGTCGTTGATGTCGAAGTCAGCGAACTCGGGTCCGAGGTTCTCCCGCAGGTCCGCCTTGGCCCCTTCGGCCATCCGGCGCAGGTCACGCAGCGCCCGCCCGGCCTGCGCAGCGATCCTGGGCAGCTGGTCGGGACCGAAGATCACCAGAGCGAGGATGCCGAGCACCAGCAGCTTGGTGATGGACAGATCGAACACAAGAAACGCTCCAGCATCTCCCGCGGCGCACAGGACTGCGAGCCGCTCAGCACCAATGTAGACGCATCGTGCACAGGCAACGAACGATCGGGCCGCGCTCTGGCGTTATCGCGCGGGTCGCCGCGGCGCTCCGGCCTGATCAGCGGAAGGGGTTGGCCAGCGAGGCGAGCCGCCGCAGCCCGCGCGCGATCCGGCCCCAGAACCCGGTTCCCGCGTCGTGCGGCAGGGCGCTGACGACCTGATCGACAGTGGCCGGCGGAGCTTCCGCGATCACCGTGTACACGTACCCGTGCGCGGACCAGGCGATGCTGCGCAGACCGGGATCGGCCGAGTAGACCGCACGGCCGTGCAGCATGATCTCCCGCCAGCCGGGAATCGCCCCTGGCAGCTGGCCTCGCTGCAGGAAGATCGACACGACCGACAGCCCGTCGGAGTAGTCCAGGTCGATGACCTGGCCGGCCGGGGTCGTGGCCGCATGCGCCGCGACCAGGATCAGGTTGCCTGGCAGCTTGGCCGGCATCGGCCAGCCCTGGGCGGCGAGCCTGGCGATCTGCGGCGGGTCTAGCCGGGCCGACCAGGGCCGGACGTCCGTGGCCGGCATGCCGCGCAGCCCGTTGTCGCCAAGCTGCAGGCTGATGAAGGCATCCTCGCTGATCATGCGCGCCCTGGCGTCAAAGATTTCCCGCCGCAGCGGCAGCTTTGTCACGGCATCCAGCCAGAACCTGGCGGCCAGGCTGCCGTCTGGCCGGCGCAGGTCGACGAGCCGGGCGGGCCGGCCGTCTGCCGAGCCCCAGCCCGCATCCGCTACCTGGTAGTTGGCGCACATCAGGCCCAGTAGCTGCCGCGACAGGCCAAGTATCCCGTCCGGGTCCTGCTCGCCCGCCGACGCCTGCGCGGAAGTTGCCGCGGGCGCCGAGCCCATGTCGGTGACCTGGGCCAGGATGCTGCGGTCATGCTGGTGCCAGACTTGCACGACCGAGGTGCTGCTGCCGTGCGGGCCAAGCCAGGCCACGATCTGCACGCCCTGGTAAGACGTGGCGACGCCGGCCGCTGCTGCCTCGCTGAGCAGCCGCAGGCCGGATCGCGAGCTTGCGGCGTTTCTCGCGTTTCCCGCCATGCCCGCGTTTCCCGCTATGCCCGCGGCGGCCGGCCAAACGGCGGCGGGCAGCCCGCCCGGCCCGGCGCCGGAACTCCCGCGCCGGGCCAGCGAGGGGGCCGCGGAGACATCGACAAGGGCCAGCGTCGCCAGCCCGGCGCCGAGCAGGCCGAGCAGCACCGCCGCCCCGGTGATCCGCCGCGACGAGACCGACATGGGGCTCACGGCTCGCGCGGCATGGCGCTCTTCCCGGCCGACGGCGCCGGGCTGGGCCGCGACACCGGCAGCACGCCGGTCATGATCTCGTGCTGGACCATGTACACGTCGACCGCGGGCGTCACCCGCGGGCCTGGCTGCGACCCGCCGCCAGCCGCGAAGGCCGCGGCACCGAGGCTCACCAGCAACACCGCGAAGCACCCGGCAACGGCAACCCGGCCTGGCCGCAGCTCGCGCGCGCCGATCCGGTCGGCCCCGGCGCCCGCGGGCCAGGACCAGCCCGGCTGCCAGATCGCGCCGCCGGCCCCCGGTTCGCCGGGCGGTACCAGGCCCATCAGCCGGCGCGTCAGCGCCGAATCGGCCGCAGCCCCGCCAAGCGCGTTCATCCGGCGCTTCAGCATCCGCAGCGCGACTGCCTCGGCCCGGCACGGTTCGCACCTGGCCAGGTGAACCAGGACCCGCTCACGATCCGCGTGGCCAAGCTCGTCGTCGATCAGCGCGGAAAGGCGGCGACCGAGGTGACTCATGGCTGGCCGCCTTCCGGCACTTGCGCATGCACCGTCGCCCGGGGTCGCGGCACCCGCGGAGTGCTCTGGCGCGGCCTGCGGTGCTCAAGAGCGGCCCTGAGCTGCGCGCGTCCCCGGTGGATCCGGCTGCGAACGGTGCCAAGCTTGACGCCGAGGGTGGCGGCGATCTCGTCGTACGACAGGCCTTCGATGTCGCAGAGGATGACCGCCACCCGGTACTCGGGCGCCAGTGCCTTGAGCGCTGCCTGGATGTCATCGTCGAAGTGACGCTCGTCGAACGCCTCGGCCGGAGTCGGCTCGCTGCCGCCGAGCCGGGCGGCAGCATCGTCCGCGAGTCCCTCGAAGCGGATCCGCTGCTTGCGGCGCGCCATATCGAGAAAGAGGTTCGTGGTGATCCGGTGCAGCCAGCCCTCGAACGTGCCGGGCGTGTAGCTGGACAGCGACCGGAATACCCGCACGAAGACCTCCTGCGTCAGGTCCTCGGCATCATGGGAGTTGCCGGTCAGCCGGTAGGCCAGGCGATAGACCCGCGCGGAATGGTCCCGGACCACCTGCTCCCAGGTGGGCGGCGTCCAGTCCGCCTCCGGCACCTTGACGGGCCCAGCACGGTCCACGGTTTCCCCTCTTCCAGCTTGTTACTACCCCCAACACCCGCAACGCTCCCTGACTTCCGCCTGCGGCCGGCCGGCGTCAGTAACAACGCCCGGACAGGCCCGGCAGGTTCCCGCGCCTGCTGACCTAACGCTAGGCTGCGGCACGAGAGCTAGCCAGCCTTCACGGAGGAAGTCATCGCCAGCGAGCAGCACACCCTGAGCTATGTAGAGGAGTTTCTCCCCGAGGACGACGTGCTGCTCGCCGCTCGCCGGAATGCGGCAGAGGTCGGCGGCACCGTGCCGGTCGGTCCCGCCACCGGCGCTGCGCTGCGCTTCATCGCCGCGGCGATCAACGCAAGGTCGGTCGTCGAGATCGGCACCGGCTGCGGCACGTCAGGTATCTGGCTGCTCCGGGGCATGCGCACCGGCGGCGTACTGACCAGCGTTGATATCGAGCCCGAGCATCAGCGGCTGGCACGCAAGGCGTTCGTGGACGCGGGGTTCGCGTCCAGCCGCTACCGGCTGATCGGCGGCCGGGCGCTTGACGTACTCCCCCGCCTCGCTGACGGGGCCTACGACATGGTGTTCTGCGATGCGGACAAGCAGGAGTACCCGGAGTACCTGATCGCGGCGCTGCGGCTGCTGCGGCCCAGCGGCATCGTCGTCTTCGACAACGCCCTCTGGCACCGCCGGGTGATCGACGCCCTCTGGCGTGAGCGGGTGAGTGACGAAGCCCAGGCGGATCCGGACACCGCCGCCGTCAGGGAACTCTGCGAGCAGGTCAAGGCCGACGAGCGGCTCGTGCCGCTGCTCCTGCCGGTGGGTGACGGACTGCTCAGTGCTGTCAAGCAGGGAACCTGAGCTCCAGGTCAGATCCCGCCGAGCCAGCCGAGCAGCAGCCGGGTGCCGAAGCCGGTGCCGCCCTTGGTGATCTCGCCGTCATCCGACGACGCCCGCGCGGCCCCAGCGACGTCCAGGTGGGCCCAGGGCCTGCCGCCGGTGAACTCACGCAGGAACAGGGCCGCCGCGATGGATCCGGCGTGTCCGCCGGCCGTGCCGCTGCGAGCCATGTGCGCCAGGTCGGCTACCGGCGAATCGAGCGCGTCCAGGTAGTCCGCGGGCAGCGGCATCCGCCACAGCCGGTCCCCGCTGGCCAGCCCGGCCGCAAGCAGTGCCGCGGCAACGCCGTCATCGGTCGAGTACAGCGCGCCGATCCCGGTGCCGAGCGCGACCCGGGCCGCGCCGGTGAGGGTCGCGATGTCCACCACCACACCGGGATCGAGCGCCGCATCGGCATAGGCGATCGCGTCGGCAAGCACAAGCCGTCCCTCGGCGTCGGTGTTCAGCACTTCGACGGTCCGCCCGCCGTACTGCGTAATAACGTCTCCTGGCCGGTACGCCGACCCGGACGGCATGTTCTCCGCCGCCGCGACCAGTCCGGTCACCCGCGCCCTGACGCCGAGGCTGGCCAGCGCGGACATGACGGCGATCACCGCGGCGCCGCCGGCCATGTCGGTCTTCATCAGCTTCATGCCGTCATTAGGCTTCAGCGAGATGCCGCCGCTGTCGAAGGTGATGCCCTTGCCGACCAGCACGACATGCTGCTGCCAGCCGTCCGGCGCGTAGCTGAGCTCGATCAGCCTGGGCGGCCGCGCCGATCCTGATCCGACCGCCAGGATGCCGCCGAAGCCCGCCGCCGCCAGGTCCCGCTCGGCCCATATCCGGGACGTGAGGCCGGCCTGTCCGGCCACCCGCACGGCCTCGCCGGCCAGCCAGGCCGGGGATTTGCGCGCCGACGGCGTGTTGGTCAGGTCCCGCGCCAGGGCGACGGCACCGGCGATGGTGACCGCGTGGCCGACTGCGGCCGAGTAGTCGGCCTGCTGCCCGGTGAGCAGCCCCACCTCGGCGCCCCGGTCCTGGTCAGGACCGGATTTCAGGGCGAAGGCATAGGAGCCGAGCAGCATGCCCTGCACGAAGGCCTGCGCGGCCTCATCGGACAGCCCCTCGATCGCTGGCGTGGTCACGGTTCTTCCCCGGGCCACCTCCTGCCGGACCGGCGTGCCCCGTACTGCCCGGCGGCCAAGCTCGGCCCCGGCTCGCCGCAGCGCCCGCGGTGAGCCGTCGCCGAGTCCGAGGAACGCGACCAGGCTGGTGTGCGGGCCCAGCCGCACGGGGGTCTCGGCAACCTCGCCTGCCTTGCCCGTCATCCCGGCGGCGGCGATCACCGCGGCGGAGCCGACTGGCAGGAATGGATCCAGCTCGGGCCGATCCTGCCGCAGGTCATCCGCCCGGACCGGCACTGCGAGCAGGTCAGGGGGATCGCCGCGGCCATCGGCCACGGCGGCAAGATAGGTACCGAGCGGGCGCGGGCCAGCCGCCGGGAGGAGGGTGACGTGGAGGTCGGTCGGCAAGGTTCAGCCGACAGCCGACTTGAGCGCTTCCCCGAGCGCAGCGGCCTCAGTGGCCGACAGTTCCACGACGAGCCGCCCACCGCCCTCCAGCGGGACGCGCATCACTATGCCGCGTCCCTCCTTGGTGACCTCCAGCGGACCATCGCCTGTCCGCGGCTTCATCGCCGCCATCCTGCATCCCCTTCCTGCCGCAGGGCCGCAGGAACCTCAGCTGAGGCCTGCGGCACCGGAGCCCCGGTACCTGGCGGGACCTGCCAGCCACAATCACGTCTATCAGTACCTCTATTATCCTTCAGTTCCGCCGCCGCGTGGTAACGATCAGCGTTCCATCGCGGACTAACGGGCGACGTGGCGAGACTGGTGGCATGGACGCGAGATCGGCTCTCTTCGACCTCTACGGTGATCACCTGCGGTCCCGTGGGGCGCGGGCGCCGGTCGCGGCCCTGGTCCGGCTGCTTGCCCCGCTCGGCATCACGGCGCCGGCGGTCCGCACTGCCGTGTCGCGGATGGCCGGGCAGGGCTGGCTGGAGGCGGTCCGGATGACGGATGGCGCCGGATACGCACTGACGCCGCGGGCGAGCAGGCGGCTGGACGAGGCTGCCGAGCGGATCTACCGCCATGGCGCCCCCGACTGGGACGGCCACTGGCATCTGATCGTGGTCGGCCGGGTCCGCGAGCGGGCCCGCAGGGACCGGCTCCGCGCTGCGCTCGGCTACCTCGGCTACGCCCCGGTTGACGAGACGACCTGGGTCAGCCCGCGCCCGTCGGTCGAGCTTGACGCCCTGCTTGAGGCTGAGCGGGTCCGCGCGGAGCGGTTCACGGCGAGCTACGACGGCGATGCCCGCGGGCTGCTCGCCAGGGCATGGGACCTGGACGGGCTGGCGCGCGCGTATCAGCGGTGGCTGGCCGGCGCCGCCGGGCTGGTCGGCGAGGTCGGCCAGGATAGCCCGGATGAGATCGTCTTCGCTGCCCGGAGCAAGCTGGTACACGAATGGCGGAAATTCCTGTTCACCGATCCCGGGCTACCTGCCGAACTGCTGCCCGACCGGTGGCCGGGGCGGCAGGCAGCCGAGCTATTTGAGGCAGAATCGGCCAGGCTCTTGCCTGCCGCCGCACGCTTCGTGGACTGTTGTCTGCGATCGGGTGGTACGGACCGCCCCGACGATGTGAGGAGGCCGGTGTGACCGACACCGTGCGCTGCGACCTCGATGGCGCCATCGCCACCATCACGCTGAACCGCCCGGAAGCCAGGAACGCGCTGACCGCCGAGATGAAGAACGGGCTGCTCGCCGCGCTGCGCGAGGCCGGAGCGGACTCCGGAGTGCGTGCGGTGATCCTGACCGGCGCGGGCCAGGCCTTCAGCGCCGGCCAGGACCTGCGGGAGCATGCCGGGCTACTCGACTCGGGCGACACCTCCGTCGACACCGTGCGGCAGCACTACAACCCGATCATCATGACGATTACCGGCATGCCCAAGCCGGTTATCGCCGCACTCGGCGGGGTGGCCGCCGGAGCCGGGGCCTCGCTGGCGTTTGCCTGCGACTTCCGCATCGCGGCACGGCGGGCCAGCGTGCTGATGGCGTTCGCCCGGGTGGGGCTCGGCGCCGACTCCGGCGCATCCTGGACGCTGCAGCGGCTTGTCGGCGCGGCCAGGGCCGCCGAACTGCTGCTGCTCGCCGAGCCGCTGGCCGCGGACAAGGCGCTGAGCTACGGGCTGGTCAACTCGGTCGTGGCTGACGACGAGCTGCCAGCCGCGGCGCATGAGCTGGCCGCCAGGCTGGCTGCCGGGCCGACCGCGGCCTACGCGGCCATCAAGCAGAGCCTCGTCTTCGCCGCCACCCACGGCCTAGCGGAGTCCCTGGAGCTGGAGGCCAGGCTGCAGGCGGAACTCGGCCGGACCGCCGATCACCGCGCCGCGACGGCCGCCTTCGTCAGCAAGCAGCAACCTGTCTACCAGGGCAGGTAAGCCATAGGTCGGCGTCCCGAAGCCTCAGGTCGGCGCCCCGAAGCCTCAGGTCGGCGCCCCGACAG
>Ga0070698_100003441_pt1 | contig 17405 bp, 16 predicted proteins | sample KBSK1502metaG_FD_65477 | JGI IMG/M metagenome (GOLD analysis project Ga0070698, IMG submission 65477) | Corn, switchgrass and miscanthus rhizosphere microbial communities from Kellogg Biological Station, Michigan, USA - KBS K1-50-2 metaG | ecosystem: Host-associated > Plants > Roots >...
GCGCGCTACACCTTCGCCAACTTCGTGGTCGGCAAGCCCAACGAGTTCGCCTACGCCGCCGCGCGCAACATCGCCGAGCAGGACCGCCCGCTGCCGGAGCGCAACCCGCTCTACATTTTCGGCGGCGTGGGCCTGGGCAAGACCCATCTGATGCATGCCATCTGGCACGCCATCCGCGAGCGCGATGCCAAGACGCGGGTGCTCTATCTCACCGCCGAAAGCTTCGTGAACCGCTTCATCCAGGCGCTGCGCTCCAAGAATACCGGTCAGTTCAAGGAGTTGTTCCGCAACGTCGACGTGCTGATGGTCGACGACGTGCAGTTCATCTGCGGCAAGGAAGCAAGCCAGGACGAGTTCTTCTTCACCTTCAACTCGCTGGTCGAGCAGAACAAGCAGATCGTGCTCAGTTCCGAGAAGCCGCCGAGCGAGCTGCAGGACATCGAGGAGCGCATGCGCTCGCGGCTGGGCAGCGGCCTGGTCGCCGACATTCACTCGTCGACCTATGAACTGAGACTGAGCATCCTGCAGACCAAGGCGGAGACCGCGCGCGTGCCGGTGCCGCTCGCGGTGCTGGAGTTCCTGGCCCACAAGATCAGCACCAACATCCGCGAGCTCGAGGGTGCGCTGAACCGCGTGGTCGCCCATGGCCAGCTGATCGGCCGCGAGATCACCGTCGAGATGGCGCAGGACGTCCTGCACGACCTGCTGCGCCAGGCCGACCGCAAGGTCACCGTCGACGAGATCCAGCAGCGCGTGGCGGCGCACTACAACATCAAGCTCGCCGAAATGAGCTCGCCGCGTCGCGCCCGCTCGGTCGCCCGGCCGCGCCAGGTGGCGATGTATCTCGCCAAGCAGCTCACCACCTTGAGCCTGCCGCAGATCGGCAAGCGTTTCGGCAACCGCGACCACACCACGGTCATGCATGCCGTTCGCAAGATCGAGGAACTCAAGATCTCCGACCTCTCGATTGCAGAGGACGTGGAGTTGCTCAAGCGCCAGTTGCAGGGTTGACCCCTCCCCAACCCTCCCCCGTCAGACGGGGGAGGGTGCCCGAAGGGCGGGTGGGGCAAGGCCGCGATTGGCGCCGCTTTTGCGGCAGTTTTCCGGGCGTTAAGAGCCTCATATTTCGAGCGAAATCGCTTCCCGGCCAGACCCGGCGTGCTATAGTCCCCAACCGTTCCGCAGGGGGCTTTTTCGGACCTGCGAAACGGGGTGTCTAAACCGCTTTTTGGCCCCCCGGTACAGCGACCAAACCATGAAACTGACGATCGAACGGGCAGCCCTTCTGAAGGCGCTGGCCCATGTCCAGAGTGTGGTCGAGCGGCGCAACACGATCCCCATCCTGTCCAACGTCCTGATCACCGCGCAAAAGGGGCGGCTGAGCCTCGCCGCCACCGACATGGACCTCGCCATCACCGAGCAGGTCGAGGCGAGTGCGGCCAAGGCCGGCTCGACCACGGCGCCGGCCCATACACTTTACGAGATCGTGCGCAAGCTGCCGGACGGCGCGCAGGTCGAGCTGGAGACCGCTTCCGACGGCAGCACGCTGGTGATCCGCGCCGGCCGCTCGCGCTTTACCCTGCAGTGCCTGCCGCCGGCCGATTTCCCGGCGATGTCGGAGGGCGACCTGCCGCACCGCTTCCAGCTGCCGGCGACCGACCTCAAGGGCATCATCGACCGCACCCGGTTCGCCATCTCCAACGAAGAGACCCGCTACTACCTGAACGGCATCTATTTCCATGCCGCCGCCTCCAATGCCACCCAGGTGCTGCGCGGTGTGGCCACCGACGGCCATCGCCTTGCCCGGGTGGAGGTGCCGCTGCCCAAGGGCGCGGCGGATATTCCCGGCATAATCGTGCCGCGCAAGACGGTTGGCGAGGTGCGCAAGCTGTTGGACGAGAGCGACGGCTCGGTCGACATCGAGCTGTCCGACACCCGCATCCGCTTCGCCACCGGCAATGTCACCCTGGTCAGCAAGCTGATCGACGGCACTTTCCCCGACTACGAGCGCGTCATCCCGACCGGCAACGACAAGATCCTGAACGTGCCGTGCAAGGAATTCGCCCATGCCGTCGACCGCGTCTCGACCATCTCCACCGAGAAGTCGCGGGCCATCAAGCTCGCCGTTGCCAAAGGCGTGGTCACGCTGTCGGCCACCAGCCCCGACGCCGGCAGCGCCACCGAGGAGATCGAGGTCGAGTACAAGGCGGCGCCGCTCGAGATCGGCTTCAATTCGCGCTACCTGCTCGACATCACCGAACAGATCACGGGCGCCGAGGCGCGCTTCCTGATGGCCGACGCCGGCTCGCCCACCCTGGTGCGCGACGGCGCCGACGAGAGCGCGCTCTACGTGCTCATGCCGATGCGGGTATGACAGCGCCGCCGAACAGCGCTCTAGCCTATTCCCCCGACGCCGCGACCGGCGCTGCGCCGGCCATCCTGGCCGTGCGCCAGCTCCGCCTCAGCGATTTCCGCAACTATCGCCAGCTTCGCCTGGAGTGCGGGCGCGAGCCCGTGGTGCTGGTCGGCGCCAACGGGGCGGGCAAGACCAATCTTCTGGAGGCGCTGTCCTTCCTGGTGCCGGGCCGCGGCTTGCGCCGGGCGCGGCTGGATGAAATCTGCCGCCGAGCGCGCGGCGAGGAACCGGACGCCGCCACTTGGGCGGTCGCCGCCACCCTCGACACGCCGGACGGACGGCTCGCCATCGGCACTGGCCTGGAGCCGGCGCGCAGCGAGGGCGGCCTGCCGCGCCGGGCCGTGCGCATCGATGGCCAGCCGGCGCAAAGCCAGACGGCGCTCGGCCAGCATGTCGCGGCGGTGTGGCTGACGCCGCAGCTCGACCGCCTGTTCCTCGACGGGCCGGGCGAGCGCCGGCGCTTCCTCGACCGGCTGGTGACGGCGCTCCATCCGGAGCATGCCGGCGACGCGGCGGCCTACGACAATGCGCTGCGCCAGCGCAGCCGCCTGCTGGCCGACGGCGGGCGCGATCCGCACTGGTTCACGGCGCTCGAGGACACCATGGCCCGGCACGGCGTGGCGCTGGCCGCCAACCGCGCCGACACGGTCCATCGTCTCGATGCCGCGGCGCGTCTGGGCATCGGCCCCTTCCCGCGGGCGGCACTGGCCATGGCGGGCGAGATCGACGGATGGCTGGCCACCATGCCGGCGCTCGATGCCGAGGACCGCTTGCGCTGCGAACTGGCCGCCAGCCGCTTGCGCGACGGCGAGTCAGGCACCACATCCTGCGGGCCGCATCGCAGCGATCTCGCGGTGCGCCATCTCGATCTCGACCTGCCGGCAGCCGAGGGATCGACCGGGCAACAGAAGGCCGTCCTGGTGTCGATCGCGCTGGCCCATGCCCGTCTGGTGGCCCTCTCGCGCGGCTGCGCGCCGCTCTTGCTGCTCGACGAAATCGCCGCCCATCTCGACAAGGAGCACCGCGGCGCGCTGTTCGACGAGGTGATGGCGCTCGGTGTGCAGAGCTGGATGACCGGCACCGATGCCGAACTCTTTGCGCCGCTCGGCGGCCGTGCGCAGATCCTGCGCGTGGCCGACGGCTCGATCGCGGCGGCCTAAAACCTTTTCCGGGAAGCCAGAGACATGAGCGACAACAACGACGTGACGCCCGGCGCCGAAGCCTATGACGCCGATTCGATCAGGATATTGCGTGGGCTGGACGCCGTGCGCAAACGGCCGGGCATGTATATCGGCGACACCGACGACGGCACCGGCCTGCATCACATGGTCTACGAGATCGTCGACAACGCGATCGACGAGGCGCTGGCCGGCTACTGCGATAGGGTCGAAGTGGTCCTGCAGGGCGACGGCTCGGTCACGGTGCGCGACAACGGACGCGGCGTACCGGTCGACATTCACAAGGAAGAGGGCATTTCGGCGGCCAACGTGATCTTCACCCAGCTCCATGCCGGCGGGAAGTTCGACCAGAACTCCTACAAGGTGTCGGGCGGCCTGCACGGGGTCGGCGCCGCGGTCGTCAATGCGCTGTCCGAGCAGCTCGACCTGCACATCTGGCGCAACGGCAAGGAATACTTCCTGCGCTTCCGCCGCGGCGAACCGCAGGATGACCTCAAGGTCATGGGCGAGGCGCCGCCGGGCAAGCACGGCACGGAGGTGACGTTCCTGCCCTCGACCGAGGTCTTCACCAAGACCGAGTTCGACTTCGCCACCCTGGAACACCGGCTGCGCGAGCTCGCCTTCCTGAATTCGGGCGTGCGCGTCGTGCTGACCGACGAGCGCGGCGCCGAGCCCAAGGTCTCCGACCTGTTCTACGAGGGCGGCGTCGAAGCCTTCGCCAAGTATCTCGACCGCAACAAGCAGGTGCTGCACAACCCGCCGGTCTCGATCTCCGGCAAAAAGGACGGCGTCCTGGTCGAGGCCGCCTTGCAGTGGAACGACAGCTATCACGAGACGATGCTGTGCTTCACCAACAACATCCCGCAACGCGACGGCGGCACGCATCTCGCGGGTTTCCGCGGTGCGCTGACCCGCACGCTGAACAAGTACGCCGACGAAGGCGGTCTGTCCAAAAAGGAGAAGGTCAGCCTCACCGGCGACGACATGCGCGAGGGGCTGACCTGCGTGTTGTCGGTCAAGGTGCCCGATCCCAAGTTCTCCTCGCAGACCAAGGACAAGCTGGTTTCTTCCGAGGTCCGCCCGGTCGTCGAATCGGTCATCAGCGACAAGCTCGGCCAGTGGTTCGAGGAGCATCCGTCCGAGGCCCGCAAGATCCTGACCAAGGTGGTCGAGGCCGCCGCGGCGCGCGAGGCCGCCCGCAAGGCGCGCGAGCTCACCCGCCGCAAGGGCGCGCTCGACGTGAGCTCGCTGCCCGGCAAGCTCGCCGACTGCCAGGAGCGCGATCCGGCGCTTTCCGAGCTGTTCATCGTCGAGGGCGATTCGGCGGGCGGTTCGGCCAAGCAGGGCCGCAACCGCGCCAACCAGGCGATCCTGCCGCTGCGCGGCAAGATCCTGAACGTCGAGCGCGCGCGCTTCGACAAGATGCTGTCGTCGCAGGAGATCGGCACGCTGATCACGGCGCTGGGCACCGGCATCGGCATCGACGATTTCGACTTGGGCAAGCTGCGCTACCACAAGATCATCATCATGACGGACGCCGACGTCGACGGCAGCCACATCCGTACGCTGCTCATGACGTTCTTCTATCGCCAGATGCGCGACCTGATCGACCACGGCCACCTCTATATCGCCCAGCCGCCGCTGTTCAAAGCGGCCAAGGGCAAGTCGGCGATCTACCTCAAGGATGAGCGTACGCTCGACGACCATCTGATCGGCAGCGGCCTCGAGGGCTCGACCTTCAGGCTGGGCGACGGCAGCGTCCAGAGCAGGGACGATTTGCGCCGCACCGTCGACATCGCCCGGTCGGTCACCAACCTGGTGAAGCCGTTGTCGCTGTCGCGCCGCGTCACCAGCCAGGCGGTGATCGAGCAGGCCGCCATCGCCGGCGCCTTCAAGCCCGACATCCTGGCCGACGCCGAGCTCGCCAAGCAGACGGCCGACTACATCGCCCGCCGGCTCGACGCGGTCAGCGCGCCGCTCGAACGCGGCTGGACCGGCGAACCGACGCCGGACGGCGGCCTTGCCTTCAGCCGCCGCCTGCGCGGCGTGCAGGAGCGGCATGTCATCGACGGGCCGCTGATCAAGAGCGCCGAGGCGCGCAAGCTCGACGCGCTCGCCGCCGAGCTGCAGGCGATCTACCTGAGGCCCGGCATCTTCGCCGCCAAGGACAAGGAGACGACGATCTCCTCGCCGACCGAGCTGTTCGCGGCCGTTCTCGAGGCCGGCCGCAAGGGTGTCACCATCCAGCGCTACAAGGGGCTGGGCGAGATGAACCCCGACCAGCTCTGGGAGACGACGCTCGACCCCGAGGCGCGCGCCCTGTTGCAGGTCAAGGTCAACCATGCCGACGAGGCCGACGAGATCTTCTCGACCCTGATGGGCGACGTGGTCGAGCCGCGCCGCGAGTTCATCCAGGACAACGCGCTGAAGGTGGCGAACCTGGATGTTTAGAGCACGTCTTGCCGGAGCGCGGACCTCCAGGTCCGCTCATTGTCATCGTATCGACGGCGAAGATGCGGGCCTGGAGGCCCGCGGTCCGGCAAGACGCTCTGGGATCCTGGCGATTGGGCTGGCCGGGCTGTTGGCCTTCGGCACGGCCTGGGCGCAGACCCAGTCGACGACGCCGACGACCGATCCCGGCACCAAGCTCGCCTTCCCGGCGAGCCTGGGCGGCGCCACGTTCGAGCGCTCGGTCAACTATGCCGGGCCGCCCGCCAATCGGCCCGACCTGGGATCGAGCTATTTCTATTCGACGCCCAAGAAGATGATCATCACGGTCCAGGTCTTCGACGGCGGGCGGCGCGTGCCGGCGGGCAGCGCCAGTCCGATCGTGGTCAGCGAGTTCACCAGCGAACTCGAATCGGTGGGCGAGCAGATCAAGGGAAGCGGCTACACCCATTTCGAGCGGCCCTCTGTGCCGTCGAGCTGCAGCTACGGCTCGACGACCTTTCGCTGCATCACCTACAGCGCGCTCAATCAGTCGAACATGCGCCTCTACAGCAAGCTCCTGCTGACCGGATACCAGAACCACTTCATCAAGATCCGCATCGATTGGAGCCAGGGCCACCAGCAGACCACCGCCGATGCGGAAGCCGCCCTGCAGGCCTTCATCCCTGCCTTGCTGCGCTGACGGTTACAGCACCATCTGCGTCTGGGTGACGAGGGCCACCAGCTTGCCCTCGGCGGTGCTCACGCGCGTCTGCCACACCATGGTGCGCCGGCCGCGATGGATCGGCGTGGTCTCGCCGATGACGGTGGTGCCCAACGGGGCGGGACCGACGAAGTTGGTCTTGCTCTCGATCGTGGTCGTGCCCTTGCCCTCGGGCAGGTTCAGGATGGTGGCGGCGGCACCCAGCGTATCGGCAAAGGCCATCACGGCGCCGCCGTGCAGTATGTCGGGCCGCGTGCAGAGCTCGGGCCGGACGACCATCTCGGCCTTCACGCCCGTCTCGCTCGCGGCGATGAACTTCAGCCCCAGAACCTTGGCGAAGGGCAGTTGGTGATCGTTCAGGAGCTGAAGCTTGTCCATGGTCGGTTTCCTCTAGGTCGCGCTGCCGAGCCGGCGCAGGCCGAGATACTCCAGAACGGCGATGTCGGCCACGATCAGGGCGACCACCCCGATGCCGGCGATGCCGGCCGTGGTCCACGACGCCGGCAGGGCGAGCACCAGCACGCTTCCCGCCACCCAGGCGAGGTCGGCGGCGAAAATCAGCCGGGCCCAGCCCTCGGGCAGCGTCGGGCGCGAGGCAATCCAGGCGCAGAGCGCGCCGAAAGCGACCACGCCCAGGCCCAGAAGCTCGAACACGACGGCGAGGTCCAAACCCATCACGGCGACGGGAACGTGCGCGGCGGCATCGGCAAACGGGCGGGCGAACATCGCCAGCACGGCGCCCGAAACGACGGAGAAGACGGCGTTGCCCCACAGGGTGCGCCGCAGCAGGCGATCGGATGAAGCGTTCATGACGTACTCCTTGGAGTGTACGGACGCGCCAGAGGTCGCACCGCCGCGCCGCCGCAGCAATTACGCGCCAGGTAATCGGCGGGGCCGCGCCCCGGTGCTACTGTCCCGGTCATGATGCGCACACCTTCCCCTTCGCCGACCTCCCCGGCCCTGGCGTCCCAGCCCGACATGTTCGGTCCCATGCTGCGCGCCTGGCGGCGGCGGCGCGGCGCCAGCCAGCTGGCGCTCGCCCTGCAGTCGGGCGTATCGCAGCGCCACGTCAGTTTCCTCGAGTCCGGCCGCGCCAAGCCCAGCCGCGAGATGGTGGTGCAGCTCAGCACCGCGCTCGACGTGCCGCTGCGCCAGCGCAACACCATGCTGTTGGCGGCGGGCTTCGCGCCGGTCTACCGCGAGACGAGCCTCGGTGCGCCGGAACTGACGCCGGTGCGCCAGGCGATCGACCGCATGCTGAAGCAGCAGGAACCCTACCCCGCCGTCGTCATCGACCGGTTGTGGAATCTCCTCGATGCCAATGAAGCGGCCATGGCCTTCACTGTCTTTCTCAACGAGGGCCCGCCCCCTCCGCCGCCGCCGGGCAAGCAGCCCAATCTGCTGCGCTCGCTGCTCGACCCCAAGGGGCTGCGGCCCAAGCTCACCAACTGGGAGGAGGTCGCGCGCTATCTGGTGTCGACGACCTACGCCGAGATCCTGGCGGACGGCGGCGAACCCAAGGCGCTCGCCTTTATCGAGGAGGTCATGGCCTACCCCGACGTGCCGGCCTCGTTCCGCAAGCTGCGCTTCGAGGAGCGGCCGCCGCCGGTGCTGACGCTCGACTACATCGTCGGCGGCAAGTCGCTCTCGGTCTTTACCACCATCGCCACCTTGGGGACGCCGCAGGACATCACCCTGCAGGAAGTGCGTATCGAGTGCTTCTTCCCGGCCGATGAGCGCAGCGACGCGCTGTTCAGAAGCCTCGCCGCCAAAAGCTGATCCAAAGGCCTCCGACAGGCGTATAAGAGCCGATGGCGGAGGGCCGCGTGAAACAGCCGAGCACTGAATGGCGCGAGCGCATCGCGCCCGACGAAGCCGCTTACTTTACGCGCGTGGCCACCGTGATCGGCGGGCTGCAGCGTGCCAAATCGGCGAAGTTCGGGCCGGGCCGCGCCTTGCATCGCAAGCAGCTCCTGGCGGCGACCGGGACGCTGGACGTGCTGGCCGACCTGCCGGACCATGCCCGGCACGGCGTGTTCGCGACGCCGGGACGCCATCGGTCGCTGGTGCGCCTGTCCAATGGCGGGCCCGACGTCCAGGCCAACAAGCTGCCCGACATCAGGGGCTTTGCGTTGAAGGTGTTCGACGTCGCCGGGGAAGGTGCGCTCGGTGGCATGACCGATCACCAGGATTTCCTGATGATCAACCAGGACCGCACGGCGACGGCCGACAGCCGCGAATTCATCGACTTCCTGGAAGCGGCGACCTCCGGCCCGCTGGCGGGCATCCTGCATTTCTTCAAGGCCTATGGCCCTTTCGGCGGCTTCGTCCGCCTGCGCGACCTGTTCGGCATGTTGGGCAAGAGGTTCGACGGCTTCGCAGTGGAACGCTTCAACACGGTGGCGCCGCTTTGCTGCGGCCCCTATGCCGTGCGCGTGCGCCTGAAGCCTGCCGGCAATCCGCCACCGGCGGCCCGCTCCAAGGATATCGTCGAAGACATGCGCGAGCGGCTGGCCGTCGGGCCGCTCACCTGGGACCTTGAACTGCAATTCTTCGTCGACGAGGCCATCACACCGATCGAAGACGCGTCCAAGGCCTGGCCCGATACCGAAACGCCGATCGTCACCGTGGCGCGTCTTACCTTGCCGCAGCAAGGCGTCGATGCCGTGGCCGCCGAGGCGGAAGCCGCCAAGTTCGATCCCTGGAGCGGACTTGCCGCCCACCGGCCGCTGGGCGAGGTCATGCGGGCGCGAAAGGTCGCATATTTCGGCAGCCAGCAGGGGCGTGGCGCCTGAGGCCGAGCGTCAGCCGCGCGCAGCCTGAACCTCTATCAGCGCCAGCAAGGCCTTCACGATCTCAAGCGGCGGCGGCGGACAACCCGGCACGTGCAGGTCGACCGGCAGGATGTCGGCAAGTGGTCCGACCACGGCCGGGGAACCGGCGAAAACCCCGCAATTCACCGCGCAGTCGCCCAAGGCCACCACCCATCTGGGCTCGGGCGCGGCATTGTAGGTGCGCAGCAGCGCCTCGCGCATGTTCCAGGTGACCGGCCCCGTGACGAGGAGCACGTCGGCATGGCGCGGCGAGGCCACGAATTTCAGGCCGAACCGCTCGATGTCGTAAACCGGATTGCTGACGGCGTGGATTTCGAGTTCGCAGCCATTGCACGAGCCGGCGTCGATCTCGCGGATGGCGAGCGAACGGCCGAGCCGCCGTCGCGCCCGCTCGCCCAGCGCCCGCGTCGCCTGCTCGAGCGCGGCCGCATCCGGGCCGGGCGGCGCGATCGTCGCCTTGCCCTTGAACAGGGCGTCGAGCAGGAAGGATCTCATCGCTGCGGCCTCACAGATCGTGGCCCGAGTAGGAGCAGTTGAACGACTTGTTGCAGAGCGGGAAGTCGGCAACGATGTTGCCTTCCACGGCGGCCTCCAGCAGCGGCCACTGGAACCAGCTTGCGTCCCGCGCGTGGACGCGGGCGAGCCGGCCGTCGGCCGCGAAGCGCACGCTCGCGAAGACGTCGCCGCGAAAGGCCTCGACCAGCGCCGCGCCCTCGCCGGCCGCCACGGAAGGCCGGCCGGCGCTGATCTCTCCCGGCGCCAGGCGGCCCAGGAGCTGCGACAGCATCCGGAGGCTTTCGCCGATCTCGTCCATGCGCACCAGCAGGCGCGCATCGACGTCGCCGCCGGTCCGCACCTTGACCTCGAAGTCGAGCCGGTCGTAGGGCGCGTAGGCAAAGGTCTTGCGCGCATCGAAGGCGCGCCCCGTGGCGCGGCCGACGAAACCGCCGGCCGCGTACTGCCGGACCAGTTCCGGCGAGACGATACCGGTGGTGATGGTGCGGTCCTGCAGCGACGGCAGCGAATCGTAGACGCGCAGGATCTCGGCATGCGTCTCCTCGAACCGCGCCACCAGGCCGCGGATCTTGCCGATGCCCTCCGCCGACAGGTCGGCCGCCACGCCGCCCGGCACCACGCGGTCCATCATCAGGCGATGGCCGAAGCAGGCGTCGGACACCGCCAACGCATCTTCGCGCTGCAAGGTGCAGCGGGCATGGATGGTGACCACGCTGGCATCGTTGCAGATCGCGCCAACGTCGTTGATGTGGTGTGCGAGCCGCTCCAGCTCCGCCATGACGCCGCGCAGCAGCACGGCGCGCGGCGGCGGCGTCCAGCCGAGCGCGGCCTCGACGGCGCGGGCGAAAGCCCAGGCATAGGCCACCGTGCTGTCGCCCGAGATGCGCCCGACGATGCGCGCCGCCTGCTCGACCGAAGCGCCGGCCATCAGGCCTTCGACGCCCTTGTGCACGTAACCCAACCTCTCTTCCAGACGCACGACGGTCTCGCCGTTGGCGGTGAAGCGAAAATGGCCCGGCTCGATGATGCCGGCATGGACGGGGCCGACCGGTATCTGATGCAGCCCCTCGCCTTCGGCCGGCAGGAACTCGTAGCGCGCCGCATCCTCGCGGCCGGGCCAGCGGCCGTGATCGAGCCATGGCCGGGGATCGGGCAGGCCGACGGGCTGGACGCCGTAGAGGTCGCGCATGGCGCGTTCCAGCCGCAGCGCCGGCGGGTGGCGGCGGGCGACCGAGGGGTAGCGGCCGGACTCGGTCTCGAGCGAGGCGATGGCGCGCACGCCACGGTCGCCGTCGCTGAGCGCCATGCGCATGCTGGCGCCGTCCGCCCACAAGGCGCCAAGGTCGTGCAGGCCTGCCGCGCACCCCTGGGCGAGCGCCGTCCACGTGTCGACATCGACGGCAAGACGAACATAGCCGTCCGGTCCGGCCGCCCGGTCGCCGACGAGGTCGACCAAGGGCAGCGCGGCGCTCATCCCAGCAGCTCGGCGGCACGCTCGAACCAGGCGACCAGCACCGGCGGCAGGAAGATGCCCGCCGCGAGCACCAGCAACAGGTGCAGCACCATGGGCACCGACGAGGCGTCGACGCGATGGGCGGGGCCCACCGGCTCGCCGAAAAGCGTGTCCTGCAGGCGCATCAACAACGCGCCGAAGCCGACCAGCAGGCCGAACGCCGGCAGCAGAGCCAGCCACGGTTCGCGCGCGAAGGTCGTGGTCAGGATCAGGAACTCGCTGGTGAACACGCCGAACGGCGGCATGCCGCAGATCGCCAGCACGGCCAGCGCGAACGCCACGGCCAGCCGCGGATGGGTGACGGTCAGCCCCTTGATTTCGGCGATACGTTGCGTGCCCTTGGCCTGGGCGATGTGTCCGACGGCGAAAAAGATGCCGGACTTGGTCAGGCTGTGCATGGCCATGTGCAACAGGCCGGCGAAGTTGGCGAGCGGCCCGCCCATGCCGAAGGCGAACACGATCAGGCCCATGTGCTCGATCGACGAATAGGCGAACAGCCGCTTTATGTCGCGCCGCTGGTACAGCATGAAGGCGGCGAAGATCAGCGACACCAGGCCCATCACCACCATGATCGGACCGGGATCGAGGGCGGCCGGCTGGCCCGCCACCAGCATCTTGAAGCGCAGCAGGGCATAGAGCGCCACGTTCAGCAGCAGGCCGGACAGGACCGCCGAGACCGGCGTCGGGCCCTCGGCGTGGGCGTCGGGCAGCCAGGCATGCAACGGCGCCAGCCCGACCTTGGTGCCGTAGCCGATCAGCAGGAAGATGAAGGCGAGGTCGAGGATCCCCGGGTCCATGCGCGCGGCCGCCGCCTGCAGGAGGCTCCAGGTCATCGCCGGCACGCCCTCGCCGAGCGCCGGCTGGCCGGCGAGATAGATCAGGATGGTGCCGAAGAAGGCGAGCGAGATGCCGACGCTGGCCAGGATGAAGTACTTCCACGCCGCCTCGATCGACTGCGGCGTGCGGTAGAGCCCGACCATGACCACGGTGATCAGGGTGGCGAGCTCCAGCCCGACCCACATCAAACCGATATTGTTGGCGACCAGGGCGAGGTTCATCGAGCCCATCATCGCCTGGAACATGGCATGGTAGAATCGCACGAAGCCCGGCGACAGGCGGCCGGTCTCGATCTCGTGTCCGATATAGGAGGCACTGAACAGCGCCGCCGTGAAGCCGACCAGGGTGTTGATGCCGATGAAGACGATGTTGAACTCATCGACGATGGCATAGTCACCGACGCGATACTCGCCCGTCACCAGCCAGAAGCCCGCGGCAAAGGTCGCGGCCGAGGCGATCACGTTGGCAATGGCGCCGACGCGATATCCGGGGATCGCCACGAGCATGAGCGCCGCGGCGTAGGGCAGCAGCACCACGAGCTGGTAGGCCTGGATCATCGGCTGTCCCCGCGCATGCGGTCGAGCGCCTCGAGGTCGACGGTGTCGAAGCGCTCGCGGATGCGGAAGACGAAGACCGCGAACACGAACAGCGAGATCAGCACCGAGAAGGCGACACTGACCTCGACCACCAGCGGCATGCCGCGCGCCCCGGTGGCCGCCAGGATCAGGCCGTTCTCCATCGACATGAAGCCCACGACCTGGGTCACCGCGTTGCGGCGCACGATCATCATCAGGAAGCCCAGCAGGACGATGGCGAGCGCCAGCGCCAGCTCCTCGCGGGCATGGCTGGCTGTTCCCGTCGCCACCTTGACGACCAAAGCCTGGGCAAGGCCGGTGAGCGCCAGGCCGACCATCAGCGCGACGCCGACGCCCACCACCTTCTCGACCTCACGGTGGATGCCGAGCCGGGCGACCGTGCGGTGCAAGGCGACGGGAATGACGATGCCCTTCAGCGTGAGCGCGATCAGGGCGGTGATGAACAGGTCCGGCCGATTGTCCGACCAGGCCGCCCAGGCGACCGAGAGCGCCAGCGTGATCGACTGCGCGGCGAAAGCGTTGAGCACGGCGGCAATGCGCTCCTGGTAGAGCAGCGCGAAGCTCGTCACCAGCATCGCGCCGGCAAGCAGGTGGGAGACCTCGTAGGCCTGGTTCACGCGAGCACCCCGCGCGTCAGGAACGCCAGCAGGATGGCGAGGAAGCCGAACACGAAGGCGATGCCGACGAAGTCCGGCAAGCGGAAGACGCGCATCTTGGCGATGCTGACCTCCCACACGCCCAAAAGCGCGGCAGAGCCCAGCAGCTTGGCAATCCAGGCGACAAGGCCGATCGCCCAGCCGTAGAGGCCCGCCGTCGCCGGCGCCATGCCGAACGGCGCGAACAGGCAGATCAGCAGCGACAGGTAGAGCACAAGCTTGAGGTGGCTCGCCGCTTCGATCAGGGCGAGGTGACGGCCGGAATACTCCAGCACCATGGCCTCGTGGACCATGGTGAGCTCGAGATGGGTCGCCGGATTGTCGACCGGAATGCGCGCATTCTCGGCCAGCGCCACGATGATCAGCGCGATCAGCGACAGTGCCAGCGAGACGCGCACGGCAAACGGCTCGGCGATGAAGAAGTCGGCCACGCCGGCCAGCCGCGTCGTGCCGGCGGCGATGGCCAGCGTCAACACGATCAGCATCATGGCGGGCTCGGCGAGCGTGGCGATCATCATCTCGCGCGACGAGCCGATGCCGCCGAAGCTGGTGCCGACATCCATGCCGGCCAGCGCCAGCAGGGCGCGGGCCGCGCCGAGCAGGGCCACCAGCGCGACCACGTCGGCCGCCCAGTTGAACATCAGGCCCGAGGCGAAGCTCGGCACCAGGGCGGCCGCCACCCAGGTGAGCGCGAAGATCAGATAGGGCGCGCTGCGAAACAGCCAGGAGGCGCTTTCCGCGACCACCGATTCCTTGCGCAGGAGCTTGGCGAGGTCGAGGTAGGCCTGAAGCAGCGGCGGCCCCTGGCGACGCATCAGCCGCGCCTTGACCCGCCGCACGACACCGACGGCGAGAGGCGCGATCAGCAGCACGAAGCTCATCTGGGCGCCCTGCGCCAGCAGCTGCACCAAAAGATCGCGTGTCACGTCATCACCGCCGCGATCGACAGCAGGATGATGAGGGCGGCGAACATCAGCACCAGATAGCGCCGGATGGTGAGGAACTGCAGCACGTTCAGGCGCTCGGAGAGCCCGAGGACGGCGCGGCCGGGCGCGGCGTAAAACGCCCGCCACAGATGGTCGACCACGACGACCGAGAAGCGCGCCGGCCGCGTATCCCCGGGCGCCGGCATCTCGACCGTCTCGCGCGCGGTGAAGGCCACGGCGCCATACACGCGGCGCAATGGCTGGGCGAAGCTCGAGGCGGTGTATTGCGTGGCCGGCGATGGGTCGGGAAAGCCGCAGTCCCAGGCCGGGCCGCGGCGGGTCCGGCGCTCGGACAGGCGATGGACCACGACCAGCGTGGTGAGCGAGGCGATGGCGACGAACAGCGCAATGATCGGTGCGTCGTAGACGCTGCGCGCCGGATCGAAGGCGACGAGCGAGAACAGCGTGGGCCCGCTGTCCGTCCCCGGCAGGCCGCCGCCCACGAGCTGGTCCAGCACCGGCGCCAGCGCCACCGCCAGCACGCTGCCCATGAGGCCGCCCAGGATGCAGAGCAGCGCCAGTCCGCCCATGGCGAGCTGCTGGGCGAGCGGCACCTCGTGCGCGCCGGCGGCTTCGGCGCTGCGCGGCCGGCCGAGGAAGGCCGTGCCGTAGACCCGCACGAAGCACGCGGCCGCGAGCGCCGCGGCCAGCGCCAGCATGGCGCCGATCGCGGGCGACGCGAAATGCAGCGCCGCCTGCGGCAGCGCCGGCGCGGCAATGACCGCCTGGAACAGCAGCCACTCGGACACAAAGCCGTTGAGTGGCGGCAAGGCCGAGATGGCGAGCGCCCCCACCAGGAAGAAGGCGGCGGTGCGCGGCATGCGATGGATCAGTCCACCCAGCCCGTCGAGGTCGCGCCGGCCGGTGGCATGCAGGACCGCGCCCGCCCCGAGGAAGAGCAGCGACTTGAACCAGGAATGGTTGAGGACATGCAGCAGCGCCGCGGCCATCGCCACCGCCGCGCCTTCGGGCTGGCCGTTGGCGCTGAAAGCGAGGGCAAGGCCCAGGGCCACGAAGATCACGCCGACATTCTCGATCGTCGAATAGGCGAGGACGCGCTTGAGATCGCGGTCGAGCACGGCATAGAGCAGGCCCAGCACGGCGGTCATCGCGCCCAGGATGATGGGCGGCAGCGCCCACCACCAGACGGGCGGTCCCAAGAGATCGAAGGCGATGCGCACGAAGCCGTAGATCGCCACCTTGGTCATGACGCCGCTCATCAGGGCGGAGACGTGGCTCGGCGCTGCCGGATGGGCGAGCGGCAGCCAAGCATGCAGCGGGATCAGGCCGCCCTTCGAGCCGCAGCCGATGAGAGCGGCGACCAGGACGAGGGCGGCCACCATCGGCTGAGGCGGATGGGCGCGGACGGTGTCGAAGGCATAGCCGCCGGCCGGTCCGGCGAGCCCGCCGAAGGCGAACAGAAGCGCCGCCGTCCCGATCGCCGCCATGACGAGGTAGAGATGCGCGGCCCGCCGGCTTTCGGGATCGGTATGGCGCGCGACGACCAGCGCCCACGATGCCAGCGACATCAGTTCCCAGGAGAACAGGAAGGCATAGGCGTCGTCGGCGATCACCACGAGATTCATCGCCGCGGCGAACAGGGGGAACAAGGGTTCGACCCGCGGCGTCAGCTCCTTGGCCCGATCGAAGCCCATGCCGTAGACGCTGGCCGCCAGCACGCCGCCGTTGATCACGATGCCGAAGAACGCCGACAGGCTATCCAGCCGCAGGTGCAGACCGATGCCCGGCAGGCCGATCGGCAGGCGGGCAGCGACGTCGGCCCCCGTCAGCAGAACGCGCAAGTCGACGACGCCGAGCGTGATCGCCGCCAGGGCGCTCACGGGATAGACCAATGCCAGGGCGGGGCCGCGCGTCAGCGCCGCGAGGAAAGCCGCAACAGCCAATGCCCCCAAAGCGACGCCTGACACAAACAATTCCGGCACGGCTGCTACGGCCCTTCGTCGTTGACAGATATTACTTAATTTTTGTGTCTAATTCACGCCAGTCTACAAAAGAACGCCTCGACGCTAAAGCTCAGAACTCGCCGCGCGCCGATCGCTCCCATTGCGCTTGGCGGATGGCATGGAAGCCGTCGACCGTGCGGCCGATGATCTCGGCGACCGGCAACACTTCGTGGATCAGGCCGACGGTCTGGCCGGCAAGCGCCAGCGAGGCTTCCCTGTCGCCGCCGAAATAGACCTCCTTCACGCTCTTGAAGAGGGCGCGGTCGAACGAGCCGTCGCGGTCGATCGCCTTGGCACCTCGCCGCTCGACGTCTCGATGACGCCAAGGCCGCCGGCGTTGGAGACGGCCGAGGCAAGCTGGCTGCGCGCGATCCAGCCCATCGGCGCCTGGACGATCGGATACTTCACGCCGGTATGGGCGAGCACGCGGTTCATTGGCTACTTCCTCTTCCCGTTCTTTGACATCTCAAATTCCTCTCCCCCTTGGGGGAGAGGCTAGGTGAGGGGGCAACGACGTGCGCATCCCCCTCACCCAACCTCTCCCCCAAGCGGGGGAGAGGAGCCTGATTCGTCGTTGGCGAGGAGTCTCATGGCAAGTTCCGCGCGCGCTCGTAGGCGGCGGCGAAGTTGGGCGGCGCGTCGGCGCGGCACGGCAAGGCGCGCTTGGGATCGGGCTCTTCGATGAAGGCGTCGCGCAAGCGCGCCGCGCACGGGTCCTGGACGACCACGCCGTGGCCCTGGGCGCGAAAGACGACGTG
>Ga0070698_100003442_pt1 | contig 17405 bp, 15 predicted proteins | sample KBSK1502metaG_FD_65477 | JGI IMG/M metagenome (GOLD analysis project Ga0070698, IMG submission 65477) | Corn, switchgrass and miscanthus rhizosphere microbial communities from Kellogg Biological Station, Michigan, USA - KBS K1-50-2 metaG | ecosystem: Host-associated > Plants > Roots >...
GGCGGCCCGGAAAGCCCCATCTGCGTACGATCTGCGTCTGGCAACCATTGCCTGAGCTTGGGAGGGCCAGCATGGAAGCGCCCGACCTGGTGGTCCGGGGACGCATGGTGGTGACCGGCGGCGGGCTGGTCGCGGCGGCCGTGCACGTCCGCGACGGCGTGATCGAGACGGTGACCGGCTACGACCAGGTCCCGGCCGGCTGGGAGGTGATGGAGGCGGAGGAGGCCGTGGTCATGCCCGGCCTGGTCGACACCCACGTGCACGTGAACGAGCCCGGGCGCACCTCCTGGGAGGGCTTCGACAGCGCCACCCGGGCGGCTGCCGCTGGAGGCGTCACTACCATCGTCGATATGCCGCTCAACAGCCTGCCGCCGACCACCTCGGTCGCCTCGCTGCAGGCCAAGCGCGCGGCGACCACAGGGAAGTGCCACGTGGACGTCGCCTTCTGGGGAGGGATCGTCCCCGGGAACCTCGCGGAGCTGGCGGGACTGGATGGAGCCGGCGTGGTCGGCTTCAAGGCGTTCCTGATCGACTCGGGGGTGCCGGAGTTCCCGGCTGTCGAGGTCGGGGAACTGGAGGCGGCGATGGGCGCGCTGGCGAGCCTGGGGGCGCTCACGGTGGTGCACGCGGAGCGCCCGGAGCCGGTCGCGGTGGCGACGGCCGCGGCCGCCGGCGAGGACCCGCGCGCCTACCGGACGTGGCTGCGATCCCGCCCGGACAGCGCCGAGGCCGAGGCGGTCGCCGCGGTGGCCGACCTGTCGCGGCGGCTGCGCGCCCGCTCGCACGTGCTGCACCTGTCCTCGGCCGAAGCGCTCGAGCCGCTGCGCCGCGCGCGCGCCGGCGCCGTCCCGATCAGCGCCGAGACCTGCCCGCACTATCTGACGATGGCCGCCGAGCAGGTGCCCGACGGCGCGACGCTGTTCAAGTGCGCACCGCCGATCCGCACTCGGGCCAACCGCGAGCGGCTGTGGGGCGCTCTGGCCGGCGGCGACATCTCCATGGTCTGCTCCGACCACTCGCCGTGCCCGCCGGAGCGCAAACGCCTGGAAGACGGCGACTTCATGGCCGCGTGGGGCGGGATCAGCTCGCTGCAGCTCGGCCTGCCGGTGGTCTGGTCGGCCGCTCGCCGCCGCGGCCACACCCTGGCCGACCTGGCCGAATGGATGTGCCTCGCGCCCGCCCGGCTGGTCGGGCTCGACCACCGCAAGGGCGCGATCCTCCCCGGCCGCGACGCCGACCTGGTGCTGCTGGACCCCGACGCCAGCTTCACGGTCGACCCCGCCTCCCTCTACCATCGCCACCCGGTCACGCCCTACGCTGACCGGGTGCTCCACGGCGTGGTGCGAGCCACGTACCTGCGCGGCCGGCTCGCGTGGGACGGACGGCGGTTCGCCGGCCCGCGGGGCAGGCTGCTGGCAAGGGAGGCGCGCGGATGAGTCCCGAGGAAGCTGGCGAACCGCTCGCGGATCTCGCCGCCAGACGGTTGGGTGGGATGGTGCTGGCCGCCAGCGACGAGTTCTTCGCCCCGAAGGAACGCCTGCTGGAGCCGGCCCCCGCCGTCTACGAGGCCGGCCGCTACACCGATCGCGGCAAGTGGATGGACGGCTGGGAGACACGCCGGCTGCGCGAGCCTGGCAACGACTGGGCGCTGGTCCGCCTTGGTCTGCCGGGAGTGGTGCGGACGCTGGTGGTGGACACCTCCCACTTCCGCGGCAACCAGCCAGCGGCCTGCTCCGTCGACGGACTCGCCACCGACCCCGACGCGAGCCCAGCACAGTTCCTTGAGGACGGCGCCCGCTGGATCGAGCTGCTGCCGCGCATGCCGCTGGAGGCTGACCGCGAGCACCGGTTCGGGGTCCGGACGCCGCTGCGGGTCACTCACGTCAGGCTCCAGATCTACCCGGACGGCGGGGTCGCGCGGCTACGGGTGCTCGGCGAGCCGCTGCCGGACCTGCGCCGGCTCGCCGGGACGGGCGGCCGGCTCGACCTGGCCGCCGCGGCCAACGGCGCCGAGGCGGTGGCGTGCAGCGACATGGCGTTCGCGTCCTCGCGGAACCTGCTGCTGCCCGGGGACGCCGTCGACATGGGCGACGGCTGGGAGACGCGCCGCCGCCGCGGGCCCGGGCACGACTGGACGGTCGTGCGGCTGGCCGCCGAGGGCGTCATCGAGCGGGTCGAGGTGGCGACCACCCACTACAAGGGCAACTACCCGGACCGCTGCTCCGTCGAGGCGTGCGCCGACCCGGCAGCGGGCCTCGGGGATCCCGGAGAGCATCCCGAGGGAGGCTGGTGGACGGTCGTGCCGCCGAGCCGGCTCGGGCCCCACCGCCAGCACGTCTTCGGCGCCCCGGATGGGGCCGGGCGCCCGGCGACGCACGTGCGGCTGGCCATCCATCCCGACGGCGGCGTCAGCCGGCTGCGCGTCTTCGGGCAGGTCAGCGACGCCGGCTGGGATCGCTGGGGGCTCCGGTGGCTGAACGCCCTTCCCGCCGAGCAGGCCGAATCGGAGCTGCTGGCCTGTTGCGGCTCCACGGCGTGGGCCGCCATGATGACGGCCGCCCGGCCGTTCACGGACGCCGCCGCCCTGGCCGCCACCGCCGACCGGGTCTGGGACACCCTGGACCCCGACGACTGGCTGGAGGCGTTCGCCACCCACCCCCGCATCGGCGAGCGCGCCTTCGCCGGGCCGGCCGCCGCCGGTGGGGCAGGGTCCGCCCCCGGCCCGTCCGAGCGGGCCCTCGGCGCCTCCGCGCCGGCGCCCGGCGCCTCGTGGTCCGGTGCGGAGCAGGCGGGCGTCGACCACGCCGACCCGGCCGTGCTGGCGGCACTGGTCGAGGGCAACCTCGCCTATGAGCGGCGCTTCGGGCACGTGTTCCTGATCTCCGCCAGCGGCCGCAAGGCCGAGGAGCTGCTGGCCGCCCTGCACGACCGGATCGACAACGATCCAGAGGTCGAGCTGCGCGTGGCAGCCGCCGAGCAGCGCAAGATCACCCGCCTCCGCCTCGAGAAGCTGCTGCGACCATGAGCGTGACCACGCACGTCCTGGACCTGGGCGCCGGCCGCCCGGCCAGCGGCGTCCGGGTGGCGCTGGACGTCCGCGACGGGGACGGCTGGCAGCGGCTCGGCGAGGGAGCGACCGACATCGACGGCCGGCTGTCCGGCCTGCTGCCCGCCGAGCGGCGGCTGGGGGCCGGCGCCCACCGGCTGGTCTTCGACACCGGGGCCTGGTTCGCCGGCCAGGGTGTCGACGCCTTCTACCCGGAGGTGAGCGTGGTGTTCGAGGTCGCCGATCCCACCCAGCACTTCCACGTGCCGCTGCTGCTCAGCCCGTTCGGCTACTCGACCTACCGGGGGAGCTGACCGTGCTCGGGGGCAACCGCTACGGCAAGTCCGGGATCCGGCTGGTCAGGGTCGACCGCTCCGCCGCCTGGCACGACCTGGTCGACCTCACCATCGACGTGACCGTCGAGGGTCACTTCGCCGCCGCCTACGTGGCCGGCGACAACTCGGCCGTGCTGCCGACCGACACCATGCGCGGCACCGTCTACGCGCTCGCGGGGCAGGGCCCGGTCGGCGAGCCGGAGGCGTTCGGGCTGCGCCTGGCCGGCCACTTCCTCGACACCATGCCGGCCGCCAGGCTGGCGAGGATCGACCTGGTCGCCCATCCCTGGGGCAGGATCGAGGTCGGCGCGATCCCGCACCCCCACGCCTTCACCGCCGGCGCCGGCTGGCGCCGCACCGCAACGGTGACCAGCACCGGGGCCGAAGCCTGGGTGGTCGGCGGCGTGACGGACCTGGTGGTGCTGAAGACCGCCGGCTCCGCCTTCGAGGGGTTCCTGCGGGACCGCTTCACCACCCTGGCCGAGACCGGCGACCGGATCCTGGCGACCTCGGTCACGGCCCGCTGGCGCTACACGGAGACCGGCGCCGACTGGTCGGGGTCGTTCGAAGCGGTGCGCCGCGCGCTGGTGGAGACCTTCGCCGCCCACGACGACAGCCGCTCGCTGCAGCACACCCTGTACGCCATGGGCGAGGCCGCTCTGGCCGCCTGCCCGGAAATCGACGAGCTCCGCATGGTCATGCCGAACCGCCACCACTTCCCCGTGGACCTGGAGCCCTACGGCCAATCCAACGACGGCTCCGTGTTCGTGGCCACCGACCGCCCGTTCGGCGTCATCGAGGGCGAGGTCGTCCGCCCCGGTGCGTCGCCGCCCGGGCGCGCGTGGGGATGAGCCAGATGCTCCCGCGACCAGGGCCAGAGCCCATCGACTTCCTGCAGCCGCGCAGCTGGCGCGAGGCGCTCGAAGCCAAGGCGGCCACGCCGGAGGCGCTGCCGATCGCGGGAGGCACCGACGTGATGGTCGACCTGAACTTCGACCGCACCCGGCCGCCCGCCATCCTGGACCTCGGCCGGGTCCGCGAGCTGGAGGGATTCGACCGCGACGGCGGCTACCTCCGGCTGGGTGCGCGGATCACCTACACCCAGGTCATCGAGCGGCTCGGCGAGGTCCTGCCCGGGCTGGCGATCGCCTCGCGCACGGTCGGCTCCCCGCAGATCCGCAACCGGGGCACCATCGGCGGCAACCTCGGCTCAGCCTCGCCCGCCGGCGACGCGCACCCGCCGCTGCTGGCCGCCAGCGCCGAGGTCGAGGTCGCCTCGGTGCGCGGCTCGCGGCGCCTGCCCATCGCCGAGTTCTTCGCGGGCCCCAAGCGCAGCGCCCTGGAGCCGGACGAGCTGGTGGCCGCCGTGCACGTGCCGGCCGCCGGTGGCCCGCAGCAGTTCGCCAAGGTCGGCCCGCGCAACGCCATGGTCATCGCGGTCTGTTCGCTGGCGCTCAGCCTGGAGCCCGAGCGTCGCCGCGTCGGCACCGGGATCGGCTCGGCCGGGCCGACGCCGCTGGTCGCCGCCGGGGCCGAGCGGTTCCTCGAGGGCGTGCTGGAGTCCGAGGGCCTCTGGGAGTCGCGCGGGATCCTCGGCGAGCCGGCCATGGACCGCTTCGCCCAGCTCGTCGCCACCGCCGCCCGGCCGATCGACGACGTGCGGGGCAGCGCCGCCTACCGCCGCCACGCCCTCAGGGTGCTCGCCCGGCGGGCGCTCGGCTGGGCCTGGGACCGCTACCGGAGGGGATGAAATGCGCGTCGATTGCACTATCAACGGTGAGCCCCGGGTGGCCGACGACGTCTGGGAGGGCGAGAGCCTGCTCTACGTCCTGCGCGAGCGGCTCGGCCTGCCGGGTTCCAAGAACGCCTGCGAGCAGGGCGAATGCGGGTCGTGTTCGGTGTACCTGGACGGCACGCTGGTGTGCGCCTGCCTGGTGGCCGCCGGCCAGGTCCAGGGAGCCGAGGTCGTCACCGTCGAGGGCCTTGGCGGCCGGGCGAGCGGCTCCGCGATTGGCAGGGCGGGCGGCCCGGGGCCCGGCGACGGCCGGAGCGGCCCGGGACCCGCGGACGGGGGGAGCGGCCTGGGGTCCGGGGACGCGGGGAGCGGCCTGGGGTCTGGGGGCGCGGGGCTTCACCCCGTCCAGGTCGCGTTCGTCGACGCGGGCGCCGTGCAGTGCGGTTTCTGCACGCCCGGGCTCATCGTCGCCACCCACGACCTCCTGCGCCGCGACCCCACCCCCAGCGACGCCCGCATCCGCGAAGCCCTCGCCGGCAACCTCTGCCGCTGCACCGGCTACGAGAAGATCCTCGACGCCGTCCACCTCGCCGCCGATCGGATGCGAAAGGGGGCCCGGCCCGGCGCCCCTGGCGCCGGCCACCCCGACCCTGGAACCGCGGAGGGCCCGTCCGGCGTCTCCGGTCGGGGCCGCCCCGACCCTGCCATCGAGGAGGGCCGGCCGTGATCGTCATCGAGGGCTGCGCGGTCGCCACGGTGGACGGCGAGGGCAGCGAACACTCCTCTGGACACCTGGTGGTGGAGGAAGAACGGATCGTGGCGGTCGGCCCCGGCCCGGCTCCGGCGGACCTGCCTGGGGCGGCCGGGGCCAGTCGCGTCGATGCCAGCGGGTGCCTGGCGACGCCCGGCCTGGTCAACTCCCACCACCACCTGTACCAGTGGATCACGCGCGGCCTCGCCCAGCAGGCCAACCTGTTCGAGTGGCTGGCCGAGCTGTACCCGATGTGGGCACGACTCGACGCCGACCTGGAGCTGGCGGCCGCCCGCGCCGCGCTCGCCGCCCTGCTCACCTCCGGCTGCACAACCTCGACCGATCACCACTACGTGTTCCCCGCCGGCGCCGGCGACCTGCTCGCCACCTCGATCGAGGCGGCTGCATCGCTCGGCATCCGCTTCCACCCGACCCGCGGCTCCATGGACCTGGGTCAGTCCCGTGGCGGCCTGCCGCCCGACGAGATCGTCGAGGACCAGGACACCGCCCTGGCGGCCACCGAAGCCGCCATCGACCGCTGGCACGACCCAGGCCCGGGCGCGATGGTGCGGATCGCGGTGGCTCCCTGCTCGCCGTTCTCGGTGACCGGCGAGATGATGACCGAGGCCGCCGCGCTCGCGCGCCGCCGAGGCGTGCGCCTCCACACCCACCTGGCCGAGACCGTCGAGGAGCAGCAGTTCTGCCGCCAGCGGTTCGGCCGCACCCCGGCTGAGTACCTGGACGGCCTCGGCTGGCTCGGCGACGACGTCTGGCTCGCCCACTGCGTGCACCTCGAAGCCACGGCGGTGCGCCGCTTCGGCCGCACCGGCACCGCCGTCGCGCACTGCCCCAGCTCCAACGCCCGCCTCGGCTCCGGCATCGCGCCGGTCGCCGACCTGCTGGAGGCCGACGTTCCGGTCGGCCTCGGCGTGGACGGCACCGCCGCCAACGAGGCGGGCCAGCTCGGTCCCGAGCTGCGCCAGGCCCTGTTCGCCGCCCGCCTGCGGGGCGGCGCCGCCGCGCTGACCGCCCGGCAGGCGCTGGCGCTGGGGACCGTCGGCGGCGCCAGGTGCCTCGGCCGCGCCGACGAGCTGGGCAGCCTGGAGCCTGGCAAGCTCGCCGACGTGGCGCTGTGGCGCCTCGACGGTCTCGGCCACGCCGACATCGCCGATCCGGTGGCCGCGCTGGTGCTCGGGCCGCCCGCCCCATTGGAGCTGCTCATGGTCGGCGGCCGCGTGGTCGTCGAGCGCGGCGAGCTGCGGACCGGCTCCGAGCAGGACATCGCCCGCCAGGCCAGCGCCGCCAGCCGCCGCCTGCGCACCCTCGCCGGAGTGACCGCATGACCCCGGCAGCGCCTCAGGCCCAGGCCCACGCAATGGCCGGGGCGCGCGTGGGGACCGGGCGGTTCGGCGCCGAGGCCGAGGCCGAGGTGGATGCGGAGGCGGTGGGCTGGCCGGGCCGAGGCACCGAACCGGCGGGGACGGCGGTGGAGCGACACGGGGGCGGGGCGGCGCCCGGCCGCCGCGCCTCGCTGCCGACCAGGCAGCGGCCGGCGGTGCAGGCGCCCGTCAGCGGCGGGCTGTTCCAGAGCGCGCCGCGACCCGACGGCACGCTCAAGGTCACTGGCGACTTCGCCTACTCCTCCGACCTGTGGGTCGAGGGGATGTTGTGGGGCGTGACCGTGCGCAGCCCGCATCCCCGGGCACGCATCCGCTCCATCCAGATCGGCGAAGCGCTGGCCACCCCCGGCGTGGCCGCGGTGCTGACCCACGAGGACGTGCCCGGCCGGCCGACCTATGGGCTGGAGATCCACGACCAGCCCGTGCTGGCCTTTCCGGACGTCCGCTACCAGGGTGAGGCGGTTGCGGTGGTAGCCGCCGATCACCCGGAGACCGCCCGGCGTGCCGCCGGCCGGGTCCTGGTCGACTACGAGGTGCTCGAACCCGTGGACGACGCCGAGGCTGCCCTCGCCGAAGACGCCCCGAGCCTGCACCCGGACGGCAACCTCCTGCGCCGCGTCCGGATCCGCCACGGCGACCCGGAAGCGACCGCCGAGGTCGTCGTCACCGGCGAGTACGAGGTCGGCATGCAGGACCAGGCGTTCCTTGGTCCCGAGTCGGGGCTCGCGGTCCCCGATGGCGAGGGCGGCGTCGACCTCTACGTCGCCACGCAGTGGCTGCACGTCGACCGCGACCAGGTGGCCGCGAGCCTCGGCCTGGCGCCGGAGCGGGTGCGGCTCACCCTGGCGGGCGTCGGTGGCGCCTTCGGCGCCCGCGAGGACCTCTCCGTGCAGATCCACGCCTGCATGCTCGCGCTGCGCACCGGCAAGCCCATCAAGATGTTGTACTCGCGGCAGGAGTCCTTCGTCGGCCACGTCCACCGGCACCCGGCCCGCCTCCGCTACGAGCACGGCGCCACCAGGGACGGCCGGCTGGTCTACGTTCGCGCCAGGATCGTGCTCGACGGCGGCGCGTACGCCTCCAGTTCCACCGCGGTCTGCTCCAACGCCGCATGCTTCGCGCCCGGCCCGTACGAGGTGCCCAACGCCAGCATCGACTGCGACGTCGTCTACACCAACAACCCGCCGTGCGGAGCGATGCGCGGCTTCGGGGCCGTGCAGACCTGCTTCGCCTACGAGTCGCAGATGGATCGGCTCGCGGCCGAGCTCGGCGTCGACCCCGTCGACCTCCGCCGCCGCAACGCCCTGCGCACTGGCGGCTCGCTACCCACCGGCCAGCGCGTGGACGGGCCGGTCCCGGTCGCGGAGCTGCTGCGCCGGGTCCGTGACATGCCGCTGCCAGCCGTTCCGGGTGCGCCGGTGGACCTGCGCGACCTGCCCGGCGGCGTTGGCAACGTCACCCACGGCGAGGGTGTCCGGCGGGGCGTCGGCTACGCCGTCGGTTACAAGAACCTGGCCTACTCCGAGGGCTTCGACGACCCGGCCACCGCGCGCGTGCGCCTCTCGGTGACGGCGGGGGAGCCGCTGGTCGAGGTGCACACCGCCGCCGTCGAGGTCGGTCAGGGCCTGGTCACCGTGCAGGCGCAGATCGCCCGTACCGAGCTGGGCGTCGAGCGGGTCGTCGTGCTCCCCGCCGACACCGCCGTCGACTCGTCCGGCTCCTCGTCCGCCTCCCGGCAGACCTGGATGACCGGCGGCGCCGTCCGCGCCGCCTGCCAGGCCGTCCGCAACAGCCTCCTCCGCCTGGCCGCCACCAAGCTCGGCCGTGACCCCACAACCCTCGCCCTGACCGGCGGCGCCATCGTCTCCCACCCACCCGGCCAGGTCTCAGCGGCAGGCGTCGGCGAAGGGCTGGACGCCGCCACCGCCGGGTTCACCGCGGCCCTCGGTGGCGAGCCGTCCGACCCGCCGGGCGGCGAGGTGCTGGTGGGGCTGGCGGAGCTGCTCGGGGCGACAGCGGTCGAGGAGACGCGCACCTACCGGCACCGGCCGACGTTCCCGCTGGATCCCGAGACCGGGCAGGGCCAGGCGCACGTCGCCTTCGCGTTCGCGGCGCACCGCGCGGTGGTCGACGTGGACACCGAGCTCGGCCTGGTCAAGGTGGTGGAGATCGCGACCGCCCAGGACGTGGGCAGGGCGCTCAACCCGCAGGCCGTCGAGGGCCAGATCGAGGGCGGGATCGCCCAAGGCCTCGGTCTGGCGTTGATGGAGGAGATCCAGGTCCAGGGTGGCAAGGTCCAGAATCCCTCGTTCACCGACTACCTGATCCCCACCGTCCTCGACATGCCGCCAGTCCGGCTGGACGTCCTGGAACTCGGGCACCCCGACTCACCCTATGGCCTGCGGGGCGTCGGCGAACCGCCGACCATCTCGTCCACGCCGGCCATCGTCGCCGCGGTCCGCGTCGCCACCGGCCGCCCGCTCACCCGCGTCCCGATCCGCCCCGACGACATCGCCGGCCTCGACCGCTGACACGGCACGGCCCGGCATCTCAACCCCGGCGCAGCCCGGCCCGCGACCCGGGTCCGGGTTCGCCTCAGCTTTCTATCGACGTCCCCAGCTCGGCCCCCTCCTTCTCGACGCGGGCGACCAGGCTGCGCCTGGCGTCGTCGTCCAGCCAGGTCGCCTCGACCCCGTCGACGCTGATCTGGACCATGTCGTCCCAGCTGTAGTCGAAGGCGCGAAGCACCGACAGGTATTCGCGGCCGAGATCCAGGTCGGTGAGGGCCGGGTCGTCGGTGTTGAGCGTGGCCAGCAGGCCCGCCTCGCGCATGCGCCGGTAGGGGTGCAGCTCCAGCCGGGGCACCGCGTTGGCGATCACCACGTTCGAGTTCGGGCACACCGTCAGCGGGATCCGCTGGTCGGCGAGCCGCTTGGACAGCTCCGCGTCCTGGATGCTGGACAGGCCGTGATCGATCCGCTCGCAGCCCAGCACGTCCAGACCCGCCTCGATGTAGCTGGGCGGCGTCTCCTCACCCTGGTGGGAGGTCCTGCGCAGGCCGGCCTGACCGGCCAGCATGAACGCCTCGGCGAACTGGGTGGGGTCCACGCCCTTCTCGATGGAGTCCAGGCCGACGCCGATGACGCGATCGATGCCGGCGGCCCCGGCCCGTCGCAGGTCGACCAGCCGCTCGACCAGTTCACGACCGGCCTCACCGCCGTAGGCCCGGTCGATGTCGCAGATCAGCATCACGCGGGCCCCGGTCTCGCGCTCGCCAGCTTCCAGCCCGTCGGCCAGCCCAGCGACGATGTCGGCCAGATCCTGGCCGGCTCCCAGGTGCCGGGCGGGTGTGAAGAACGTCTCGCGGTAGACCAGGCCGTGCGCAGCGCCGTCGACGACGCTTTCGTAGGCCAGCCGGGCCCAGTCCTCACGGCGGCCGAGCGTCGACTGCACGAGCCAGAACACCTGCAGAAAGGTGTCCAGACTGGTGTACCGGTACAGCTGGGTCGGGTCGGCGCTGGGTAGCGGGATGCCGTTCCGGCGGGCCAGCTCGACCACTGTCCCGGGCCGCATCGTCCCCTCGACATGGCAGTGCAGCTCGACCTTGGGCAACCGGTCCAGCGCGGTTGCGACGTCCACCACCGCCTCCTCCGTTGGAGCGCTTTAGTCGGACACCTTAGCCGTGCCGACGCCCGCGGTCGAACGGTTGTCCACACCCCCTCGACAGCCGGTCCAGCGGTGCCACGCTGCGCGGTCGATGCGACGGCGGTGGGAGCGGTTGCGTTGACAGACCGCGGGTACGGCCCTACGTTCGGTCGAACCCCTTGCGGAGTCCCTCACACGATCCTCGCAAGCGACTGCAGGCACTGCGGCACACCTGACCTGGTCCGGAGCCGGAGCGGCGACATCGATGCCCGAGTTGGTGCGGATGAGTTTCGAAGCCGACGTGGTAGTGGCCGGGGCTGGGCACAACAGCCTTGTGACCGCGGCCTACCTGGCCAAGGCAGGCCTGCGTTGCCTGGTCCTGGAGAGTCGGGCCACCGTCGGCGGGAACACGAACTCGGAGGAGCTGACGCTGCCGGGCTTCCTGCACGACACCTGCTCGACGGCGCACAACCTGATCCAATCCAGCCCGACCATCCGCGACGACGAGCTTGGCCTCAAGAACTACGGCCTGGAGTACCTGGCGCCCGACCCCGTGGTCCACCTGCCGTTCCCCGACGGGAGCTGGATCACGCAGTGGCGCGATCTCGACCGCACATGCGACGAGTTCGCCAAGTTCTCGCGGGCGGACGCCGACGCCTACCGCTGCATGATGACCGAGTACGAAGCGGTTGCGCCGATCTTCAACCGTGACCGCTATACGCCGGTCGGCCACGGCGAGCCGCTCGACACCATGCTCGCCCAGCACACGGACGGCATGAAGTGGCTGCGCCGCCAGCAGATGACCTCCTGGGAGATCGTCAGGGACCGCTTCGAGGACGAGCACACACGCGCCTTCATGCTGTGGCTCTCGTTCATGACACTCCAAGGAGTGGACCGGCCGGGCAGCGGGGTGCTGGCGTGGTCGCTGCCGTTTGGCCGCCAGCGCCATAGCTGGACGCTCCCGCGCGGTGGCTCCGCGGCGCTGCCGCAGGCGCTGGTCCGGATGATCGAGGACCATGGTGGCGCCATCCTCACCGGCAAGCAGGTCACCTCGCTGATCGTCGAGCAGGGGCGCTGCGTCGGTGTGGAGACGGCCGACGGCGGCAGCTACCGCGCCTCCAGGGCGGTGATCTCGACGATTCACGTGAATCATCTGGTCGAGATGCCCCCCGCCGAGACCTGGGGCGAGGACTTCCTGCACGGCGTGGAGACCTGGCAGCCAGGGATCTCGATGTTCGTCACCCATTACGCCACCACCGAGCCGCCGCGGTTCCCGGTGGACGGCGGAACGATCACCCCGGTCGCGTCCGGCACGCCGGTCTCGGTGGAGCGGCTCCTCCGGCTCGAGGCGGACTTCCGGCGCGGCTGGATCGCCCTGGATTCGCCAGTCCTGCTGGTGCTGTGCCCCACCGTGGTCGACGGCTCGCGCGCGCCCGAGGGCCTCCACACGCTCAAGGTCATCGGGTTCCAGCCCTACGAATTGAACGAGGGCCCGGCCCGCTGGGACGAGCTACGGGAGGTGGTGGCGCAGGTCAATCTCGAGCAGCTTCGCCGCTACGCGCCCAACCTCGTGGACGCGACGCTGCTCGCGTCGCATTCCAAGAGCCCGCTCGATCTGGAGCGCATGAACGCGCACAACTGGCATGGCTCCTGCCACGGCGGGGACCAGGGTCCCGCGCAGTCCGGGGCGCTGCGCCCCGTACCCGGCTGGGCGAGCCACCGGATGCCCCTCCCCGGCCTCTACCAGACCGGCGCGACCACCCATCCCGGCGGCTCGGTGTCCGCCGGCCCAGGCCGCAACGCCGCCGTCATCGTCCTGGAGGACCTCGGGTTGCCGATACCGTGCTGAACGCGGCGCGCCGGGCGGCGGCCTCGTGCTCCCATCGGCTCGACACATTGGCTCCTCTCAGGGGTCGTCGAGGCGCAGCTTGAGGCCCTCGTGGGTTGCCTGGAAACCGAGCGACCGGTAGAGCCGGAGCGCGTCCGGCCGCCGCTTGTCGGTGGTGAGCTGTACCAGCCGGCAGCCTCGCGCCCGTGCCTGCTCGATCGCCCAGCGCAGCCTGGCGCCACCGAGACCCTGGTCGTCGGCGAGCAGGCGCACGATCGCCGGCACGTCCTGGCGGCCGGCCCGGCGGAAGGCGGGGCCCGATCCGCTCATGCCAGGCCAGCCTCGCGGAGCAGCAGGGCGGCCACCACCTCGGGATCGGCCACGTCGCCGGGCAGCCCTCGGGACACGAACCAGGTGCACGCGGACCGCACGTCGCGCTGGAGGAACTCGTGCCCACGAGGGTTGCTCACGATGTCGACGACCTGCGGAAGGTCGATCAGCAGCAGCTCCCCGTCGTGCACGAGCAGGTTGTAGGCGGACAGGTCGCCGTGGGTGTGACCGCGCCGTGCCAAGGTCACCATGGCCTCGATGAGCTGCTGCCAGAGATCGGCCAGCTGGTCCTGGCTGGGACGGAGCTCGACCAGGCGCGGCGCGGCGGTGCCGTCGGCGTCGCCGATGAACTCCAGCAGCAGCTCGGTGCCGATGCGCTGGACGGGGTACGGCACCGGCGCTCCGATCGCCCACAGCTGGCGCAGGGCGGCGAACTCGGCGATCGCCCACTGCTGCGCGATGAGGTTGCGTCCGAAGTCGCTGCGGCGCCGCATGGCCCGCATCTCGCGGGAGTCCCTGACCCGCCGGCCCTCGAGGTAGGTCGCGTCCCGGTGGAACAACCGATGATCGCCGGCGCGGTACCGCTTGGCCGCCATCAGGCAGGACCGGCCATCGCCTGGCACGGCGCGCTCGACCAGGAACACGTCGGCCTCCTTGCCGGTCTTGATGACGCCGAGCTCGGTGTCGACCGCTGCGAGCGCGGTGACCACCCAGCTCGGATGGGGCCGTGGGCCCACCTCCTCGGCGTCGCCCCAGCTCGACCAGCGGTCCCCCTGTGGAGGCCGGTCGTCGACCGCGACCGCCTTGCGTTCCTGGACGAGACGGGCGCGTGCCTCCTCGGTCAGCCGGCCCCTGCTGCGGGGTCCCGGCTCGCCGTCGCGGTTGCGGCGCATCCGCGCCTGGCCAGGCGCGCCGGATTCGTCGGATAGCTCGTACAGGGATTCGGTGTCGGGAACGTCACCGGTGAGGAATCGTTCGATGTCGCGCTTGCGCACGTGTGCTCCTTTGAGGGATCGCATCCCCCGGAGCCGTGCGCGCGCAGCGCAGGTCAGTCTTCGGGGAGATGCAGGGGAGGGCGACCACGAGCCCTGCCCCGGACAACGGCTGACATGGCCACGACGCACCTCCTCGAATTCCCCGGCTGACACGTGCCGGGACGACAACGTCGGCGATGACTGTCCCGCTTACCGCATCCCCGCGCAACCGATTTTCCGAGCGACTCTCACGGAGGCTCCGTGTGTTCAGCCTATTCCTCGTGCTTCATCCACCATTCGGTGAACTCGGTGGCTTGGCCGCTGGGGTCGAGGCGGATGAGCCAGAGGTTGCTGTAGCGCTGCGGGGGGTCGTGGTAGATGGTCTGGGCCTGGACGATGGCGAGGTCGCCGTCGGTGGCCAGGGGCTTCCAGGAGAACTCGGTGTCGCCGGGCTCGTCCTTGATCCCGATCCAGCGGTCGGCGGTCTCCTGGCGGCCGCGCCACGGGTCGGCATGCGGCTCGGTGTAGTACAGGGCCTGCTCGGTGAACAGGCGGCCGATGTCCTCGGGATCGTTGGACTCCCATGCGGTGCGGTAGCCGTCGACCCACTGCCTGATCCGCTCCTGGCTCGGCATGGCTCCTCCTCGTCGGTGCCGTGTGCGCTCGCCCGCCGGGTATCGCCGGCCGGTGACGATGATCTTTCATCGAGGAGGCGCCCGTGGCGAGCGGCATCGCGTGAGGACTCAGGAAACCTCAGCCCAGCTTGCGGTGGTCCCATGAGGCGATGCGCGTCGGGGTGAAGCGGAGCACGACCCGCTTGGGCGCCTGCTGCGCGATTCCCGTGCGGGTCTGCTCGTCCGGCTGGCCGGAGTGGTGGGTGGCCAGCGCGATGCCGGCGTCCAGCACCCGCTCCGGGTCCCGCTCGATGTCGACGTCGCATTCGAGCATCACGCCGCGCAGCTCGCCGTAGCTGTCACCGGCCTCGACCTGGAGGGTGGCGCGCGGGTCGCGCTCCAGGTTGCGGACCTTCTGGGACTTGGCATAGGTCCAGCAGACGATCTGGTCGCCGTCGGGCAGGTACCAGAGCTCGATGAGATGCGGCCGGCCGTTGGGGCCGATGGTGGCGCACGTGAGCGAGTGCTCCTCGGCCAGGAACCGGCGCCGCTCCCGGTCGCTCATGGTGATCCGCGCCCGCATCGACATGCCCGGCCTCCCCGACCCCGTCGCGTCCAGTGGAGCCTACCCGGCGGGCACCGGAGAGCGCCCGCGCCGAGCCGGCGCGTCCGTTGCACCCCAGTGCTCTGCCGTGTCATGGACGGGCGTCACGACGCCGTTGTAGCGTCAGCGCCAAGGCCGTCGGTGGGGAAGGGGTGGAGGGCATGTCCGTACTGTCGAACCTGGTCTCGGGGATCAGTCAGGGCACCATCGAGGTCGTCGACCTGACCGCGCCGCTGTCGGAGAAGACGCCCATCCTGCAGCTCCCCGACCCGTTCGCCAACACCATCAGCTTCGGGCTCGAGGAGATCAGCCACTACGACGACCGCGGGCCCGCCTGGTACTGGAACAACATCCACACCGGCGAGCACACCGGCACGCACTTCGACGCGCCGATCCACTGGGTGACCGGCAAGGACCAGGACGACATCTCACAGGTCCCGGTCAAGCGCCTGGTCGCGCCGGCCGCGGTGCTGGACTTCAGCGAGCAGGTCGAGGCGGACGCGGATTTCGTCCTGGAGATCGACCACATCCGAGAGTGGGAGCGCGCGCACGGCGCCTTACCGCACGGCGGCTGGCTGCTGTTCCGCACCGGCTGGGATGCCCGCTCCAACGACGACGCGCTGTTCCGCAACGTCGACGACTCCGGGTCGCACACACCGGGGTTCTCGGTGGAGTGCGCCAAGTGGCTCGCGGAGGAGGCGCCGATCATCGGCGTCGGGACCGAGACGGTCGGCACCGACGCCGGCGGCGCCGCCGGGTTCGAGCCGCCATTCCCCTGCCACACCTTCATGCTGGGCGCCGGCAAGTACGGGCTGACACAGCTCCAGAACCTCGCCAAGCTCCCGGCGCAGGGCGCGGTGGTGATCGCCAGCCCCCTGCCGATCACCGGCGGCTCCGGCAGCCCCACCCGCGCGCTCGCGCTGGTCGAGCGCTGAGCCGGCGGAGGCGCTCCCATGCTCGTCGCGGAGGCGGTCGGTAGGACGCTCGCGGGCCTCGGGGTCGACACCGTCTTCGGAGTGGTCGGCAGCGGCAATTTCCACGTGACCAACGCGCTGGTCGCCGCCGGCAGTCGCTACGTCGCCGCGCGGCACGAATGCGGCGCGGCGACCATGGCCGACGCCTACGCCCGCACCAGCCGCAAGGCCGGCGCGCTCTCGCTGCACCAGGGCTGCGGGCTCACCAACGCGATGACGGGCATCACCGAGGCTGCCAAGAGCCGCACGCCCATGCTCGTGCTGGCCGCCGACACGGCCGCGGCGGCGGTGCGCTCGAACTTCCGCGTCGACCAGGACGCGCTCGCCTTGGCTGTGGGTGCGGTCCCCGAGCGTGTCCACGCGCCGCAGACGGCGGTGGCGGACGCGGCCCGCGCCTGGCGGACAGCCGTGTCGCAGCGGCGGACGGTGGTCCTCAACCTGCCGCTGGACGTGCAGGCAGCGCAGGTGCCCGAAGGGGCCGCGGCGGTGCCGCCGCCGCTGGACCTGCAGCCGCCACGGCCCTCGCCGGCCGCGGCGGCCGCTCTGGCCGAGGCCCTGCGGCGCGCCGACCGCCCGGTGTTCGTTGCCGGCCGCGGCGCCCGCGTCGCCCGGGCGCGCGCCTCGCTGGAGCGCCTCGCGGACTCGAGCGGCGCGCTGCTGGCGACCTCGGCGGTGGCCAAGGGCATGTTCAACGGCAACCCCTGGTACCTCGACGTGAGCGGCGGGTTCGCCTCGCCGTTGGCGGCCGAGCTGATCCGCGGGGCCGACCTGATCGTCGGCTGGGGTTGCGCGCTCAACATGTGGACCATGCGCCACGGCGCGCTGATCGGCCCGGGCGCGACGGTCGCCCAGGTCGACCTGGACGTCGACGCGATCGGCGCGCACCGGCCGGTCGACCTCGGCGTGGTCGGCGACGTCGACCAGACCGCGCTGGCCGTGGCGGCCGAGCTCGGCGGACCGGTCGCCGGCTACCGCTCCCAGGAGCTGCGCGAGCGCATCGCGCGCGAGCACCGCTGGCGCGACGTGCCCTTCGAGGACTCCAGCGGCGGCGGGCGCATCGACCCGCGCACGCTCTCGATCGCGCTGGACGACCTGCTGCCGGACGAGCGGGTGGTGGCGATCGACTCCGGCAACTTCATGGGCTACCCGAGCATGTACCTGTCCGTGCC
>Ga0070698_100003443_pt1 | contig 17403 bp, 13 predicted proteins | sample KBSK1502metaG_FD_65477 | JGI IMG/M metagenome (GOLD analysis project Ga0070698, IMG submission 65477) | Corn, switchgrass and miscanthus rhizosphere microbial communities from Kellogg Biological Station, Michigan, USA - KBS K1-50-2 metaG | ecosystem: Host-associated > Plants > Roots >...
ATCTGTCGCGTTTCGCTGATGATTTCATGGTGAGTTTCCAGTTCCGACAGGACGCGGACCACTTCCAACATAAAGTGCGGGAGCGGTTCGGGGAATTCGGGCTGGAGCTGGCCGAGGAGAAAACTCGGCGCATACTCTTTGGACGATTTGCAGCCATGACATGTCTGCGACACGGACTGGGAAGGCCAGAAACCTTCGAGTTTCTAGGCTTCAAGCATGTCTGTGGGGTAGATCGAGCGGGGCGATTTGCTCTGATTCGTATCCCTAGCGTCAAGAGTTGTCGGAAGTTCCTGGCTCGGACACGGGAGTGGATCTTTCATAACAGACACTGGAGAAGATGGGAGCAACAGCAGCACCTGAAAAGGATGTTGCGGGGCTTCTATCAGTACTTCGGGCTGCACCACTGCGAGCACAAGCTCAACTGGGTGCGGCAGCAGGTACAACGACAGTGGATCAGCGCCCTAAATCGTCGCGGTCAGAGACGGCGCACGAACTGGACGCGCCTGAAAGATCGACCGTGGTTCGAACTGCCGTTTGCTCAAAACTTACACCCGATGGTCTGAACCGATGCTTCTCTTAGCCAACGTCATCTGGGGAGCCCGGTGCGGGGAATCTGCACGCCGGGTTCTGCCTGGGGAGACGAACTCAAGGGGCCATGCCCACTCGGTGAGACGTGCTCGCGAAAGCGTTGCACTTCGTCAGGCTCCGCACGGGCTACCGCCGTCAAGGTTCGTCTCTACCACACTGCTTGACGAATGGTTCGAGCACGAAGTGAAGCCCCGCTTGAAGGGGGAAGCACACGAGATCCGTTTTGCCGATGATGCCGTGCTGTGCTTCCAGTATCGGGAGGATGCCGAGAAGGTGATGGAGGTCTTACCGAAACGGTTCGCAAGATACGGTCTGACGCTCCACCCGGAGAAGACCAGGCTGGTGGACTTTGGGCGATACGCGGAGGAACATGCGAAGCGGCAGGGGAAGAAACCGGCCACGTTCGATTTCCTCGGCTTTACGCACATCGGCGCTCGCAGCCGGAAAGGGAAATTCACAGTGAACGTGCGGACGATGAAGAAGCGGTTACGACGGGGCCTGAAGGCGGTTGCCGAATGGTGCCAGGAGAACCGCCACGAACCTGTGGAAGAGCAGCAGCAGACCCTCAACGCTAAGCTCCGGGGCCACTACCAATACTACGGACTACCGACGAACTCCAGGAGCATCTGGAAGTTCTATCGGGGGGTCTGCCGCATCTGGCGAAAGTGGCTCAATCGCAGAACTCGCGGGAAGGCACTGACGTGGGAGAAATACACAGAACTCCTCCGTCACCATCCTTTGTTGCTCCCTCGGATTGCGCATTCTTGGAACGGTACGGGGAGTCGCGCCTGAGGAACCCGCTGCGTGGAAATCTGCACGGTGGGATCTGGTGCAGCAAAGCTAGCTACTATTCCAGTGGGTGAAAGTCCCACCGACAGAAAGTCCAGCGACTGTCGTAGTGATATCCAGCAGCGAGAAAGGAGACTGACACGCTGAAAGCCTGGATGTAGAAGCCCTCGTGGCTGGGGTAAAGCCCGGTCAGATCCGTCTAGGGGGGGCGAGCAACCTGACAGGCCGCAGCAATGGTGAACCAATAAGCCCCGAAATACGTGCCCTGCTTGAAACGGATGGCAGGATAGTCGGAAGAGCCGAGCCACTCAGATCCTGGCGAAGGCCCATGTTGGAGTCAAGTTTACTGGAGAAAGACGATTCCGATCTTCCCGGGGACATAGAGGGCGGCATGCCAGGACGGAATATGCAGCGAAAGCTTGGAACCACTCCGGGGTCGCCTAGGCGCTCCCGCACAGCGAAGGCATCGCGTATAAGTCGCAATGTCGGCGAAATCGCGATGTGCCCACGAGTGGGTCGGATGGGGCTGATAAGCGGTGATGGACTGGGACAGAATAACCCGGTCTGGAGCGAGAGCCCCTGGGGCGGAGTAGAACCCCACTCCAAGGCGGTGCACTAAGGAGTCGTCGGCCCGACACAGAACGGGACTACCGAGTCAGGCTACGCGGTGCACGAAGGGCAGAGGCAAACCATGTGTCCGTCGACGAATGCCGGGAGCAGGCTTAAGCGATGGATGCAATGGGAAGGCCCTGTCTGATATGCCAGCCTTCCAGCCGTACTGGGGAAAACCCGCCGTACGGAATGATAGGGGGACGGTGGAAACGTCGGCATCATTCGAAGCCCGCTACGCGCCACTGTCCTACCCGACTGAGGGGGGAGAAATCAGTGGTGCCATGGTGGACCTAAACGCGCACGAAGCTGGAAACGGCGGATAGAGCCCAGGAAAGCCTAAAGCTCACTGCGTTCTCCTCTACTCGGAGAGATGTCCGGTTTCCGCGTTTAGTAGGCATGTGGATTGCTTCCGAGCATGCCGTCCCCTGAGAACAATCGCTAATACGAAGAGCGCACACGTCTCCGCTTGGCCGACTCCGCGGCCAAGCGGATGTTAGCTTAAATCGCTTAGGTCACAGCCTTATACCTCAGCAGTCGCTAGCCTGCCGAGCCGCCGTAATGGTCTGTTCAAATTCGAAGGGGATAAGATTGGGTTGGGACCCGCGATAAGATGTCTCTTGTTCGTCTGCTTAAGACTCGGCGGACTCGACCCACCAGAGGGAGAGTAGTGCTATGGCAACCGCAGCACCCACAGGTTCAGCAAAGCCTCATGAATCCAGACAACCTCTATCGGAAGAAGAACTGCGCAACATGCACGCCTACTGGCGCGCGGCGAACTATCTCTCCGTGGGCCAGATCTACCTCTATGCTAATCCGTTGCTGCATGAGCCACTAAAGATCGAACACATCAAGCCGCGCTTGCTGGGTCACTGGGGCACGACACCGGGGTTGAATTTCATCTATGTCCATGTCAATCGGCTGATCAAGAAGCACGATCTGAACGTCATTTACGTCACGGGCCCCGGTCACGGAGGACCGGGACTGGTCGCCAATACCTATCTGGAAGGGACGTACAGCGAGATCTATCCACACGTTTCGCACACCATCGATGGCCTGAGGAGACTGTTCAAGCAATTTTCATTTCCGGGAGGAATTCCCAGTCACGTCGCACCAGAGACGCCGGGCTCGATTCATGAAGGCGGTGAACTAGGATACTCGATTGCTCACGCATACGGAGCAGCGTTTGACAACCCAGACCTGCTGGTTTGCTGCGTGGTCGGTGACGGTGAAGCCGAGACTGGTCCACTCGCAGCCAGTTGGCACTCGAACAAATTCCTAAATCCCGTTCGCGACGGGGCTGTTCTTCCCATCCTGCATTTGAATGGATACAAGATCGCGAATCCAACCATACTAGCCCGACTGAGTGACGCGGAGCTGACTCAGCTTTTCACAGGCTACGGTTACAAACCATATTTTGCGGAAGGCCATGAGCCAGAGACGATGCACCAATTTATGGCACACACGCTCGACACGGTTATCGAGGAAATTCACGCCATCCAGAATGACTTCCGTGCTGGACGGTCGGCCGGACTTCCGGTGTGGCCAATGATTATCCTGCGAACGCCGAAGGGCTGGACTGGACCAAAGGTCGTGGACGGAAAACCGGTCGAAGACACCTGGCGCGCGCACCAGGTACCTGTTACGAGTTTCACGTCGCACCCGGACCACGTAAAGATATTGGAAGAATGGCTGAGGAGCTACAGGCCAGAAGACCTGTTCGATGAAAAGGGCGAGCTGATTCCGAAACTGACGGAACTAGCGCCAATCGGCGATCGCAGGATGGGTGCCAATCCGCACGCGAATGGAGGCGTGCTGCTTAAGGACCTTGTGATGCCGGATTTCCGCGAATATGCGGTGAAAGTGACGAACCCGGGCACTGAGACGGCAGAAGCAACTCGAGTCTTAGGAAATCTTCTGCGAGATGTTATGAGACGGAACATGGACTCGAAGAACTTCCGGGTATTCGGCCCTGATGAGACGGCCTCGAACCGACTCGATGCACTCTACGAAGTCACTGACAAAGCTTTCATGGAGGCAACGCTTCCTACTGACGAACACCTTTCCAAAGATGGCCTGGTGATGGAAGTACTCAGTGAGCACATGTGCCAAGGCTGGCTCGAGGGTTATTTGCTCACCGGCCGTCACGGATTTTTCTCCTGCTACGAAGCCTTCATTCACATTGTGGACTCTATGTTCAATCAACATGCCAAGTGGCTCAAGGTAACGAGAAATATTCCGTGGCGGCGGCCGATCGCTTCCTTGAACTACCTCCTCACATCGCACGTCTGGCGCCAAGACCACAACGGCTTCACCCACCAGGACCCCGGCTTCATCGACCATGTTGTGAACAAGAAGGCGGACATTGTACGCGTGTATCTTCCTCCGGATGCCAACACCCTCCTTTCGGTGGCGGATCATTGCCTCCGCAGCCGGAACTACGTCAACGTCATCGTTGCTGGAAAGCAGCCGGGGCTGCAGTGGCTTGATATGCATTCTGCGATCGAGCATTGCACGAATGGAATTGGAATCTGGCAATGGGCTTCGAACGACAAGGGAAGTGAGCCAGATGCTGTGATGGCTTGTGCCGGAGATATCCCAACCCTGGAGACGCTCGCCGCCGTGGACCTGCTGCGCCAGCATTTTCCGGACTTCAAGGTCCGCGTCGTCAATGTGGTTGACTTGATGACCATCCAGCCCTCAACCGAACATCCCCATGGCCTCTCCGACTCTGAGTTCGACTCGATCTTCACGATCGACAAGCCAGTCATCTTTGCCTACCACGGCTATCCCTGGCTGATTCACCGGCTAACTTATCGACGCACGAACCATGCCAACTTCCACGTCCGCGGATACAAAGAGGAGGGCACAACGACTACTCCGTTCGATATGACTGTTCTCAACGATTTGGATCGATTTCACCTTGCGGGTGACGTGGTCGACCGCGTTCCTCGCTTGCAGCGCGTCGGTGCTCATTTCAAACAGTTGCTTCGTAACAAGCTTATCGAGCACAAACAATACATCTGCGAGCATGGCGACGACTTACCGGAAATCCGCGATTGGAAATGGCCCCATTAGGCCGTGAGAGTCCTTGGGACGCCGTCAATACGGCGCCCGTAGTATCATTCGCGTCACTACTGCCAGACCCGCTAGTGCTTTCCAATTATTGATAGCCGTCCCTTCGATGGCTAGAGTGCCGGTTATTCGGGGTGAAAACCGATGGGAAAGTGTTTCCCCTTGCTGTTTCTTCTGGGGCTAAGCCTGCCCGCTTTTGGTCAAAGCAACTATGGCGTTGTAGCCGGTACCGTCACGGATCCTCAGCACCTACCCGTAGCTGGAGCCGCGATCCAACTTACAGCAGGGAGTACAGGGGCGATCCGTCGCATTGTGACAAATCAGCAGGGACTGTTTGAGGCGCCTGCGCTGCTCCCGGACGACTACGATTTGCGAACCGAAGCGCAGGGATTTGCCGCCTCCACGCTCTCGCTGCGCCTAGAAGTCGGGCAGAAGCTGGCCGTAGAAGTCACTCTGAATGTCGGCGGGCTCAAGGAAGGGGTAAACGTCGTTGCCGGCAGCGAGGTATTGCGCACCACCGACGCCAGCGTCGGCGAAGTCGTCGAGCCGCAGTCCATTCGCGAACTGCCCCTCAACGGACGGATGTTGATTGACCTCGTCCTCACCGTACCTGGCGCCCACGTGGGGTTCGGCGCACAAACGGGTTCCACGAATCCGCTGTACTGGCGCCCGGGCCAACGATCCGCGGTAGTGATCGGTGGCAGCCGCCCGAACGCCAATTTTTTCTTGCTGGACGGCGCGACGAACACCGACCCGACCTTCAACACGCAAAACCTGAGTCCCTCGCCTGACGCCGTGAAGGAATTTCAGGTCGAAACTAGCAGCTACACGGCAGACATGGGTGGAGCAGGCGGTGGCCAGATCAACATTGTGACCCATTCCGGCTCGAGCCAATATCACGGAACGCTGTACGAGTTTTTCCGCAATGGGGCGCTGGATGCCAGCACCTTTGACTCGATGGGAAACAATCACTTGGTCCAGAACAACTTCGGCGCCTCCTTCGGCGGGCCGTTGGTCAAGAAAAACACTTTCTTCTTCGCAAACTACGAGGGCTTGCGTCTGTCGCGAGCAGACGCGCAGATTTTGACCGTGCCCACGCCCCAGGAGATCCAGGGCGACTTCAGCATGAGCAGCGTCAAGATCTACGACCCCACCAAGGCGGTCGCAAATCCTAGGTACAATCCGGCCAAGCCTACCGGCCCGACAAATTTTCCGTACACTCGCCAGCAGTTTCCCGGCAACATAATCCCGTCGAACCGGATCAATCCACTGCTCGAAGCCTTCCTGATGACATACGTTCCCATGCCGAACATGACGATGACACCCGGCGCTGCGGATTCGAACAACTACCTCGACATTCGCAATGAGACGCACTTCCAGGACCAGGGAACGATTCGCATCGATCACAATTTTTCGAACGGCGACACCCTCTTTGGGCGGTTCTCGATCGGCCAGGAGAATGGATTCTCGCCGAGCAGCGGATCGACCTCCACCACCGAAGACCTGCCGGGATTCGGCGCAAACTTCGACAATCGCTCGCAGCAGGCCGTGATTTCCTGGAATCACATCTTCGCGGTCAACAAAGTCAACACCATGTCGATCGCCGTGTCGCGCTTGTCCATGGACCGCACGTCACAAAACGACGCCGTCAACGACATCGTGGGCGCTCTCGGGATTCAGGGGATCGGATTTGGCGGTCCGAACGCGTGGGGCGCGCCATGGTTCGCGGCGCAAGGTTACACGGGAATTGGAGACACGTTCGCCGCCACGCCCATGCATGCCTGGGACACCATGTACGAAATCCGCGATGCCTACGCGTGGCAACGAGGGCGCCACGGAATAAAGTTCGGCGGAGACTTCCATTGGTACACTTGGCCGATGTGGGGCTTCTTCCAGAATCGCGGCTACTACCAGTTCACTAATGGATATACGACGCAATTTGGGTTCAACGATGGCAGCGGCTCGGGATTCGCGAGCATGCTGCTCAGCTTGCCGGCCGTCAAGCAGCGGCAAGCAGGAATTCCTCAAATGAACTTGCGCAATTGGGGAAGCGACGCTTTTGTTGAAGATAGCTGGCAGATCACCTCGACAACCACGTTTAATGTCGGCCTTCGCTATGAGTACGCGAGCCCGCTCTACGACAAGAACAACACCAACACCAATCTCATTTTCCACAACGGCGTTCCCTCGGTCTTCGTCGGTGGCCAGAACGGGTATCCGTCCGGATTGATGTATGCAAACACACACAACTTTGCCCCGCGCCTGGGACTCGCGAAAAATCTACCCAATTGGGGCCTCGTGTTTCACGCGGCGTTCGGGATTTTCTTCACTCCCGTAGATCAGAACACCTGGTGTAACCAGCGGCACAATGTGCCCTTCGTTTTTCCGGAGACCCAGCAAGCAGACAACTTTACTCCGCCCGCGGCGCTGTTCAACACAGGATTCAACTTCGGTACGCCTGTTCTAGGCACGGGCACGTTGCCAGCCACCACAGTCAGCTTCACGGCATTTGATCCGCACGCCCCGGCTCAGTATGTACAGCAGTGGAACGCCTCGGTGCAGAAGGGCCTTGGTAAGGACACCTCTGTTGAAGTCGGCTACCTCGGCTCCCGCGGATTCCATCTGCAACGGGCCCACTTGATTAACAACACGCTTCCAGGGCCTGGGCCGCTAGCACCTCGTCGGCCGTTCAAGGCCCTCACTTTCGTGCCGGAAACCCAACTGCCGCCCAGCAGCACGAACGCCGTCATTCAGAGCCAAACCTTTCCGGTAAGCACCATTAATCTGCTCGAGAATAGCGCGCAGAGCTGGTACGACGCAGGGTACATCAATGTGCGCCGCCGCTATTCACATGGTCTGAGCCTTCTAGCCAACTACACGCTGGCGAAGAACCTAACCAATGCGCCGGACTTCCGTTCGGCAATGGATGAAGCGTCGATTCCGCAAAACAACCTCGCGCTCAGCCTCGAAAAAGGGCCCGGCTGTGACATTCGCCATCGATTCGCACTCAGTGCCGTTTACGCGATTCCCGCATACAACCGCGCCGAGTGGCTGCGGCTGGTTACACAAAATTGGAGTTTGTCCACCATCTACCAGATTCAAACTGGAATGCCCTTCACGATCTCTGTGTTCGGCGATACCGCAAACTCCGGAACCGTGTTGGGTGAGAATCCGGTTCGCGCGAATGCTACAAGTCAGCCCATCTTCGGTCCCGGAACGCACACGGCCGACGAATGGTTTAATCCCGCGGCGTTCGCCGCACCACCTGCTTTCACCTACGGCAACGTGGGCCGAAACTCCGTCTATGGACCAGGGATGCAAACTCTGGACCTCGCCGTGGCGCGAGCTTTCCGCCTCAGCGAAAAGGCGAACTTCCAATTCCGCGCCGAAGCTTTCAACTCGATGAACAAGACGAACCTCGGCACGCCAAACCGTTTTGTCAACACACCCCAGTTTGGAACAATCACGATGGCGATAACGGCTGGTCGCGAAATCCAGCTGAGCGCCAGACTTTCGTTCTGACCTGCGCCGAATCGACATCAGCCGCAACCTTGCCTGGAAGCACGTCTCGCTCGGCCTCTACTTCGGCTGGGCTTAAGGCAGCCAGCTCATCAAGACCATCTACCCAACGAACGCGAACGCTGCACTTGGCTTCACCGAACTCAACTACCGCATCTGACAACTCGCGGCGGCAACGGAAAGCCCAAAACCACCATCCGGCGAGCGATTTGATCTCGGTTATTACGGCTGGCGTCTGGGTTGGCGGCGTGTTTCGGCAGGTCGCGCTGATTGGCGAGGATCGTCTTCTGGTTCTGGAGAAATGCGCTTCTTCGTTACGATGAGGCCTTCCATTGATTGGATGAGTCACGCGCTCACGAATGCAGCGGTCTTCACTTCCAGAGCGATCTTTGGAGAATGCAGCAAGGTGTTATGGATCAGGCAGTGACGTATCGCTTCCTGGATTCCATTTCGGTGTTGGTCGCTGAGGGCCGACGGAATTTCCACCTCAATCCGGAAGTTGTCCAGTCGAGCTGGATCTTTGACCCTATCGGCCGTGACTCGAACCGTTGTCCCCATGCTCGCCAGCTTGTACTTCTTCAGATACTGCGCTGCGTAGAACGCCGCACAAGAACCTAGAGAGGCTAGCAGTAATTCTGGGGGTGTCATCCCCTCATCAAATCCACCGTTTTCTGGTGGCTGGTCACACGCAATCTTGTGTTGGCGCGCTCTTATTTCGAACTGAAGAGCGCCAAGATGTTCGACTACCACTTCCATTGGATCCTCCTCAAGGCCTGACGATCAATCCAGAGGCAGGCTTCGACCTCATTCAAACCTGCCGCGTCATGCGTTCGGGATCATTTCCCAGAAAAACCGGAGCAGGGTTCCGTAGTACGCAGCGACGATTCCCAGGCTCACAAAGAACGTGCTGCGCGCTTTCCCCAGTCCCGAATACTCTTTCATCCAGTGTCGCCCGCAGAAGACAATCATCAGGACCGCAAGCAGCGCCGTCGTCAACGCTGCCATACTCACGAAATTGCTCGTCAAGCTGGCTGATCTTTGATTCCAGAGCTGACGCACAGCACTCCCCAATATGCCGGACTCATACGCCATTCCCAGCCATACGACCGAAGCCAACATTCCGATCATGTATGCCCATCGATCCTCCATGTAGAACAACATCACCAAAATCGCGATATAGAGTATCGATTGATATAAGTGAATCAAGAAGAGGTTGGGCTCCAGATGGGTTAGCAGCAGAAAACACACGATCTGCGCACCCGCAACGGTTGCCACATCTCGATACGGTCTCATAGAACCTCCTTCTAAGCGCTAAGCGCCCGCTTCAGTCATCCACTATTCGTAACTCTATGACTGTTGAGGCGGCCGGTATGTGCGCCCCATCACTCTCGAGTGTGTCCTCGGACACACTCATTCTCAAGGCCGGTTCTTGGCAGGTTCAGTGAGAGGCAGGGGGACCTCCTCACGCTCAAACTTCGGCCGGTCAGAAGCATAGCCCGCAAGCCTTATACTTGTCTTCAGATCAGACAGTCGTCAATGTCACTGCTATTCGCCTGCGTCTCTCAATAATGGAAATTGATCGGGTTGCTAAACCGAACAGGATTCTGGAGGCGTCATGGGCGACCTCATTAAGGAAGAACACATTCTCTGCGTAGAAGAGTTAGTCTAGGGCCCGGCGTCATGGCCTAAGAGATTTCGCATTTGTGTGCCGCAACCTGCAAGCGAGACAGCAAGAAGTTCTATGGAACCAAGTGCTCGAGAGGCAGTCGAGCGGCCAATGGAATATCTGTCGTCTCCATTCTGCGGGGGCCGACTCGCGCCGTCTCTTGTCCGCGAGCGCCCTAACTGACTTGGTCGGCTGCCTCCAGACCTAACGCAAATGGTTGCTTATTCCAGACGGGCGACCAAGGCTTCAGCGCCACGCTGTGCGAGTGGGTCGCCACGATCGTCATTGCAAATCGGGTACTTCAGGGTTCCCGTGATGCATCTCACCGTTCTGCGTGACGTGTGTCACTGCAACAAATATGCCTTGGACGGAAAATTTCGTTAGGAGCATAGAGGTCACGGAAATGGTTACCGATCTGATCGCCGAGACACAAACGGAGAGGAAACAAATGCTCCAGCAGGCCTTTCGCGCGACGCAAGTCGCACCGGAACTAGGAATTGCTGGTGCCACTGGCCTGGTAATTCCAATCACGCCTGCTCGCAGACACACCTTGTTCTCCGAGACATTGCTGGAGATGAGTTCTACCCGCCCCCAGCGCCGGACGGCCGACCTATTCATGTCGATGCTATTTCACACCCTCGTTTTGCTTGCGCTGCTCCTGCCTCCCCTCTATTTCACGAACACGATCGATCTGAGACAGTTCTCGCAGACCTTTCTCGTCACGCCGCCTCCCCCGCCACCGCCTCCTCCGGCTCCTACCGCAGCTGTCGTGGAAGGCCCGCGCCCCGAGGCGCGTGTTCGTGAGTGCTGGAAAACTCGTCGCACCGACCTACATCCCCAGCCAAGTTGCCCAGATCAAAGAAGCTCCGCTCGAATCGGAAGCCTTTGATGGCGTTCCAGGCGGAGTACCTGGTGGAGTGCCCGGCGGTCAGCTTGGGGGTGTAATGGGGGGCATCATTTCCGGGACATCGCGCACTTACATTCCTTTGCCCACTCCGACCACTTCTCAGCCGAGAGCTCCTATTCGGACACCCTCCGTCTAATGAACCCTCCAGGTTAGTTCTACCCCTCCAAACCTCGGTCATCATTCAGTTCGCACGCGAGTGCGTGATTGGCGCAGGCCAGGCATCGCAGACCGGAGTCGACAGGTATTCAATCGCCCGCTCGACTGCCTCCCGAGCAGTGGTTCCGTAAAAGTTCTTGGCGTCTCGCCTGTAGTATGCATGGACATGAATGCGAAATCTCTCAGGCCAGGCCGGCGAGCCCCATAGCAACTCCTGTACCCGGAGAACGTGTTCTTTCGTGCTGGAAAAGAAAAGGTATCGTTCTTCCCTGATAAGCTCAGCCATAGACTCCTCCGGAGGTCCTGTTGGTCCCCTAACCCGGTACCTATACGCAGTATTCAGAAAACAGAAGCAAAATAGCGGTGATATTGGTCACCGACGGATGTAACGGCGAACACAAGCCGTCACTAACCGAAACAACTCGCTTCTGGAAACAGTAAGAAGGACCGACATGCCACCTCTGGCGCATGTCGCTCTAGGCTTGAGCAACCAAAACGGGGAGCGATGAAGACCTCGAAGAGGAGTACTCCACCTTCCGCAAGATAGGCTTTGCGAGCTTTTCCTTAGAAGGAAGAGGCGAAGTTACGACCGGGGTGCCACAATAGCCCGTTCAAGATAGTTTGAACTGTCGATAGACTTGAGGATTGTAGGTTTGCGCATACTGCTTTGTTTCCTACAAGCTGATTGCCACTACTTCCCGCTTTCTGGTGTGACAAGCAGCTCAGAAGGGCATGGAAAAACGCACCACGGCGAGGCGGCCGCGGCCGAGGGGATACGTGTCGGTGGTCACGTCGAGGCGTGACGGCAGTCACTGACTTTGCCATCCGTGTTGACGTACAAGGGATGCGTAGAAGGACAGAGACTGCCAAGGGAAGGAGCTGCTGAGGCTGCCGGGAAAAGGAAAAACGGCCGGGCCCGCGGCTCTACCTCAAGACCCTGAACGAGGTTCGACCTGGCAGAGCTGGGGTCCTTCTTATCTGAGGCAGCGGCGAGGCCTGAAGTCCATGTGAAGCGCCAGAGGTCTCGACGCACCGGCCATCGGGCCGGAAGATGCTTCGGGTGCCGCTGCCTCCGAAATATAGGAGCCGCTTCTGGTGAGGCGAGCAAGGAGGGGTTATGAGAAATCTCTATGAGGAGTTGTTCGGTTTCCGTCGTGAATTCGACGAGATGTTCAACCGGATTTTGACGGGCAAGCCATGGACCGAGTGGGTAGAATTTCCTGCATTCAAGAAGGAGTTCAACTTTACTCCTGCAGTGGAAGCCTACGTGGACAAAGAGGGTAAGAAGTATGTTTGCCGCGTGACACTGCCGGGCGTTGAGCCGAAGGACCTGCAGGTGCATGCGCAAGGGAACCTGCTGACGATTTATGGTGAGCGGAAACTAGCTCATGGCGTGAAGGAAGTCGAACTCATGGAACAGGAGGTTGCTTACGGCAAGTTCGGGAGAGCGCTCACGCTGCCCGAGGGTGTGATCGTTGAGAAGCTGACCGCCGAATACGTTAACGGCGTGTTGGAAATCACAGCGCCGATCGCCGTGGCTGCTTTGCCGCGGAAGATCGAAATCAAAACGACAGCACCGTTTGCGAAGCAAATCGCCGCGTAAGGAGGGTCTGAAAAATGGCCCGGACTGAAGGGTTCCGGGCCGTTTTCTTTAGGCGCGCGGAATCACAAATTAGTAGGACTGGTGGTGGTCGGAGTGACGGGGAACACACGTTGGAGTGACCGGAATCACTGCGCCAAGCCCAAGAAACAGAATAGAAGATGAGATGACAGGAGGTGGCCCATGAAAGCCGTAGCCGTTCGGAGCCGCATTCAGCTTAAGAACGTAGTCTTTGCCACAGACTTCTCGCAAGCTGCCACAGCCGCGTTGCCGTTTGCGGCAGAAATTGCACAACGCTTCGGTGCCAAGCTTTTTGCCGTGCACGCGAAGACACCGGAAAACTATGCGTTGCCCACCACGGAATTTTGGCCCGTAGCCAACGCTGAGGTTGACAGACAGGCAAAAGAACTCAAAGAAGCCATGCATGAGCAGTTTCCAGCCGTCGAAAGTGAGGTCTTGCTTGCCGAAGGAGGCGTTTGGGGAGTGGTCGAAGCAGTGGCGGAGCAGAAACACGCCGACCTGATCGTGGTAGGCACGAGCGGGAGGCGAGGGATTGGGAAATTCATTCTGGGATCCGTTGCCGAGGAAATCCTGCGCCGGGCCAAATGCCCAGTTCTGACAGTGGGCCCGCATTCTCCGTCCGATCCGCCGCGAGAAGCCAAGTTCAGAAAGATCGTTTACGCGACGGACTTCGGCGAAGGTTCACAGGCTGCAGCAGCCTATGCTGTAGCACTGGCGCAAGAGCATCAGGCGCATCTCACACTTCTGCACGTCGTGGCGCATCCCAAAGCAGGGCAGCTGGTTCCTGCGCAGGAGCTTGAAGCGATCGCACTCGATCGCCTGCGTGCTCTGGTAGCGGATGAGGCAAAACTGTGGTGTGAGCCTAATGTGATGGTCCGACACGGTGTAGCCGCCGAGCAGATCCTCGACGTAGCCGAGGAAGAACAAGCCGATTTGATCATCCTCGGTCTCCGCAGCGTCAAAGGCATTGTGCTGGCAACGCACCTGCCCACCGCCGTGGCACACCAAGTGATTTCACACGCAACGTGCCCAGTATTGACGGTTCGCGCGTGAGGTCAACTCACATCCTCAGGATGTGATTACCAACATCCGTGGGCGATCATCTCGGCGATGGTCGCCCATCAGTTTTAAAATAGCGGATGCGAGCGGATCTTTGGCCAGGCCGTGATGATCGTTGTAAGCTTCCATCGATATGCGGAGCCCAGGAAACCCTAAGGCCTGCAAGGAAGCCATGACTTCACCAATCCTGACCGCCTCCGCAACCCCGGCACGCACTGCCCTTCAGAGTTTGTTCGCTCCTGCGTCTGTCGTCGTAATCGGTGCCACGGACCGTGAAGGGAGTGTAGGAAGAACTGTGATTACCAATCTCGTCCGCGGCTCTTATCACGGCCAAGTCTTCGCCGTGAACCCAAAACATTCGGAGATACTGGGAACCAAGTGTTATCCGAGCGTTCCTTCGTTGCCGCAGTCGGTTGATCTTGCCGTGATCGCCACGCCAGCTTCGACGGTTCCCAGCGTCGTCCGCGATTGCGTGGATGCAGGCGTGAGATCCGCAATCGTGATCTCTGCAGGATTCAAAGAGCAGGGAGCGGCGGGAGAGGAACGCGAGCGGCAAATTCAGGCGGAGCTTCGTCGCGGTCCGATGCGTCTGGTGGGCCCAAACTGTCTCGGCATCATGAATCCATGGCTCGGCCTCAACGCCACCTTCGCGCAAGAAATTGCCGGGCCCGGAAACGTCGCATTTCTGAGCCAGAGCGGGGCTTTGCTGACAGCCATTCTCGATTGGAGTCTGCGGGGGCAAGTGGGATTCAGCGCGATCGTGTCGACGGGCTCGATGCTGGATGTGAACTGGGGCGACCTGATCTCCTTCTTTGGAGAGGACCCGAAGACCCAGAGCATCCTTCTCTATATGGAGTCCGTGGGAGATGCACGGTCGTTTCTCTCGGCTGCCCGGGAAGTTGCCTTGAGCAAGCCCATCATCGTCATCAAAGCGGGCCGCACGGAAGCGGCGGCAAACGCAGCCTCCTCGCATACAGGTGCTCTCACGGGAAGTGACGACGTCTTTGACGCCGCGCTCAGGCGCTGCGGGGTACTCCGCGTCGAAACCATTTCGCATTTGTTTGACATGGCCGCAGTCCTGAGCAAGCAACCGAGACCGCGGGGTCCACGCCTCACGATCTTAACGAACGCGGGTGGTCCCGGTGTTCTGGCCACGGACGCTCTCCTAAGAAACGGCGGAGCGCTAGGATTGCTGGCTGAAGATAGCATCAGAAATCTCAACGCATTTCTGCCGCCTCACTGGAGCCACGCGAACCCGATCGACATTCTTGGGGATGGCGACGCCGAGCGCTACGCAAGAGCAGTAGAAATTGCGATTGCAGATCCTGGAAGCGACGGTCTTCTCGTAATACTCGCCCCGCAAGGAATGACCAACCCTACCGAGGCCGCGCGATGCCTCGCGCCGTATGCCAAAGGGCATGGCAAGCCGGTGCTGGCGAGCTGGATGGGTGGACAGGGTGTCGAGGAGGGCGAGAGGATTCTGAGTGCTGCGGGCATTCCCACGTTCGCCTACCCCGATACGGCCGCACGCGCATTCGATTACATGTGGCGATATACCGAGAACCTGCGGGCGCTTTATGAGACGCCCACCGTCGCTGAAGACGTAGAAGGCGGCGTGGCCGCGCGCGCAGCGGTCGAAAACATTCTGGACGAAGTGCGCAGCAAGCACCGCACGTTGCTTACGGAATTCGAGTCCAAGCAGATACTGGCGCGTTACGGCATTCCGACAGTGGATACGCACATAGCACGCAGCGAAGACGCTGCCGTTCAGGTTGCACGCGCGCAGGGCTTTCCTGTAGTGCTCAAACTGTACTCCGAAACGATCACGCATAAAACGGAAGTCGGTGGAGTGCAACTAAACCTGACGGATGAGGACCGGGTTCGTCGAGCATACAAAGCCATCGAATGTGCTGTCCGAGAGAAGGCGGGAGCCACCCACTTCCTGGGAGTCACTGTGCAGCCCATGGTGAGGACAGACGGCTACGAACTTATCTTGGGCAGCAGCGTGGACCCGCAATTTGGCCCTGTTCTCCTGTTCGGTTCTGGCGGCCAACTGGTAGAAGTGTACCGTGACCGAGCGCTAGGTCTTCCTCCTCTCACCGGGACACTGGCGCTGCGCTTGATGGAACGAACGCAGATCTTCAAAGCCTTTGGAGGTGTTCGTGGACGCTCCCCGATTGATCTGCTACAACTCCAACACCTGCTCGTGCGTTTCAGCCGCCTGGTTGTCGAGCAGCCCTGGATCAAAGAGATCGATATCAACCCATTGCTGGCGTCGCCTCAAGGCTTGCTGGCGCTGGATGCCCGCATCGTTTTGCATGACCCCAAGACCCCGCTGGAAAAGCTGACTAAGTCCGCGATCCGACCGTATCCATCACAATATGTCTCTCGTTGGAGAATGACGTCTGGTTCCGAGGTCGTCATTCGTCCCATCCGGCCCGAGGACGAGCCCTTGCTCGTGAAGTTTCACGAGTCGCTCTCCGAAGAGTCGGTGTACCTGCGCTATTTTCACATGGCCCAACTCAGCACGCGGGTTGCTCACGAACGGCTGCTGCGCAAATGTTTCATAGACTACGACCGGGAAATGGCTCTTGTTGCCGAGCTGACGGATACCAACGGGCCGAGCGCCATTGTTGCCGTGGCCCGTCTCTCGCGGCTGCCGTCATCGCAGGAAGCAGAATTGGCTGTCGTGGTGACGGATAAGTACCAACACCAAGGGTTGGGCAGCGAGCTGATTCGACAACTTGTCGAAATCGCTCGGATCGAAAAAATAAGGCGCCTGGTTGCCGATTTTTACTCGGAAAACAGCGCCATCCGCCACCTTGCCAAGCATGGCGGCGCCACTATTCAACGCACGCCGGATCCGACCTGCTTCCGCGTCCTGTTGGATCTCTAGAAGTGCCTTCCTGTCTGTAGATGCCTCTGCGGCACGGATCACCTCGAGGGGTGACGTACGTCACCGCGTCGACGACCGAGACGAGGAAACAATGGATGCTGGCAGGAGGTGAGACATGAAGGCAGTCAGCGCACGCGCGCGAGTCCAGTTTAAAAATGTGTTATTTGCGACGGATTTTTCTCCCGCTGCCGCCGCGGCCATCCCTTATGTCAAAGAAATTGCCACACGCTACGGCGCAGGATTATTCGCTTTGCATGTGAGGCCACCGATCGTCAGTCCCCTGAGTCCCCCCGCCAGTTGGCTTTCCACTGTGGAGGCTGCAAGAGTGGAGGAACAGAAGCAACGAGAAGCGCTCCTTGCTGCATTTCCGGGAATGCATCTCGAAATCATCATTGAAGAGGGTGACATCCAGTGCCGTCTGGCGTCCGCAATCGCCAAACACAAGATTGACTTGCTGGTGATGGGCACGCGAGGACGCACAGGAGTCGGAAAGTTCTTCCTCGGGTCTACGGCAGAAG
>Ga0070698_100003444_pt1 | contig 17403 bp, 22 predicted proteins | sample KBSK1502metaG_FD_65477 | JGI IMG/M metagenome (GOLD analysis project Ga0070698, IMG submission 65477) | Corn, switchgrass and miscanthus rhizosphere microbial communities from Kellogg Biological Station, Michigan, USA - KBS K1-50-2 metaG | ecosystem: Host-associated > Plants > Roots >...
CTCGAGCGGTGACCTGGCCTACTCGATCGACATAGAAAGGAACCTCGCCATGGTCGACGGCGCGGCGCGCCCTCAGACCGCGCTCAGGGTGACGCATATCTTCCGGCGAGCTGGTGACGAAGGGTGGCAGATCGTACATCGCCACGCTGACCGTCTCAGGCCTCCTGAGGAGCCGACACCGTAGCCGTGAACGAATCGGCCGGCACGCATATCACCCGGTTCGGGTCCAGCAAGGACGGTCATACTGGTGACCGGCCTGCCGTACATAGCGGATCTTTCTCGGATGCCACAAGCTCGGCTGATTACAGAACGTGATATACAACCGACCTTGCGTGGATACGGATCGCCGAATCGGCGCGGCTGAGGGTGGTGTCGGCGGCACGAGCGGATGCATGCAGATCATCCGGTTCTGGGCCTGGTCGGCCCCTGACTCGATCGACCGTATTGGCATCGGCGACAGGCTTGCGGTTCTGCTGCTGCAGTACGTGCAGGGGAGTCCGCTGCGTCGCTGGGCCTGACCGGGCTCGAGGTGATCGACGGGACCGGTATCGAGGAGCTGAGCGGGGGTTCGTGCCCCGCGAGGTTATGGTCCGGGCCGGCGGGCGCGAGTTTCCGCGCGGTGGTGCGTGTCGGCGCGCCGGGTGAGGCCGGTTACTGACGGCACGGCGGGATCATGCTGTGCGTGCTGCGGTCGCTGCTGATCGGTGGCTGACCCGTTCGGCAGCAGGGCGGACACCCGCCAGCCGCCCGCCGGAGTCTTTCCCGCGGTGACGCTTCCGCCGCAGGCGGCGACCCGGGCGCGCATGCCGGCCAGGCCGCGGCCGGCCCCGGATCGCTCCAGCCCCGATGGTCCCTGCCGTGCTGCCGCGTTGACAACGTCTACCTCGATTTCGGCGCCCTTATCGCGGATGGTGATATCGACCGGAGCCCCGGGCGCATGCTTGAGCGCGTTGGTGAGGGCTTCCTGGACGACGCGGTAGGCGGCCTCGGACGCCGCCGGCGCCAGTTCGTCGCATGCGCCCGCGAAGCGGCAGCTCACGGCCAGGCCGGCCTGGCTCGCCTGGCGCACGAGCTCGTCGACCATGTGCAGGCGAGCCAGGGTGCCCGGCGGCGCTTGGCCGCCGAGGAGCCCGGCCAGCCTGCCGATCTCCGTCTGGGCCGCTGCGGCGGCCTCGGCGATCGAGTCGAGGGCTTCCGCGGCGCCGTCGTGGTCGGTGTCGGCCAGCCGCTGGCCGGCGCTTGCCTGGACCACCATGACGGTGACGCAGTGGGCGACGATGTCGTGCAGTTCCCTTGCGATCCGGGCCCGCTCGTAGCGGACGGCCTGGCGGGCGAACAGCTCCCGCTCGGCCTGCAGCTCGCCGTTGCGCGCCTCGAGCTGGTCGGTCAGCCGCCTGCGGGACACGATGATACGGCCGGCCAGCCAGGGCCCGAACGTGATCATGAACAGGAACGGGTTGAAGGACGGGTTGGCGCCTTGCAGGCCGGCCGTCAGGAGCGCGACCCCGGCTAGCCCGGCGGTGAACCCGGCGATGGTGCCGAGGGCGTAGGCGAGGAGGAACGTCGTCCACGTGAAGATCGCCAGCGAGCTGCCGAGCGCATGGTCCAGCCCGAGCGGGCGCACCGCCAGGACGGCGGCACAGGTGGCCGCGGCGGCGGCCACCGGCCACCGCCGCCGGATGGCCAGGGCGGCGGCAAACACCAGCACGAAGATCAACCCGGTCCAGCGGTGAATGCCTGGCGTTCCGGCCACGGCCTGGTAGCCGAGCGCCCAGGCTGCTACGGCGGCGGCCAGCAGTGCATCGCCCGGCCACGACGTGGCTAGCTGTCTCAGCGGGCTCGGTGACATCACGCATGACCGCTGATCAGGGGAAGCCGCGCCATCGCGTAGCACAGGCCGTCCGCCGACTGGCCGTTCACTGTCCCGCCGTGCAGCGAGACGCGCTCCCGGGCGGCCGCTAGCACCGGCCGCAGGTCGGCGCCGGGGGCAGGCGGGCCGCAGACGTGCAGCTCGAGTGCGTCCGGGCAGAAGCGGCGGCGGACGTCGATGACCACGTTCGGCGCATCGTCCATTGCCAGCAGCAGGTGCTCCACGATGCGGTAGCCGGACAGCTCAAGGCCGGCGGGCAGGGCGCGCGGGTTCCCCTCCACCATCAGCCGCGTGCCGGCGGCGGTGGCCGTGGCCAGGAGATCGGATAGCTGCGCCAGCGTGGGCTGCGGCTGGCCGGGCGGATCTTCCTGCAGAGCCCCGAGGACCGCTCGCATCTGCCGCAGGACGTCCCGGCCGCGATGCTCGATCGAGACCAGGGCCTGGCGGACCGCGGCGGCATCGGCGTCCAGCGCGCCGCGCCCGGCCGCGGCCGTGCTGGCGATCCCGCCGATCTGCGCGTCAAGCACGCCCTCAAGGCCCTCGGCTATCCGGGCGCGATCGGCCAGGACCGCCAGGCGTGCCGTCTGCTCTCGCTGCCGGCGCAGTTCCGCCGACCGCAGCCGCAGCGTGCGCGCCGCCTCGGTCTGGGCACGGGCCAGCCGCCCGGCGGCGAAGAACCCGGCCAGCACCGCCAGCATGAGCACCAGCACCCGCGCGCCGAGCCGGGGATCGTAGACCGTCTGCGCGGACACGCTGCCCGCGCACAGCAGCAGCCCGGCCGCCGACCGGGTCCGGTCACAGTAGGCGCCGACCGCGAACGCGACGAGGAACACCGCGGGCAGGGTGCCGCCGCACCGCACCATCGGCCCGAAGACCAGCCCGTTTCCCGCCGCGCCAGCCGCCAGGAGGCCGGCCGCGGCCAGCGGCAGCCGGCGCCGCCACGCGACCGGCAACGTCATGGCGAGCACCCCGATCGACGCGCCAGCGCCGCCGTGCGGATGGCCGGTACGCAGGGCACCGCTGGTCAGGCTGACCGCGTAGGCGCTAAGGATGACCGCGGCCGCGACGTCCAGCACGCTCAGCCCGCCGACGGTCCAGTCCAGCCGGGACCGCAGGTCTCTGACAGTGATCATCCGGGCCTCCCTTGAGGCAGCCTCATTGTGGGCGCGCTGGTGACGTGATTCAAGTGGGCGGCTACCTGCGCGCGCCGGGAGCGGTCAGGCCCGTGCCCGGCGCCGCCGCCGCTGCCCGCGCTCTCGCGACAGCACGGCGGTGCCTGAGCGTCAGCACGCTGAGCACGGCGAAGGTGACGATGCACAGGGCCATTCCGGCGACACCGGGCGCCGGCGGCGCCCCCTCCGCGGCGTGGTGCCGCACCGGAGCCGAGTCCAGCAGCCAGGCGACGGCGAACACGGCGGTGGCTGTGGCCAGGAGCCCGGAAGCGATGGCCACCCGGCGGCCGGTGCGGCCGGCCGCGCCGCGCGGCACAGCGCGGCGCGCCCGCAGCGCGCCAAGCTGCCCCGCGATGCCGAGCGCAAGCGCCAGGAAGACCGCCTGGACGACCCAGTAACCCACCGCCTGCGGGAGATGGCTGACCGTGCCCGGCGGGCTGACGGCCCGCCCGGCCGCGATGATCCACGTCTGCGCGGCGAGCACTGCCACCCACGGAATGATGACTGTCGCTGCGGCGCGGCGCGCGTCACGCACGATCCAGCCGGCGACGATCGCGATGATGAAGCCTGCCAGGGGGGTCATGGCGAACTCTCCGTTCTTCGCGGCGTGCCCGGCGGCCCGCCGGTACATCAGATAAGACCAACGCTAGAAATCGGGTGCGGCGGCGTCGTCCTGCGCGCGGGCGACCTTTCCTGGCTGCTGGTCCCTCCCGGGGACTACGGTTGAACGCGCACAGGCCGGCCGACCGCATCGGGAGTTCCGTGATGGCTGACTCACTCGCTGCCGGGCCCGCTGACGGCACAGCGGAACGGCCCATCACCGTCGTGATCGCCGACGACCAGCGGATGGTCCGCCGCGGCTTCCGGGTGATCCTGGAAGCCGAACCGGACATCACGGTCGTGGCCGAGGCCGGAGACGGCCGGGAAGCCGTTGACCTCGTGCGCAGGAACTCCCCGGCGGTCGCGCTTCTGGACATCAGGATGCCCACGATGGACGGCCTGGAGGCCGCCCGGCACGTCATGAAAATAAGCCCCGGCACGCGGGTACTGATCCTCACCACCTTCGACGCCGACGAGTACGTGTATGAGGCCCTTCGTGCCGGGGCAAGCGGCTTCCTGCTCAAGGACGCTCCGGCCGAACAGCTGGTCACCGCGGTCCGCTGCCTGGCCGCCGGTGACGCCCTGATCGACCCGGTAATCACCCGCCGCCTCATCTCGCGCTTCGCGCTGGCCGCGCGCGGGCCGGCGGGCCTCCCCGACGAGCTGCGCCAGCTCACCGCCCGGGAACTGGACGTGCTCCGCCTGCTGGCCCGCGGCCTTTCCAACATCGAGATCGCGCGAGAGCTCGTCGTCGAGGAGAACACCGTCAAGACCCACGTAAGCCGGATCCTGATGAAGCTGAACCTGCGCGACCGGGTCCAGGCGGTGGTGCTCGCCTACGAATCGGGGTTCATCATGCCCGACGCCCGAGGCTGATCAGCGCCGCCTACCGCGCATCCCCGCCACGACGGTGCCGAGGCCCGGGAGCGAAGGATCGCCGCGACACCGAGCGGGAGAGTCCCGAGAAGGTAGATCAGGAACGGCGGGGCACCGCCCAGCGGCACGAAAATGGCGAGGATGAGCCCCCGGCGGCGATGGCGAGCCAGCCGGCCCAAGAGGGCAATATGGTACCGCCGAGGATGACAAGGCCGTAGAAGATCAGCGAGAGTCCAAGAAGCGGCGCGCCGGCCTGCCAAAACGCGCTTGCCCACTGCTGGACCGGCTGGAACCAGTCCGGGATCACGCCGCCGCCTCGCACCATGTCGGCGACGCTGACGGCGACGCTCCCCCTGAAGGCCAGGTTCGACAGCCACAGCACGCTGCCCGCGACGAACAGCCCCGCGGCGGCCGCCGAGACGGCACTGGCCGGTGCCAGGCGTCCCCGCATCGCGCCAGTCGCTGAGCCGCTCACGGCGGAAGCCAGCGTGAGCATTCCCGGCATAGTGAGGCCGGCGGAGACCGCCCACGTCCAGATACCGAGTTGCCAGACGCCTCGGTGCTGGCCAATCAGCCGCACCTCCTCGGTGACGCCCGCCGTCACGATCGACCACAGCGGAGGCAGCGAAAGGGCTGCCACAGCGCAGGCGCCGCCGGCGACGAGCAGGCCACCGGCGATCGCTAACCGGGCCCGAGCCACGGCCGCGTCCGGCCCGCGACAGATACCCCCGGCTGGTTGCCCGCTCATATCCCCGTCCCTGCAAGCCCGTGCCGGCGCCGCCCGTATGCGCAGCCGCGATGGCAACCGGTGGCATGTGCCGGGGCGACGACGCCGGCGCAGCGCGCACGCGGGCCGGGCTGTTGCGACCGGAGCTGCTCCTGGCTCTCGGCCGGCAGCAGATCGACCGGCATCCTGTAGTAGCGGCGGACCGCGCAGCGCACCGCCAGATGGTCAGCGAGCCCGCCGGCACCCGGCAGCGAGAAGCGATCAGTGACCTCCGCCGGGGCCCCGCATCCGGGGCATGGAATAAGCGTCAGCATCGAGTCGCCATATGGTGACGGCTGCGGACATGGTGGGCTGCCGCGCCGGCCGAGCACATCCTGCGTAAGGCGGACATCCGCGCGCACCGTCTCCGTCCCAAGACGGAGAGTCGCACGACCACGCCGCCATCGCTAGCGGGCGCCGGCATCGGGGCAGGCCCGCAGATGCCCGGGCCGGACCGAGGAAGACATCCGCGACACACCCCGGGCAGGCTACACGGGTGTATGACACCGACTCGTCAGCGCGACAGGTTAACTGTTATGTGCCGAGCTTGCTGCCGAGGGCTAGGGCTAACGATCAGTACAGATCGGCGGCTTTGCGCGGGCGCGCGCGATGACTCAGGTCGCTCTCCGTGACCGTTCCGCATTAGTCTCCGCCCCTGGCGCCGGGGTACGCGGCCGCAGAGTGACCATGCGGCCTGGACGCTGTTAATGACCTGCCTTGTCTGTTGAGTCATCCTGTGGGGTGGCGACAACCGGTAGCAGCTACGACGTGTTCGCGGCGGTGGATGTGCACTATCTGGGTTCCGGCGGCGCGCGTGCGGCCGCCGTGCTCGCCGGGGATGCCGTTTTCTCAGCCGTACTGGCCGAGCGGACGGTGCTGATCCCCGAGGTGGCGCCCTACCAGCCCGGTGAGTTCTTCCTGCGGGAACTGCCGCCGCTGTGCCGTGCTCGCCGATGTGCGTGGACTGCGCCTGCTCGTCGTCGACGGCTATGTCGATCTTGATCCCAGTGGCCACCCTGGCCTGGGAGCGCACGCGCATGTAACGTTCGGTGTTCCGGTCATCGGCGTAGCCAAGACCCGTTTCCGCATGGCCAGCCATGCGGTGCAGGTCGTGCGCGGACGCTCCGCCCGGCCTTTGTTCGTCACCGCTGCCGGGATTCCGCCAGGCGAGGCCGCCAGGCTGGTCCGCCGCATGGCCGGCCAGTTGCGCGTCCCGGACGCATTGCGCCGGGTAGACGCCCTGGCTCGCGCAGGACAACATCAGACGGACGCAGCACACCAGGGAACCAGATGACTCATAAGCAAGTCGCTATCCGCGACAGAAGCGGACAGTCTCGGTGCAGGGACGATGCATAATCATGCGGCCGCTCGTTGCGCCTCATCGGGGATCGCGGCCCGTCGTTAACGCGCAGGCGTCGTGCTCCGGCCGCGCCATGGCGGCTGCGAGCGTTCGTTTGGTTCGGCTGCCTCAGCGGCCTGTGCCGAACGGGCTGGAAGGGATCGAGTCCGTGCCGCTTCCGGCTTGCGGGTGTGTGAGAGGGCATCCTGTGCGGGCATGCTGGCAGGATGAGCCAGGCGCGGGCGCTGGTGATGGTCCCGGCTGAGCTGAGGCTGTTCCTGCGGCCAGGTCGCCGCGGCGGAGCGGTGCCTGCGGCCGTAGACGGGACCTCGTCGCTGGGTCACGTAGTGGAGTCGCTCGGGGTACCGCTGACCGAGGTCGGCCGCCTGCTGGTCAACGGCGAGCCGGCCACGGCCGGATACCGGCCCGGCACCGGGGATGTGGTCACTGTCGATGCCATGCGGCGGCCGCAGCCTCTTGCGTCAGCGCGGTTTGTTCTCGATGTTCACCTGGAAGCGCTGGCGCGCAGGCTGCGGCTGGTGGGAGTGGACGCTGCCTACGCGAATGACGCCGGCGATGATGTCCTGGTCGAGCAGGCCAACGCCGAGCGGCGGGTGCTGCTCACTCAAGATCGCGGCCTGCTGCGCCGCCGGAAGCTGTGGCTTGGCGCCTATGTGCGTGGTGCACGTCCAGATGCCCCGCTCCTGGACGTGCTCGACCGGTTCAGGCCGCCGCTCGTGCCGTGGACCCGGTGCCCGGTGTGTAACGGGCACCTGTCCCCCGCCGCCAAGGCAGCCGTTGAACCTGTGCTGCGGCCCGGCACCCGGCGCACCTACCACGCCTTCTCCCGCTGTCAGGGCTGCGCCCAGGTGTACTGGCACGGCGCCCACAGCAAACGACTCGAGCAGATCATCAAGTCGGCGATCCACGCCGTCGGCAATCCCGCAAGCGAATAGGAGCCACCCGCTCATCTCCCACGTCTGGCAACACGTCGGCCCGCAACCCTGGCCGCAGGAACCTCTCGGCTGCGCAACTCGCGGCACCCATAAGGGCCTATCGGGACGGTCTGCTCAATGACCAGTACCGGACCATCAACCACGCAGATCGGCAGCTCGGGTATATGAAGCGTGTCAAGGCCGCTGACGCATCGTTGCCGTTAGCCGGAAACCCACCCGGGGGGCACCATTCCTTGCTGCCGCAGCCGCTAGCCCCGCCCATGCTTGCGGAGGGCGCGCCACGTCTGGGTCTTGTCGCCCTCATCCGGCCCGGCCTCGCCGTGGGCGGCTGCCTCCACCTGCTCGGTCAGCTTCTCAGGGCTGCTGGCCGCGACAAGCGTCCGCTTGCCGCGGACCGCGACCCACACGCTTTCCAGGGGATCAAACAGAATGCCCCACCGGGGAAACCTGGCCCGGAGCTTGCGCGTGTCGTCAGCCGCATGGGCGTTGTCGTCTGGCATGGCATCCCCCTACTTACTGAGAGCCTGCCCGTTTCCCCAGCATAGGTCCGGGGAGCCTGGACCACTGGGGGAATAGCCAGATCACCTAATGGCGTCCCGCCGACGCCGTGAGCCCGGATCCTGGTCGCCCTTCTGGTGGTGCATACCTTGCCAGGCACTTCGGGGTCCCTCCGGCGGCACCGGGCAGGCCACCCGATCCGGTACCGCTCTGGTGGGAAGCCGTCATGTGGGTTCCCACAAGCTCTGCCGAGCGCGAGGAGTTCCGGGCCGACGTGCATGTTGGCGTGCTGAGCGCGGCAGTAGGCACGGCGGGCCCGACGCTCGCCGTCTCGCTCTGGTATAGCTACCAGCCTGGCAGCCTGCTGGCCGTGCTGACCGGCCGCCGGTCGCGCAAGGCCCGCAGCGAAGGACCAACCGCAAGCATAAGGTCAGGGATCTTGATCGTTCGCGGAGACTCCTCGCCGCGACAGAACATCCTTTTCGGTGCCACGTGAGCGTGAAACACCAGTCGGCCTGGACGGCGCCAGGCGGATATCGCAGCTGGTGACCTGTCACGCAGCGTGACCAGAGCCCGACCGGCCGGCGTCGAGTCGGCTCAGGAGCGGTCCTTGGCGATGGTGATCCGGATATGGCAGTCGGGCTTCCGGCGGGCGATGGCCAGAGGACAGGTGACCTGATGGTGAGATCTCTCGGCTCCTCGATGTTGCTGGTCCGGAATGCCGGAATAGGCAGTCCGCGCGTCGGCTGCGACGTCCCGGCGGACATGCGGCGCCGCTAACCGCAGGGACATCTCACCCACTCGCGCAGGCCAGCAGCTTCGGTCACGTGCTGCAGCGGGTCTATCGTGCCGGTCCTCTTGTCGGCGCCGAATACCGGGCTGCGCCAGCCGCATGAGCAGACCGCCTGGACGGCGGCACGCTGGCCAAGGCCACACCGGACACCAACGCCATCTTGCACCTGACCTGCTGAAACCTGCCGGGGTAATACCGGTAATTCACCCTGGTGCTTGCGTTCCTTCTCCGCCCCAGCGGCCTCGTCACCGCCAGCGGGACAGTTTCCCGCTGGCTTTGCATCGCGGCCCGGCCGCGTGGCAGTTATAAAACCTCGGTGACCGCTAGCGGCCGCTGACCGAGAAATGCTGGTAGTCGGGGGAACCCGCCCAGTTCCCGCCCCATCCCCAGCCGACCGAGCTGAACGCCGAAACCAGGATGCCCTCTCGGTAGGCCATCCCCGGGCGGATATCAGACCGGTCCAGGTAGGCGGCACCGGCAGGCGGCTGCACCGCAGAGCCCGGCTCAAGGTAGGGATTCTGGATCGTGTTCACGTCGATAGCCAGCCCGTAGGCGCGCATCGACCATTGCGGCGGCCCCGCCGCGACGGCGTAGCGGCAGTTGAAGCCGGAGGTGTTGTCCGCGGCCATGGACCGCGGATCACTTCCGCGGAAGGCATCGACCGATTCCATCCTGCTGACCGGGAACCGGGCTCTGTAGAAGATGGAGAAAACCTCGATCACCTGATGCACCACGCTGCCGTTGACGATGATCTCCCCGGTGTGCGCCCGGCCGTCGAAACCCACGTAAGACAGGTGGATCGCGCGCAGCTCACCCGGCGGCACCGGACAGCCCGGACGCCAGCTGAACGGTACGTCCCCCGGGGTGAGCGGGCCGGACACCGTGGCGGAGAACGCAGGCACCAGCGGCCTCGCCGGGGCCGGCCTGGGCCTCGGCGTAGCGTGATGAGACGGGCCCGACCTCGGCGTGGCGGATGGCGGCTTTGCTGCCGATGCCACGGCCGGCTGCCGGGCGGTGGTGCCGGCGCAGCCGGCCGCGAACAGGATCGCTGCCCCGACCATGCCAATCGATATCACCCGCCGGCCGATCACGGATCACAGGGTACGACGCTAGTTAGGGCGTGGCCACTGAGCGTGCACTCCGCCGGCTGCCGGTGGCGACGCGGTCACATCGGGGGCCCGGGGTCAACTGCACATCATGCAGAATCGGGCGGCGTCAACCGCGCGGCCACGTCCGCAGCCGCGCACAGATAACCCAGATCTGCGCCCATCACAGACAACCCCGTCGGTCCCGGCCTGCCGCGCTCAATCAGGCGGATCGGGTACGCGGGTGGCAGCGATGGCAGGGAACGGAGCGTGGCGCCCGGACGGGCCATTCGTTCGCATCTACGGCGCTGAGCTCACAGGTCATGCTGCCCTTCCGCCTGGGCCAGGCGGCGGGCGAGTTCACCGATGTCGCTGGCGCTTATCAGCTCGCGCACGCGCGGGTGACCAGGTGGCGGCAGGGCCCAGTAATCGCCCGTTGCGCGGCCATGCCAGATCCGCCACTGCGGGTACTCGCGCCTGAGCCGCTCCAGCTCGGCATCCTGGTTGCCCGCGCTGGAGCCGGTGGTCATGGCGGGCGACGGCAGGCCGCGGCACAGGTAACGGGCGGATGAGGCCGGGATGGCCGCATGTGCACGGCACCATCTCCCTCGCGGCGGGATCTGCGCTGCACGCGAGCCGGGAGCCCGGCGAGCCGGGGTTCAGGCCGTCCGGTACGGCGGCCTGCCGGTCATCCCGCTCACCGCCCGGCAGGACAGGGCGACGCAGGTCAGGCGTGGCGCTACCGGCAGGTCCTCCGGCCCGGCGCGGCGGCCGGGCCCTGATCCGGCGGCACCGCAGGTGGCGGGACCCGGCCGGGGGGAGCCGGGGCCCGCTGGAAGAGACCTTCAACCGACTAAGCGGCCGGCCTGGCGGCCGTGTTACATGCCAGCCGCCAGCGCGCCTGCCGCCAGCAGCGATGGCCGCGCGGTACATGTCAGTCGGCTCTGGGTCGTCTCGCCCTCCGGCCTGCGTGGTGTCTGCCAGCATGGGGGCATGCTGCGGGTGCTGCGGGTGTGCTCGGTGTTCGAGCCGCGTGACCTGACGCCGGCCTGGGTGGCCTACGACCCGATCGGGGGGATGCAGAACCATGTCGCCGAGCTGACCCGGTGCCTGGACCGGCTGGGCGTGGCCCAGCTGGTGGTGACCTCGCGGCTGGCCGGGCCCGCGGACCGGGTCCGGTTCGGCGCGCATGGCCGGGTGATCCGGACCGGCCTGCGGGTTCCGGTGCTGCGGCAGGGCTGGGCGCGGCTGGCGGCGCGGCATGTACTGGGCGGCGGCCGGGTGGACCTGGTCCACGTGCACTGCGGGGAGGACCTGGCCGTGCTGCCGCTGGCCTGGCTCGCAGCGCGCCGCCACGGCTGCCCGCTGGTGGCCACCGTGCACCTGAGCGTGCGGCACGCGCTGCGCCCGGTCACGGCGCGCGGCGCGGTGCTGCGGGCGGCCGCAGGCACCGTGGAGCAGTGGCTGCTGCCTGGCGCGGCCGCGGTGATCGCGCTGACCGAGTCGACCGCACGGCTGCTGCGCGGCGACGGGATCCCGGCCGGCCGGGTGCAGGTGATCCCGCCCGGCTACGACCCGGCCCTGTTCGCTGCGGCCGCGGCCGATCCGTTTCCCGGCCTGCCCCGGCCGCGGGTGGCCTACCTGGGGCGGCTGGCGCCGCAGAAGGACGTCGGCACCCTGCTGCAGGCGTTCGCCCGGCTGCCCGCGGGCACCCAGCTGCTGGTGGTCGGCGATGGGCCGGACCGCCCGGCGCTGCAGCGCCGCGCGGCGCGGTTCGGCGGGCGGGTGCACTTCACCGGGTTCGTGCCGCACGTCCAGGTCCCGGCGGTGCTGCAGCACGCGGACCTGCTGGTGCTGCCCAGCCTGTATGAGGATCTCAGCTCGGCGCTGATCGAGGCCATGGCGGCCGGGCTGCCGGTGGTGGCCACCCGGGTCGGCGGCACCGCCGACCTGGTGCGCCACGGCGTGAACGGGCTGCTGGTGGCCCCCGCGATCCGGCCGCGCTGGCCGCCGCGATCCGCCAGGTCCTCACCGACCCCGCGGCGGCCGCCCGGCTGTCGGCCGCCGCGCGGCGCACCGCGGCCGGCTACGCCTGGCCCGACCTGGCCCGCCAGGTCCTGGAGGTCTACCGGCAGGTGACTGAACGGCAGGCGCCGGGCTTCCCAGACACTGCTGCTCCTAACTGAACGGCCACTTTCTTAACTGCGGCCCAGCTGACATCAGCACCGAATGGCAGCTCGGAGCCCCGCGACTGACAATGGCCGGAGCTAATGCGGCACAGAACGTCCCGTTCGAGCGCGGCCATCCGGTGGAGCTTACACACCCGATCACCGCGCCAAACGACGGTTCGCGTTTGCTCTGGGATCGCGGTGCGTCACCGACGAGTCCCAATCGGATCGTCGGCAACGGGAGTTCTGTCCGGCGGCCGTGACCGCCAGACAGAACTGTTCCAGCCGATGCCCGTTACCGGGCAGCGCCCGCGACATAAGCGGCGACGATGTAGGTAGCGTGCCGGTCGAGGCTGCCGCGGGCCCTGTCGTACCGCATCGTAATCCGCGGGTCGGCATGGGAGGCGGCCTCTTGCACGTCGCGCAGCGGGACGCCGGCATCCAGCGCGGCGGTGATGAATACGTGTCTGAGCGTGTGGGGCGTGACGGGCTTGCCGATCCCGGCGCGTCGGGCGGTCCTGCGGACGATCCGCCCCGCGGCGTGCCGGTCCAGCCGCCGCCCGTCGGCGGCCAGGAACACCGGCCCGCCGGTGCGCTCACCGACGGCCAGGTCGATCGCCCGGGCCGTGCGCGGCGCCAGCGGGATGGTCGCCACCTTGCCGCCCTTGCGCGTCACGGTCAGGGTCCGGTGCCCGCGCTCCAGGCCCAGGTGCTCGATGTCGGCGCCAATGGCCTCCGACACGCGTAGGCCGTTCAGCGCGAGCAAGGAGATCAGCGCGTGCTCAGCCGATGGGCCGAGCCCGGCGGCCACCAGCAGGGCGCCGAGCTCGTTGCGGTCCAGCGCGACCGCGTGGGACTCGTAGTCCACCCGCGGACGGCGGACATGCGCGGCGGGTGAGTGCTCCAGAAGTTCCTCTTCGACCGCGTACTTATAGAACCCCGCGATGGTGCACAGCCGCCGGGTGACGGTCGCGCGGGCCCGGCCGCGGGCCTCCAGGTCGCGGGCGAAGGACTCGATCTCGGCGCGGCGGACGGCGAACAAGCCCAGGCAGCGGGCCTGGCACCAGGTAGTGAACTTGGCGCAGGTCGCGGTACCCGGCCAGGAACCCGGCGAGCGCGAGCCGTTCGGCGTCGGTGAAGGCGGGCTGGATCGTGACGAGCGCAGTGGATGGGGCGGCAGTAGTCATCGGGAACCTCCCGGCCGGGCTGAGACCCGGGAGGCTGGGCCAGCCGCGGGCCCCAGCGATTGAGCGGAAACCAAACGTAGGCCGCATCGGCCGGTCACGCCATGTCACAGCCAGCGGGACCTGAAGTAATGATCCACCACCGAAGAAATGCTCCAGACCGAATCGGAGCGGCTGACAGCGGTGCCGCCCGCGCCGACGGCACTGCGCAGATCATCCATTCTCGCGTCCTCGGCGCCGCCATGCGATCGATCTTGCTTGACATCGGCTACCGGCTTCCGGTGGGGCACCGACTGCCCGTCGCAGTGGCGAGCGCCGCGTTCCACAGGACAAAGCATGCGACCGCGTGGCTGCCGGATCTGGGACCACGACTCAGCCGCGACGCGGCGAAGGTGTGCGAGTGCTCGAGGTCGGCGTGGCCATGCCTGCCAGGGAAGCGAATGGCGTGGCGACAGGGCTTGTGCGCAATCCTGCGTGGGACGTCTCGGGATATCAGGAAGCAAGGCGCTGCCACGCGGTGGCGATGATCGCGCGCTTGTTGTGCAGGCACGCGCACCTGCCCGGCCCTGGGCAGTGCGCCGCCAGGTGCGGCGGGGGCCTTCACTGGATTGCTCTTGAGTGTTGGCGTTGCCCACGGTGTCAGCGGGCCTGGCATTGCTCTGCTTGGCCATGAAGCGCGGGATCGTCGTGGACGGGCATGCTGACGCGATCGGGAGAATCCGCGCATGCATGGCCGACTGGCGCCAAGACCACGATGCCGGCCCCTGGATGGCAGTACTGGGTGACCTGCGCCGAGCTTCGCGATCGCCTGTGGAGCCGACCGGGGCTGTTGCGCCCGTGGTGTGCCCGGTCGACTCCGATTGGCGGTTGGATCGCATCAGAATCCCAGACGCGCCAATGGGAAACCGACCACCATAAACATTCGCTCGATTGCCATCTTCGTTCCGTTCAGGTGAACCTCGCGACGTTGGACGGCGTCGGCAACCGTGGTCTGCCCGCGCACGATGGCCCCCAGCGTGGCGCTGCTGGCTTTGAACGTCGCGGCCGGCCGGGGTGATCGGCCGCGGGTTCGTATGAGCTCGGATCCGCTGACGGCGAGCTCGAATTCGATGCCGTCGATGCTCCATTGGTACCTCTCATCGACCGGCTCGGTGGAGGGTCCGCCGGTCCAGGTCCGGTCGAACACCTTGCGTTCTCCTATCTCGCTCCCGGGAGCGGGCCAGAGCAGGCTGAGCCCCCACATCGCAAGGCTGCCGACGGCCGGGCCGAGTTCACGGCCGCGCTCGGTCAGGTGATAGGTGATCTCGCTTCCTGGGGAGTCGCCGGCGGTTCGCCCGACGATCTGGTTGGCTGAGAGCAGCCGGAGGCGTTCGCTGAGGATGTTCGTGCCAGCTCCGGCTAGGTGCTTCTTCAACTGTGAGTACCGCTTGGGCCCGCTCAGCAGCGAGAGGATGATGTGCAGCGTCCAGCGGTCGCCCACCTGGTCGAGTGCGAGCGACAGCGGGCAGAACCGGCCGTAGGAGCGCTTGCCCTGGTTCTCACGGCTGGTCACGATGTCATCACCACCCGCCGACCGCGCGAGGTCGAGACAGTCCCACTGCCGCGGCGAGCTCGATGACGTCGGGTACCCGTCGGGTGTCCAGCCCGGTCAACCGGTCGACCTTGGCCAGTCGATGCCTGACGGTGTTTGCGTGAAGCCCGAGCACCTTTGCGGTGCGGACGACGTTCAAGTCGCAGTCAATGTATGCCGCGAACGTCTGCGTGAGCGTCCCGTCTTGACGTTTGTCCTGGACGCGAAGAGCGTCGGCGCGGCGGCTGCTCAGCCGGCGTGCGGTCGAATCCGCGCTCGACAGCAGGTAGTCGAAGACCCTGACATCATCGAGGACCACGACGCCACCCAGACCGTACGCGTGGCGAAGCGCAAGGAGCGCCCATTCGCAGCCGCGCGGCACTTCAGACAGTCCCCGGCAGGGCCCGCCGACCCCCGCGACAACCTGATCCGCGCTGCCTTCCCCGATCGTCGGCGCGGTGGACCTGATCATCTCGGTGACCTGGGAAATCCGCCGGGTGGCGATCACGACGATCACGTGCTCGCCGCGCACTACGACAAACGGTGGACGGCCATCAGCCCAAGCACGGCGCTGAAGGGCCGCCCTCAGGAGCTCTAGGCCCGCCCGGTCCGCCAGTTCCGTACGCAAGGCGACCGCGGCGACGACGTAGTCAGCGCCCGGCACGAACCCGGCGGTCGCCGCCCGCCCAGCGGCGTCGTCCCGGGCGAACAGCCGACCCGACAGCGTCTCCTCGAAGAACTCACGCTGGGCTAGCTCCCCAGCACGGGCCAGGACCTGTTGCCGTTCGGCGTAGCTGCGCTCGAGCTCGCAGCTCACGGCGTCTGTGTAATCGATCAGGCAATCGGTCAGCGCGACCGCTGTCGCGTGCCCCTCGGCGTCGGGACCTGCCTGTGCCACGATCGTACTCCACAGCACTCGATGAAGCGACTCGACCTGTGGAACGTGACGATGGTCGGCGAGTCGATCGGAGGTGTCCTCGCACTGACGGCAGCTGCGACCGTTCCCGACCGAATCAACCGCGTCATCGCCCTGAATCCCTACGACCACGGCGACAAGTTCGGGGGCGGGATCCGGAACAGCCGCTACGGATGGCTCATCGGCTCCTTCGCCGTCTTCGGGCGCTACACGCCCGAGACCCCACGGATGTTGCGAGCGATCCTTTCCGGAGGACTTGCCGACCCGGCCAGCTGGTCGGATCCTCCAGGCTGCCCGCGATGGTCAGCAGCGTGGACTTGCCCGATCCGCTCGGCCCCATCACCGCCACCATCGACCCGGCGTCGACCGACAGGTCAATGCCGGCCAGCGCGTGCACCTCGGCGGCCCCCTGGCCGTAGGCCCGGGACACCTGCCGCATGCCGAGGACGCTCACCGCGGTCCCCCGTTCTGCGTCGTAGTTTCATGATTGGCTCCGTTTCTTGCCGTGACGGCGGGCTAGCGGGGTCCGGGCCGGCAGCCCGCTTGATGCGGCCGTCGGCGGGCCCGGAGGCGCCATGTGCCACCAGTACCAGCTGGCCTGTGCCGAAGTGCTCGCTCACCGCATCGGCCACAGCGGCGAGGTCGCCGGCCTGGCTGGCGGCTGTATATGGGCAGCCGGTCGGCTTGTCCGAGCGGCCTCAGCCCAGGGCTCTGGACTTCCTTGGCCATGGTCTTCCTCCCGCTGCGGCCGGGTCGTGCCCCAGGACAGCAACCTGTCCCGCCGTGCGCTGCTGGAAGCCTTCGAGGATCTCCACCGTCGTGGTCTTGCCCGCGCCGTTCGGACCGAGGAAGGCGAAGATCTCTCCCGCCGTACCTCGAGATCGATGCCCGCGACCGCCTCGTGGCGGCCGTAGCGCTTAACCAGCCCGCGGACGCTGACCACCGGCTCGGACGGAGCCGAGCCGGTGGTTGCGCGGGCTACGGCGTATTCCTCGCTGATGCTGTTCATCTCGCTCCTCAGGCCAGGTGGGTGTGGGGCTGCGGGTCTGGGGCTGCGGGTCTCGGTGAGATCGAGGTCGAGTTGCGGCTGGTCCCGATGGCTGGGCGGATAAGCGAGCCGCGCAGGGACACGGCGATGGCGAGCGTCAGCCCTGCGCAGAGCAGGCCGACGGCGTCCACGACCATGAGCGGGAGGCTGCCGGTGCTGAGCCCGTAGGCCAGCCAGATCGCGTAACCGCCGGTATAGGAGGCCAAGAAGCGCGCCGAGACGTCACCCGATGAGCGGCGGGCGAGCATCTGCCGTGCCTGCAGGAGCGATTTAAGGGCGCCGAGCACGCCATAGATGGTCGCTACAATGCCGGGGAACTGGGTGAACATCTGGGCTTCTCACGCTTAGCGGAACGCCGCCCGCAGCAGCGTGACGAGGATCATGGGCGCGGATCGCGTAGGTTCGCCTCCAGCACGGACCGTTCTTGCCGCGATCACCAGGCGGTGGCTGCGGGGCCCGGCCAGGCCGTATTGCCGTGCCGCCCGGCGCAGGTCCTCCTCGCGCTGGCGGGCTATCTCTTGCAGCAGGTACGGGTGCATTGATGTGCCCCTCATCTGGTGAT
>Ga0070698_100003445_pt1 | contig 17402 bp, 15 predicted proteins | sample KBSK1502metaG_FD_65477 | JGI IMG/M metagenome (GOLD analysis project Ga0070698, IMG submission 65477) | Corn, switchgrass and miscanthus rhizosphere microbial communities from Kellogg Biological Station, Michigan, USA - KBS K1-50-2 metaG | ecosystem: Host-associated > Plants > Roots >...
CGCGCGGCCAAGCGCATGACCGAGGCGACGGGCCGCCCGGCGAGCACGCTCCACCGCCTGCTGGAGTACATCCCTGCGAACAACGACTTTGGCTACAATGAGCATCGCCCGCTGCCATTTCAGTTCGTCATCGTGGACGAGGTCTCGATGCTCGACATCCTGCTGGCGTACCGACTCACGCGCGCGGTGGCCGCCGAGGCGAGCCTGCTGCTGGTCGGCGACGCGGATCAGTTGCCTTCGGTCGGCCCTGGCAGCGTGCTGCGCGACATCCTGGCGAGCGAGCGCGTGCCCGCCACCCATCTCACTGAACTGTTCCGCCAGGCGCGCGCGAGCGCGATGATCGTCGCGGCGCACAGCGTCAATGCCGGGGAGGTTCCCGCGCTGAACGGCGACCCCGAAGGCGACTTCTTCTTCCTGCGCGAGGAGGATCCACTTGCCGCGCAGCGCCTGATCGTGGACCTCGTCGCCAGACGGCTGCCCGCGCGCTATGGCTTCGACCCATTGCGCGATATCCAGGCGCTCACACCAATTTATCGTGGCGCGGCGGGGGTGGACGCGCTCAACGAGGCGTTGCAGGCGCGGCTGAACGCGGACGGTGGGCCGTCAGTCGCCTCTGGGTCGCGTGTCTTTCGCGCCGGCGACCGCGTGATGCAGGCGCGCAACAACTATGACAAGGGCGCAGGCGGCGTCTTCAACGGCGACCTGGGGCGCGTCGCCTGGATCGATGAAGCGAGCCGTCAGGTGGCGGTGCGGTTCTCGGACGATCCCGAAGCCGCGCCAGTCGTCTATGATCCGCACGAGCTGGACGAACTGACGCTGGCCTACGCCTGTAGCATCCATCGCGCGCAGGGCAGCGAATACGCCTGCGTCGTCCTGCCTCTCGTCCGCCAGCACTACCTGATGCTGCAACGCAACCTCCTCTACACCGCGATCACACGCGCGCGCCGTCTGTGTGTGATCGTCGGCGATCCGGGGGCGCTGCGCCGCGCGGTCCAGCACGACGCGCTCAAGCGACGCAACACGGGGCTGGCGGAGCGGCTGCGTGGCCCGACGTTGCGTGGCCTCGACGAGCCGGATCGCCCGGCGTTTTCCGCCGTCGATTGAATCCCGACCCCCTTGCTAGGGATTCAATCTCGCGACTATACTACCGTGATGGAAGCGACCCTAGCTCTTTGTGTTTCTTGATCGGACCCCTGAAAGGAGTCATTGGCATGACGAGCGCGGAGACAGTGACGAAGACGACCGGTTATGCGCACCCAGAGGCGCTGGTCGAGACGGAGTGGGTGGCCGAGCATCTCGACGATCCGCAGGTGCGCATTGTGGAGGCCGATGAGGATCCCCTGCTCTACGACATAGGGCACATCCAGGGGGCGGTCAAGCTCGACTGGCACACCGATGTACAGGACAATGTCCGGCGCGATTTCGTGGACCAGGCGCACTTTGAGGCGTTGATGAGCCGCTACGGGATCACGCCGGAGACGACGGTCGTCTTTTATGGCGACAAGAACAACTGGTACGCCGCCTACAGCTTCTGGCTCTTCCGCCTCTATGGCCACCGCGACCTGCGCCTGATGAATGGCGGACGCACGAAGTGGGAGCAGGAGGGCCGCGCCTACACACAGGAGATTCCCACCCCGACACCGACCACCTATAGCGCCCAGGCTCCAAACCTGGCGCTACGCGCCTTCCGCCCGCAGGTGGAGGCGTTGCTGCCGCGCGTGCAGGCGGGCGAGGCGGCGCTGGTGGATGTGCGTTCGCCCGATGAATATACCGGCAAACTGACGCACATGATCAACTATCCGCAGGAGGGCGCGCAGCGCGGCGGGCACATCCCCGGAGCGAAGAGCATCCCCTGGGCGAGCGCGGCGAATCCCGACAATGGGACCTTCAAGTCGGCGGAGGAGTTGCGTGCGCTGTACGGTGGCAAGGCTGTCAGCGAGGACAAGGACGTGATCGCCTACTGCCGCATCGGCGAGCGGTCGGCGCACACCTGGTTTACCCTGACGCAGTTGCTCGGCTACCCAAACGTGCGCAACTACGACGGCTCCTGGACCGAGTGGGGCAACCTCGTCGCCGCGCCCATCGCCAAGGGCGAAGAGCCGGGCGCGTAGGTCGGGCGGCTCTCCGTAGCATTGTCTGTTCCGGCGTATACTAACATTGCGGGTGGAGTGTGGTCAGGCCGACCGCGCTCCGCCCAGCGCGACTATCCACTCTACAGGAAGCGAGTGATGGCGTATGTCGATGAGCCGGCAAGAAGCCATCGAGTTTTTGCTCGACTATTACCAGAATCCACGCAATCGCGGCGCGCTCGAAGACGCCGACGTGCATCTGACCGGCGGCAATCCTGGCTGCGCTGATCGTGTCGAGATGTACGCGAAGGTCAGTCCTGATGGGCATGTGGAAGAAATAACCTTCGAAGGTGAGGGCTGCACGATCAGCATGGCGGCGGCCTCGTACGTCACCGAGATGGTGAGGGGCATGACGCTGGAGGAAGTCGAACATCTCAGCTACGAGACGTTGATGGACGATCTGGGCCGCGAGGTCGTGATGGCGCGCCCCACCTGCGCGACGGTCGGGCTGGGTACGCTCAAGAAGGGCCTGCACGAACTCCACATGCGGCGTCAGGCGCAGGCGGCCGCCACTGAGTAGTGCGCGTCAACTCTCAGGGCAGATGTAGTAGGTCTCGGCGGGTGGATTCGCCGGGATTTCCGCCTGCATCGCGGGCGAGAGGCATGCCTTCCCGGTCCAGCGATGTCCAATGGGCGCGAGCAGCATGTTTTGTCCGGCGGTAAATGGCAGCGCCGCACTGTCAACCGTTCCTCTGGCGGCGAAGGTGTACACGCCTGCGGCGGTAGGCGCCTTGACGATTATCCCGATCTGCATGTCGCGGCCTGGTGGCAGCGTCACGGGCGGTAGGCCGAGATCGCCCACGAAAGCGCTGTTGTCGAGTGAGGCGGGTACGATCGAACCCGCTTGCGCGTTCACGGCGAAGGTCGCGCGGACCGTCTCGTCCCAGATCGCGGCGCGCTCGCCACACTCCAGCGGTACGAGTCCCGCCGGGCGGGTGTATGTCCCCTCGCAGGGATTCCAGACGTTCAGGCTGCCGCTATGGGGCGTGAAGACGCTGAGCTTGACGCTGACGCTCTCGATCACGTGCGACTTGGTGGTCGAGGTGTTGCAGATGGTGATGAGCAGGTCGGGCGGCGAATCATAGGCAGGGGCGAACCAGCCGGGAATGGCGGTTGGCGCTTGTCCATTCGCACCTTTGACCGGCAGAGCGAGCGGCTTGAGCGGCGCGTTATCCGGAGTTTGAAGGATCGGACGCCCATCGGCAAGCGTGGTCGGCGAGACATGCAGGTCGCCGGAAACAAGAGCGGCAGGGTCCTTGCAGGAATCGCTGTTGTTTGATGGAGTGACGGTCTCGTTCGTCGCGGTAGGCTGCGCGGAAACTGGCGAGCGTGTCGTCACGCCGGTCGCGCCCTGAGTTCCTGCGCGCCACACGCTGCCAATGGCGTGAGCAACGCCACGGCCAGCGCGAACGTAAATAGCGCCATCCATCGCACCCTCACAGAGCAATCCTTTCATTGATCGCCACTCTCATCCATCGCGCCGTAGACGAATCAGTACCTGCCGTAGGGCGACGCAACGAGTGCGTCCAGCTCGGAGAAGAGCATGAAGTCGCCGGGGTCGCGGGCATAGTAGGCGCGGCGCACGATCAGCCCAGGGTCCAGCAGGATATCGGCGGGGAGGCGTCCGAACCGGCCATCCATCTGGTAGATATTCTGGAAGGGATTGCCACCAACGCCGCGTCGCGCCGCCTCGCGGTACTGCGACCAACGTGTAAGGCGCGCGTAGAATGCGCTCCAGAAGGAAGACTCCAGCCCGTAGAGGTCATACACCTCGCTGTCCAGACCGGCGATGAGCGGGAACGGGGCCTGCTGCCGATCCAGGTAGTGATGCGTGTACTCTGGCGCAGACTCGAAGAAGGCGATCACGTACAGGCCCTGGCGCTGGTAGTACGGGTACCTCTGAATCAGTTGCGCGAGACGCAGGTTACAAAGGGGGCAGACGGCAGCGCGAAAGAACGAGAGCAGCACACGCACATTCGCATAGTCCATCAGCCAGACCCGCCGCCCATAGAGATCGAGCGCGCTGAACATTGGCGCCATCTGACCTGGTCTGAGTCGCATCTCTCGCTTCCTTTCGCATCCCACCCGTCCTTGACGGTGGGAACCAGCCCGAAGCTATTATGCCAGACGCCAGCAACTAGGCGCGTATGCGACAATTCGCTGGAATGAGGTGGCGGCGCCGTTATTCAGAATTTCTGATTACCATCGGGCGGCGCCCAGCGGCATGCTGTTGAGGGCGCATTGTACCAGCGCGAAGGAGCGGCAAGCATGGCAGAGATCGAGACAGGCCTCGCGGAAATCAACGGCGCGCAGCTCTACTACGAGATCGCTGGCGCAGGGCAGCCAGTGGTCTTCATCCACGCGGGCATCGCGGATTCGCGCATGTGGAATCGGCAGTTCGACGCATTCGCCGAGCGCTATCGTGTCCTGCGCTACGACCATCGCGGCATGGGGAGATCCTCGATGCCACCAGGGCCGTTTGCCTTGCGCGATGATCTTGATGCCCTCGTGCGCCATTTCAACATGGCGCCCGCGGTTCTGATTGGGTGCTCGATGGGTGGCGGCGCGGAACTCGACTGCGCCCTCGAGCATCCAGACGTGGCCCGCGCGCTTGTTTTGGTCGGCGCAGGCGTCAGCGGCAGCCCACTCAAGCCGACCGAGGAGATGAACAAGTTCTGGGAGCAGGTGGACGAGCTTGCGGGCAAAGGCGACCTTGACGGCGCGAACGAGATCGAGCTGCGCATCTGGGTGGACGGCGTGCGGCGGACGCCCGATCAGGTGGACCCTTCCGTGCGCGCACTGGTGCGCGAGATGAACCTGGCTTCCTTCACACGCGATGAGGAGCACAAGCAGGGCCAGTCGCAGCCACCGCAGCCGCCCGCCTATGGCCGCCTGGGTGAGATACAGGTTCCCACGCTGGTGATCGTCGGCGCGAACGATCAGCCGCTCATCGTGCAGACCGCGGACATCCTCGCCAGCCAGATTCCCGGCGCGCGTAAAGTGGTGATGGAAGGGCTGGCGCACGTGCCCAATATGGAGAAACCTGCCGAGTTCAACCAGATCGTGCTTGGCTTCCTGGCCGAGGCACTACGCAGTTGAGCATCCATCTGCGCCCTTACCCAGTAGGGTATATACCTGATGCCCTGCTCCACACGCTCCACCTATAATCTCGGAAGAGGCGAAGGCGTCGGTACGCGGAAGGGCTAGCTCGGTCATGGCGGACATGGCGGATGAACAGCAGCAGAATGGCGATCAGCCAGGCGCCCAGCCTGAACGCTCGCAAGCGCGCGGGCGGCGTGTCTGGCGCGATCTGGTCGAGGAGATATTGGGCGAGGCGCGCGAGAATGGCGAGTTCGATAACCTGCCGGGCAAGGGCAAGCCGTTGCGCCTGGAGGACGATGTCTATGCGGGCGACAACGCGCTGGCGTATCACCTGTTGAAGAATAACGACATGGCCCCACCGGAGATCGAGCGCGGCAAGCAGATTGACGCCGAGATCGAGCGCGCCGACGAGATTCTCGCCACCCTGCGCCGGCGCCGAAACGCGCTGCTTGGCGGCGGGCGCATCCCCAGCGCGAGCGACCGCCGGGCGTACAACATCGTGCGCGACAACGCCGAGGCGAGCTATCGCGAGGCGCTGCGCGAGGCAAACAGCAACGTGCTTAGTCTCAACATCACCGCGCCCGCCATCCTGCACCGTCCACCAGTCCCGGTTGAGAAGCGCATGCAAGCATTCGCAGAGGAGTTTCCCCGCCTCGAGGAGTGAATAGGCGCCAAGGCGTACGAACGAACACTCTAGACAGCGCATGATACTACAGTCGCACTTGGACGGAGCCCAGCCGCTGATAGGTGCGAATCCGCCCACATCTGCCACGGTCGAAGAACGCATCGCTTTGCTCACGCCGCCAATCGTACCGACGCGAGCTTCCACCAACTGGTGGATGTCAACCAGCCGTTTGGTAGACTGATGAATCATTCAAACGCGGGTGCGATTGAGGTCGCATGGCCGATCCGAAGAGGGCTGGTGGCGATCTACACTTCTTCTTGTCCCACCACGATTGGGGACGAAAGGAGAAGCATAGATGCCAGCAATCGAGGTACATAACCTGCACAAACGGTACGGGAAGCATGTCGCGGTGCAGGATGTGTCGTTTACTGTGGAGCGCGGCGAGATCTTTGGGATCATCGGCCCCAACGGCGCGGGCAAGACAACGACGGTGGAGCGCATTGAGGGGCTGCGCACGCCCGACAGTGGCGCGGTGATGGTGTTGGGCCTGGATCCGCGCAGCGACCGCGCGGACCTGCGGCAGCGCGTCGGCGCTCAGCTCCAGGAGAGCGCGCTGCCCGAGAAGATGAAGGTCTGGGAGGCGCTCGACCTCTACGCCTCCTTCTACCGCGCGCCGGCGAGCTGGCGGCGACTGCTGGAAGACCTGGGGCTGACGGAGCAACAGAACATGAGCTATGGCAAGCTCTCTGGTGGCCAGAAACAGCGGCTGTCCATCGCCCTGGCGCTGGTTGGTAGCCCGGAGGTGGCAATCCTTGACGAACTGACCACGGGACTCGACCCGCACGCGCGCCGGGAGACGTGGGATCTGATCGAGCAGATACGCAACGGAGGCGTCACTGTTGTACTGGTGACCCACTTCATGGAGGAAGCCGAGCGCCTCTGCGACCGCGTCGCAGTGGTCGACGCCGGCCGGGTGGTGGCGATCGATACGCCGGCCGGATTGGTGAGCCGAGCGATGGCCGAGCAGCGCATCCGGTTCCGCCCATCAGCGCCGATAGATGATCGGTTGCTGACGGACCTACCCGAGGTGCGAGACGTCAGGAGAACCGGTCCGCAGGTGGTGGTAACTGGCAGCGGCAACCTGCTAGCTGCGGTCGTATCGGCTCTGGCGCGCAACCAGATTGTAGCCGCCGACTTACGCGTGGAGCAGGCCACTCTTGACGATGCCTTTGTCGCGTTGACTGGCGCCGCTGCCGATAACGACAACATTCGATAGGAGACCGCCATGCGCGCATTGTCCAAGATGACCTGGAATGAGGTACGGCTGTTCCTGCGCGAGCCAGGCGCTGTGTTCTTTGCGGTGCTGTTCCCGACTCTCCTCGTAGTGATCCTGGGGAGCATCCCCGCGTTTCGTATCCCAAGCAAGGATCTCGGCGGGCTACGCGTCGTGGATCTGTATGTACCGATCTCGATTGCGCTGTCGCTGGCTTTGCTCGCGCTGACGGCGATGCCCTCCTACCTCGGCACATACCGCGAGAAAGGCATCCTGCGGCGGTTGGCCGTCACTCCGATGCCCCCAGCGCGGCTATTGCTCGCGCAGCTGCTCACGAACCTATTGATGGCCATCGTCGCGGTCGCGTTGTTGATCGTGGTCAGCCGCATCGCGTTTGACGTGGCCATACCCCGGCAGATTGTGGGCTATACCGTGGCCTTCCTGCTCGCCGCCGCGGCGCTCTTCGCCATGGGGCTGCTCGTGGCGGCGCTCGCGCCGAGCGGCCGCTCGGCGCCGTCGATTGGCCTGATCCTCTACTTCCCCATCATGTTCTTCGCGGGTCTCTATGTGCCCAGGGAGGTGATGCCGCTGACGCTCCGCCGCATTGGCGACTTCACTCCGCTCGGGGCTGGCGTGCAGGCGCTGCAGGATGCCACGGCCGGGATGTGGCCGCAGCCGCTCCATCTGGCCGTCATGGCGGTCTACGTGGTAGTGTTCGGTGTCGCGGCCACGCGCTTGTTCCGCTGGGAGTGAGGTCGAGGCATGTCTTCCTCGCTATCAACCAGGCCGTCGTCGGGTGACGACAACACCTGGGAGCGGCGCTACTTCCAGGCGCACGAAGTCGCGCCTTATGCGCTGTTGGTCGTCTCGACGCTGCTCAGCCAAATGATGCCGAGACAGACCGCTGCAGAGCGTCTGATCGTGCTGGGGCTGGCGGCGCTGGCGGCAGCGCCCCGGCGCCATGCTGGTCTACTTCGCCGGACTGCTGGCGATTGGCGGCGCGCTCGAGGCGCGCTCGGTCGTCTTCATCGCGTTCGTGATCACCGGCTTCCTTCAGGCCTTCATTGTGCTCCCAACCGCGCTGGCGTTCCTTGGCGTCGCCGCGACATCCTGCGTGCTCTATCTGTCAGAGCCGAATTCAGGCTGGCGATTTCCCGAGGCGCTGCCCATCCTGCTCTTCCTCGTTGGCTTGCAGACGCTCACGATAGGCGGCGGCAGTTACATGGGCGCCCGAATCACGCTCGAGAGCGCAAAGCGAAAGCGACTCGTCGCGGAACTGGAGGCCGCACTGCAGGAAAACGCCGGGCTACATGTCCAGTTGCTGACTCAGGCGCGGGAGGCTGGCGTGCTCGACGAGCGCCAGCGTCTGGCGCGTGAGATCCACGACACGCTCGCGCAAGGCCTCACCGGCATCATTACCCAGCTCGAGGCGGCCGAACAGGCGCGTGAGCACGCTGGGGTCTGGCAGAAGCATGTTGACCAGGCGCGCGCCCTTGCGCGCGCGAGTCTCGTCGAAGCGCGGCGATCGGTACTGGCGTTGGGCCCGCAAACGCTGGAGGGCTCGCGCCTGGCGGACGCTATCGACGACATGGCTACGCGGTGGGCCGAAAGCTCGGGTGTCCCGGTACACATCGAGACGACCGGCCATCCAGCGCCACTGCTCGCCGAGCTGGAAGTCACGCTGTTCCGTGTCGCCCAGGAAGCGCTGACGAACGTGGCTAAGCACGCTAGGGCATCCAAGGCTGGTGTGACAGTATCGTACATGGATGATGTCGTGCTGCTCGACGTGCGTGACGACGGGATTGGCTTCACTCCCGGTTCGACGGCCGCAGTCGACCAGTCCGCTGCGGGACATGGGTTCGGACTGAAGGCCATGGAGCAGCGGCTGCGGCGTGTGGGAGGCGCGCTGGCAATCGAGAGCGCTCCCGGGGCAGGGACGGCCATCAGCGCCAGCGTGCCCGCGCTACCGGAGGCAGGTCGCGCATGAGCACAGGGCAGCCGATACGACTCTTGATCGTCGACGATCATCCGGTCGTCCGTGGCGGGCTGCGCGGAATGCTCGCTGGTGACCCAGGCTTTGAGGTCGTCGGCGAGGCTGGGAACGGCGCGGATGCGATCACACGGGCAGCCGCGTTGCGGGCCGACGTGGTGCTAATGGACTTGCGCATGCCCGAAATGGGAGGCGTCGAGGCCATACGGCGATTGCGGGAGAGCGCGCCCACAGTGCGCGTGCTCGTCCTGACGACATACGACACCGACGACGATGTGCTCCCCGCCATCGAGGCCGGGGCAATAGGGTACTTGCTCAAAGATGCGCCGAGGGAGGAATTGACGCGCGCGGTGCGTGCGGCTTTCCAGGGCGACGCCGTGCTCTCGCCATCGGTGGCCCGACGCCTACTGGGTCAGGTGCGCCAACCAACACAGGATGCGCTGAGTGAGCGCGAGTTGGACGTGTTGCGGCTGATCGCGGGAGGGGCGAGCAACCGCGAGGCCGCTGCCAAACTGTTCATTAGCGAGTCGACCGTGAAGACGCGCCTGCTGCACATCTACGAGAAGTTGGGCGTGCGAGACCGAGCAGCGGCCGTCGGCGAAGCTTACAAACGACGTTTGCTCTCATAGGCGCTGATGTAGTAATGACCCAAGTTGGCGGACGTGTAGCACAGTTTACCGGGATCCAGGAGCCTCTGAAGAAAAAAATATGAGAGATGAATGTTATTGACGCCCTACTCCAAGGAGCTTGAACATGTCCGATCCCTATCTCAGCTACATCGCCAATATTACCGCGAAAACCGGCAAGACGCCGGAAGAGATTTCGACCATGCTAAAGGATGCAGGCGTCCTCAAACAGGGAGCAAAAGCCGGTGATATTGTTGCATGGTTGAAAGAAAATCTGGGACTCGGCCACGGTCATGCGATGGCTATTGTCAAATGGTTGAAAGAGCATGATGAGATGTGATGACTGATGATTCCGCGAGCGCGATCCTGTGAGGTCGTATCATAGTCATAATGACTCGGCATAAGCTCAAGCCCGAGAAATCAAGGACCTAAGTTCGACTCCGGCGCCAGTTTCGAGGGCGCCCCCAGGAAGGAATCATCTAAAGGGCTGTCACGAGACGACTGGGAGCACGCCCAGAGAGTGTATCTACTACGATGCATCAGCCTCTTGAGTGATAGCTCCAACGTGGCCGGGTTGCACTGACAGCACGCTGGTCACACACAAATGATACCAATATCGCTTAGGTAGTTGTAAGATGGCGGCGAACGAATCCCCATACAGTCGAGGTTGGAGCAGCATTTTCTAAAACTGCCTGGGTAGTTTTGGTATGATCCAGTATCACTCTTCAACGCACATCTCCAGTGGAGGTCGGTTGGGAGCCCAGCAAGTGGGAGTATGAGACAAGGCTGTATCGCTTGACACAGACATGCGGGAACTCCTATACTAGCGGCGCTCCGCTGCTGCACCATCAGTTGGAATATCGCTTCCTTCACAAGCCGGCGCGCCGATTGAAATGAATGCCATCGCATAGCGCTAGGAAAAGCAGTATGCAGAGTGGTCAGCGACTTGGGAGGTATCAACTATTAGAATTATTGAAGAGTGGCGGTATGGCCACTGTCTACCGCGCGAGAGAGGCGGACACGGGTCGCGTGGTCGCGATCAAGGTGCTGTCGCAGCTTCTCGCAACTGACCCGGTCTCCGTGACGCGCTTCAAGAATGAGGTTGCCCAAGTCCGCAAGTTGGCGCATCCCAATATTGTCCCTATTGAGTATTTTGGCGTGGAAGGACCGTACGCGTATTTCGTCATGCCGCTGTTCAAGGCCTCCTTGCGCGATGTGCTCATTCGTCACAAACGTCTTGCCCCTTCTTCCGCACTGAATGTTGCCATCCAAATCTCCGCCGCGCTGACTGCGGTCCACTCTCTTGGGCTGATTCATCGTGATATCAAACCGGATAACATCCTGCTGAGCGATGACCGAGCGCTGCTCAGCGACTTCGGTATCGTCCGCCAAATCGAGTTCACAGGCGCTGGCCAACCGCCCACTCTTGCCGGCAGTGGACTGCCCATTGGCACGCCACAATATATGGCGCCAGAACAGCTAGACGGTCAATACGTCGATCACCGCGCCGATCTCTATGCGCTGGGAGCAGTACTCTATGAGATGCTGACTGGGCGCCCACCCCATGGCGGTGATACCCCTTACTCGATCGCCTCGCGAGTGCTAAGCGAGCACATTCAGCCGCCCTCTACGCTCAATCCAGCCATCTCAGCAGAACTCGAAGCTGTTGTGATGCGCGCGCTCGCTCGCGATCCCGCGGATCGCTACCCCTACGCAGCGAGCATGCGTGCCGCACTCCACAGCGTCCAGGAACAGTATCGGCGTGATAAGACGATTTCCAGGGGATGGCCAGACGAGAACGAGACGAAAGCGGCGCCGCCACCATCGCCACATCCTCCGGCGCCGCGCGCTGCGCCCGGCGCGGCGCCGGCCGTTCCCCGACCCGCCCAACAGGGTGCAATTGGAGGAAGCAGGGGGGATAGTCATCAGGGTGGTGGACAGGGGAACGACAGAGGGAATGAAACAAGCAATGGGTCAGCGCGCGACGATCACAGGCGCAGGATTCCCCAACCTTTGTGGGTCGTCGCTCTAGTGGCGGTGTTGCTCCTCACCGGGTTGGTCAGTGGTCTCAACCTGGCGATAAACATCATGGCGCGAGGAGACAATCACGCCACACCGACCGCCGTGGCACAGACGCCCACACGCCCGCCACCACCGCCGCCACGACCTCCAGGGCCTCCACTCATCGTTGCGCCGATGATGGGGTCATTTCCATGCAATGGCTCCGTCGACATGACCCTGACGGTTATCAATGGGGGTGACGGCCCGCTCAACTGGTCGACCGCGCCCGTTGGCCCAAATAGCGCAGGCGTCACGCTGGACGTCTACAGTGGCGATCTCGCCGTCGGCGCATCTATGCCGGTGCACGTCACAGGCAGGCCCGCTGGGAGCCCCTTCGATGTGCGATTCATCAGCAATGGCGGGAACCCGACCGTTCACTTCACCTGCAATTGAGCGAGAGGTCGTCAGGGACTCGACATCAATGCGATGAAGCGATGGGGTATGAGAAACCAAGGACGTTTCCGAACCGCGATGTCTCGGCATGAATGGTCACGAGCGTATAGAGGCAGTTGGGCCTAAGTGGGCCAGCACATGTTCGCGCGCTACCTGCCCTGGTGGGCTGCCACGCTGCGCCATCTTTGGACATGGCGCAGTCGATGCCAGCCATCGCGCGGCGTATACACTCGTCCATGGTGCTGGAAATCGCCATGTAGGATTCAGGACGCAGGCAATCTTGCCGATAATAGACTGGCTCAAGGTCAGGTCTGACCTCGCGCGCTGGTGGATGGGAACCGCGCAGATTGGTAAGATGCAAACCTGTGACACACGCGCAAGCTAGAGACCTGCGTCGCTTGACAGCCCGTTAGAGGGCGCCCCCAGGGCGACTCGAACGCCCGCACCCGGCTCCGGAGGCCGGTGCTCTATCCGCTGAGCTATGGGGGCTGGGGTGGCCAGACGCATAGATGTCCGCAGCCAGGCTCAGTGTAGCACACGGCGCTCGCCATCGCAACGAGTCCCCGCTACCGTTGCGAAGTGATCCGCACAGAACCGGCGAGAACCTTTACGCACGCATAACGCCTGCTTAACATGCGCGCGGTACGCTGCTCTTCAGGAAGGCAGCGCCTGCCGCTGCACACCCAGTCCGCGGCGGTCAGGCGTGTCCTTCCACTCTGTACGTCGTCTCCGCAGACCTGGCTCCTGCTGGCCACAGCGCTGTTGTGCGTCAATTCAGTTCCTCTCTCGTGTCGCATACCCAAGGAGCGGAGACAATGGCATCCCTCGACCGCGCCAGCGCGCGCCAACGGCTGGCCCCGAGCGGTGAGTTTCCTCGCACGATGACCATCTGCGATGGTCGGGGCGGCTCACTGGGCCTCGACCTTGACTGTCTCGAGCTGGAGGCGCTGGCCTTCGCGTGCCACTGTCTGCTCGACGATCTGGCGCCGCCAGGAGCCAGCGTGATCAAAGTGACAGCGGGCGAGCAGGTGTATCTGCTGACACTCCCCTTCGCTAAAGCAAGGGGGTTCTCAGGCTACGCACGTCCCAACGGACCACGTTGGCGCCTGAAGGCGGTATCCCCGCCTACTGCAAGGGGCGCTCTGTCCGAGGAGAGAGCGATTACAGCACCTTGCCTGTCTTTCTTCTCACACTGCCAAGAAGAAACGGTAGGCGCTTTCCCCATAGCTCAGCCAGGAGCCCGCGCGCCGAAAGGAAAGGTCAGCCGCCCGCGGCCTGCTGGAGACCCGGTTTGTCTGCAGATCGTCAGCCTCTACGAGCCTGGTGAGCGTGTCCAATTGGCGCCGGATATGGCGCTACTCGTCGTCGCGCTCGTCGAGCAGGGACTTGCCAGCCGTCACGGATTGACGCGCCAGGATTGAACGGTCGCTGGTCTGTGGGCAAGATGACGCCAGTCCATGCTCGCCGACCGTCTTCCGCCGCGCGCCTGAGCCGCTATGCTACAATCCCACTGGCCGCGTCGTATCTCTAGTAGCGCCGATTCACGAGCGAACTGGCGCGAGAGATACGACCATCACCCAGTGAGGACACGATTTCGTTATGTCACAGCCGACGACCCCGCCATCCGCTGGCGTCGCGCCGAATCAATTTCCTCAACCGCCCTATACCTTCACGCCTCCACCCGATGCGGCCGTCGCCATGTATGGGCTGACGCGCGTCTTCGGGCAGAAAGTTGCCGTGAATGGCCTGAACCTCGCGGTACGGCGCGGCGAGTTCTTTGGCTTCCTGGGGCCGAATGGCGCGGGCAAATCGACGACGATCAAGATGCTCGTTGGACAACTGCGGCCAAGCGCCGGCGTCGCCTATATCGGCGGCGTCGAAGTTTGGAAGCGCCCGCTGGAGGCCAAGGCGCTGATGGGCGTCTTACCGGAGCAGTTGAATCTTTATGAGCGGCTGACTGGACGCGAGCTGATCGAGTTCGCCGGTCGTCTCTACAGCCTGCCGCGCGACGAGACGCGTCATCGCGCCGCCTCGCTCCTGCAAGCGCTGGGACTGGAGCAGGACGCGAATAAACTCATCGTGGATTACTCCGTCGGTATGCGCAAGAAGGTCGCGCTGGCCGCTGCGCTGATCCACCGTCCGCAGGTGCTCTTCCTCGACGAGCCATTTGAGGGTATCGACCCGATTAGTTCGCGTGTGATCCGCGACATCCTGCGCGACTTGACGCAGAGCGGCGCCACGATCTTCTTTAGCTCGCATATCATGGAGGTGGTCGAGCGCCTCTGTACGCGCATCGGCATCATCTCGCAGGGCACGCTGGTCGCCGAGGGCACGCTCGACGAGTTGCGCGCCCGCGCGGGCGGAGCTGATTCGACCCTGGAGGATGTCTTCCTTAACCTCATCGGCGCGAATACGCGTGAGGGAGGGCTTGAGTGGCTCGAATAGCCTCAACTGCCACATCCCAATCGCGCGCGCAGTCTACACGAACACAGAGCCGCTGGCTGATTCGCCCGGCGCAGGTACGTACGCTCTTCTGGCTGAGCGCGAAGCTGCGCCTACGTGGCTACACGCGTAACTGGCAGCAGGCCGTGGGTCTCATCGTGCTGCTCGTGATACTCCTCCCGCTCGCCGTTGCCGCCAGTTTCGGAACCTGGCTTGGCTATACCCAGCTCGAGCGTCCCTACGCGGTCGAACTGCTCTTCGTCGTCCTCTTCGGCCTCTACGTCCTGTGGGCGCTCCTGCCGTTGCTGCAATACACCCTGAACGAGGGGCTGGACGTCACGCGGTTGCAGACGTATCCGGTGACACGCGCCGAGCAGATGGTTACGCTGGTGCTGGTCACGCTGATGGATGTCAGCGCGCTCTTCATCGCGGGCCTCTTCATCGCCATCCTGGTGGGCTGGTGGAGCGCCGATGCCGTGGCCGTCGCACTCATTGTGGCAGCGCTGGCCCTCGCCTACGTGCATATCGTGAGCCTGAGCCAGTTTGTGCTTGCCGCCCTAATGGGGCTCCTGCGCAGCCGGCGCTATCGCGACCTCTCGATCATCCTCTTCGCCTTCTTCGGCGCGGCGTGCTCGTTCTCCGGCCAGATCATCAGCTACCTGCTACGTGGATCCGATCTCATCTCCCTGAGCAGCCTGCCGATCGTCGACTATCTGCAATGGACGCCGCCAGGCATGGCCGCGCAGGCGATCATTCGGGCGAGCGAGGGCGCCTACGGTGAGGCGGCGCTCTGGCTGGTAGCGCTGGTGGCGCTCGCGCCGTTCGTCGTCGCGCTCTGGGCTATCGCGCTGGACCGCGGCATCACGACCGCCGAAGCTGGCGGAGCCGCTCGTGGAGGCAGACGCGCCGCTTCCACGCCAGTCGCCGCGCCGATACCCGTCGCCAGGTCCACACACGCGCGTCGCTCCCTGATTCCTGCGCCGGTGTTGGCCGTCGCCGGGAAGGATTTACGCTATTTCTGGCGCGACCCACAATTGAAAGCTATGACGCTCAGCTCGCTGCTGATCCTCGTCTTCATCTTCCTGCCGCGCCTGACCGCCGGGCCGGAGGCGTTCCGCTCCGGCTCCGGGTTCCTCGGCTCGTACCTCGTGCTCGTCGCCCCCATTCCCTCGATCTTCCTGGCGCTCAATCTCTCGCTGAACGCCTTCGGGCTGGAGCGGCAGGCGGCGCAGACGCTCTTCCTCTTCCCTGTGCGCCCGCTCTACGTCCTCTGGGGCAAGAACTTCGCCGTCGCATTCGTCGCGGTCATGGCGCTGCTGGTCTCGACCTTTGGTCTTGCCGCGCTCTCTGGCAAGTGGGAGGACGCGCCAGTCGCGCTCGCCGTTGGCGTCGCGGGCATGCTGGTGACGATGGGCTGTGGGAACGTGGTGTCGATTCTGCTGCCTACGCGCGTGCGCCAGATGCGCGCCGGAGAGAACCGCATCGCGAGCGAGAACGGCTGCCTGCGCGCGCTGCTCTCAGGTGTGGCGCTCACGGTGGTGTGGATCTTGCTGGCGCCGGTCGCCGCCGCGGTCGCGCTGCCACTGCTGCTTGACCGCGGTGAGCTGCTACCGTTCACGTTGGTCGCGAGCGTTGTCTACGCCGCTACGCTGTATCAACTGGCGACCTGGCTGATCGCGCCAGCTATGCTCCGGCGCGCGCCAGAAATCCTGGAGGTGGTCGCGCGCGAGGCCTGAGTCCCTGCTAGCGGGTGGGCGTCGCGCTCGGCCGGATGAGTGGCGTGGACGTGGCGCTGGCTGGTGTCTCGGTCGCCTGGCTCGACGCCGGCATGGGAATGACGCCCATCTTGATCTTCATCAGCAGCACCCGCTGCACCGATTGGTCCAGCCGCTGCTGCGTCAGTTTGCCAGAGTCCAGCGCCTGGTGAAAAGCGTCCTTGGTCAGCTTGACGGTCTGTGGGCCGTCTGGCCCGATGATAAGGTCGGCGCCAGCGATCACCGCTAGGACGGCAGCCTGTGGCACCGACCAGTGCGCGTTGAGCGCGCCCATGTAAAGGCTATCGGTGACGACGACACCCTGATACCCCAGCTCGTCGCGCAGCACCCCCGTTACAGTCGCTGGCGAGAGTGAGCTGGGATAATTTTTGTCGACGGCGGGAATCATCTCGTGCGAGACCATGATCGCGCGGACGTCGTGCTGGTCGAGCAGTTCGCGGTATGGCTCCAGGTCAATGCGCTCCCAATCGGCGCGCGAACGGTTCAGCACGGGCAGACCAAAGTGCGGATCGGTGGAGGTCGCGCCGAGGCCGGGGTAATGCTTCAACGTCGCGGTGACGTGATTCTCCTGCTGCAAGCCGTCCAGATATGCGCCGGCGTAGGTCGCCACGCGCGCTGGATCGCTGCCAAAGGTGCGCCCTGCCAGCTCTGGATTGGAGACGCCCACATCGGCGATTGGCGCCAGATTCAGGTTGAAGCCGAGATCATGTAGATAGCGCGCATCGTTCACGCCACGTGTGTGCGCCTCGTCGGGCGATGTCAGGCTGCTGGCGGAGGGGAGATCGCCGACGATGCGCTGGAAGCGATTGACCGGCCCGCCCTCCTGATCGACGGCGATGAGCAGCGGGATGGAGGCGACGCCCTGAAGCTGCGCCGTCAGCGCCTTCACCTGACTCGCGGTGTCGATGTTCAAGCCGAAGAACAGCACCCCGCCCGCGCCCTGCTGGTTGATCATGCGAATCGCGTCGGGCGTCGCGGTGTGCCCA
>Ga0070698_100003446_pt1 | contig 17401 bp, 19 predicted proteins | sample KBSK1502metaG_FD_65477 | JGI IMG/M metagenome (GOLD analysis project Ga0070698, IMG submission 65477) | Corn, switchgrass and miscanthus rhizosphere microbial communities from Kellogg Biological Station, Michigan, USA - KBS K1-50-2 metaG | ecosystem: Host-associated > Plants > Roots >...
GCGCCGGGTTCTCAGTAGAATTCGGAGGGGCATGGCGCCCAGTCCGAAATCAACTCCGACAGGAGCCGACATGGCGGGGATCGGGGTTTTTTTCGCAGCTGCAGTCCTCCTCCCGCTGCTCGGTGGCGCGGGGCTGGATAGGCTGTTCCACACAGCGCCCGTTTTCGTCCTGGTCGGACTGGTGGTGGGCCTCGCGATCGGTTCCGTCGGCCTGTGGTTCAGGATCAGGGAGTTCACTAGATGAAGTCCGCGGGGCTGCTGAGGGATATGGTCGTGGCCTGTTTGCTGGCAGCGCTGGCCGCGGCCGGCGCGGGCGCCCTGACAGGACACCTCGACGTTGGGCTCGGTCTTGCCGCCGGCCTCACGCTGGGCTCCCTCAACGGCTATCTGCTGCAGGGCCTGATGGACCGCGGCACGCCATTTGCGGCCAGCGGCATCTTTCGCATCCTGCTTTTCAGCTCGTTCGCCTTGATCGCCATGCTCACCCTGCGCTCGATCGCGTGGACGGTGCCACTCGGCATCGGTGTGGCCCAACTGGTCATGGTGGTGGTCGCATTGAGACGGGGGCTGCGCGCAAGATGACCGGCACCCATCCCACGATCAGCTTCGGCTGCGGGCCGCTGTGCACGTTCAACTACGACAGCGTGATCTCGAGCCTGGTGGCCGTGGTCGCCACGCTGGCGGTGGGGTTCTGGCTCCGCTCGATTCTCAAGCCAGGCGAGCCGGGTCGCGTCCAGGCCGTGTTCGAGTGGGGCTACGACCAGCTACGGTCGCTCGTCAAGAGCAACGTCGCGGACGACGCCCTGTTCATCATCCCGCTGGCGCTGACGCTCTTCCTCTACATCCTCATCGCCAACTGGATCGAGCTCTTTCCCCTGGCCATCTTCCCGATTCTGCACGGCGCCAACGCCGACCTGAACCAGACGCTGGCCATGGCGCTGATCGTGATCGCGGTCGTGCAGTGGTACAGCGTGCGCGTCCTCGGCTGGAAGGGATACCTGCGGCGGTTCACAAAGCCGTTCGAGCTGCCGTGGTGGGGCCGCGCTATCTACACGCCGCTGAACGTTCTCGAGGAGGCGGTCAAGCCGGTAACGCTATCCCTGCGACTGTTCGGGAACATCTTCGCCGGGACGATCATGATCGGGCTGCTGGCAGGTTTGGGCCAGTTCGTAGTGCCTCAGCTGGGCACTGTGTTGGGAACCCTGCCCGGCATCGTGATTGGCACTATTGCTCTCGGTGTTTGGAAGGCGTTCGACGTCATCTTCATCGGTTTGATCCAGGCTTTCATCTTCATGTTGCTCACAGTCATCTATTTCGGCTCGGCGCGCGAAGGGCTCGAGCATGAACACAACTAGGAGGGGATAAATGTCAGATCACGGACTCGTTCTCGCCGCCGCACTGGTGGGCTTCGGCCTTGCCATCGGCCTGGGCGCAATCGGCGCCGCAGTCGGTGATGGCCTGGCCGGCAACGCGTTCATCAGCGGGGTCGCCCGGCAGCCGGAAGCCCAGGGTCGGATGATCCCGTGGTTGTTCACCATCGTCGGTCTCGTGGAAGCGATGTACTTCATCAACCTTGCCTTCGGCTTTGTCTTCCTGTCCAACGTGCCGGCGAAGTAGCGAAATGGCCTTCCTCGCGAGCACAGGTACGGCCGGCGTCATCGAGATCAACGGCACCGTGATCGTCGAGATCCTGACCTTCCTGATCATGTTGGCCATCCTCGCGCGCTACGTCTACCCGCGCATCGTCGAGGTGGCGGAATCTCGGCAGCGCGCCATCGCCGAGCAGCTGAGAGAAGCGGAGCGGGCCAAGGCCGAGGCGGAGGCGATCCACGCGGAGGCGCAAGCCATGCTCGAGGACGCGCGAAAGACGGCGCAAGGGGTGATCGACGGCGCGACCAAGTCGGGTGAGCAGCTGCGCCAGGAGCTCCGGCAGAAGGCGGACGAGGAGTCACGGCGGATGGTCGAGTCCGCGCGCAAGGAGATCGAGGCTGAACGCGATCAGGCCGTGCGCAGCGCGCGCACGGAGGTGGCGAGCCTGGTCGTGGCCGCGACCGAGAAGGTCGTCGGCGAGACGCTCGACGACCGCAAGCATCGCCAGCTCATCGAGCGGGCCATCCAGGAGGTCGCCAGTGGCGACGGCCGCGGCTAAGCGCTACGCGAAGTCGGTTTTCGAGCTCGCCCAGGCGGACGGCGACCTCGAGGCCTGGGCGCGGCGGCTCACCACCATTCGGGAGCTGTTTGCGGATCCCAAGCTGGCGGCCTACCTGGGCAATCCGACGGTCGCCACCGGCGAGCGCCAGGCACTCGTCTCCGAGTCGCGTTGGCTCGACAAGGAGGGCACGAACCTGGCGATGCTGCTGGTCGAGTCGGGGCGCGTCAAGGAGGCCGCCGACATCGAGACGGAGTTTCAGCGGCTGAGCGACGAAGCGGCAGGTCGCGTGCGAGCGACCGCGACCACGGCGGTCGAGCTGACGAGCGCGGACCGCGATCACATCACACGCGAGCTCTCGCGGCGGCTGGGCAAGGACGTGCGGTTGAGCGTCAACGTCGACCCGCGAATTCTCGGCGGCCTGCGACTGCAGTTCGGCGATCACGTCATCGACGCGAGCATCGCGACCCGGCTCGAGCAGCTGCGCCGGCGCTTGGTCGTGAATTAGGAGTTTTTGGTAAGTGGGCATAAGCACCAAAGAGATTTCGGAGGTCATCAAGGAGCGACTGAAGGATTTCGACGCGAGCCTGGTGTCGGCCGACACCGGCCGCATCGTCGCCGTCGGTGACGGCATCGCGCAGATCTACGGCCTCCAGAACGCGATGGCGGGCGAGCTGCTCGAGTTCCCGCACGAGACCTTCGGCCTGGCGCTGAACCTCGAGGAAGACCAGGTCCGCTCGGTCATCCTCGGCGACTTCGGCCACCTGCACGAAGGCGACGAGGTCAAGACGACCGGGCGCCTGCTCGAGGTGCCTGTCGGCGACGAGCTCCTCGGAAGGATCGTCAATCCTCTCGGCGTTCCCCTTGACAACAAGGGGCCGATCAAGACTTCGAAGACACTGCCGCTGGAGAGGATCGCGCCCGGAGTCATCACCCGCAAGCGCGTCGACAGCCCGGTGCAGACCGGCATCAAGGCCATCGACGCGATGATCCCGATCGGGCGCGGGCAGCGCGAGCTGATCATCGGCGACCGCTTCACGGGCAAAACCACCGTCCTCGTGGACACGATCATCAACCAGAAGGGCAAGGACCTCTACTGCATCTACGTCGCCATCGGCCAGAACGCGGCATCGATCGCGCGGGTCGCCGCCACGCTCGAGGAGAGCGGCGCGATGGACTACACGATCATCGTCGCGGCGTCCGCCGCGGACCCCGCCTCGCTGCAGTACATCGCGCCCTACGCCGGCTGCGCGATGGGCGAGCACTTCCTCGAATCCGGCCGCGAGGCGCTGTGCTGCTACGACGACCTGACCAAGCAGGCGTGGGCTTACCGGCAGCTCTCGGCGACGCTGCGCCGGCCGCCCGGCCGCGAGGCGTATCCGGGGGACGTCTTCTACCTGCACTCACGCCTGCTGGAAAGGGCCGCCAAGCTGAACCAGGCCCACGGCGGCGGTTCGCTGACGGCGCTGCCGGTGATCGAGACGCAGGCCAACGACGTCTCGGCCTACATCCCCACCAACGTCATCTCCATCACCGACGGCCAGATCTACCTGCAGTCCGACCTGTTCAACGCCGGCCAGCGACCAGCGCTCAACGTCGGCATCTCGGTGTCGAGGGTGGGTGGTGACGCGCAGACCAAGGCCATGCGGCAGGTGGCGGGCAAGCTGCGTCTCGACCTGGCGCAGTACCGCGACCTGGCGGCGTTCGCCCAGTTCGCCTCCGACCTCGACACCGCGAGCCGCAACCAGCTCGAACGCGGCTCGCGGCTGACGGAGCTCTTGAAGCAGGACAAGTACCAGCCGGTCCCTCTGGCGGAGCAGGTGGCGGTTCTGTACGCGGGCACCCAGGGTCACCTGGACAAGGTCTCCGTGGCGCGTGTCCGGGAGTGGGAGGCGGGCTTCGTGCGCTTCCTCAGGGCCGAGCGGCCGACCGTGCTGCAGGAGATCGAGAAGCAGAAAGCGCTCGACGACGCGCTGTTCGCACGGCTCAACGCGGCCATCTCGACGTTCAACCATCAGTTCGGGGTGGAGGGCTACCAGGACCAGCCCGACCCTGTGGCCACGGCCGCGAGCAAGGCAAGCTAAGTGTCCCGCCCCGGAAGCTCCTTGCATCTTCGCGCCCTAGGCGGTCGGGCGCCATCCCACCCCACGAAATCTTCGATTTCGCGGGGACCCCGGGTGGCGCTGAAGCCTGCGTCAAGGGGCCCGGCGCCGCGTCGTCACGCAGCTGCCGCTGCGCTCCTCCTAGCGCCACCCTTTCCTTGGCTCCGACCGCCGATGGCGCGAAATATGCGTCGGATTTCCGGGGCGAGACACTGATGCCGGCATACCGCGACATCGTCCGTCGCATCGACTCGATCAGGAACACGCAGAAGATCACCAAGGCAATGCAGGTCGTGGCCGCGACGCGGCTGCGCAAGGCGCAGGCTGCGGTGCAGGCGACGAGACCCTACGCGGACAAGATGATCGAGGTGCTGCAGACCGTCAGCGAGCGGGCGACCGAATACAAGCATCCCTTTCTCGTCCGCCGGGACGGGAAGCGCGCGGTGATGATCCTCGTCACTACCGACAAGGGCCTGGCCGGTGCGGTCAACGTCAACAACATCCGAGCCGCGACGCGCTACATGCAGGAGAACTATCCGGACCACCCGCGCTACGTGACGCTGGGTCGCAAGGGTCGCGACTTTCTCCTGCGCTATCGCCGCGAGGTGGTCGCTGAGGTGAGCAACATCCCTGACCGGCCGACCCAGGCGCAGGTGCTGCCCGCCGTGACCGTCGCCCTCGAGGAGTACACGAAGGGCAACGCGGATGCGGTGCTGCTGTGCTACGCCAAGTGGGTCTCGACGCTCCGGCAGGTGCCCACTGTGTCGGTGCTGATCCCGGCCGAGATTCCAAAGCGCGAGCAGGAGCGGACCGGGCCGACCGCCGACTACATCTACGAGCCGGATCCCGAGTCGGTCCTGGACGGACTGCTTCCGCGCTACGTCGAGACACAGGTGTTCCAGGCGGTGCTCGAAAACAAGGCCAGCGAGTACTCGGCCAAGATGATCGCGATGCAGAACGCGACCAACGCCGCGGGCGACCTTATCAACGCGTTGACCTTGTTCGCCAACAAGGTTCGGCAGGAGGGGATCACGACCGAGCTCATAGACATCGTCAGCGGCGCCCAAGCCGTCAGCGGCTCGAGCTGAGTGTCCTGGAGGGAGATCTGAATGGCAAAGACCAAGGCCAAGCCCGAGACCAAGAAGAAGTCGTCGCGTGACGGCCGGATCGTCGAGATCATCGGCGCCGTGGTCGACGTGGAGTTCCAGCCGGGCGAAGGGCCGGAGCTCTTCGAGGCGCTCGAGGCCAAGGTGGGCCAGCGCCGCGTGGTGCTGGAGGTCCAGTCCGACGTGGGGGACAACGTCGTGCGGACGATCGCCATGGACTCGACCGACGGCATGCGTCGCGGCGACGCGGTCAAGGCGACCGGGGCGCCCATCCTGGTGCCGGTTGGCGTCGAGACGCTGGGCCGCCTCTTCAACGTCGTGGGCGATGCCATCGACGACGAGCCGGCGCCCGACACCGGAGTCCGCTGGCCCATCCACCGTCCAGCGCCCGCACTGGCCGACCAGGAGGCGAAGGTCGAGATCCTGGAGACCGGGATCAAGGTCATCGACCTGATCTGCACGTTCGCCAAGGGTTCCAAGATCGGGCTGTTCGGCGGCGCAGGCACGGGCAAGACGGTCATCGTGCAGGAGCTCATCCGCAACATCGCCTACGCGCACAAGGGACGCTCGGTGTTCGCCGGAGTGGGGGAGCGGACGCGCGAAGGCAACGACTTCTACGTCGAGATGGGCGACGCGGGGGTGCTGCAGCAGACGGCGATGGTGTTCGGCCAGATGAACGAGCCGCCCGGCGCACGCGCGCGCGTCGGCCTGACGGGCCTGACCATGGCCGAGTACTTCCGCGACGAGGAAGGCGGGGACGTCCTGCTCTTCGTCGACAACATCTTTCGATACCTGCTGGCGGGCGCCGAGGTGTCGGCCCTGCTGGGACGCATGCCGTCCGCGGTCGGCTACCAGCCGACGCTGGCCAGCGAGATGGGCGAGCTGCAGGAGCGAATCACGTCGACGCACAAGGGCTCGATCACCTCGGTCCAGGCCGTTTACGTGCCTGCGGACGACTACACGGACCCTGCGATCCAGACCGTGTTCGCCCACCTGGGCGCCACCCTGACGCTGCAGCGCTCGCTCGTCGAGATCGGAATCTATCCGGCGGTGGATCCCCTCGGCTCGTCCAGCCGCTTCGTGGAGCCGTCGATCGTCGGCCAGGCCCACTTCGACGCGTCCAACGGCGTGAAGCGGATCATGCAGCGCTACAAGGACCTGCAGGACATCATCGCCATCCTCGGTGTGGAAGAGCTGTCGGAGGACGACAAGCAGGCGGTGTCACGCGCGCGGAAGGTGCAGAGGTTCCTGTCGCAGCCTTTTACCGTGGCGCAGCGATTCACCGGTCGCGAAGGCAAGTACGTCTCGAGAGAAGAGACCGTCCGCGGCTTCAACGAGATCCTCGAGGGCAAGCACGACGACCTGCCCGAGCAGGCCTTCTACATGGTCGGCACCATCGATGAGGCGCGCGAGCAGGGCGAGAGGATGAAGACCCAGCAGTGAAGTACCCGTTGCGGGTGGTGAGCGTGGAGCGAAGCCTCTTCGAGGGCGACGTCGAGTTCATGATCGCCAACGGCGCGGACGGCGAGCTCGGAGTGCTGGCGCGGCACGCTCCGCTGATGACCATCCTCAAGCCCGGACCGCTTCGCATCCAGCAGACATACGGAGGCGAGGAGGAGGTCCTGTTCGTCGGCGGCGGATTTCTCGAGGTGCTGCCCGACCGCGTGACCGTCCTGGCCGACGTGGCCGAGCACGCCGAGGAGATCTCGATCGAGGCGGCGGAAGACGCGCGCCGCCGCGCCCAGGAGCGGCTGGCGGGAACGGTGACGGCCGCCGAAGAGCTCGAGTTCCGCAACGCGCTCGCGGAGGCCGAAGCGCGGCTCCGCCTCGCGAGGGCCCGGCGAGGTCAGTAATCTCTAGCCCTTGATGAAAGGGCGCGACCGCGCGCTGCGCATCACCGGCGGGGCGCAGCTCGCGGGAGACATCTGCGTGAGCGGCTCCAAGAACGCCGCGCTGCCGGAGATGGCGGCGGCGCTCCTCACGACGGACCGCGTCACGCTGCACAACGTGCCGAGGGTGACCGACACGAGCCTGATGGCCGAGATCATCAGCGAGCTGGGCGGGCAGTGCGAGGGCGAGGGCACGGTTATGATCGACACCGGCGCGGCCGTGCGCAGCGACGTGCCGGACCACCTCGGCCGCCGCATGCGCGCCACGATCGTTCTCCTCGGCGCCATGCTCGCGCGCTTCGGCAAGGCGCGCGTGCCCAGGCCGGGCGGTGACGACATCGGCGCGCGGCGCGTCGAGCAGCACCTTCGCGGCCTGCACCAGATGGGCGCGCACATCATCGAGACGCAGGACGAGATCGTGGCCACCGCGGAACGCCTGCGCGGCGACCGGGTCGTGTTCGACCTCCCGACCGTGACCGGGACCGAGAACATCCTGCTGGCGGCGGTGAAGGCGGAGGGCCGCACCGACATCTTCAACGCCGCCCGCGAGCCGCACGTCCAGGACCTGTGCCGGCTCCTCGTGCGGATGGGCGCGCGCGTGGACGGCATCGGGACCGAGCGCCTTGTCGTGCACGGGACCACGGAGCTTCGGGGCGCGGAGCACACGGTTGTGGCCGACTACCTGGAGGCCGGCACGTATGCGATCGCTGTCGCGGCTGCGGGTGGCGAGCTGCGCATCGAGTGCACCCAGCCGGAGGACTTGCAGATCCTGCTGCTCAAGCTCGAGCAGGCCGGCGCGCGCGTTGAGACCGGGCCCGATTGGTTTCGCGTCGGCCGGCAGCGGCGGACTCGGCTCAAGCCCATCGACATGTCGACGTGGACGTTCCCCGGTTTTCCGACGGACCTGCAGGCGCAGTACATGGCCCTGATGACACAGGCCGACGGGGAAAGCGTCATCTCCGAGTACGTGCACGAGAACCGCTTCCAGCACGTGCGCGAGCTGGCCAAGATGGGCGCCGGCATCACGGTGGAGGGCCGGCTGCACGCGATCGTGCACGCCCCCTGCCGGCTGCGCGGCACCGAGGTGGCGATTCCAGACATCCGGTCCGGCGCCGCGCTGGTCGTCGCCGCGCTGTGCGCGGAAGGTGAGAGCCTGCTGCGCAACGTGTGGCACGTGGAGCGCGGTTACGAGGACATGGTCGGCAAGCTGGCGTCGGCGGGCGCGCGCATCAAGGCGGTGAGCGTCGAGTCCGATGCGTCGGGATCGGCAGGCTCCTACGAATAGAGTCATGTCGATCCTCTCGAGGAAGATCGGCATCGATCTCGGCACCTCCACGGTGCGGGTCTACGTCAGGGGCGAAGGCGTCGTCGTCAACGAGCCCGCGCTGGCCGGCGCCGGCCGCGAGCCCGCGCTGCGCCGGTGGATCGGGCGGGCGCGGGGTCGTGCCCGCCTCTTCAAGCCCGAGGTCGCGCTGGCCGTGCCGTCGGCGATCAGCTCGGCCGAGAGGCGCGCGGTCACGGCGGCCGCCATCGCGGCCGGGGCGCGACAGGCGTGGCTCATCGACGAACCTCTGGCCGCGGCGATCGGCGCGGGGCTTCCGATCGCCGAGCTGCGCGCCTGCGCGATCTGTGACATCGGCGGCGGCACGACAGAGATCGCCGTCATCTCGCTGTCCGGCATGGTCGTCGCCCAGTCGATACCGGTCGGGGGCAACCGCATCGACGAGGCGATCGCCGACCGGCTCCACATCGACCGCCAGACGGCGGAAAGGGTGAAGATCGCCATCGGCTCCGCGGTCGCGATGGACGAGCCGCTCGTCATGCAGGTCGAGGGTGTCGATGTGACCTCCAACGACATCGCCGAAGCGATCCAGGAACCGCTGCGGCTCATCGCCGGCGCGGTCCGCGCGGTGATGCAGGAAACACCGCCGCAGCTCGCATCGGACATCCGCGACCGGGGCATCGTCCTGTCAGGCGGCGGCTCGCAGCTGCGCGGCATCGATCGGTACGTGGCGATGCACGCGGGAGTCCCGGCCGTGGTGGCCGACGAGCCGCAGACGTCCGTCGTGCGCGGCACGGGTCTCGCCATGGAGAACTTCGAAGTGCTGAAGCGCAACCAGAGCTACTTGCGATAGTCGCCTGACGTGACCGGGCTGCAGGTCGTCGTCGACGGGTCCGGCCTCGAGCGGCCTCGAGCCGGCGTCGGCGTCTACACGACCCAGATCCTCCACGCCATGGCTGTCGAGCGACCCGACTGCCGGCTCACCGTCTTCGGGCCGCCGGGCGGATTCGCGTACGTGCCCGACGCCACCTACCGCCTCCTGCCGCAGACGCGGTTCATCGGCCGTCACGTGCAGTGGCCGGCCACGATCCGGCGCCTCCACCCCGACGTGTACTTCGGTCCGGCCGGCGCGCTGCCTCTCGGCCGCCTCGGCTGCCCCGCCGTGATCACGGTCCACGACCTGGCCATCTACCGCAACCCGCGGTGGTTCCCGGGCCGGCAGCCGCTGAGCACTCGCCTCGTGGTGCCGCGGTCGGTCCTGCGCGCCGACGTCGTCATCTCGGTTTCCGAGAACACCGCGCGCGACATCGTCGACGTCTTCGGCATCGACCGTGGCCGGATCCAGGTCGTGCCGCACGGCATCTCGCCCAAGTTTCGTCCGATGAGCGCAGAGGAGAGGGCGGACGCGCGAGCCCGCCTGGGTCTGCCAGAGCGCTTCATCCTGTTTGTCGGCACGATCGAGCCGCGGAAGAACCTCGAGACGCTGCTCGACGCCTGGGTCCTGATGCGCGACCGTCCTGACCTGGTCGTCGTGGGGTCGTGGGGATGGAACTACGAGGCCGTCCGGGACAAGATGGCGAGGCTCGGGCCCCGCCTGCATCACCTCGACTCGGTCGACCCGGACGAGCTGCCGGCCCTGTACAACCTGGCGCGGGTCTTTGCCCATCCCGCCTGGTACGAGGGCTTCGGCCTGCCTCCGCTGGAGGCGATGGCGTGCGGCACTCCCGCCGTCGTCTCCGATCGATCGAGCCTCCCCGAGGTGGTGGGCGACGCGGCGATCGTCCTGCCCGCCGACCAGCCCGACGCGTGGCGCAAGGCGCTCGAGCGGGTGATGGGGGACACGCAGCTCGCCGCCGACCTGCGGCATCGAGGCATCCTGCGGGCGGCCGAGTTCAGCTGGGACCGCGCCGCGCGCCTGACGTGGCGCGCGATCGACGATGGGGTCTCGTAGCTCAGCCGAGCGCCTCGCGAAGGACCGCGGCGATGCCCGCGGCGGTCTTCTCCCACGTGAACTCGGCCGCCCTGGCGCGAGCGGCCCTGGCCAGCCGGGTTCGCAGGGCTTTGTCGCCCAGCGCGACCTCCAGGACACGGGCCATGTGGTCGGCATCCGCGGGGTCGTTGAAGTACAGGGCCCCTTCGCCACCGACCTCCGGCAGCGACGAGGCCATGGCCGCGACCACGACCTTGCCGCGCGCCATGGCCTCGAGCAGCGGCAGCCCGAATCCTTCGTACAGGCTCGGCACCACGACCGCGGCGGCACGCCTGTACAGGAGCTCGAGCGTGGGTTGGTCGACCATGCCCAGCACGCGGCAGCGTGTCGAGCTCCGCAGCCGCTCGGACAGGCTTGCGTCCCGCTCCGGACCGGCGACCACCAGTATCACCCCGTCGAGGCGTTCGACCGCGGCGAGCGCGGCCGCCTGGTTCTTGCGCGCCTCCACGCGACCGACCTGGAGCACGAAGTTGCCGTTGAGGCCCATCTCGGCCAACCGCGAAGCGGGTGCGGGCTTCACCGCGGGCGCCGCGATGCCGAGCGGCACGACGCGCATCCGCGCCGGCGCGACGCCATACCTCTCGACCAGGTCTTCTTTGGTCGTTTCCGAGACCGCGACCAGCAGCTTGCATCGCGCCACCGCCCAGCGCGTGGTGAGCTGCAGGTAGGCGCGGTCCGCGGACGAGTACGCCTCGGGGTGGCGCTCAAAGGCCAGGTCGTGGACGACGACCACGGATCTGCCCGACCACGCGAAGGGCAGCACGTGGCCCGGGACGAAGAGCAGGTCCGGACGCTGGGTCGCCAGCTCGATGGGCAGCCTCACCTGAGACCACAGCCGTCGGAACGGCAGCACAGTGACGTCGACACCAAGGCCGGCCTTGGGACGCGAGGCGTAGAAGCGCCAAAGCAGGTCGGGGGCGGCTGCCGGAAGTCGCCTGGCGACCTCGCGCGTGTAGGTCTCCGTGCCGGTAACGATCTCGCGCGTCGCGGGGTTGACATCGACGGCGATAGTGACGTTTGGCCTACTGGAGTTCAACGCTGATCGACCTTAAGCTATCGGCGATGGGGCAGGCCGTCAGCCGTGTCTTGGTGCTCGCGGCCATCATCATCTCCGCCGGTTACCTGCTCCAGCTGGACGACTCGGCGCCCCGCGTCCAGGCCCCGGCGGCCCCGGCCGGCGTCCAGGTCTCGCCGTCGCTCCTGACCCAATCGGACAGTTCCGGTCGCGAATACTTCGTCTCGCGCCGCGAGGTGGTACCCACCGGCGTCACGGCCATCCGGCTGCCCATCCTCATGTATCACTACGTCCGGACTCCTCCGTCGATGCGGACGGACATGCTCGGCTACCGGCTTTCGGTGTCGCCCGAGGTCTTCCAGCAGCAGATGGACTGGCTCTACAACCATGGCTATCACCCGGTGAACTTCAACCAGGTGCGCGCGTACTTCGCGGGCAACGACGGGCTGCCCTCGCGCCCGGTGGTGATCACCCTGGACGACGGCTATCGCGACCTGTACACCGCCGCCTACCCGATCCTGCGCGCGCACGGCTTCACCGCGGTCGCGTACATCGTCCCTGGCTTCGTGGGCTGGCCCCAGTACATCACGCGCGACCAGCTCCTGGAGATGGACCGGAGCGGGATCGAGATCGCGTCACACACCATGAGCCATGCGAACCTGGCCAAGATGTCGTGGGGCTCGACGATGTACGAGCTGGTCGAGTCGCGGCGGTGGCTCGAAGGTCTCGTCGGCCACCCCGTGATCGACTTCGCGTATCCGTCGGGCCAGTTCACCAGACAGACCGTCGCCGCCGTGCAGTCGGCCGGCTACGACACCGCCGTCACCGAGCTGGAGTCGATCGTGCACAGCCGCGCCGACCGCTACACGTGGTCGCGCACCCGGGTGGGAGGCGGCGAGCTGATGCCCGAGTTCATCGCCAACCTCGGCTCGAGCATGCCGTCGGTCACGATCAGAAATCTCGACGTGAAGAATCTCGAACCACCGCCGGTCACGCCATCCAGACCGGAGGCTTGAACCAGGCGCAGGTCCTGGGCGTCACGGTCGACTGCCTGGACATGGCCGCCACGCTCGCCGCGATCGAGCGCTTCGTCGACGAGGGCGGCATGCACCTGGTGGCGACGGTCAACCCCGAGTTCGTGATGCGTGCCCAGCATGATCCGGCCTTCGCACGGGTCCTGGCGTCGGCGGACCTGTGCCTGCCCGACGGGACGGGCGTGGTGTGGGCCGCTCGGCGGCAGGGCTGCGAGCTCGCCGGGCCGGTCGCCGGCGTGGACCTCGTCCATCCGCTGGCCGCGATGTGCGCGCGGCGCGGCTTCAGGATGTTCCTCCTCGGCGCGGCGCCAGGGGTGGCCGACGAACTCGCGGCGAGGCTGCGCGCGGACCATCCGGGCCTCGAGGTGGCGTCCCACTCGGGGGCGCCGGACACGGGGCACGACGAAGAGGCGCTGCGGCTCATCCACGAGCACGGCCCCCAGGTCCTGCTCGTCGCGTACGGGGCGCCGGCGCAAGAGCTGTGGATCGACCGCCTGCGCAACCGGCTCGGCGTGTCGGCGGCGATCGGCGTCGGCGGCGCGTTCGACTACCTGACCGGACGGGTGCCTCGCGCGCCCGAATGGATGCGCGACGCCGGCCTGGAGTGGCTGCACCGCCTGGTCCGCCAGCCGTGGCGCATCCGCCGCATGGCGGTGCTTCCGATCTATGCACTCAAGGTTCTGAGCGCTCCCAGGTCCTAGGGTCGAGGCCGCGAATCTGCAGCGGACTCCCAGCCCCGGCACCTATGATCGCCAACCGTGCTCAGCGTCGTCGTGCCGTGCTTCAACGAAGAACAGCGCCTGCCGCGCACCATCGAGCAGATCGAGAGCTTCCTCGACGGACGGCGCGCGGAGCACGAGCTGATCCTGGTCGACGACGGCAGCTCCGACCGAACCCGGCAGGTCATGGACGCAGCGGCCGCGGGACGCAGGTCGGTCCGCGTCGAGGCACTGCCTCACAACCGCGGCAAGGGTCGCGCGCTGGCGGTGGGCGTCGCCGCGGCGAAAGGCGACGAGATTCTGCTCACGGACGCCGACCTGTCGACCCCCATCGAAGAGCTGGACAAGCTGCATGCCGCGCTTGACGGCGGCGCCGGCGTGGCCATCGCATCCCGCGCTTTGCGCGGCTCGAGGGTCGAGGTCTCGCAACCGATCTACCGGGTCGTCATGGGCAAGGCCTTCAACCTCATCGTCCAGGCCGTGCTCCTGCCCGGCATCTGGGACACGCAGTGCGGCTTTAAGCTCTTCCGCGCCGACGTGGCGCGACAGGTGTTCGAAGGCCTGAGCACCGACGGCTTCGGTTACGACCCCGAGGTGCTGTACCGGGCCCGCAGGCGCGGTTTCAAGATCGTCGAGGTGCCGGTGGTCTGGCGCAATTCGGCGCCCACCAAGGTGAGCCCGGTGCGCAGCTCGCTCGACATGTTGAGGCATGTCATCCGGGTCAGGCTCTCGGGGTGAGCGCCGAACGCAGGCTGACCGAGAGGAGGTCGCGCCCGACCGAGGTCCTGGTCGTGCTGCCGGCCTTCAACGAGCGCGAGAACCTGGAGCGAGTCGTCGCAGGCGTGCGCCACCTGGGGCACGACGTCCTCGTCGTTGACGACGCCTCGCCGGACGGCACGGGCGAGCTGGCCGACAGGCTCGCGGAAGCGGACGACGGGGTGCGCGTCCTGCATCGCGAGCGCAAGCTCGGGCTCGGCAGCGCGTATGAAGATGCGTTTCGCATCGGGTTGAAGGAGGGGTATTCGCTGTTCGTCGAGATGGACGCTGACGGCTCGCACCGCTCGCAGGACCTGGACGCGATCGTCGACGCGGCGCGCGGGTCGGGAGGCCTGGCGATCGGATCCCGGTACATACGCGGCGGGCGGATCGAGGGATGGCCGGCGCACCGCCTGTTCCTGTCGAGCGCGGCCAACGTGTACACGCGGACTCTGCTCAGGCTCCGCGTGCGGGACTGCACCTCGGGCTTTCGCTGCTACACCCGCGACCTGCTGTCGGCGATCAAGCTCGACGAGATCGTGTCCCAGGGCTACTCGTTTCAGATCGAGATGGTCAACCGCACCGTGCGCCTCGGTTACCCGGTGGTCGAGGTGCCCATCCACTTCGAGGACCGGGTGGCCGGCGCGTCCAAGGTTTCGCAGGGAGAGATCACTCGGGCCCTGTGGACGGTTCTCCGTCTGAGCGTGGGCCGCCGATGAAGACGATGGAAGGCGCAGTTTCACCTCCACGGTCGCTGGCGCGGCCGGACCGCGCAGCGGTGGGGGTGGGGGCGCCGGCGGCCGGCTGGCGCATGCCCCTGCTCGTCGGCCTCGCCCTCGCCGTGGTCACCGCCATCCCGTACGCCTACGCGTACGCCGTCCAGCCCCCGGGCCACGTCTTCGTCGGCTTCTTCTACCTGTGGGACGACGCCACCACCTACATCGCGAAGATGCGCGAGGGATGGGAGGGTGCCTGGGCGTGGCAGAACCGCTACACGACGGAGTCGAGCGGCACCGCCTACCTGTTCATGTTCTGGATCCTGCTGGGCCACCTTGCCGCCCTGACCGGGCTCCCGCTGCTGGTCGTGTTCCACCTCGCGCGCGTGGCGGGGGCGTTCGCCCTGATGGGCGCCGGCTGGCTCTTCATCTGCCATTTCATTGAGAATCGCGCCGCCCGCCGCTTCGCCCTCTTCTTCCTTGCTTTCGGCCTCGGCCTGGGCCTCGTGCTGTGGGCGCTCGGCCACCCGGTCATCAACGGCAACCAGACCGAGGCCCTCGACCTGCGCATGCCCGAGCTCAGCGCGTTCTATTCGGTTCTCGCCCTGCCTCACTTCGCATGGTCGGGCGTGTTCGCTGCGCTCGGCGTGGCGCTCACCCTCAAGGCGATCCATCGCGGCAGCCTGGCGCTGGGCGTGCTCGCCGGACTCGCGTGGCTCGGCCAGGCTTCCATCCACCCGCAGATGCCGGTGCTGATGGGCGGCGCGACGGCGCTAGCGCTCGTCCTGCGGCCCGCCCGGCCCCGAGGTTGGGGCGCCGCGGCGCTGGCGTTCGCGATCCCGGCGCCCTACATCCTTTATTCGTATCTGGCGTTCGTCGGCAACCCCGAGGTGGAGCGGTGGACGTTCCATTCCAAGAACGCTGTGGCGCCGGAGACGGTCAGCTTGCTCCTCGCCCTCGCCCCGCAGCTACTTCTTGCGTTGATCGGCCTGCCGGGCGCCCTCCGCCGCCGCTCGCGCGAGGACCTGTTCCTGCTGGCCTGGATCGTTCTCCTGGGCGCGATCCTGTACCTGCCGAACCCTGCCGGCGACCTGCGGCGCAGGTTCTTCGACGCCATCTACCTGCCGCTCGTGGTGCTCGGCGCCCGCGGTCTGTACGAGGCGATCGTGCCGCGCCTGCGCAGCCTTCGCGCGCGGCGTCTCCTTCCTTTTTCTTATGTGGCCTTCGCGACGATCGGCAGCGCCTTCCTTGTCCTCGCGCCGATCGCGGTCGCCGGCCAGCCGCAGTACGTCATCTCAAGGTCGGAGTACGACGGCCTCAACTGGCTGGCCACGCAGCCGGCCGGCCGCGTCCTGTGCATGCCGGGGGTGGGGCTGTACGTCCCCGCCTACAGCTCCGACACCGTCTACGTCGGCCACTACGACGAGACGTTCGACTACGCCAACAAGACACGGACCGCGTTCAGCGTGCTCACCGGCCAGGCGGACATCGAGGACTTCGCCGCCCAGAACCACATCCGCTACGTGATCTGGACGCCCGACCTCGGGACTCCAGCGCCGGCGGTGCTCGGTCCGCCGGCCTACGATACCCCTGACTTCAAGATCTGGGAGCTGCCCTGACGTAGATCACAGCCACCGAGTCGCTATGGACGAGGGTCCAGTCCGGCTGGGTGGCGAGCACGTTGGGCAGCGGGTCGCCCTTGTTCTCGATCACGTAGTCGATGCGATACCGGTCGAGGAGCGCCTGCCAGTCCGAGTGCAGCGTGTAGATGTGCTCGTAGTCGTTCAAGAGCCCGTCGCCCATTAGCGCCGCCTCGCCGAAGATGAAGACCCTGCGGTTGGGGTCGGGGTAGAAGCGGTAAGCGAGGTAGCCGCCCCATCCGTACTGGTTGAACATCCGGGTGCCGACCTCGGGATGCGCCTCCAGCCAGTTGGCGGCCTCCACCGGGTATGTCTGGGCGTCGAGCGACGCCTGGTGGGCAGGGTTGACGTTGCCGTAGACGCGCACGCTCGTCGCGAGGGCGATCACGACCAGCATCAGGGCGGTGACGACGGCGAAGCCCTTGCGAGGCGGGATGTTGAAGGTCCAGCGCTGCTTGCCCGCGAGCTCCTTCCACCACTCGCCGTACGTGGTGATCAGCGCCGGCGTCACCGCGGCGATGAACAGCGCTACGTTGCGCACGTTCTGCAGGGCCAGCGCGGTCCCCAGCAGCACCAATAGAAGGTCGTAGACCGAGGGCCGCTTCAGCGCGAAGCCGACGACGGCCAGGAAGATCATCGCCTCGAAGGGACGCAGCTCGACGTTGTGGAAGTTGGGTGAAGCCCACTCGACGATGAGCCTCTGCTGGGCCTCGCTGCCCTGGGTCTGGAAGGGGTACGGGTACAGGCTCAGGAAGTGCGGGGTCGCGGCCACGGCGAGCCCGCTGAGGAGGCCGACGATGGCGAGCCTCCGCACGTGCATCCAGTGCGCCGGGTTGTCCTGGTCGAGGGCCCAGTTGAGCAGCTCGGAGACGAAGGCCACGCCCAGCCAGGCGAAGCCGATGACCCAGCCGCCGTGGAGGTTCGCCCACAGGACCATGACGAGCGGGAAGTAGTTGATCGCCCGGCTGCGCCCGCTCAGGTAGCCGCGCAGCCAGTAGAGCTC
>Ga0070698_100003449_pt1 | contig 17394 bp, 15 predicted proteins | sample KBSK1502metaG_FD_65477 | JGI IMG/M metagenome (GOLD analysis project Ga0070698, IMG submission 65477) | Corn, switchgrass and miscanthus rhizosphere microbial communities from Kellogg Biological Station, Michigan, USA - KBS K1-50-2 metaG | ecosystem: Host-associated > Plants > Roots >...
GGCTGACCTGCCTCATCGGCATGATCGGTCATGCCTTCTCCAGGCGCACGTCGAGTCCGTGAAGTCCGAGCGCGTGCGCCTCGCCCCACGGATCCTCGGTGACGACGAGCACGTCGCCGTCGCGCTCGACAGTCGAGATGCCTGGGTACTCGCTCTCGAGCGCGCCGCGCAGCGCTTCGCGACGCTCGCGACGCTGACGATCCCCCGACAGTGCGACGAGCTCTTCGTGCCGCTTGATCGCCTCCGCGACTGCCTGGCGCAGCTGTTTGTCCTCGAACGGCTTGCCGATGAAGCGGAAAATCTCGCCCTGGTTGATGCCGTCGATCGCGGTGTCGAGCGTGCGCCGACCGGTCAACAGAATGCGCACCGTCTCGGGGCGGATGCGCTTGATGGTGCCGGCGAGCTGCGCGCCCGTCATCTGCGGCATCTCGTAGTCGGAGACGAGCACGGCGACCTGTTCGTTCGTCACCCACTCGATGATTTGATTCGGATCGAGCGTCTGCCGTACGTCGTAGCTGCCATCGCGTCGCAAGCAGCGGCCGACAGCAGTCAAGATGGCTTCGTCATCATCGACGGTGACGACTAGGTGCTTGCCCATATCAGGTACTCAACCACTTTCGCCAGCCGCGCCGATCGACGACGCGTTCGATCTCGTCGAGCGCCGCGAGCAACGCGCGCATACCGGGGAACCGCTGTTGCGGCGATTTCTGCAAGCACGTCGTGACCGCATCCGCGAGCTTCGGCGGCAGCGGGCCGAACGGACTCTCGGGGACTGGAATCGGCGCCTGGATGTGCATCATGCACAGCTCGCGAATATTTTCGTGCTCGTAGGGAGGCCGCCCGGTCAGCAGCTCGAACACGACGCAACCGAGGCCGTATTGGTCGGATCGATCGGTCGCGGGCAAGCCACGCAGCTGCTCCGGCGAAATATACGCGGGCGTGCCGAGCACGAAATCGGATTCCACCTCGTCGAACGCTTCGCCCGCGATCGCGGCAAGCCCGAAGTCGACGAGCTTGACGTGCAATGGATCGCGATTGACGACGAGCGCGTTCGACGGCGTCACATCGGCGTGGATCACGCCGCGGTCGTGAACGGCGGCGAGGGCCTGCGCCATCTGTCGCGCGATCGTGACGACATCCGCCGGCTGTACCGGGCCGCGCCGCATCAGATCGTAGAGGCTCTCGCCTTCACACAGCTCCATCACGAAGTACGGACGACCATCGGTGAGATACCCAAAATCGAACACGTCGACGATGTTCGTGTGCCGCACGCGCGCCGCCGCTCGCGCTTCACGCACGAAGCGCTGCGCTGCCGTCGCATCGCGTTCGATCACCTTCGAGCGCAGCACCTTGAGCGCATAGTTGCGACCGAGCACCGTGTGCTCGACGCGAAACACCGTTCCCATGCCGCCTTCGCCAAGCAGCTCGATGATCCGATAATTGCCTACGACGTCTGCCTCCTCCAGCTGGACCTGGCGGGATGCCGGTTGATGACGGTGCTTCGTGAGCACCATGATGTCGGCGCGAAGGCCGGTACCGGGTCGCACCGTGACCACGAGGTCGGCTTCACGATCACCTGACCTCACGGGAACGACGGCGCTTTGCACCGCGGACGAGGCGAGATCCATGTCGGCGATGTAGGCAAGCCGTGCGACGGTGGCGGCGCCGGTCAGCGCGTCGACGGTAAACGACGTGAGGACCTTCCCACTACGTTCGAAGCTGATGACATACGTCTCCTCGCTCTTGGCCGCCGGCTCGAGATAGACGGCTTCGGCGGACGCGCGAACGGCCGCGGCGAGGGTGATGTCGGCGAGTCTCCTAGGGTCGACCGTGCGAGACTCGATATCAGCTCCAGATGTCATCGCCTCCCGCTATTTGGCGCCTCGCAGCGCGAGTGATACTAACACAAGCATGACGACCGAAGTCGGGGTGACGTCGGAGGTCGCGGTCGTACCGAGCGCGGCCCGCCTCCTCGTCGTCGACGACGATATCCAGATCTGTCGTCAGCTCGCGGCCGGCCTCGCAGCAGCCGGCTTCCAGGTCGTGACCGCGCACGATGCCGAGGGTGCGATCGCGCAGGCAGCGCAGACGCCACCCGATGTCGCGATCGTCGATCTCGGCATGCCCAACGTCGGCGGCTTCGACGTGATTCGTCACCTAAAGCGCATCCATGGCGCGGCGGTCCACGTCATCGTGCTGACCGGCCACGACGACGAAGCGAGCCGCAGCGATGCGTTCGATGCCGGCGCCGATGACTACGTGCTCAAGCCGATCGGGCTCTCGGAGCTGCGCCGTCGCGTCACCGCCGCAGTGCGCACACAGCGCGCGTTCGTGCAGGTTCGCCTCGAAAAAGAAGCCGCCGAACGTCGCCTCGTCTACGGCCACGAAGCGAGCGCGCTGCTCGCCCACGATCTCAACAACGGCCTCACGGTGTCGCTGAGCAATCTTTCGTACCTGCTCGACGTCGTGCAAGGCGACCCCGACGCGACCGACGCGCTCGCAGCGACGCTGCGCTCGGTCCGGCGCATGTCGAGCCTCGTCGCGAACTTCGTCGATATCGCGCGATTCGAGGACGCCGCGGTCAAACCGATGGTGACGCGCACGAACGTCCACGCGCTGCTTCAGTCCGTTATCGAGGTGAACTCGTCGGCGATCACGAAGGGTGCGAAATTGGAGATCGATTGCTCTAACGATCTCGAGGGGCGCTTCGACGGAGGACTCATCGAACGCATCCTCCACAACCTGTTTGGCAATGCGACACGGTACGTGAACGCGAACGGTAAGATCATCCTCGGGGGTAAGCGCTGGCACGCAGGCGACGATAGCGTCGAGATCTTCGTCATCAACACAGGCCCGCAGATCCCCGAGGCGATTCGCGGCAACCTGTTCGGAAAATATGTGCAGGGCAAAGGGGGGAAACGGGGGATGGGTCTCTATTTTTGTAGGCTTGTGGCAGAAGCGCACGGTGGCCGCATCGAGTGCGAGGCGAGGACCGAGGGGCCGTGCTTTGTCCTGCGGCTGCCGGGCCGCGCATGAGTGTAGACTGAGTCGACGTGGCCTCCGTCAGTGATGCAAAGCGGGCCCACCTGGGGCGCGTGTTGGTAGTCGATGACGACATCGCGATTCGGCGCGTATGCGCGCGCGTGCTGGCGTTTGAAGGCTGGGACGTCACGCTCGCCGAGGATGGGCGCGTCGCGCTCACCGCGATCGACGCGAGCAAGGTGCCGTTCGATTGCGTGCTGTCGGATGTCAACATGCCGGAGGTCGATGGCTACGAGCTCGTGCGTGCGATGCGCATGCGCGACGACGACATTCCCGTGCTGCTGATGACAGGCGATCCATCGCTCGACGGCGCAGTGCGCGCGATCGACTACGGCGCGGTCTCGTACATCACGAAACCGTTTTCGCAGGAAGCGCTCGCGTCGTCGGTCGCGCGTGCGGCGCGATTGCACGGCGTCTCGCGGATGCGGCGCCGCGCCGAGTCGTGGGCGAAGGCGCTCGGCGAAGACGAGACCGATCGTCTCGAGCAGCGATACGCGCGCGCGATCGAGAAATCCTGGATGGCGTTTCAGCCGATCATCGATTTCGCGGCGAAGCGCGTCTATGCGTACGAGGCGCTGCTTCGCACCGACGAAGAATCGCTGCGCCGCACGGATATCTTCATTGCGACCGCAGAGCGCCTCGACAAGGTGCACCTGCTCGGTCGCACCGTGCGCAAAGCCGTCGCGCGTGCCGCCGCCGAAGCGCCCGCGGACTCGCTGCTCTTCGTCAACGTGCACGGACTCGAGCTGACAGACGAGGAGCTGTTCGCGGCCGACACGATGCTCGCGAAGATGGCACCGCGCGTGGTGCTCGAGATCACCGAGCGCACCGGGCTCGATCCCGCGGCGGGCCCGACGCGCGTCGCGATGTTGCGCAAGCTCGGCTATCGCATCGCCGTCGATGATCTGGGGGCCGGCTACGCCGCGCTCGGCGCACTCGCGACGCTCGAGCCCGAAATCGTCAAGCTAGACATGTCGCTCGTGCGCGATATCGATCAGCACGCGACGAAGCGGCGCGTCGTCGCGGCGATTGCAACGTTGTGTCGCGAGCTCGGCAGCCGCGTCGTTGCCGAAGGCGTCGAGACCGATGCCGAACGCAAGGCGTGCCTCGACTCCGGCATCGATCTGTTGCAGGGATATCTGTTCGCGAAACCCGCGCGCGGCTTTCAGACCGTTTCGCTCTGAGCGGCCGCGAGCAGATCGCCGAGGATGCGATACGTCAGCCCCCAGATCGTGAACGCCTCGAAGCGCCAGCTCGGGAACGTGCGCCCCGTGCCTGGATAGGTATACGTATCGTCGAGCGCGCCCGATGCAGCGAGCTCGATCGGTAGCCAGAACGCGCTCTCCGCCTCGGGGCCGGGCTGCGGCTCGACGGCCGCGTGCGTGACGAACACGAACGGCGTGACTTCCATGCCGAACGGCCCCGATGACAGTGGCGACAGCGGGCGCAAGCTGCCGAGCAGACGCGCACCGGCGAGGTCGATGCCGAGCTCCTCGTGGGTCTCGCGAATCGCGGTCGCGAGCAGATCGGGGTCGCGCGCGTCGTGTCGCCCGCCCGGGAGCGAGATGTGCCCCGACCACGGATCGCCGACGCGCTCGGTCCGCTTCATGAGGAGCACGCGCGGGCCAGGCGTCTCGTCGTGCAGCAAGATCGCGACCGCGGCGCGCCTTCTGCCGTCATCCGGAGGCCGCGACGGAGTGCCGAGGTCCAGCAAACGCTCGATCCGGCCAATGAACGGCGACACGTTCCAGCATAGCGTACAGTGCGCGTCGTGGAATCCCGCCGCTTCGGTCCACTTCGCATCGACGTCCCGGTCATCGGTCTTGGCACCTGGAAGATGGAGCACGACGACCGCGCGTCGGCACTCGCCGCGATTCGTCGCGCCGTCGACCTCGGCATGACCCATATCGACACGGCCGAGATGTATGGGGCAGGGCGCGTCGAAGAGCTCGTCGGCGAGGCACTCGCGGACATTCGCGATCGCGTATTCCTCGTCTCGAAGGTGCTACCGCACAACGCCTCGCGCGAAGGTACCGTGCGCGCGTGCGAAGCGAGCCTGCGCCGGCTGCGCACCGATCACCTCGATCTGTACCTCTTGCATTGGCGCGAAGAGATTCCGCTCGGCGAGACGATCGCTGCCTTCGAGAAGCTGCGCGAGCAGGGCAAGATTCGCGCGTGGGGCGTGTCGAATTTCGACGACGAGGATCTCGACGAGGCGCTCGCCCTGAGTGGCGCCGGCGCGATCACATGCAATCAAGTGCTCTATCACCTCGGCAATCGCACGATCGAGCATCGCGTGCTTCCGTGGTGCGAGAAGCATGGCGTCGCCGTCGTCGCGTACAGCCCGTTCGGCAGCGGCCGCATGCCGAAGTCGCGCGTGCTCGATGAGCTGGCCGCGCAATTCAACACAACGCCGTATCGACTCGCGCTCGCGTTTCTGACGCGCCACAAGTCGGTGTTCGCGATCCCCAAATCTGCGGACGCCGCGCATGTCGAACAGCTCGCGCAGCGCCTCGAGCTCGATGAAACCGCGCTCGCAAAGATCGATGCCGCGTTCCCACTGACCCGCTGGCAAGGACTGCCGATGCTATGAGTGACTTCGACATCATCGTGTTTGGTGCGACTGGGTTTACCGGTCGATTGGTTGCGGAGTACATCGCGAAGCAGAAGCCGAAGCGGTGGGCGATCGCCGGGCGCAATCGCGAGAAGCTCGAGGCGCTCGGTTTCGATGTGCCGATCGTCGTCGCCGACGCACTCGATCCGGCGCAATGCGCCGATGTCGCGCGCAAGACGCGCGTCGTGTGCACGACCGTCGGGCCGTTCTCGAAGTACGGCAGCGAGCTCGTCGCGGCCTGCGCCGAGGCGGGCACGCATTACTGCGACCTCACCGGCGAAGTGCACTGGATGCGGCAGATGATCGATGCGCATCACGCGCGCGCGAAGCAGACCGGCGCGCGCATCGTTCACGCGTGCGGGTTCGATTCGATCCCGAGTGACCTCGGCACGTGGGCGGTGCAAGAAGAGTTTCGTCAGCGCTTCGGGCGTCCCGCGCGCAAGGTCACCGCGTTCTACGGCGAGACAAGCGGCGGCTTCTCCGGAGGCACGTACGCGAGCATGTTCGTCGTCGCCGAAGCGATGGATGATGAGCAGACGCGACGCGTGCTGCGTAATCCGCACTCGCTTGATCCCGATCCAGAGGCGCCGCATCCCGATGCCGATCGCCGGGTCATCGGTTGGGATCCGACGATGAAGATGTTCTTCGTGCCGTTCGTGATGGCGGAAACGAACACGCGCGTCGTGCGGCGCGGCCACGCGCTCGCCGGGTTTCCTTGGGGCAACGACTTCGTCTATCGCGAGGTGATGAGCACGCCCGGCAACGTGCGCGGGGCGCTGATGGCCGCGACAATCACGAGCACGCTCGCCGGCGCTGCGGCGGCGCTGAAGCGTCCGTGGCTGCGCGGCAAGCTGCAAAAGCGCGTGCCGAAGCCCGGCGAAGGCCCATCGCAGGAGCAGCGCGAGCGCGGTCACTGGAAGGTGCGCTTCCTCGCGGAAGATGGCGACGACAAGCTCGTCTACATTGTCGGCGATTCGCACGGCGATCCGGGCTACACGTCGACGGCGAAGATGCTCGGCGAGTCCGCGCTGTGTCTCGCGTACGATGCCCTCGAGTCGCAAGGCGGCGTCACGACACCCTCGATCGCGATGGATGGTGCGCTCGTCGAGCGCTTGCGCAAGGCGGGCATCGTGTTCGAGGCGTCGGAGCCATACGCAGCCGAAACAGTGCCCGCTGGAGACCAGCGGGCCGGCTAGTCGATCAGTCACTGCACGCTGCAAGTCCGCGACGAGCCAAGCCACCCGCTTGGCACTTGCGGTGCAGCCCGGCACGGCCATGCGATCGATCCGCCTGCTTGCCGCTTCGCTTCTCCTCGCTTCCTGCGCCAGCTCCGGTGAATTCGACATGTTCTCGTTCGAGGACTTCGCCGATGGCAAGGTCGACAGCGGCTACATCGGCAGCCGCTCCGCCGAGATGGAGGCGCTGTTCTCATCGACGCTTCGGGTCAACCTGCCCGGCAAGACGGCCACCGAGCTGCAGGCGATCGCGAACACGCTCAAGACCACGCCGACCGATCAGTCGGTGCGGGACATCGTTTATCAGGTAACGCAGCATTCGAAGTTTGCGCGCAACGCGCTGCGCGCGAACAAGTTCACGCTCAACCTCGAAGGCGGCGAGCCGACGTTTACAAATGTTACGGTCGAAGCCGGCAGCCTGCTCCTGGCCTACTCGGTCAAGATCGAGTCGCTCGTCAAATACAAGGAGCTCGAAGCGATGGGCCTCACCGCCTCGTCGCTGATCGGCCAGCAGGTCGACATGAAGATGCCGCTCGTGCCCGAAGGTCTGCTCACGCGCGTCGGCACAAAATGCTCCAGCGACTTCGACGAGAACCGCGCCGCGGTGCCGACCGACGAGCTGCGCATCGACAACATGTTCTACTACTGGGATCCGGCGCGCACCGGCTGCACGCTTGCCGCGACCGACCTCGCCGATGGTCACTACAAGGTCACGTCGCTCAACCCGACGATCAGCGTCTATCCCGAGTACGACAAGCTCGTCGCCGACGGCAAGGTCACGATGGTTCAGATCTACGGCCAGATCGAGCACGGCGATCTAACGTCGAGCGACTGGGGCTGGCACTCGTACAACGACATCAAGGGCCTGCTCACATCGCAGCAGGGCTTCAAGGTCACGCAGACGTTCCCCGATAACAAAGGAGTGCGCCTCGAGAAGACGATGCCAAACGGTCTCAAGGTCGAAGTCGACATGCTGACGCCCGTGAGCTTTGCCGACCACGTCGATCCCGCGGTCTCCAACGCCGCGTTCCGCGATGCGATGCGTACGCACGAGCTCGTCTACTACGCGGGCCACGCATTCTACGGCTCGCTCACCGTCCTCGACGAGCCGACCGCCTACCCGGCGAACACGTATCAGATCATCTTCATGGACGCGTGCTGGTCGTACGCCTACTACACGAAGCAAGTCTTCCGGAACAAGGCGACCGCGTCCGATCCGCTGGGCTGGGCGCTCGTCGATGTCGTCAACAACACAGAGATGGGCATCACCGGCAGCGAGCGCACCGCCGCCGTGCTCTGGCAAAACACGCTCGCCGGTGCCGATGCGGTGTTCGCGCACAAATCGGCGAAGCGCTACTCGTGGAACAACATGATCCAGTACATGAACGAGCACGCACAGCGCCGTGCCGACGCCAGTGGCGAGAAGAATCCCGAAATCTACGGCGCGAGTGGTGTCCGCACGAACGTGTACAAGCCTCTCTAAGCGCGACTGATATGATGCGAGGGTGGCGTACCGCATCCTCGCTTGGTTCTTGCGCGTCGTCACACGCGTGTTCTTTCGGCAGATCGAAGTCGCCGGGCTCGAGTACGTGCCGCAGACGGGGCCGGTTCTGTTTGCGGGCAATCATCCGAACTCGCTGATCGATCCGGTCCTCATCATCACGACGTGCGGGCGCAAAGTGCACTTCGCCGCAAAGGAGGCGCTGTTCAAGGGGCGGATCATGCGCGCCGTGTTGCGCGGGCTCGGCGCGGTGCCGATCAAGCGGCGCGACGATCGCGATGGCAAGCCGCGCGATAGCCAGCCGAGCATGCCCGGCGTGAACAACGACGCTGCGTTCGAGGCGATGTTCGATGTGCTCGGCGCAGGCGACACGATCGGCATCTTCCCCGAGGGCCTCTCGCACGACGAAGCGCAGCTCGCGCGGCTCAAGACGGGCGCGGCGCGCCTCGCGCTCGGTGCCGCGCAGCGCACGACCGAGCCGATCCGCATCGTGCCGTGCGGTCTCACGTTCATTCATCCCAAGCGGTTTCGCAGCCGCGTGCTCGTGCAGTATGGGCCGCCGATCGAGATCGCCGCGGCACGAGCGAATACACCCGAGGAGGTGCGCGCACTCACCGGCGAGATCGATACCGCGCTGCGCCGACTCACGATCAATGCACCGGATTGGGACACCGTGCGCGCGCTCGATGTGGTGCGCCGGCTGTATCAGCCGCAGGAAATTTCGATCGAGGATCGCGTCGAGCTCGCGCGCAGGTTCAATGCGTATTACGGCGCCGTCGCAGCGGACCCGCGCGTGGTGGCATTGATGGCGCGCGTCCGCGCATATCAGATGAAGCTCGACGAGCTCGGCATCACCGACCGCGAGCTCGCGCGCGATCTATCGAAGCTCGAGGTCGCTGCCCGCGTGCTGCGCCATCTCGTGCTCGTCGCGTTCTGGTTGCCGCTGACAGCGCCGGGCGCGCCACTGCATGTGCCACCGCTCGTGTTCGCGCGCCTCGCGAGCGCGACGCTGACACCGCGCAAAGATGTCATCGCCACGACGAAGATGCTGATCGGGCTCTTGCTCGTGCTCGCCGCGTACGCTGCGACCGTTGGATTCTTGTGGTGGAAGCTCGGGCTCTGGTGGGCGCTCGCCGCGATCATCGTGCTGCCACTGTCGGGGTGGGCGACGCTGCGCGTGCTCGATCGCTTGCGGCTCGTGCGTCGCGGCCTCGGCGTCTTGTTTCGCCGCCTGCGCTTCCGCCGCGAAGTCGCAGCACTGCGCCGCGAACGCGACGTGCTCGTCGAGGATGTTGTCGCGACGGTCAACGCGGTGAAGCCCTCCGAGGTCGTCTCGCTGTTTCCACCGGATCATCCGGATCGTGTGCTGGAGAGCTCGCAGGCTCGCAAGGACGCCGACCTCGACGCCGAGTTCGATAAAGATGCGGCCGAGGCCGCCACCGAGGAGTCGTGAAGCCGCTCGTCGTCTTGCTCCACGGTCTCGCGCGCAACAGCGGCTCGATGGAGAAGCTCGGCGGCTTCTTGCGCCGCGAAGGCTTCGATACGTGGAGTCCGACGTATCCTTCGCGCAAGCATTCGATCCCCGAGCTCGCGAGCTCGCTTGCCGATCAGCTCGCGAAGAAAGCGCGCGAACGCCCACTGTATGCGGTCACGCACTCACTCGGTGGCATCATCGTGCGGCATCTCCACGATCCGCGCCTCGCGTGGTCGCGCATCGTCATGCTCGCGCCGCCGAATCAAGGCAGCCGCCTCGCGGCAGGGCTTGTCGGCAATCCGGTGTTTCGCTGGTTCTACGGGCCCGCGGGTGCGGAGCTCGCGAATGCTGCATCGTGGCCCGAGCCGCCGGCACCGTTCGCCGTGATCGCAGGCACGAAGAGCCTCGCGCTATCGAATCCGACGAGCTGGACCGTTGGCCGCCGATTTCCTCCCGGCGTGCGCAACGACGGCACCGTCGCCGTGGAAGAAACGAAGCTCACCGGCATGACAGCGTTCGTCGAAGTCGATGCGACGCACACCTGGATCATGAACGCGATTGACGTGCGCGAAATGGTGGTCGCGTACCTCCGGACGGGGCGCTTCGATTTGCGTGGCGATCCGGTGACGAGTTAATCGCAGACGTGTTACATCGCGCGAGGAGGCTGCATGTTCGGTCGGTTCCTACCACGCGAGACCAGCTTCTTCGATTTCTTCGAGCAACACGCCGCGTTGACGATCGAAGGCACGAAGGAGTTTCTTTCGATGGTCACGACGGGCGCGAATATCGCGACGAAGTGCCGGCGCATCTCTGACATCGAGCACGAGACCGACACGATCACGCATCGCTGCGTCGAGGCCCTCCACAAGACCTTCATCACGCCGATCGACCGCGATTCGATTCACCGGCTGATCACGCGCATGGACGACGTGATGGATTTCGTCGAGGCGGCCTCCGAGCGCATCGAGCTCTACGAGGTCACGACGATGACAGCGGATGTGCGCGACCTCGCCGACGTGCTGCACCGCTCGGCGCTGCAGGTCGAGCAGGCAACGCGCGGCCTGCGCACGCTCAAGGAACCACAGCAGACGCTGAAGCTCTGCATCGACATCAATCGCCTCGAGAACGAGGCGGATGCGATCTTGCGCCGCTCGGTCGCGCGCCTGTTCAAGGATGAGAAGGACCCGATCAAGGTCATCAAGTGGAAAGAAATCTACGAGCACCTCGAGAGTGCGACCGACCGTTGTGAAGACGTTGCCAACATCATCGAGGGCGTAATCCTCGAGCACTCCTGAACATGAACGCGACGTCGCTCGTTTACCTCACGGTCGCCATCGCGCTCTTGTTCGACGTCATCAACGGCTTTCACGACGCTGCGAACTCGATCGCGACAGTCGTTTCGACACGCGTGCTGTCACCGCGCCTCGCGGTGTTGTGGGCGACGATCTTCAACTTCGTCGCGCTGTTCGTGTTTCATCAGGGCGTCGCGAACACGATCGCGAAGATCATCACCATCAAGGGTTCGGATCACGCATTTGTGTGGGTCGTGCTCGCGGGGTTGATGGGCGCGATCGTCTGGAACCTGCTGACCTGGTGGTGGGGCTTGCCATCATCGAGCTCGCACGCGCTGATCGGCGGGCTCTCCGGGGCGGGCGTCGCGTACAGCGGATTTCGCGTGCTCAACACATCGAAGCTGTATCCGACGCTCGAGTTCATCCTGATCGCGCCGCTGATCGGCCTCTTGCTCGGCGCCTTCATCATGTTTCTCGTCTACTGGATATTTCGGAGCATGCGGCCGCGCAAGGTCGACAGTGTCTTCCGCGTTGGCCAGCTGATCTCGGCGGCCGCGTATTCGATCGGCCACGGTGGCAACGATGCGCAGAAGACGATCGGCGTCATCTGGGCGGTCATGATCGCCGGCGGCATGCTCCCGGCTGACAGTGGCCACGTACCGTATTGGGTGATCGTGGCGTCGTACGGCGCGATGGCCGGCGGAACGGCACTCGGAGGCCAGCGCATCATCAAGACGATGGGCATGGGCATCACGTCCCTCAAACCCGTTGGTGGCTTTTGCGCGAACCTGGCTGGCGCGATCACGCTGTTCGGCGCGACATATTTGAAGATTCCCGTCTCGACGACTCACACGATCACCGGTGCGATCGTCGGCGTCGGCTCGGTGACGAAGCTGCGCGGCATTCGCTGGGGCGTCGCCAGCAGGATCGTGTGGGCATGGATCTTCACGATTCCGCTGAGCGGGCTCGTCGGCGCCGGGACGATGCTGGCTGCGAAGAGCCTCCACGCGTTTTAGCGGCAACGTCAGTCCCCTTCGATAGGGTCCGCGCCGTGGCGAAGCTTTACTTCCGGTACGGCACCATGGACTCGGCGAAGTCGATGAACTTGCTCGCGGTGGCGCATAACTACCGCAAGCAGGGGAAGCGAGTTCTCTTGGTCAAGCCCCGTCTCGATACGAGGTTTGGCGCGGCAAAGATCTCGTCGCGCTGTGGCCTCGAAGCCGATGCCGATCTGATGCTCGATGAGGAGACCGCGCTCGACCCGCGGGATTTCGTCGGGCTCGATTGCGTGCTCGTCGATGAAGCGCAGTTCCTCGCGCCTAGTGTGATCGAGGATCTGCGTCGCATCACCGTCGAGCCCGGCGTGCCCGTGATCTGTTATGGCCTGCGCACCGATTTTCAGACGAAGTTGTTTCCAGGTGCACAGCGCTTGATGGAGCTGGCCGATCGCATCGAAGAAGTGAAGGTCACGTGTCAGTACTGCGCGAAGAAAGCGATCTGTAACCTGCGTTTCGTCAACGGTTCACCAACCGTCGTCGGTCCACAAGTTCAGCTCGGCGCCGACGAGCAGTACGCGCCCGTGTGTTGGGCGCATTACGACGAAGCGACGCGACACGTTGCCACGGAACAATCGGGCGCCGTTGTGCGCCCGGCTTAGCCTTCTAGTTCGCTTACTACTTAGTTGAGATCGGCGCGTCGTGTGCGCCATTCGTTGAACAGCGCTGGAAAGCGCGGGTCGGAATGGAGCGGCGATAGGTCGGCATCGGTCTCCATCTTTTCGGTGTGCTCGTACTCGTGCTCGATCGCGCGGGCGACTTGCTCGAGCGCGCGATCGATGAAGCCGACGGCGGCGTAGGCACACGCGGCGGAATGATAGATGTACGGGTTCTCGGGTCCGTACTTCTGGCCGCCATCGGCGAGCTCGACGGCAAGCTTGTAATCGCCGAGCGCGTGCGCGTGAATGCACGCGTTATTCCACGCCATCACGAGCGCGGTGCGCGCCTCGCCGGCATCGCGCGGCGGCTCGGGCAGCGTCAACACGCGACGCAACATCGCGAGCGCGAGAGGTCGCTCGACGCCAAAGCTCGCGTTGTAGAGGTGCGGCACGAGCGCGACATCGTCGGGCAGCTTGCGCAAGAGCGCGCTGAGATGTTGTGGCGCGTGGCGCGCGACCGCGGTCGCGAGATCGGAGAGCTCCTCCGGATCCGTGCCACGCAGCGTCTTGTCATCGAGAAGCTCGAGCGCAGGCTTGAGCTCGCTTGGTGCGTGCTCCGCGATCTCGCCGAGCGCGAGCAAGCGAACATCGCGCGCCGGCGCATCGCGCGCGAGCGCGATCGCATCGGGGATCCGGCCCTGCCGCACGAGCACGATCGTCAAGTAACCGGTCGCATCGCAGCCCGGATCGAACAAGAGGGCGCGACGAAGCAGGCGCTCGGCGACGCTCCCCGTCGTGGGATTGTCGGGATCGTGCTCGAGCGCGACCTCGACGAGCATGCCCGCGATCTCGCGCCGACTCCACGCGCTCTGCGAGACGGCCCACGTCAGCGCTGCCTCTTCGCTCTGGCGCTGGAACCGATCCGCAAATGGATTGCCGGCGAGCACAAACGGATCCGCACCTTCGCCGCCGTTCGCCTGCGACTTGACGGCGTCATCGACAGCATCGAAGCGCGCCCACGCGATCGGAATGATCTCGTGCAGCCGCGCCATGATCCAGAGCAGGAAGTGCACCTGATCGGACGCCGTCGCCGGCACCGCGAAGCGCTCGACCCACATCAGCGCGGAGCGGTGCTTGCGATCGTGAATGACGTCGGCGCGCTGAAACGGTTCGAACTCCTCGACGCGCTCGTCTTGATACGCCGAGAGCCACAACGCGAAGAACGCATTGACGACGCTCTCCTCTCCGGTGAGGGCCGCGCCGGCGAGCTTGAACGCGATGCCAAAGCTCTCCCAATCGTAGTCGTCGACGATCTCGGGGTAGCGCTCGATCGGGAACGGCACGCTGTGCTCGGCCGGCGGCGCGCCCGCGCGCCAATGACTCTCGAGCGCCATGACTTCGAGCTCTTGCTCGTCTTCTTCCTCGACATCGGCGGCGCTCGCCTCGGGAATCTCGTCGGCGTTCGGCGCATCCGGTGCCGAATACAGCACCTCGGAGAGATCGAGGTTCGTGCGCGGCCCCGGCGTCTCGTCGAGCGATGCGTGGGGCGTGCCTTCGACTTCGGCGAGCTCGAGCCATGCAACACCGTCGATACCGGTCTCGACCTTGACGCACCACACAGCTTCGATCCCGAACGATTCCTGCGTCGCTTCGAGCGCGATGCGCTGCGGATCCACTTCGTGCGTCGCGGGCGGCAACCACGGCGCGGCATGCCACTGACGCTCGGGCTCGTCTTCCTCCGCGTCGTCGGCCTTCTCGGTGATCCCAGCCGCCGACAGCGCATCCCAAAGCGCCTTTTGCTGCATCGCATCGAGGGGGCGCGCACTGCGCGCGATCAAGATGCCTCGCGCCAGATCGTTCCGCCGCGGCTCGAGCCCGACGATCTCCACTTCGATCAGCCTATCAGCATTCGATGATGTTCACAGCGAGGCCACCGCGCGCGGTCTCTTTGTACTTGCTACTCATGTCGGCACCGGTGCGCCACATCGTCTTGATCACTTTGTCGAGCGAAACCTTGTGGGTGCCGTCACCCTGCAGCGCGAGGCGCGCCGCGTTGATCGCCTTCACCGCGCCCATCGCGTTGCGTTCGATGCACGGCACCTGCACGAGACCACCGATCGGGTCGCACGTCAGGCCGAGGTTGTGTTCCATCCCGATCTCGGCGGCGTTCTCGACTTGCGCCGGCGTCCCTCCCATCACTTCGGCAAGCGCGCCGGCTGCCATCGAGCACGCGACGCCGACTTCGCCCTGACAGCCAACCTCCGCGCCGCTGATCGAAGCATTCTTTTTGTACAACGCGCCGATCGCAGCGGCCGTGAGCAGGAAGCGCAGCACGCCTTCGTCGTCGGCACCGGGGACGAAGCGACGGTAGTACGTGAGCACCGATGGAATGATGCCGGCGGCGCCGTTCGTCGGCGCGGTGACGACGCGACCACCGGCCGCGTTCTCCTCGTTCACGGCAAGCGCGAACAAGTTCACCCAATCCATGATCACGAGTGGATCTCGATCGCCGCGCGGATCGCTCTTGAGCTTGCGATAGAGGCTCGCCGCACGGCGCTTGACTTTGAGGCCGCCTGGCAAAATGCCTTCGCGCTCGCAGCCGCGCTTGATGCATTGATCCATCGCTGCCGCGATCTCGAGCACGCGACGGCGCAAGTCGACCTCGGCAAGCAGTGCCTTCTCGTTCTCGAGCATCAGCGACGAAATCGCCATGCCGTGATCGCTTGCGTGGCGCAGCAGCTCTTCGCCGGAGTTGAACGGATACGGCACGCGTACTTGATCGGCGGGCGTCGAGCCATCGGCCGGTGCGCCCGTGTGATCGACGACGAATCCGCCGCCGACGGAGTAGTAGATGCGTTCGGCGATCGACTCCGCACTCCCTGCGGGAGTGCTGCGCGCCGCGGCGAAGCCGCGGCTTGCGATCGGTGCGCCGTTTGCGAGCGCCGTGAAACGCATCCCGTTCGCATGCAGTGGCAGCTTCTCGCGACGATGAAACACGAGCGCAGTTGTCGGGTCGAGATCGACCTCGTGCGTGCCGAGCAGCTTCACGCGCTTGCCGCTCTCGACCGCCGCGAAGCGACGCGCGACCGAATCGACATCGACCGTCGCCGGATCTTCACCTTCGAGGCCAAGGACGATCGCGCGATCGCTGCCGTGGCCCCTGCCGGTGAACCCGAGGCTGCCGAACAGCTCGACCTTGATCGCGGCGACCTGCTCGAGCTGACCATCGGCGACGAGCCGCTCGACGAACCTTCGTGCGGCGCGCATCGGTCCGACGGTATGCGAGCTCGATGGCCCGATACCGATCTTGAAGATGTCAAACACCGAGATGTGCACCGCTCCTCAGTATGGACTAGAAGAGGATGCGCGTCTTGATGCTCGTTTCGAGGTTGGCGATGGCCTTGTTGACGTCCTGCGAGACGTCCTGATCGAGGTCCATGATCAAATAGCCGATGTCGGGGTCCGTCGAGAGCAGCTGCGCGCGGATGTTCGCGTTCAAGTCGCTGACGATCTTGTTGATGTCGCGCAGCACACCGGGCACGTTGCGGTGCACGTTGAGGATGCGGTGCGTGCCCTTTGTCACCGCGAGCTCGACCTGCGGGAAGTTGACGGCGCCGCTCGTCGAGCCTTGGTTGATGAATTTGATCAGCGCGGCCGAGACTTCCTTGCCGATCGCCTCCTGCGCCTCTTCGGTCGAGCCGCCGATATGCGGCGTCAGGATGACGTTCGAGAGCCCGCGCAGCGGCGTTTCGAAGCCGGCGCTGTTCGTCTCGGGCTCTTCGGGATAGACATCGATCGCCGCGCCGCCGACGTGACCGCTGCGCAGCGCCGCCGCGAGTGCTTCGATATCGACGACGGTGCCGCGGCTCGCGTTGAGTAGACATGCGCCCTTGCGCATCCGCGCGATCTGCTCGTGGCCCATCATGTTCCTCGTCTGCGGCGTTTCGGGAACATGCAGCGTGACGAAGTCCGATTGCTCGAGCACTTCTTCGAGGCTCGCGAGCGAGCGGTTGTTGCCCATCGGCAACTTCGCGACGATGTCGTAGAACACGACGCGCATGCCGAACGCTTCGGCGAGCACGCCGACCTGACTGCCGATGTGTCCGTAGCCGATAATTCCGATCGTGTGACCGCGCACCTCGTGGCTGCCGACGGCGACCTTCTTCCAGTGACCGGAGTGCACCTCGCGCACGCGGTCGCCGAGGTGACGCGACAGCATCACGATCTCGGCGATGATCATCTCGGCGACCGAGCGCGTGTTCGAGAACGGCGCGTTGAACACCGGGTTGCCGCGACGGTTCGCGTGTGCGAGCGAGACCTGATTTGTGCCGATGCAAAACGCACCGACGGCGAGCAAGCGCCGCGCCGCATCGAGCGCCGGTGGCGTGACCTTCGTCTTGCTGCGGATGCCGAGGATGTGGACATCGCGGATGCGCTCGACGAGCTCTGCCTCCGAGAGCGCGCCTTTGACGGTCTCGACCTGAAATCCCTCGGCAGCAAACGCCTGCGTCGCTGCCGGATGGATGTTCTCGAGCAGCAAGATCTTGATCTCGGACTTCGGAAACGACGTCTCGGCCATGCG
>Ga0070698_100003451_pt1 | contig 17391 bp, 17 predicted proteins | sample KBSK1502metaG_FD_65477 | JGI IMG/M metagenome (GOLD analysis project Ga0070698, IMG submission 65477) | Corn, switchgrass and miscanthus rhizosphere microbial communities from Kellogg Biological Station, Michigan, USA - KBS K1-50-2 metaG | ecosystem: Host-associated > Plants > Roots >...
TCCCGGCGAGCTTCCAGCTCGGTACGCTGCTCCTCCAGTTCCGTGAGCTCACGCTGCGCTTCATCCAGCTGCTGCTGGGCGGCCGTGAAGGGCGGTGAGCTTCTCCAGCGCGACCTTGAGCAGTTCGATCTCCGCGCCGGGATCAGTGACGCCCTTGCGCCAGTAGCTCGCGTGCGCCTGCGCCGCCTGCCGGACGAACGCGAGCAGCTCGGCCCGCGGCGCCCGCGCCCTGTCCGCCAGGTACTCGGCGACCAGCAGCGTGACGTGCCCGTCGGTGCGCTGCTCGGGCATCCGTACGTCGGTGAGCTCGTCGTCCGGGTCCACCATGGCGATGCCCTCGGCGCGCAGCTCCGGCAGCAACGCGGTGGCCTCGCTGATCCGCCCGGTGATTTTGTGCCGCTGGGCGACCAGGTAGGCACGCTCGTCTTCAGTCAGCTCGTCGTAGTAAACGACCGGGTCGTCGAGCAACCGCCGAGTGAGCATTCTACGCAGCGCCTGGTTGCGCAGTTCGTCGGTCTCGGCGACCGGCTCGGCGGTCAGCTCCGCGAGCCTTGCCTCGAACGAGCGGGCGCTGATGGTCGACGGGCCCCTGCTGCCCGTCAGCAGCACGCCGAGTACCGGCCGGCGCACGTCGTACAGCACGTCGGCGCCTGCCGACAGGTACGCGTCCTCGTCTCCGGCGACCCGGCTGAGCACGCCCCAAGCGAGCAGCAGCCGGACCACGGCCACAAGGTCGGCGCGGTCGCTCCTGCTGTCCAGGGTCAGCGTGAACCCGGTGGCCGCCAGGCCGGGTTCGGCGGCGGCCGTGAGCACGTCGTCGGCGAGGCTGCCGAGCGTGGTCTGCGCGTCGGCGCGGGCGAGCGCCGACAAGGCCAGGCAGAGAGCGACGTACCGGCGGCGGCTGAACGGCTCTCTGTTGTGCCCGCGAGCGGGATGGGTAGCGTCGGAAGCCAGCGGGGCGGCCTTGAACAGCCGGGCCGTCTCCGCGTCCGCGGCCAGCCGCCAGCCGGTCTCCCTGCGCAGCCAGCCGCTGAGCGTCGGCAGGTGCCGCCGGACCAGCATGAGCGACTCGGCGTCGTCGGCGGCGACAAGCAGCGGCTTGGCGAGCAGGGCGCGGAGGGCGGCCTGGCGCTGCGCCTGTTCCTCGGCGGGGATCATGGCACCAGGTCCGTGATCTCGATGACATGCTCGGGGCCGGTGAGTACCCCGTCCTCGGTCTTGATCGTGGCCGTGCCGCCGTCTGGGACCAGGTGCAGCCGCACCTCCAGGCTGCCGTCGCTAGTGACGGTCTTCACCTCGGTGTTGCCGGGCGGGCGTGCCGCGAGCGCGTCGCCCAGCAGGCTGAGGAAGAGGCGGAACGCCCTCGGGTCGAGCACGTCCAGGTCGGACAGCAGCGTCGGCCCGCTGGTGTGCAGCCGCCGTCGTGCCTCGGCGGTCTGCGCGGCCTCGTGCTCCGCCTGGCGGCGCAGCAGCTCCTTGGCCGCGGAGCGGTCCTTCACCTGGCTGGGCTTGCCGCGCCGCTCGTAGCTCCCGGTCCTCCTGAGCTGTGGCGAAATCCGGATCGGCGGCGCCTCGCCCCACGGCGTCCCGGCCGGCACATTTTCCCACTCATCCGCGGTGTCGCCGGTGACGGACAGATGCCGGGCGGGGGACAGGCCGAACGCCGCCCGCCACAGCCGGTGAGCCGCCGCGTCGTCCGGTGCCCCAGCGAACCACCGGGCGAGCGCAGCGAAGTCCGCCGACCGGTCCGACCGGCCGGAACGCCGCTCGTTAAGAAGGCCGACCGTGTCGACGAGCTGCTTGATCGCGGTCACGGCAGCCTGCCGCAGCAGCCTGGCCTGCGATGGATGCCCCGCGTCGCGTGAGGTGAACCAGTCGTCCAGGCCGCGCCACCGGTTTCGCCACGCGTCGAGTGCCTGCTCTTCCTCGTGGGCCAGCGCCTCGGCGGCGTCCGCCCCTTCGGGGGCCGCGTCGGCGGCCTCACGCCTGGCGGCGACCGCCAGCAGTCGCTGATGACCGGCGGCTTCCAGGTCAGTGAGGAGGACCGCGATCTGGGCACCGGAGTTGGCGAGGTCGGCGATGAACCGGTTGATGTAGTCGATCAGCCGTTCCTTATACGCGATGAAGCCGTCGATGTCTCCGTCGGAGAAGTCGATCGCGCGCCGCAACGCGGACATGAACGCCTGTGCGTTATCGGCCAGTGAGGAGAACCGCTCCGCTACCGATAGCAGCAGCAGGTGAATCTTGGCCGGATCGGGATCGCTCTCCCTGGCCAGCGCGAGCAGCGCCTGGAGCTGGCTGGCGATGTCGGCCAGGGCGACCGACTGGAGCTGGCCGCGTCGGCCGATCGCCTCCTCGTAGAACGCGATCGCCTCCTCGGCCGCATGTCCTTCGGCCGTGAGCTGGTACAGCGACCTCTTGCGGTGAAAGTCCTCCACCGTGGTGACGCGGCTGGTGTCGACGTCGGCCCGCAGGTTGCCCCACCTCACCAGCTGGTCCAGCGCCTCGATTAGCTGGTCATCGGAATCGACCCGCAGCTCTGCGGCGATGTCCTCCGGGCGCAGGTGCACGATGAAGCGGTCCTTCGCCCGCGCGAAAGCCCGGAGCAGGCGCCGGTACTGCTCGGCGTGCGGAACGCCGAGATGGGTGAAGGGCTGCGCGACGGGAGTTTCGCCCTGCGACTTCCCCCGGCCGCGCGCCGACGAGACCACTTCGTCAGCCACGCGTACATCGTGCCGCACGCCACCGACAAAACGCGCCTGCTGTGACGGCTAACGCAGGGTTCTCCTGAAAAGGTCCCTGGGCTGGGCGGGCTGGCGGACCGGTCGCCGCGGCCAGAGCGTCGACGAGGCGGACCGGATGGGCGGCGGGATCGCCCGAGGGTGAGTACTGTTCTGCACGTGTCTATCGAGCGGCGGGAATTCTTGCTGCTCGCCGGCGCAGCCGTCACCGGGGCCGGGCTGGCAGGGTGCACGAGCACACGGCTGACCGGCGAGCCCTCAGGCGGCAGCGGTCCTAGATCAGCCGCTGCCGTATCGTCGCCGACGGTGAGCCCGCGCAGTGAGGCGGGTATGCAACTCGGCCCTCAGGTCGTGCACGGGTCACGGCACCGGTCGCAGGTGGCGCTAACCTTCCACGGTCAGGGACCCGTGTCGATGACCGACGCGCTGCTCGCCGAGGCAGAACGTGCGGGAGCGCGGGTCACGGTGCTCGCCGTCGGGACCTGGCTCGGGCAATACCCGCGGATCGCGGAGCGGATCCTGCGCGGGGGCCACGACCTGGGCAATCACACCATGCATCACTTGGACATCACGGCCATGGACGCCTCGGGCACCTACGCGGAGATCGCAGGGTGCGCGCAGCGGCTGCACGCCCTGACCGGATCGATCGGCCGCTGGTTCCGGCCCTCGCAGACGCGGTACTCGACACCGTTGATCGAGCGGGAGGCCCGCAAGGCTGGCTACCAGACCTGCGTGTCGTACGACGTGGACTCGCTCGATTACACCGATCCTGGGCCGAACGCGATCGTCTCTACTGTCCTCGGATCGACGCGGCCAGGGTCGATCATAAGCATGCATCTTGGGCATTCCGGCACCGTGACTGCCTTGCCCGCGATTTTGCGCGGCCTGGCGAGCCGGGGACTACGCTCGGTCACCCTGACCGACCTGCTTTCCCCGTAATGGCGCGGCCGTTCTTAGCCGGCGGCGCGCCTTTCCGGGATAACCTGCCCGGACGACCAGGTCGCGGGGTTCGGTGACGGACTGCGTTCACCGAACGTGGCAGTTGTTTCCAGATGGTCGGCCGGTTACCCGCGGCCGGGTTTCCTGGGCAGTGGCGGGCGGAGTCGGAGCGGCTGAGAATGAGAGTTATTGCGCGAGGCTGGCCGGGTCGGCTGGCGGGTGTGCTGGCCGTTTCGGCGCTCGCCGTGACCGCGTGCGCGGGCGGGCCGGGCGCCCCGGGGCCGCCGTCGGCCTATCTCGGTACGGTGATGGACACGCCGGTGCCGGCCTCGGTGGCGGATCTGCCGCTGACCACGGACACGGGCCAGGTGACCAGCCTGGCCGCTTGGCATGGCCAGGTGGTGGTGCTCACCGACTTCCTGACCTTGTGCCAGGAGACCTGTCCGCTGACGACAGGGAACCTGCTGATGATGGCCCACGCCGTCACGGCGGCCGGGCTGGGCCGCAGGGTGCATTTCGTCGAGCTCACCGTGGACCCGAGCCGGGATACGCCGTCCCGGCTGCGCGCCTACAGGAAGCTGATCGGGCCCCCGGCGAACTGGTCGCTGCTCACCGGCAGCCCGGCCGTCATCGGGCAGATCTGGCGGTACTTCCGGGTGCGGTACCAGCGGGTCGCCGAGGGCAGGCCGCCGGGGACCGACTGGCTGACCGGCAATACGCTGAGTTACGACATCGATCATGAAGATGCCCTGGTCTACCTCGACGCCAGGGGACGGGAGCGCTTCGTCGTGGTGGGCAACCCCAACGCCAAGGCGGCGCCCATCGCGCCTGCCTTGCGCCGCTTCCTCAGCGCCCAGGGCCGCGCCGACCTCAGCCACCCCGACGCGAGCACCTGGACGGCGGCCGAAGCACTCAGCCCGATTGCCTGGCTGACCGGTGAGATGATCCGGCTGCCAGCTAACTGAGCCGCCGGGTCAGGCGGGGCTGACAGGCAGGTGCAGGATCACCGACCCGGCGTGCGCGAAGTACAGGGTGATCGCCAAGGTCGCGCCAGCCGGCTGGGAGGCGTCTGGCGGCACGGTGAAGGTTGCGTCCGCGGGCGGGACCGGGCCACCGGAGCGCCCGGGGACCAGCAGCGGCCCGTAGTGCAGCCAATGATCCACAATCCCCGGCGGGGGGAGTTCAGTGCCGCAGCCGGTCAGGTCTGAGATCTCTCCGACATTGACCTGCTGGTGGTAGACCGCCACCGCGGCGCCGTCCGCGACGATCGCGGCGTCCAGCTGATCGGAAGGCTGCCCACTGGTGCTGACCTGTATGTACGTGGTCAGCGTGCCCGCAGGCCCGGGACGCAGCGCGGCGGCGCTGATCGTTAGAGGACCGAGCCGCGCGATGACGTCACCGGCCCCGTGAGCCGGGGTCGCGCCGGCCAGTCCGGCCAGGAACAAGACCGTGCCCGCCAGCATCAGCCCAGCCCGGCGGGTACCGGCGCGGGGATATCCAAGCCGGAGCCGGAGCGCGTTCACCGGGTTATCCCCGTGTGGCCCAGGGAGTAGCGGCCCGGCTGAGGCCAGACGCACAGCCCATGCGGCTGCGGCCCAACCGGAATCCTGGCCAGCAGGTGGCCGTTGGCGGTGGAGATGACGTAGACGACGTTGTCGTAGCGCCCGGACACCCAGAACACCTTCCCGTCGGGGGACAGGTTGCCCATGTCCGGGCTGCCGCCGCCAGGGATCCGCCAGGTGGTGACGACTTTCCTGGTCGCGAAGCTGATCAGAGTGATCGTGCCGTTGCCGCGGTTGGTCACGTACAGGTAGCGGGCGTCGCGGCTTGGGTACAGGCCGTGCGCGTCCGGGCCCGTGGGGACGAATCCGGCCAGCCGGAAGGTGGCGGCGTCGATCAGCCACACCCCGCCGTGGTTCTTGTCGGCGGCATAGAAGATGTGCCCGGCGGGATCCAGCTTGATGTCCTGCGGCGCGGAGCCCGGCAGGTTCAGGTAGCCGGCCACGGTCAGCGTGTGCAGGTCGACCCGGACCAGGCGGCCGGCGAACTCGCAGGTGGCGATCAGGTAGGCGCCGCTGGCCGCGAAGTCGATGTGGTCCACGCCCGCGCAGTCGACGTGGATCCGGTGCTTGAGGGCGAAGGTGTGCGGGTCACGGAAGTCCAGGTGCTGGCGGGCCTCCGCGACCACGATGGCATAGCGCCCGTCGGGGGTGAAGTACATGTTGTACGGGTCGTCCACGCCGATATTCGGCCCGGCCGGCCGCCCGGTCCGCGGGTTGATCGGGGTGAGGCTGTTGGCCCGGTTGTTCGTCACGTATAGCGTGCGCAGGTCGTACCCGGGCACGACGTGCTGCGGATTGAGCCCGCTCTGGTACGTCCCGATCACCCGGTAGGTAGCCGGGTCGATGACGGTGACGGTGGATCCGCCGCTGTCCGGCACGTAGATGCGGTACGGAACCCCGCGTACGGCCGGGCTGAACATGTCCGGCCCGGCGTCAGCGTAGATGTTCGCCGGGTCGGCGACCGGCGGCATTCCCGCCAGCGGCACCGACAGGTCCGCTACCGGGCCTGCCACCTGCCAGGTCACGGCCGGATTTGATGCCGAACGGCCCGGCGTGGCGCGCTCCGGTACCGGATGAGTCGCCCGGGCCGGTGCGGAAGCATCGGTATGCGATGCCGGGCGCAGGATCACCGCGAAGACCGCCACCACGGCTGCAACAGCCACGAGCAGGCAACCGAACCAGGTCAGCCGCCTGACCCTTCGATCCGTCGGCCAGCCAGCCTTGCCCATGCCGATCCTCCCTCCGGTGACCCGCAGGTCCCGCGCGATCTCGCTCCAACCAGTAAGGACTACGTGGCACTACAGCACGACCTCGAAACCTAGCCCTGGCAATCACCCAGGCGGACCAGCGCGGACCTGTTGATCAGCCATGGCCGTTCGGTCACGACCACGCCTCCCGCATTACGTCCGGGTTGGCCAGGTTACGGGCAAGCCGCCTGACCCGGCGAAAGTCTTCGGACGTGACTGGCTGTGGCTCGCATCTCCTTGTCCAGCCAGCGGCGCAGATGAGACATTCCGCAGAAGCCGAGCTAAGTTAACGCGGACACGTGGTGGGCGCGAGGGCGCGACGCCCGGCCGCAAGTCGGGGCTCCCTGCCGCATCTCCGCAGCGAGGCGTCACGGTGCTGGCGGCCGGTCTACCGCGACGGCGTGAGGCCGTTGACGGACCGGCAGGGAGCCTGGCCACTGCGCAAGCTTTCTGCGGCGGATGTCCGGTCGGCGCTGAGCGGCAACTCGTCATGGCCCGTCGTGCCGACCACCCCGGTCCATATCAGGTACAGCTTGACTGAACGCGGGCGCGACCTCATCGTCGCTCTGCAAGTGCTTGTCAGATGGGGCAACGCGGCCAACCGCTGACCGGACCCTCAGCTGCCGGGTCTCAGTTTCGAGCTGGCGGATGAAGGCCAGGTTTCGCTCGGCGTGCCCGTACGTCATGGCTAACCTCCCCTGTTGCCGGGCATGTCCCTGGCGTCTGGGGAAAGCTCGTTTATCGTTGTCATCTCTCGCTCTCTTTCACCAGATGCCTCGAGACGCTGCTCCGTCCCGGCCGGCCACCGTGGCCATGGGCACGAACTGCAGCCCGTGCTGCAGATCGGCCACCTCGGCCCGCACCTTCTCCGGGCCGGGTGTTCTTCACAGCGGCGGGGTGGTGCGGGCGTAGCGCGGCGGCCAGACCGTTCGGTAGAGGAGACGGGCGGGTGCTGGCAGCTGGCTCAGTACGTGTTCACGGACGTCGGGACTGGCGCCGGCGAGGGCCCACGGGACCGTGATCCCGGCGCGCCGGGTGCTGTGCCCGCCGCGGATGGCCGCGGCGATCTCGCCGAGTTCGCCGGGGGACAGGAACTGGCTGATGAGTGGCAGCACGTCGGCTTCCTCGTGGGCGAGGTGGCTGGCCAGCCTGGTCCGCAGCCTGGCCAGCAGCTGGCGGAGCCGCCCGGGTCGGCATCGATGGTGAACGCGTCGTCGATCATGACCTGCAGCGGGCCGAGCAGCCGGTACTCGTCATCCATCGCGTCAAGCAGGGCCTGGCCGTGCGGGTCGCCCGCCAGCTCGGCCTTGACCCGCGGCCACATGGCCGCGTGCTCGGCGGCGAAGTGAAAACGCAGCTGACTGCGGAACGTGCCCCAGCGGGCCCGGGCCGAATCATGGCTGGTCGCGGGGTGCAGCAGCTGGTCCAGGTCGCGGCGCAGCGCGTCGTGGATCGCGATCATCAGCGCCCAGTCGGCCCGGCCGGCGAGCTGCATAGTGTGCGGTGGGGCCATCGGTGGTTCTCCTTCGCTGGTCCAGGACAGGCCCGGCTGGTGCCTGGTGAGGTGACTTCGGTAGCGGTTCCCTTACCGGGAGGTAGACACTTCGTGCCAGAGCCCGCCGTTGAGGTTGAGGTTGTTGCCCCGGGCCTGGCCGGGGGCGGTGTCGCCGATGTAGGTGTACAGCGGGTGCCCGTTGTAGGTGACCTGCTCAGAGCCGTCGGTTCGCTTGATCGTGCCGACCCGGCCCGGCACGCCGGGGCTGGCCGCGGCGGTGCCGGTCACCGGGGGCCAGTACACTGCACAGCTCCCGTAGCACTTGGATGTGGCCGGGGTGTCGGGGGCGAACGAGTAGAGCGTGAAGCCACTGGCGTTGGTCAGTACCGCGGTCCCGCCGATCGTCGTGGTTTTCAGGCCAGTACCCGTGCCTGCGGGTGGCGGAGAGCTGGCCCCGGCAACCACCAGCCCAAACAGCACCAGTGCGGCAACCGCCAGGCCCGTGGTGGTCACTCCGGCCGCCCTGGCGGCCGCCGGGGGGATCCGGGTGGGGAATCGGGCCGGGGCCGCTGCCGCGCCGTCCGCTGCGGCCTTCGCCGGGGCGGGAGCAAGCGCGAGCGCGGCCAGGACCACGAAGGCGGCCACCTCCACCAGGCCGGCGGCGATGCCGGCGCCCGTGCGGACCTCCTTGAACCCGAACAGCCCGGTCCAGACCGACAGGAGGTAACCGCCGAGGGTAGCGAGGACGAAGCCGGCTCCCGCCGCGGCCGCCAGCCTGGCTGGCACTCCTGCGGCCAGCCGGCGGGGGATGGCCAGCACCGCCAGCCCGAGGCCGAAGGCCGCGATCACCTGCAGCAGGAACAGCCACCCGATCGTCGGGATCGTCCGGTACCCGGTCAGGTACAGGTCGAGATGGATCGCTGCGGTGGCAATCAGCAGACCCGAACCCACCACGCGCAGGATGACTGCGGGCCAGCCGGGCGCTGGCCGTTCGGCGTGCTCCCGCACGGCCCGCCCCGTGCCCATTGCCGTTCCCAGCCTGGTCATGTTGTGCCGCTCTGTCATCTGTCAGCCTTCCGTGTGGGCCTGGTGCGGTCCGGTCAGTACCCGTAACCGCCGGAGCCCGATGAGGCGCCGGCCGACGCGGGTGCTGCGGTGCCGGAGGTGGTGATCTCGTGCCACAGGCCGCCGGCCACGTTCAGGCCGTTGCCCTTGGCCTGCCCGGGGGCGGTGTCGCCGACGAAGGTGTACAGCGGGTGCCCGTCGAAGGTGGCCTGGACCGAACCGTCGGAGCGCTTGATGGTGCCGAAGGTGCCCGTGACCCCGGATGCGGTGGCCGGTCCCTTCACCGGCGGCCAGTTCTGCGCGCACGTGCCGTTGCAGTTGGACCTGGTGGGCGTGTCGGGGGCGAACGAGTACAGCGTGAACCCCTTGGCGCTGGTCAGCACCGTCGCACCGCCGATCGTGGTGGTCTTCAGGCTGCCCGCGGTCGCCGCGGCGGGACTGCCGGTGCTGGTGCCGCCGCCGCCGGCGGAGGAGGATGTGCCTGACGAACTGCACGCCACCAGGACCGCCGCGGCCGCGGCGACGGCCAGCAGTGCCAGCAGCATCCGCAGACGGTTCGGTGCTTCCAGCCGGGTGAGTGACCTGATCATTGCTTCTCCCTTGTTCCCGGACCCGCCCGGGCCCCTGCGCCGGGGGGACGCCGACGATTCCGCCGTGTAACAGACGGTGCCGTGTCAGCGGTCTCGTCGCATCAGGGCGGGCCCCCAGGTCGGCCCCCCAGCTAGCCCGAATCGTGGGCTGCCTGCTACCCGGAAGCGGGCGGCCGGGACTGGCGCCGGACTCTTCTGGTTGCCGGAGTCAGCGGGCCTTGAGGAATGTGATCACGGCGAGGACTCGGCGGTGGCTATCGTCGGCCTCGTGCAGGTTCAGCTTGGTCAGACTGGCCGGACGAGTGCGGCAGACGGGTCGTGCGGGGCGGGTGGTGGACTATTCACGCCGGCGTGGCGCCTTTGCCGCCAAGGCGCGTGAGCTCGGGTTCTACAGCGTCGCCGCCGCGCCGATCATCGTCGACGGAGCTGTCTGGGGGCTGGTGACGATCGCGTCCACCGATGGGCCCCTTCCCGATCGCACAGAGGATCGTCTGGCCGAGTTCACCGAGCTGCTGGGAACCGCCGTCGCGAACACGCAGAGCCGCGCCGAGTTGTCCGCTTCGCGGGCCCGGATCGTCGCCGCCGCGGACGAGACGCGGCGGCGTATCGAGCGTGACCTGCACGACGGTATCCAGCAGCGTCTGGTCTCGCTCGCGCTGAAGGCCCGCACGATCAAGATGATGACACCCCGGCCCGCGGAGGAGATCCAGGGCGAGCTGTCGCTGCTGGCTGAAGGTCTCGGTACCGCCATGGATGAACTGCGGGAGATCTCGCACGGCATCCACCCGGCCATCTTGTCCGAGGCCGGGCTCGGCCCAGCTCTGGAGGCACTCGCCCGGCGCTCCGCGGTGCCGGTCGAACTCGAGGTCAATCTCGGCCCGCGGCTTAGCGAGCACGTCGAGGCGGCCAGTTATTACATCGCGTCCGAGGTGCTCGCCAACGTCGCAAAGCACGCCCAGGCCTCGGTCATCGACATGCGCGCGGACGGCTGTGACGGCGCCCTCACCCTCTCGATCAGCGACGATGGCATAGGCGGCGCCGACCCGAGCCGCGGCTCAGGCATCATCGGCCTCAAAGACCGGGTCGAGGCCCTCGGCGGAACGATCTCGGTCCTGAGCCCGCCCGGCCACGGAACAGCACTGCACGTCCGGCTCCCGGCCGATCCGATGGCCGTGCCCACGCTGCCGGGCGGCACCCCATAGCCGCCGCCGGCCGGGCGGGACGGTGAGTCTCAACGCACGGGAGAGCCGGGCGGGCACGCTGGCCCGCTACCGACGATCCGGCGAATCGCATCCGCCGACAGCTCTTGCTTCGGCAAGAACCCCGTCGCCGGGCTTTCGGCGATAGGACCCGCGAAATCGGCCGCCGAGTAGGTCGAGATCAAGATCACGGCCGACCCGCCATCCGGGTGATATGCGGCCAGACGCCGGGCAAGCTCAAACCCGCTCTCACCCCCCCAGTATGACGTCCACCAGGACAACCTCCGGCCGGAGCTCCTCTGCCCGCCGCAGCGCCTCAGCCGAGGTAGCGGCAACGCCGACGACGCGCAGGCCCTCCCGTTCCAGGCGATCGCGGGCGGCCACCACAAACAACCAGTTGTCGTCCACGATCAGGACACCGAGCGCCGCCATTTGAACAGGGTTGCAGCGTGTACGGTGCCGCGCATTGGGGCTAGCAGGAATCGGAAGAGTCGCGCTGTGATGCAGATCCGGTGCCGCGCAGGGACATCCCAGTGGCCGGCAAGGTCATGCCGGTGCTGCACACCAGCCATGGCAAGGGCGCGGCGGGCGAGGTCGCCGAAACTCGGCTGTATTCAGGCTGGCAGCGGCGGGGCGGGCTGGCGGAGCGTAAGCGCGTCGCAGCTGGGCGGTGCGCCGAACATGCGGCGGTACTCGCGGCTGAACTGAGAGGGGCTGTCGTAGCCGACCGCGAATCCGACACCGGCGATGTCCCCGGGTTCGGCGAGGAGCCGGGTCCTGGCTTCGTGCAGGCGGATTTGCTTCTGGAACTGGATGGGTGTCATCGAGGTGAGGGCCCGGAAGTGGCGGTGGAAGGAAGTGACGCTCATCGCCGCGAGCGCGGCGAGATCCTCGATGCGCAGGGTCTGATCGTAATGGCTGCAATTCACGGAGCTCAGCCGGGCATGCGCGGAATTCACCCACTGGAGGGTGAGGAATCCCCGGTGGGCCGAAAGCAGGATCAGACCATGTCACATGACTAACGGCACCGGGACCAGCGCCGGGGATGGCCTCCCCGGCGTGGATCACAGGAGTATCAGGATCTTCGCTGCCACCGAGGCTAGCGATACTCCCTAATGCCGCGTCAGTGGCGGACGAAAGGACACCACACGAGAAAGGGGTACACCATGGCTGATCTGATCGCCATCGGATACCCGGATGAGGCAACCGCGGAAGCCGCCGCCGATGAGGCGCGCCGGCTGGCCAAGGACCTGATCATCCAGCCTGACGCGATCGCGGTGATCGTGCGCGATAAGGACGGCAGCTATCACGTCCGCACCACTCATCACGCGGTCGGTGGCGGGGCGGTCTGGGGCATGTTCTGGGGGTTCCTGTTCGGCCTGCTGTTCTTCATCCCGGTCTTCGGGATGGCCGTCGGCGCCGGGATGGGCGCCCTGATGGGCAAGTTCGCCAAGACCAGCATCGACAAGCAGTTCCAGGACCAGGTCCGCGGTATGCTCCAGCCCGGCACTTCGGCGCTGTTCCTGATGCTGGAGAAGGTGACTCCCGACAAGGCCGTCGAGGCGATGAGCCAGTACGGCGGCACGGTCCTGAAGACCTCCCTGTCCAAGGACGACGAGAAGGAACTCCAGGACGCCCTGCACGGCGGCGAGACAGTTGCGCAGTAGCCCGCGTCAGCCGGCATGGCGGCTGATCCGGAGGCGCTCCCGGAAGGAGCCTGGCCAGGCGGTCTGCGTCTGGGCTATCTCACACCGGTCCAGCTCGCGAGCCGCGTGAGGATGGACAGCAAAGGTCCGGGTCACACCACGGGTGAACCGGTCAAAGGGGCAGAGCCTGCCGTGGTGCGGGACCGGTGGCGCTTTGTTCCCATGGCCGGATGGATCCGCTGCTACCAGCGTCGCTGGCTCAGGGGTGATCTCATCGCCGGGATGGCCGTCGCTGCCCTGATCGTTCCGAAGAATCTCGGCTATGCCGGGATCGCGGGGATCCCGTTGCAGAACGGTCTGTATGCGGCAGCGGCCGGCGCGATCCTTTACGCGGTCTTCGGGACGAGCCGGCAGATCTCGACCGGGCCGAGTTCGGGGTTGGCGGCCGTGGCCGCGAGCGCGGTCGCGGTAGCCGGTATCAGTGGGGTCCAGAACGTGGCGTCCTTCGTCGCGATGATCACCCTGGCTTCCGGCGTTCTGTTCCTCCTCCTCGCAGTGCTCAAGATGGGGTGGATCGCGCAGTTCCTCTCCCGGGCCGTCGTCACGGGCTTCTTGTTCGGTGCGGCGATCGATGTCGTGATCGGCGAGCTTCCCAAGCTGACCGGGACAAAGGTAACCGGTTCGAACCCGATCCAGGAACTGTGGTCCTGGCTCGGGACGCTCGGCGATGCTCATGGGATGACCGTGGTCGTCGGCGCAGCCGCGCTGGCGGTGGTCTTCGGGTTGAGGGTGATCGCGCCACGCATCCCCGGGGCCCTCGTCCTCGTGGTTGGCGGTCTGGCGGCGTCATGGCTCTTCGATCTAGGCGCTCACGGGGTGGCCCTGGTCGGCGAGGTGCCCAGGGGGTTGCCGACCCTCCAGGTTCCAGATCTCAAGCTGCTGGGGGATAACGCCAGCACGATTACGGTCGCCGCGGTGGCGCTCGTCCTCATCGGGTTCTCGCAAACAGCTGGCGATGCCAGGACATTCGCGGCCAAGCACCGCTACCACATCGACATCAACCAGGAATCGGCTGCCCAGGGCATCGCGAACGCAGGCGCCGGCCTGTTCCAGGGAATGCCGGTCTCGACGAGCCTGTCCGCGAGCTCACTGAACGACCACACGGGCGCGCGCACCGGCCTAGCGTCGCTCACCTCCGGTGTGATCGTCCTGCTCACCCTTCTGGTGCTAGCGCCGGTTTTCTCGGTTCTGCCCAAGCCCGTTCTGGCCGCCCTGATCATCGAGGCCGTGGTCATGGGGATGATGGACGTGCCCGAGATGCGCCGCCTGGCCAGGGTGAAGCGCTTCGACTTCTGGATCGCGATCGCGGCGATCATCGCGACGCTGCTAGTCGGCGTGCTCGCTGGAGTGCTGATCGGGATCGGGCTCTCGCTGATCTGGCTCATCTCGGTGGCTACGCGTCCCCGCATGCCCCTGCTGGGACGGGAGCCAGGCACTCAGGCCTTCCGGGAGCTGGATGAGTACCCCGGCGGCGAGGTATTCCCCGGAGTGGTGGTCCTGCGGCTGGACAGCGGCCTGTTCTTCGCCACCTCCGACGCCTTGGAGGACCGGGTCCGGGAGGTCGCCTTGTCCACGCCCGGCACCACCGGGATAGTGCTCGATTGCGGGGGAATGGACTTTATCGACTCCCAAGGGTCGGCGAAGATGCGCGAGATCCTCGAGCTCACCGAGCAAGCCGGCATGACCTTGCGGCTCACCCGGGTGAAGCCGGCGGTCAGTGAGGTGCTCAAACGCGACGGCGTCTTCGAGCGCATCGGCGAGGACAAGACCTACGGGAACATAGAGCAGGCCGTAGAGGCACAGATGACCGCCCAAGGAGACAGCCGCGCAGACGTATGATCAGGCCCGCGCCTGGGTGGAATCTGTCTTGCGGCGCCCGCTCTGACCGGCCCTGTCCGCAGCGGACCTGTTCTTCGTGGTGCTCGGGTTCCTGCAGTCGCGGACTGCTGTGCGGGCCACCGCGGATACCAAGACGCCGAGGAGTCGCCGCGTCCTCTCGCTGCTATTGCGGCGCGCCCCTAATCACACGCCCACCGCCATGCCACGCGTGTAGCGGTACCGATCCGCTGCCAACATCAGGAGGGCCGGCTGACCGGCGCGGACGCCCTTCTCGACCCTGTCGCCCAGGCTCCGGTCCGCCGATGGGTCTCAGGACGGGCCGGGAACCCATCGCACCAGGTACGTCGTGCTCATGCGGACTTACTGGACAGGCGAGGCAGGACCGGTCCCGGCGCCGGTGGCCTGGATGGCGGCGGCGATGTCGGACAAGTCGTCGTCCTTCAGCTCCAGGGTCGCGGCGGGCAGCCACCCGTCAACCTGACGGTGACGCCGTGCAGCGGCGAGCAGACATAGCGGGTTGCTTCCTGCTAGATCAGATCAGTCTGGAAAGCTGGCTGGCGGTGCGGGCGAGGTCGTCCCAGCGGCGGCGGTAGGCGTCGTAGGCCATGGCGTCCAGGCCGATGTGCACTAGGCAGGCCCGCAGCCGGTGGTGCAGGCCGGGCGGCGGACTGCCGCGCTGTTCCCAGTGCCTTTCCAGTTCAGCGCCGATGTCGATGTCCCGCCACTGCGGGAACCACGGCCACCAGAACATCAGCCAGGCCGCGTCGTAGAGCCAGTCTCCGTACAGCGCGTTTCCCCAGTCGATGACCGCGGTGATCCGCGAGCCCTGGACGAGCACGTTGTGGTTGACCAGGTCACCGTGGATGACGTGGCGGACATCCGGCAGGCCCCCGGCCAGCTCGCGCAGCGTGGCGTAGCCTCGGTCGAACGGGCCCGTGCCGACCGGGGAGGCGGCCAGTGCGGCCCGCCAGCCGGGAACCCGCGCCGTCTCCTGGCTGACCGACAGCAGCGCCTGGACCGCCTCCCGGCCGTCCAGGACGAACGCGTATGCCTGCGACCACTCCCCGGCACCCAGCGTGCGAACGTCCCCGGCTCGCCGGCCGTAGTAGCCGGCCACGAAGCGGCGCGCCTGCGCATCGGTCACGGGCATCGCCCGGAAGCCTATCCGGGACCGCAGAATGCACACCCGGCCAAGACCACCGTGTCAGTAACCCCGGTAACGACGAGTCTCGCACGGCCACTCGCGGACAGCACGCACCGCAGATCAGGCCGTGCAGAACCGAACCGCACAGATCCCCGGGCTGGGGGTGCGAGTTCTCCTAAGTGTCCTGTCAGCTTGGAGTGCTCGCTATTTGCTGGGGAGCGGTAGTAGCCGGCGGGTCGGTCGTCGATCTCCTCGGCGCTGTTGTGCCAGGTGAAGGGTCGGGGGTTGTCGTTCCGATGGCTAGAATTGCCGGGATGGCAGGGCCGAGCGCAGGAAGCGCCGTACCGGCGGGAAGGGCCCGCACACTCGCTGAGGTGTACCGGCACTTCGGTGAGATCGTCGCCGCCGGAACGTCGCCGCTGTACGAGCGTGTCGCTGTCGCCCTGAGTGAGTCCGGCGAGGCGCTGCGCGCTATCGAGGCGGCGCCGGCGCGCAAGCGGCATCCTGCGGTGATCCTCGCCGCGCTGCACGACCTCACCCTGGCCGGACGCGCCCCGGCGCTTGCCGCGGCCTATGCCGCTGCGGACGGCGACGCTGCCGCTGGCGCGGCGATCGACACGCTGCTGCGAATGACCGACTCAGTCGTGGCCATCGCCGTGCGCCGGCGGATGCGGACCAACCAGACCGGATGCTGCGCCGTGCTGTATCCGGCCATTGCCGAGGCGGCGCACCGGGCAGGCGCGGATGCGGTCGGGCTGATCGACGTGGGCTGTTCGGCTGGGCTCAATCTCAATGTCGATCGCGTTAGCATCACGTACAGCAACGGGCAATCTCTGGGCGACCCGTCATCTGCGGTGCAGCTGTCGTCTTCGATCGTGGGAGACCGGCCCATCCCGACGCGGGCGATGCCCGAGATCGTCGCCCGGGTCGGCGTCGACCTCGATCCGGTCGACGTGACCGACGCGGATGAGGCCCGATGGCTGCGCGCCTGCCTGTGGCCGGATCAGCCGGAGCGGGTCGCGAGGCTCGAAGCGGAGATGGCGCTGGCGGCGACAGCCCCTCCGCTGCTGCTGCAAGGTGACGCCGTCGAGGTAGTGCCCGGCGCCTTCGCCCGTGTGCCCGCGGACGCCCTGCCTGTCGTCACCACGACGTGGGCGCTGTCGCACTTCCCGCTGGAGAGCCGCCTGCGCTTCCTGCACCGCCTCGACGAAGCGGCGGCCGGCCGGGCGGTGGCGTGGGTGTCAGTGGAGGGGGTCGGAGTCGCGCCGGCGATACCGACACTTGGCGATCGCCGCGCCTCTGGCCATAGCATCATCGGCCTGGCGGTGTTGGACCGGTCGGCCCTGCGCGCCGAGGCCATCGGCCGCTGCTGGTCGCGGGGCCGCTTGCTGGCGTGGCTGGCAGACTCCTAGGTGTGTCCGGTCAGGCCAATCCGCCGGCGATTTCCCTGGAATCGGGGATGAGGCTCGCAAGCGATAATCTACTTGTGGCCTGACGATGACTCACAGCCCTGAGCCGCTGGGCCGCGTGGAGACACCGGATGACTCACAGCGGCGCGCTTTCGCGCGATGAGCCGACTAGCCTGGGCGGTAGATCATCCGATGGCTGACCCGTATGTGGCGGCATCGGCGGCGGTCGCCGTGTCCGGGCAGGATGTCCTGTTGGCCACCAAGCTGCATGTGCCCAGGCCGCAGCCGGGTTTCGTGCCGCGTCGGCGGCTGGTGCAGGCGCTGGGTGAAGGGCTGGCTAGACGAGTGATTCCAGGGGATGCCCTGCATGAATAAGCGAGGATCTCCATGATCGAGTTGTGGAAAACGACATCGAGACCCTCGCGATTGCACTGTACGTGAAGATCGACGACATG
>Ga0070698_100003452_pt1 | contig 17380 bp, 14 predicted proteins | sample KBSK1502metaG_FD_65477 | JGI IMG/M metagenome (GOLD analysis project Ga0070698, IMG submission 65477) | Corn, switchgrass and miscanthus rhizosphere microbial communities from Kellogg Biological Station, Michigan, USA - KBS K1-50-2 metaG | ecosystem: Host-associated > Plants > Roots >...
TGAACTATGAACCCGTCCGGGCAGGGCTCAGCTTAATTGTCTTGTCACTGAAAGATAAGCTTTGATATTACAGGCGGAGTAAAAACGGGGTCAAACTATGGTGGGGGTAGTACACTTCGGGAAAAATTCAGCTACACCCCTCCGCCGGGTTCAGATGTCGTGGGGCTGGGCTGGGAAGGAAATGGTTGTGAGCGTAATCGCCTGACTGCAACAGCTTCGGAGAAGAAACCACTAGAGGTGCTATTCTGCTGCGCAGAGGCGACGCTCATGGCTGTGGGAAGTTTCTTGCGGAGGGTGTTTATGGTCGCCACCCTCAGTTGCAGCGCCTCTCCGGCGCAGCCCAGCGTTGCCCAGGACATTCCTCCAAAAGCGGTGTCAATGGCAGACCCGAATGTGACTGAGTTTCTCCCGGCGACTGCGAAGCTCATCAAAGAGTTAAAAGTGGACTTCGAGAATAATGGTGTAGTTGCGGTGGTCCTGGCCTACGCCTTGGAGACGGTGCCCGATGTCGCCACAGGAGTACGTGTCTTGAAATACGGCACAACCGGATGGGCTGTCGCTTTTGAGGAGGCTGATTCGGTGACCAATGGAGCGGGAGCGTCTGATGCGCTCAATATCGAAAAGGTCGGGAGTTCCGGCGGCAAAGAGGGAGTCGTAGTTGTTCTGAAGTTTTCCGGTGCCGGCACTGCGACCGAATGGCACATACTCTCCACAGTCAAGAACAAAATCGTAAGATTGAACCCGACGCGAATCCGAGACAGAGTCTTAAAGGGCAGGCGCTATGTGTACATGGGCTACAACGGCATCACAGTGCATGGGGATCTTGTGATCGAGGATTTGGCCGGCTACTCGCGTGGCAGGGCGCGGTGCTGCCCAGACAGACCATCCATAGCAATAAGGTCCAGGTTTACTGGGACTTCGATCAAACTGGACTCGGTGAAGGAGTCTCCTGCCAGCCCCGGCGGCAAGCTGCTGTTTCCTCTGGGGCCCCGATAGGAGCTAACATTAGGCTCGTTGGGCCGTCTTTCCCCCATGAACAGCCCATCCACTTTAGATGAGAGTGCACCCAGGCATTTCCCCGTTCGGCTCTGGACAGAGTTTGTAATTTTGGGCCTCGGTCTCCCAGCGGCCATTTGGGCTGCGGCAAAACTCATCAAGCTATCCATTCCCGCTGCCACCCACGGTTCTCCCGGAGAACGCTTTTTGTGGTGGATCATTGGGCCAGCGATTGCCGAGTGGTTGTTTGTGCTCGGAGTTGTGTTCGTTCTGCGTCAGCGCCAACTTTCTCTTAAGGACATCGGTGTTTGGCGCGTGGGAAACTGGCGCTCCTGGGTATTTGCGCTCTTTTTTGCGGCACTTTCGATCGGCGGCAACTTGCGCTTCCTTCCGCGGATGAACGTTCCAATTTTATCCGCTTTCCTTCCCCATGGATTTCATTTGTTTGCGGCACTGATCATGGGGGCTACAGCGGGGTTCTGTGAAGAAGTGTTGTTTCGCGCCTTCCTCATGACAGAATTTGCGAATGCCGGCTACGGGAAGGTAGCACAAATCCTTATTCCCGGCGTTGCGTTCGGCCTCTCGCACGCCGGTTACCTGAACCAGGGTTTTCTCCCCTGGCTTGGAATCGCCGTACCCACTGCGTTCCTCGGCATGATGTGGGGCGTGGCCTACCTCATGGGGCGGCGAGGCTTGGTCCCCGCGATTGTGGCCCACTTTTTGAACGATGCGACGGCGCTCCCCTGGATATCTTTTTTTATGGTGACTGGCGCACTTGGACGAGCACCTGGCTAGCCGAGCGCCCTTCGTAATTCTCGACGGGGCGAAGCAACCGCATCCTAAACCCGTTTCGGGGAAAACATTCCGGTGCTCATCAGGCGCAGCGAAACCCTGCGAATCTCGATCCCTGAAACAGAACCCCAGGGGCTAACGTTTCCGGGCGGATTGACGGCAATTCGGAACTACCGCGCGGTCAATTGGTGTTAAATCCCCATTTCACCAACAACCCGGTAGTTGGTGTAATCGCCTGGTTTCGACAATCATCTCGGAAAAGTCGGAATTTCACTTGGACAGCCAACGACCATTCGCTACCATGAATGACATAGCGGATTGGCACCGACGATGAAACGCATTCTCGCGTATGGTGGTCACCTGCTCGCCGCGACCTTCGTCGTACCGTGGCTGACCATCTTGGCAGGAGGGTTGACATACGGCATCTTCAGACCTTTTCTTGCCTCCGCCAGCACGGCACAGCACTTCTTCTCTAACCATGTGGTATTTCTGGCCTTCGTTGCGGGGGCATCGCTTGCATATTCGGTGAGTGGCACCTTTACGAGCAAGTCTGCTCTGTGGGTTTGGATTCCAGCCACGGCAGTCTTCGTTCTCCGCGTCTTACATTGGCGAGAAAGTGGAACCGTATTTTTTGGGTCAGGCTCGTTTGTTGAGCACTTCTTCACAGCGAACTGCCAGATTCAGAATTGGCGCGAAGGAGGTTTCGAGGCAAGGTGCTTCGATAGGCTCTATGTGACTCAGTTGTTCGCTGGGAGTTTGGCCTATTCGGCAGGGGCTGCGATTTATCGCATCATCCACTACCGTCGCCCCGCCAAAGACGCACCTACGACAGCGGTCTTGGCTGTGCCCGGTCAGCTTCAAATTGTCACGAGCCCCGTCGCGGCTTTTCTGGCTCTGGCGATAACTGCTAGTTCTCTCGGGAATCGGTTTCATGCAGAGGTGAGAGCCGAGCCTTCCTCGTGGCAATGGCTGGGTTCTGGAGTTCTTTCCACTTGGGTCGTGGTGACCATCAACAGCGTGCTGTGGGGTGGCATATGCCTCATTGGGATTGGATTCGCTCGTGCCCCGTTTCGAAAGGATGAAAAAGCCCTCTTCATGTCATTTGTTGGAAGCATGATGCTCATTCCGGTCGTAGCCTTACTCCCAAGGGTTAGTGGACTTGCTCATATCGCACAGACCATGCTGAGTCTGACGGCGTTTCTCGCAGCGCTAGCAATTCTCTTGTCGCTTTGGAACAAGCGCTCTAGTTCGCCACCAACCGAGAACGGCTAGCGGCTGCGTCGGCATTAAGGCAGCTTCACTGCGCGGTACTTGATGATAAATCGCCATTATGCTCATTGACCCCAGCCCCATTTGGTTGACTGACTCCTTTAGATAGCTCGCAACCGCCCGCGCTCCAGTTTTTCCACTGTCCGCGCCAGCCTCGCACGAGTGGCGGGGTGGACGCGGTCGCCGCGAAGGAATCGCGTGACGGCATGTTGAGAGGCCCCGGATTCTCGCATGAGCTTTCGGAGCGGAAAACGTCTTGCCCTGACGATAAGCCCAGCATCGGCGGCCCGAGTCCTGGCCGTTTGCTGCCGGTGATATTTGATAGGCCCGCTGTTTCCGAGAACGCTGACATCCTCACCTTCTTGCGCTCGCCGCTCAATCTCTTTCCCGATCGGGATAAACGGTATCATCGCTTTGACGGGGCGTCGCAACAAGAGCCCTTTAGTATAGGCATTGCAGGGCTCGCCGTCGGGAGACAGGGACTTGTCCTCGGGATGCAGGTAGTGGCGCCAAATAACATTCGAAAGAGTCTGCGGCGAGAGGATTTTGCCGTTGTACTCGCTCGACAGCGTGACCGTCTCCCCGCTGTGAATCTCCGTGTAGTCCTGCGTTAACCATTCCTCCGAGTGTTGATTAGCCGGGCCAATCAATGTGCAATCGGGCGGAGGCTGCATGAGTATCGGCGAGAGTGCAAAGTTGTAAGGTTTAGCCGCTCCTGGATCACGCTTCCGTAAGGCTTTCAATACGTTTGGAGTTGTGACGCGCACACGCATGACAGCGGGCAAATTGTCGAACCATAATTCGCGTGAAACCATGGCATTCTCGGGGTCTTTGATATTTCGAAAATGATCGACCAGAAGTCGCTCCCATGCTTCCACAATCCACCGCGGATAATCGGTTTCTTGATCTTTGCAGTCCACCGGCCTATAGCGAGGTCGCTTATCGGGAACGTATACGATTCCCAACCCATGTTCGCTGGGCTTAATGATTTCTCTGCTATTTTTCTTGTGCGTGTAAACGACGTAGCGCTTCGCAGACACCGCCAGGCCGTATAGCTGATGCTGATCGCCATTACGATCAAAATTGCACTCTTCTACCTTTAGGATGTCCGCGACCACTTTCTGGTCGTAGGGATTCAGCCGGTTGAGTTTCGCGCAGATTTCATCAACCTGCTTCCAGGTTATTGCTTGGATGGCTGAAGTTCCATTAGCCGTGTTGTACGGCCCCCCAGGACACGGAATTAGTCCACCTCCCTTGGAGGCGACAAAAAGCATTGAGTCCGTATCTGTGAGTAAATACGTTCCGCCCAGATCTTTCACCATGCGCTCCAAGATCGCCAACATCAGCCGACCACCCGCTGTAATCAAGGCTGCGGCAGGAGGGAATTGAAATTTACCTGGACGCTCAACCACAAAAGTTGGCTGTTCGAATTTCTGTTCACCAGAAAATACCAACAATTTCTTGGCGCTGTTCTTCCCGTATTCGGTCTTGTTCAATTCCGCGAAGATGCCATACAAGGCGTTGGCGATTATTTTCAACAGCAGATAATGGGGATGCGACTTTGGAAGTTTTTTCCGCTCTTCAATAACGGCACGAAAGAAGTCGTCTTTTTCAGGATCGATTGTGCGGGTGCCAATGACCGTCTTCCTCAAACCCTCTTGCAGACCGTGCGGAACGAGCCTGAACGCCTGAATAATTTTTGGTGCGCGGCCCGTCGCGAGTTTGGATGCAGCCAGATCAGGCCCGGCATACCAGATCGGCTCATCTGCGCTGAGAGGATTCAGACCTATGTTGGTATCGCCGGTAACGCTATACAGAGCACGAACTGGAAGGATATCTCCGGATGGTTTAATCAGAGCGAAGAACGCCAGCTTTGGCCATTGCGATGGGCTGAGAACGGTTTCCACATTTAGGCTGGCCATAATGCTGCGCGCATTTTCGGTGCATTCCGCCACTTCCATGCTGGCTGCCGTTAATAGGGGCCACAGCCCAAGAAGTCCGGCAACAGTCGGGTATTCAGAGGTTGTATCGCAGACCACGACTGGCACTTCCTGATGTCGAATCCGGATTTCGCTGCGTCCCCCGTAGTAACCCTGCATGCACTTGCCCAGTTTTTCGTCTGGTAATTCGAACTTCCGGGACGGTTGCTTAATTCCCATTCCCTCGAGAAACGCTTTGGTGATACTGGCAGCGCTCATAGCTCTTTCGGGAGGAAGATCAATCGGGAAACCGTCATACTCGCGTTTCATCGCATTGAGCAACGCAACTGTGCGTTCGGTATCTCGGCGACCGTACGTCAACTCTTTTTGGGTAACGCGTCCCGTGGGTTCGTGGTCTATTTTCCCCTCCAAGCCAAAAGAATGAAGAAATCCATTCAATGTCATATGCCTGTTTCGCAGTGCCCAACCTAGTACGGACAGGTCTAGAAAACGCCCGCGATATATGACGCGGTTGTTCGGGTCACCACCAGCGACACTGATGAAAGCGGAGCGCGCGTCCTTCGGTTTAATTCTTAACCTGGGCTTGAGCTTGTCGGGTTTCCCTTGATATTTCCACATCACCATGGACCATCCCGTGTCCTTCCTTTGTGCCTCGCGATATTCCAGAGCCAGTCGGCTTAGGTCGAATGGTGCATTGAAACAAACGATGGTCGCACCAGCCTGAATTGCCTGCCAGAATTCACCGTCCACAAACTCAGTGCGCGATTGCACCAGAACGTTTTCTGGGCAGCCCTCTTCTACGTCAGCGCGCTGGTTCCTCGCGTACGTGTGAATCAGATTGATCGATTCGGCATCGAGGGTGTCTGAGTAGACCAGCCCTTCTTGCTGACTCACATATACGTCTCCCTTCCGCTCGCAGAATCTCCACCAGAGAAAATTGAGATCCTGACGGATATCGATAGTAGTTTCAGAGTCGAAGACCAGCGCGAACCTGGCCCATTTGTCCCCTAACCTTCCTTCGCTATCCTTGCGGGGTTTTTCATTTGCCACACGCGTGTGGACGCGAACGAAGATTGGTGTAATCTCGGGATGAATCTTGCGCAGCAAGCGCTTATCTGCCGGGCTTCGTCGAGCATCAGTTCTCAATCCAACTGGCTGCCCGAGCACTTGAGGATTCGGGTTAGGGGCAGGGTGGGTTTATGATAATCGCTTCCGCCTTGTGGCGGAGGGAGGCTGCTCTCGCTTTCGAAGCGCCAACAATTAGATGGATAGGCGGCGTTGGTGTCTGCTGCAGCAGTTCTGCTTGCGAGTCCTCGTCTTCGGCCATCAACAGTAAATAGCGCTGCAAGGCTTGGGCTTGGGATTCATTTACATCGCGTTGTCCGTTCCTGGTAAGACCCTTGATATCCCTGCTGGCCTCCAACTTCCGATGACAGTTACGGCAGACTGCTCTTTTGAAATCCGGGTCCAGCTCGCGAGTAACAGGATGGTCTGCTTCGAAACAAAAAATGTCCGTCTCTGGACAATAAAAACAGCGAGACGGATACCCCAACTGCTTGCGGCGCATCTCAATGCGCCTGGCTCGCGTGATGGGGGACGGATTCTTCACGCGCTGGCATCCGGACTTACGTAGAGGCTGTCGAGTTGGCCAACGATCCCCGCTTGCGCAAACGAAGAAAGTAGGGCGAAATCAGAAATCAATTCATGCCCACCAAACTTCTTTCCGCGATACTGCTCCAAGACCATGGGAGACTCTTGCCCCTGGAGCACCCGCATCACGGAGGCGCGATGTCGACCTGCAAGCGCGCGCTGACGAGAACCGCGTGCCGTAACAACACGTTGGCCATCCGTAGTCAAGACTTGCACCTTGGCTGAGTATCGGTCGCTAGCCTTTACGCGAATGCGCCCGCCCGGACGGTCCTGACTGAGCGCTTTGGGTACCTGTGTCCGAATTGCTCGCAACGTGGTTCCCTCTGCGCGTGCGGCTGCGGAGATTGATTTTGCCCTGCCGCGCCGATACCGATTGATTGCGGCAAAGACCTTGTCATCTTGCTGACGTGCCAGCGGTCGCGGTCTCTTTCTTTGGGAACGTTGTTTCGTTATGGTTCCGGTCGAACTGTTTCGCGAGGGACGCTTAGCTTTCCGCCGTGCGGCCTGTCCCTTGCCCGAATTAGAATTTCGACGGCTCATTTAGGCTGACCTTCCTGCCCCAGCAAAGAAGGAAGTACCGAGATTCTTTGCCGTACACAGTACGGATATTTTGTCTTCTTACGCATAATTTGTTATAGCATGGAATATACTTATAACTACTTTAGACACCTATACGTACGCTAGCGTGCCAGCTCTCTCCTACGCGTAATTCCAGCACAATCCCCGCAATTTACCGTATAATTGTGATGCGGTCCTCCGGGAGTTTCCGCGTAAATGGCAAAGTCGAAAAGCGCGAAAGAAAAGCTGAAAAATACTGTTGACACGGTTTCCCAAAAAGGTCGCCGCGGACCGCATCCACGGGTCGTGCCTTCAGCCATTCGGGGGAGATCAGACAATTACCGAGGGATTTTGAAGAATGTGTGGGACCAGCTCTGGCCTCGACTTTCGCAGGCGCAAACGGAGGACGACGTAATCAAGGCTTTTCGTGAGGGATATCCCGGCGAGAATGAATTCGTGCCTTATCGGGCACCGCTCGTCCTCAAGGTTTTGAAGGAGCGTACGTTTCCAAAGCGCTCGAAAGCTCAGATCAATTTCTTGGCTGATTCATTGGCTGGGCTAGGGTTGGTAAGTCCGCGTCGCTCTCGCGACATCTGTGCCGAGGATCGAGCACGCGCGAAGCGTGCCCATCACATCCTCCGGTATGAGTTTTATGTGGAGTGCACGTGTGGTTACAAGGGTCCTTCTCGCGATCATGGCTGTCGAAAATGCGGCGCCGCTATTCCTGAATATTGGCTTCTGCACTGAAGAAAAGTACTTCGATCTTTTGCAACTAAGCGGGCCTGCCGACTGTTACCAGCAGACGACAAGCCCTGACCACCACAGGAGGAAGTGCTCCAATGGCAGCTACCGGAACCGTATCCCAAGACAGGCATTCCTACAATTCACCAACGCCCCGGCACGGAGTCGTAACCCTTTTCGGTTACGGTATCCAAGTCCGCGTGGACCGGGGTCATTTACTCGTTGACGATGGAATCGGTACAGAACGTAGACGGTTCAGGTTCGCGCGAGTGAGTCATGGACTGAAAAGACTCGTGATCATCGGTTCAGATGGAATGGTTTCTCTCGCCGCTTTACGTTGGTTGGCTGATCAAGATGCTGCGTTCGTAATGTTGGATCGAGACGGCTCTGTGCTCGCCACAACCGGCCCCGTTCGCTCATCTGATGTCAAGCTGAGACGCGCTCAGGCTCTGGCGGCACAGTTTGGAGCGGGTCTAGAAATTGCACGTGATCTGATTTCTCGCAAGCTCGCAGGGCAAGAGCAGGTCGCGCGCGCAAAGTTTCATAATCCAATTACTGCGGACGCGATTGCTGAATTCCGGTCCGCGCTTGCCAACACAACAAGACTCGATGACATTCGGAAGCTGGAATCGCAAGCGGCAGCGGCTTACTGGTCAGCATGGCGCGATTTGCCCATCAACTTTCCCAACAATGACCTGGTTCGGGTGCCGGATCACTGGCGCACTTTCGACACTCGTAAGTCTCCTTTGTCCGGCTCCCCCCGTCTGGCAGCCAATCCAGCGAACGCAATGTTGAACTACCTGTACGCACTCCTTGAATCGGAGGCTCGGCTTGCAGCCGCAGCGCTGGGACTTGACCCGGGTCTGGGCGTCCTACACGTGGACACTCCCGCTCGCGACAGTTTGGCGTGTGATCTCATGGAAGCGATTCGCCCGCAGGTGGATGCTTACGTACTCGATTGGATTCTTAGCCAGCCATTCCGCCGGGAATGGTTTTTTGAGCAGCGCGATGGGAACTGTCGTTTAATGTCGTCATTTGCTATTCGTCTGACCGAGACTACGGGCGTGTGGGCACGTGCGATTGCACCGGTAGCCGAATGGGTCGCTCGGCAGTTGTGGTCAACGACGCAAAAACGAACACACAGCAATCTGCCACCTACGCGCTTGACCCAAACCCACAGACGCGAAGCGAAGAGCGCCGAGTCTGCACTCACATCGCGGGCTGCGCCGCGACCGGAGAATCTTTGTCACGGCTGTGGAGAGATCATCAGGGATGGGCGGAATCATTGCGCCAATTGTTCTGTTACTTCCGCGACCGAACGCCTTGTAAATGCCGCATGCGCTGGGCGTGTAGTAGCACACAGTCCCGAAGCTCGTGCGAAACAGGCAATATCCGAGCGTCGGCACGCCAATGCGCGCGCATGCTGGGATGCGTCCAGCCAACCCGCTTGGCTGACCAGCGAACTATTTTCACAACAAATCCAACCGCTGCTCGCTGGCGTTTCAACCGCTGCTATTCGATCAACAATAGGAGTATCCCGCTGGTACGCCGGTCGTATTCGCCAAGGCTACCGCCCTCATCCACGGCATTGGCTGGCGCTTGCACAACTTGCAGGTGTAAGTGATCAGTAACCCTCATCTACGATTGGTTTTTATCCCCTGCGAGACCTTGACATTCGGTATTGGTTTTTTGCTGCAGCGGCTTGTAGCCATAACGTGAAATGGATTTTGGTTTTCCTATACATAAAGCCCAGCAGAGTCGGTGCAACTAAGTCCCAGTGCCCATACTTAACTCCTGGGGAGATAACCTGTGTTATAGCCAGTACGATAAAGTCCGTCTTGGTTCGGCGTGAAAACGGTAGTTGTTGCAATACACTAGGACGAATTTACAATCTTTAGTTTATCAAAAGCGATAATGCCGGATTTTTGGGTTGACACCGGAAAAAGTATCGCCTATATTCCGTGCCCATATCGTGAGTAGGTGATCTTCGTAAGTCGTTTGTGAGGATTATTTACTATGCCATAACTTGCTCTTCGCCCGGCTGGTTGGCCCTTGGCAGTCTGGGACACTAAGTCTGTTCTCTTTACTTTCGCTGGGGAGTTTCCGATGGAGGTCAGTATGCACCGAATCGCGATTCTAGCGGCGTTTTCATCACTCCTATTTAGAGCTTCCATTCTGGATGCAGGCACGGCAACTCAGCAATTCACGGTAGTCAAAGATCCCCAGGCGGTGACGATAATCCAAGCGACTGTCACCGCAATGGGCGGAACCCCAGCAGTGCTTAGTTATCAGGACTCGGTAGCGAGCGGGACACTGACCGTCTATGGCGGAAATAGCCCCTCAACCCTGCCGATCACGCTGAAGTGCAAAGGCACGCAGGAAACCCGCGTTGAGCTGCAGAAGTCGAATGGAACTACCGTACGAATCGTGAACACGGGTCAGGGAGTGATCGAAAGACCAGAAGGTACGGTGATTCATCTCACCATGAACAACACGATTGCCGAACGAGTTAACCACATCCCTCTTCTGTCAATCTTCGGCGAATACCTGAACGGCAACATTAGCGTTCAATACAAAGGAACCGCCCAAGTCAACGGACAAAGCACCAGCATAGTTGCGGTCAGTTATGTTCCGACGACTGATCCCGTACAAGGGCCCATCTATTCTTCGATGACGCAAACCCTCTTTTACGTTGACCAGGCGACCGGACTGATCGACAAAATTCAATACTCAAGTTATGACGAGACAAACTCCAACAGCACTCAGAAAGTGGAAATTTACCTTGGCAACTACCAGACGGTGAATGGAATCTCTGTGCCCTTTCACCAGACGACCTACACGGATGGCGCTCTGTATTCAGACTTAGTTCTCAGCAGCGTCAGTTTCAACGTTGGTTTGCTGGACTCGGAATTCATACTTCCTAACTGAGTTGAGGTGAAGCCGATGAAGCCGTCAACGAATTCTTGCCGATCTACCCAGGGTTTGACTCGGACCGGCACCTTGCTTGTGATTGTGTTGTCGTCATTGGTTCAGTCCGGGCTATCACAAGAAGTGAACACGATAGGATTTCCCGCGAATGGCATCTTTCATGGTTCCGGCTTCGATTCGGTGCAACTGAATACAGGGAATCTTCACATCGAGATTCCGATCTGGTCTGCCAAGGGCCGAGGACTGGGGACAGGGTACAAGTATGTGTATGACAATAAAGGTTGGTATCTGTCCACTCACTGTGACAGACTAGGGATTTGCACGGACACTGTCACGAGGGCAAATTACAATCACCAGATCTTGGTAGCAGTGCCGCTGCTAGGCTTTTCGTCCACAGCCAGAACGGTTCTTCAGCCTTGCAGCAACAGCGGCAATCTCCTCACCTACAGCAGCCGATTTGTGCATGAGGCCGATGGGACGGCCCACCACTTGGTACCAGATCCAGCCAGTGCTGGAGGTACGACCTGTTGGGGTGATGTCAATGCCCCGGCTTATACGGACGACGGCTCCGGCTTTGTCCTCAATTCTTCAAGTAACACGCTGTCGTCCAAGGACGGCACGACGCTCAGCACCGCAGTGACCAATTGTCCTCCGCCTGGAGGAAGTGACTCTTTCCTTACCGATTCCAACGGTAATCAACTCAAGCAAAGACCCTGCGATACCTTTGCTACAGACACTCTCGGTCGCGCCTTCTATCCTACAAGCTATTACGACACTTCAGGAACTCTCCAGAACGTGCAAGTGACTGCGACTACTTCAGTGGCTGTCCAGACCGGTCTCTGTGGTTTTTCAGTGGCTGACTACTGCAACGAATACTCGGGCACATGGACCGTACCGCAGGTCATCACTTTTCCGAATGGGATGACATACACGTTCACATATGTCCAGAACCAATATGGAGAGCCGAGTTCCGTGACTCTCCCCACGGGCGGTCAAATCAGTTGGACCTGGAGTACAGCGCCTGGGCAAGACGGCAGATCGTGCGCTTCCCGAACAGAAACGGCCGGTGGCCAATCCAACACGTGGAACTATGCTTTTCCCGCTAGCATGACGGATCCTGCCGGGAACCAGACTCGGTTCACCACCAGTACGCTTAAACCCTCGCTGAACGACTTGTATTGGACTAGCATTGAAAACTTGGGTTCGCCCTACGTTGTGAAAAAGGAATACTTCCAAGGTCCGATCACATCAAATCTACTCCTCAAGACGGTCGACACGACCTACACAACAACAGGCGGCGTACTGCCTATCCGGGAGACAACCACGTGGAATCAGCAAAACCTGGTTACCAAAACCGAAACTGACTGGGATGGTATCAGCACTTGGTCTGGCACAATCAGCTTCCGAAATCCCGTGCAAAAACGCGAGTATGCCTATGGCACTGCCAGTCCTGGCTCTCTAGTCAGAAAAGTACAATTCAACTACAAACATTTGACCACTCCTGCCTATTTAACGAAGAACATTTTGGACAAGCCGACTAGCAAGATCGTCTATGACGGCGCAGGCGGTATCAAGGCCCAGACGACCTATACCTACGATGGCACAGCCTTCACGTCAACAAGTGCGACACCAGCCCCTAATCACGATTACACCAATTTCGGCAGCAGCTATACGATTCGTGGCGATCTGACGCAGGTAAGCCGCTGGCTGGACACGACTGGGACCTGGCTGAGTACGAACAATACGTACGATGACTTGGGTAACATGCGGACGAGCCAAGATCCCGGACTCCATACAACTACCTACGACTACACCGATAGCTGGGGCGATGCAGCGAGCTGTACCATTGGCGCAAATACCTTCGCTTTCGCCACAACGATTACTGACCCTCTAAGCCACCACACCAAGAAGAGCTATTTCCGATGCCCCGGGCTGTTGCAAAGCATCAAGGACGAAAACGACATCGTGGCTGCACGGGCCGGAACCACTTTCACTTACGACCTCATGAAGCGGCTCGCGCAGACCAATCGCCCCGACGGGGGACAAACCAGCTATTGCTACAGTGACGTACCGGGGAGCAGCTGCTACAACGCGAGTCCGCCGTTGACTCGCACAAAAACAGACAAAGTCACGGCTAGTTTGAATCTCGTTGAAACGACCGTAATGGATGGGCTTGGTCGAGTTCAACAAACCCAATTGCATGATCCGGACTGTGGAGGCGGAACGGGGTTGGTGAAGGTAGATTATGCGTACGGATACACACCCGCCACCAATAGCTCTTTCACCCAGGTCTCGACGCCATACTGCAACAGTCCTGATGCCACCTACGGGCTACCGGTAACCACCAATTCTGACGCGCTGGACCGTGTGAAAAGCGTGGTTCAGACAGACGGATCCACCGTCACTACGACATATGGCGGTACTAGTGTGGGGCTCACCACCACCGTCACCGACGAAGCGGGCAAGCAACGAAAGAGCCAGACCGACGCTCTCGGACGACTGACAGCGGTTTGGGAAGATCCGAGCGGAGGGAATTACCAAACCGACTACGGTTATGGCACGCTGGACGATCTTACAAGCGTTACCCAAAGGGGCGGGGATGGCAACTCTGCCAACTGGCGCAACCGCACTTTTTTCTACGATTCACTTTCGCGTCTGACGAGTGCAGCCAATCCAGAATCCGGAACGATTACGTACACGTACGACGCTGACAGCAATGTCCAGACCAAGATGGCTCCTATCCCTAACAAGATTCCAGGTGATACGAGTTCGCCGCAAACCCTAACCACGACGTTCTTCTACGACCAGCTTCACCGCCTGTACAAGAAAACCTACTCGGACACGACTCCGACCGTGACGTATGGGTATGACGGGATTGCGGGTCTTTCTGGATGCACTCCGGCGTTTAGTCCGACTGAAGCCGCGGGACGGCGAACGTCAATGTGCGATGCCGCCGGATTGGCCACGTGGGACTACTTCGTCATGGGCCGCACCAAGAAAGAACAGAGGACCGTAGGCACCGTTACGAAGAGCACCAATTACACGTACAACTACGACGGTTCTGTGGCTACGCTCAATTATCCCGGCGGGAGAACGGTTACCTACACTCCGAACAGCTCTGGCAGTTACACTGCGGCACGAGCCCTTCAAGCCATTGATACGGCGAACAGTTTCAACTACGTCAAGAGCGCGAGCTACAAACCGGACGGCAGTCTGGCGGGCATGCTTAATGGCTACACGCCGACGTTCGCAGGGATTACAACCAGCAACAGCTACAACAAGCGCTTGCAGCCGATTACGCTGTCGGCGTCGGCTCCAAGTCAGACGGTCTTCAGCCTCAGCTATGATTTCCATGTTGGCGCGGGCGACAACGGCAACGTGTTCCAGGTAGTCAACAATCGCGACAGTACGCGAACTGTGAATTATACGTACGACGCCCTGAACCGCATCACGAGCGGTTTCACGACCAGCAACCGTTGGGGCGACAACTACGTGATCGATGGTTGGGGCAATCTTTACCAGAAAAACGCCTATGCGGGAAAGCTGGTCTACGACCCGCTGACGCAAATCGTCAGCACGAAAAACCAGTTTGTGGGCATGTGCTATGACAAGGCGGGGAACCTGCTGGGGCAGACCGGTGCTTGTCCCGCCAGCCCGCCCTACACTCCTACCTACACCTATGACGCGGAGAATCGTCTCACCACCACCGGCGGTGTGACCTATACCTACGACGGGGACGGTAAGCGGGTGAAGAAGTCCAATGGCACGCTTTACTGGATGGGAATGGGCAGCGATGCGCTTGACGAAACCGATCTGGCCGGTTCAGTGGTGCGAGAGTACATTTATTTCAACGGCAAGCGCGTGGCTAGGCTAACCACACCGTCCACAGTGCGCTATTTCTTTTCCGATCACCTTGGCTCTCATGACATCGTGACCAGTTCCACAGCAACCATCCAAAAGGAATCCGACTACGGTCCATACGGCGAAGAGCGCGTCATTACAGGTACTCTTAGCGAGTCCCACAGGTTCACCGGCAAAGAGCGCGATAGCGAATCTGGCCTGGATATGTTCGGTGCCCGGTACTACTCATCTGCACTCGGACGGTTCATGATTCCGGACTGGGCGGCAACAGCAACTGCCGTACCCTACGCGAACTTCGGAAATCCCCAATCGCTCAATCTGTACAGCTACGTCAAGAACAATCCAACTACATTCGGCGATCCTGACGGGCACTGCTGCGATTGGCAATACATCGCGGGTGCTGTGCAAGCATACGCAAGCGACAACCTCGCCGCCGGTGCCTTCCACGGAAATAGCGACAATCCGAGCTTCCAAGCCGGGCAGATCGCCGGTGACAAGGCAGCGTTGGCTCAGGGGATAGGTGAGGCTGCCGCCGGACAAGTTGGAGTGGGCGGCGGTGCCGTTATGACGCTATCGGTGGTCGGAGCGCCCGAAGGCGTGGTGACCATGACCGGGTCGGCTCTTCTAGAAGGCCACGGCACAGTAACTGCTACCGCAGCGGGCATTCACCTGATGGCTGAAACTGGGGGATCGACCCTGCAACCGGGTCCGAATGCAGGAGAATCTGTTCCAGCTCGCGGTCCGCAACGGGACTTCACACCTAGCGAGAGGGAGGGGGTAAACAAAGCTGGCCAAGAGACAGGATGCCATACCTGTGGAACGAAAGACCCTGGAACAAAGAGCGGTAACTTCGTCCCTGATCATCAGCCACCCAGTGCGCTCAACAAAAACAATCAGCCCCAGAGGCTTTACCCACAATGTCAAAACTGCAGCAGGAAGCAGGGAGGCGAAGTGAACGCCGCCAAAACAAAAAAGCCGGATGGGCAGTGAGGAGTGGTCAGGATGATCGAAGTCGTAATCCACGGTCTGGCGGATTCGCTGGTGGCGAAGACGGAAGGCTTGCGCTCGCATTCAAAGCCCGAACTACAGGCGGAGGTGAGCACGCCCGATCTAGTGCAGCCAGCGAAGGATTACCTGCTGTTCGTTGCGGACTACTTGCTGAAGTCAGGAAACACGCTTCGCGCAGGTGAGACCCTCGCATATGGGTACTGGCTGACGAAGTTCCAAAGCCTGACGCCAGACCTGTTGGAAGTGTGGGAATACGATGCTGAGGCGACACACTTTCAAAAGGGCGTTTCTTTGACCTTGAGCTACTGGCGAGATCAGCACTGTGTTTGCGGTCGTTTCGAGGCAGAGTTTCAGCCACCGCGTCCCGATCAACTCACTGTCATCTCCGGAGGTGTACTGGAGGGACTGCCGGTCCAGGGCATTCGCTATCCTGCCCCGGAGCATATGTCAGGTTGGTGGATAACGACGGACCTCTACAACGGTGATGTCTCCACTCTGAAGCACGAGCACACGTACCACGTGACTGCAAAGCGGCCCGACCTTGCAAAGTTCATGGCATTGCCACGGGGGTTCCGGTACGATCTGGCAACTCACGAGGACGTTTGGTTCGACGAGAAAACCACGCAGGTAATCATGTAGAGGCGCGGGCGCGTTCCCTGCCAAATCATCATGACGACCGCCAGCGGAATGGTGAAGGTTCGTCTCCGAGGGTCACAGCCTTATGAGATGGAGACGCTGTGGGCCACGCCTGTTGAAGGGGGTGTAGCCGAATTTTTCCCGAAGTATACTACCCCGTCAAACTATGGTGGGGTATATGTGTATGTGATGTTGAAATGTACACACTTGAATTGTGCTGTGTATATGCTGATGTGGCTGCTGTGGCTGTTGCTGTTGCTGTGGAAGCTGGGATCTGGAGCGTAGCTGGATGACGAGCTGGAGTGGAAGTGGAGCTGGAGCTAGAAGCGCGGGAGCGAGAGCGAGAGAAGCGCAACTGGATGACGAGCTGGAGTGGAACTGGAGCGAGAACTGCATCCAACGTGACGCCCTGCTGACAACAATGCGCCCTATTTCCTGAGTGTGACTGTGGGGACTAAACAAGTGCAAGGTTGATTAGGGCTGCATGTGGCCGCATTGTAGGCAAGTGTCCCGCCGCATTCACTCCTCTCTCCTCTCCCGGTCTTGTTCCGATTTCAGAACACTTTTGCGAGGAGGACCAAGACAACACCAGACTGTACTACTGTTCCCGTACTTATGGACGACAACCCGAGAACGGAACGGCGCTATTCAAGATACAACTTGGAAACCGAACTACGTGCAACCACTGTTGGGGCCGAACGCCGGGAGATACGAGGGCGTTGTTTGAACATCAACGAAGGCGGAATCGCGGGCCTGTTCACCGCCGGTTGGGACGTGGGTACAGCCGTTAGCTTGCAATTTTCTGTTCCGGTTACAACGACTCCCGTTCGAGTCAGAGGTATCGTGCGTAATCGTGCCGGTTACCGCTATGGATTCGAGTTCGTAGGGTTGGCGCTTCAAGAGCAGAAAATCATCAACTGGACATGTCGAACACTCGACTTGCTGCATTGAAGGCTTGAAAGTTAAATCCAAATTCTTACTCGTGCCGGCCTTGTCGTACT
>Ga0070698_100003453_pt1 | contig 17379 bp, 17 predicted proteins | sample KBSK1502metaG_FD_65477 | JGI IMG/M metagenome (GOLD analysis project Ga0070698, IMG submission 65477) | Corn, switchgrass and miscanthus rhizosphere microbial communities from Kellogg Biological Station, Michigan, USA - KBS K1-50-2 metaG | ecosystem: Host-associated > Plants > Roots >...
GACCTGGCCAGGCTGCCCGAGACCCAGGTCACCCGGGTGCGGGCGGACTCGTTCGGGTTCATCTTCCAGACCTTCAACCTGGTGCCGACGCTGTCGGCGGCCGAGAACGTCGAGGCGGCGCTGATCCCGCTGGGAACCGGGCGCGCCGAGCGGCACCGCCGGGTGGCCGCGGCCCTGGAGTCCGTCGGGCTCGGCGACCGGGCCCGGCACCTGCCCGGTGAGCTGTCCGGCGGGCAGCAGCAGCGGGTGGCGATCGCCCGGGCCCTGGTGAAGGAGCCGAAGGTGCTGCTGGCCGACGAGCCGACCGGCAACCTGGACGAGGCCACCCGCGACGAGATCATCGCGCTGCTGGAGAAGCTGTGGCGCGACCTCGGGCTGACCCTGGTGCTCGTCACCCACGACAGCTCGCTGGCCCGCCGCGCGCAGCGCGCCGGCGTCATGAGCAAGGGCCGCCTCACGATCAGGCAGGGGGGGACGTCCGCATGGTGATCCGCAGGTTGCCCTCGCCGTGCCTGACCATCTCCGTCAGGCCGAGCCTGCGGTAGAGGGCCTGAGCCCGCTGGTTGACGACGAGCACGTCGAGAACCAGGTCCTGGTCCCGCTGCCGGGCCTCGTCGATCAGCGCCCTGATAACGCGGGTGCCGAAGCCGCGGCCCTGATGGTTCGGGTGGATCTCGATGCGGGAGAGATAGATCTCGTCCGGGCGGCGCTCGACGTCGAGCATGCCGACGTCGGTGCCGTTGGCCGTGATGATGCGCCAGCGGCGCGGCTTGAAGGAGCTGGCGTGGAAACCGCGCTGGACCTTCTCGTCCCAGCCCCAGATCGCCCTGATGTACTCGCCCATCGCGGCCTTGTGCAGCCGGAAGCAGAACTCGCTGTCGGCGCGGGTGGCCGACCGTAATGCGATGACCGTCATGATCCGTCGGCTCCGTGGATTTCTGCCAGGTCGCCGGCCACGCCGGCTTTTACTCACCATTCTGGCCCGGCAAAAGCCCCCGTGGGGTGCGGCACGCCGCCGCGGCCGCGCGGCTCAGGCCGCGACGGCCTTGCGCGGCCGCCCGCGGGGCCGCTTGTTCGGGATGACCCGCCCGTTCTGGAACAACTCGCCGCCCCAGACGCCCCAGGGCTCACCGCGCTCGTGCGCCCCCGCGAGGCACGCCGTCCGCACCGGGCACTGACCGCACAGCGCCTTGGCCAGCCGCAGGTCGTCAGGGTTATCGCTGAAGAACAGATCGGGCTCGCTCTGGCAGAGCAGCGCCGGCGCCGCGGCGCCACGCCGCTGGATCCGCGCGCCGGCCTGCCAGGCCGCGCCGGCCGCGCGTGCCGCGCGTCCCGGCGCGCCGACGATGACGTTGTCGTACGGCATCGCTCTCAGCGACCGCCATCCGCGGCGCGCCGTCGCCGCCGCGCCTGCCGGGCGCGCGCCGCCGCCTCCGCCTGCTTCCGCAGGCCTGCGGTCTGCTGGGCGACCAGGTTCTGGATCATCGAGTTCCCCGGGTGCATCGGTCCTCCTTGCTCGCCGGGCCGGATGTCTGGCCCGCACCATGAAGACTCGCCGTAAGGCCGCCCCCGCCACATCGGGCAGACGCCCTATCTCGGGACCGGAATTGGTCTTAGGCAGCCCCGCGCCGCCTGGTCCGGGTGGCGGGCCCGGCCCCGAGGCTGCACCATTGCCAGCAGAGCCGGTCCAGGATGAGCTGGCCCCGCCGGCCGCCCAGTAACCAGCCGCAAGACCGGGCATCCCCGTTGCGGCCGACGTTAAAAGTCATATGTAACGTCGCGCGGCCGAGCGCGCTCGTCGGCGTGCCGGCGGCCCCGTGGCCGAGGCCCGGTTGTCACACGGGGCACTCTGGCGGTGCTTAGCTGACGGAGAGGATGAGAATGGACACGAGCTTCATGACCCGTCGGGGATCGTCACCGCCGCAGGGCTCGCCGCTGTCCTTCGAGCAGTTCTTCCGTGAGCAGTACCCGGCCGTGGTGCGCATCGCGTTCGGCGTCGTCGCGGATGCTCAGGCGGCTCAGGACGTTGCCCAGGACGTCTTCATCTCCGCGTTCCAGCGGTTTCCGGATCCCGGGGCCTCCGAGCACGCCTGCGCCTGGGTGCGGGTCGCGGCGGCGCACACCGCCCTGAACGCGATCCGGGGCGAGCGGCGCCGCGACCGCCGGCAGCAGCTGTCCGCCGTCGCGGTGCCCCCGATGGGGCCCGAGGAGACGGTGCTGGACCGGGAATCGGTGGCCGAGGTCAGGCGGGCGCTGAGCCGGCTGCCCCGCCGGGCCGCGACCGTGCTCGTGCTCAGGCACAACGGCCTGAGCTACGCGGAGGTGGCCGAGGCCATGAACGTGAAGGTGGGGCACGTCGGCACGATGCTCCGCCGAGCCGAATCAGCACTACGCAAGGAGCTGCAGAATGCGTCACGTCTCTAGCCCGGTCCTGCGCCGGCTTGTGGACGAGCCCAGGGCCGTTCCGGACCGCGCCCGGCGCCATCTCGCCGGCTGCGACCGCTGCCAGGCTGAGCGTACCGAGATCGCCGACAACGCGGCGGTCGCCGCGCGGCTGCTCGGCGGCACCCCGGACACCGCCGACGTCGACCTGGAGTGGATCCTGCTGGCCGAGCGGCTGCGGCAGCCCGGGGCGGCCCGGCGCACGGTGATCAAGAACCCGTGGCGTGTGCCGCGGCGCCTGGCGGGCGCCTCGATCGGCACCAGCACCGCGGTCGGCGTCGCCGCGGTCGCCATCGGCGTGGGCGCCGCCGCCGCGCTCACGAGCGTCTACGCGCCGACCCACGTGGCGGCGGTCCGCGTCAGCCAGACTGACGCGCAGGCCATCGCCAAGCTCTTCGGCCTCGGTTCCGATCAGCTGCCGGGCAGCCTGCCGCCCTCGGGCTCCACGAAGCTGGCCTTCGGCCAGCTGAGCTGGACCACGGCGGGCCGTGCCCGGCAGGTGAGCACGATCGCGCAGGCCAGGGCGCTGACGCACCTGCCTTACTCGGCCCCGGCCACGCTGCCAGCGGGCGTGGGGTCGCCCAGCAGCATCGCGGTGCAGCCCCAGGTGACGGCCACCGTGACGTTCAGCCAGAACGCCGGCCCGGGCATAGCCGGGAGCACCCTGGAGATCACCGGCGGGCCGGGGATCCTGGTCCAGTACGGCGGCCGGTCGGGCCTGGCCGGCCTGCCCGCTCTCGCGATCGCCGTCATGGACCGGCCGACGGCATCCTCGACCGGGGCGACCGCCAGCCAGCTGGAGACGTTCCTGCTCTCGCGGCCCGGCATGCCCTCCGGCCTGGCCCAGGAACTGCGGCTGCTCGGCAATCCCGGCACGACCCTGCCGGTTCCGGTCCCGTCCGGTATGTCAGCGCAGCAGCTGAAGATCGGCGGGGCGTCGGCGGTGCTCCTGACCGAGCCGGCCGATGCCGCGTCGGGAGTGATCTGGGAAAGCCAGGACGGCGTCGTGCACGGGGTGGGCGGCCTGCTGGACTCGAAGGACGTGCTCAGTGTCGCCCGCCAGATCGGCTGAAAGCATGGCGGAGGGTCTCACGGCGCCGCGCCGGCAAGCGGATGACGGAGCGGTATCCGGCCGCGCCCTTGGTGACCCCGGCGCCTGTGCACAGGCGCCGGGGTCACCGGCCATCCACGCGATCGAGCTGCGCAAGCGCTACCGCCAGACGGTAGCGCTGACGGGCCTGTCGATGACCGTCGAGCGCGGGGAGGTCTTCGGCTTCCTCGGCCCGAACGGGGCGGGCAAGACCACAGCGGTCAAGCTGCTGCTCGGCCTGGTCCGGCCGAGCGGCGGCGAGGCCATGGTCCTGGGCGCGCCCGCCGGGGACCTGCGGACCCGCGAGCGGATCGGTTACCTGCCGGAGCTGTTCCGTTTCCAGAGCTGGCTGACCGCACGCGAGGTGCTGGTCCTGCACTCCCGTCTGCGGCGGCTGCCCCGGCCGCGCTGGGCCGGCGCGGTGCAGGACGCGCTGCGGACCGTCGGCCTGTCCGGCCGGGGCGACGACCGGGTCGGCACGTTCTCCAAGGGCATGCAGCAGCGGCTGGGGCTGGGCGTGGCGCTGCTCGGCGAGCCCGAGCTCGTGGTGCTCGACGAGCCGACCAGCGCCCTGGACCCGGTCGGCCGGCACGACGTCCGGACGATCATCCGGGAGCTGCGCGACCGCGGCACCACGGTGTTCCTCAACACCCATCTGCTGGCGGAGGCCGAGCACGTCTGCGACCGGGTGGCGATCATCAGCCAGGGCCGGTCGGTCGCGACCGGGACGCTCGACGAGCTGAGGGGCGCCCGCCCCAGCGTGCGGCTGCGGGTCGGCGGGCTGGCCGACGGCTGGTGGGAGACGCTGGACCGATTCGGCCGCTGGACGCCGGACGGGGACTGGCTGCTGGTCGAGGACGTGGCGGCCGGGCGGGTCCCGGAACTGGTCAGCTCGATCGTCTCGCTCGGCGGGGAGGTCGAGGCGGTCATACCGGAGCAGCAGACCCTCGAAGAGCGGTTCCTCGAGTTGCTGGAGGAAAAGTGAGCGAGCGGGTGACACAGTGACCGCGGTCTGGACGATCGCCACGCTCACCGTCCGGGAGGCCGTGCGGCGCAAGCTCGTGGCCGCGTTCGCGCTGATCTCCGTCGTGCTGGTCGTCCTGAGCGGCTGGGGTTTCTACCGGCTCAGTCACAACGTCGGGTTCACCTCGGGCGAGACCCACGTGGCCCTGCCCGAGGCGGTCATCCTGTTCATGTTCATGTTCAGCTTCGTGGTCGCGCTCAGCGCGTCGGCGATCGCCTCCCCGGCGATCTCCAGCGAGATCGACTCCGGTGTCCTGCAGACCGTGGTCGCCCGGCCCGTCCGGCGCAGCGAGGTGCTGCTCGGCAAGTGGCTGGGCATGGCCGGGGTGCTCGCTGCCTACACGGCGATCGTGTCCGGCCTGCTGGTCGCCGTGGTGTACTGGGCCAGCGGCTACGTCGCGCCCGACCCCGAGGTCGCGGCCGCGTTCGTGCTCGCCGAGGGCCTCGTGCTGCTGACCGTCGTGCTGCTGCTCAGCACCCGGATGTCGGCGCTCGCCGCGGGCGTGCTCGGCGTGGCCCTGTTCGGCATCGCGTGGCTCGCCGGCGTCGTCGGCACCCTGGGCACGACTTTCCACGTCCAGGCCATGCGCACCGCGGGCCACGTCAGCCAGTACCTGCTGCCGACCGACGGGCTGTGGCATGGTGCCATCTATTACCTCGAGCCCTCGTGGTTCATCAGCCAGCAGCTCGCCGAGACGCCGGGCGCGCAGGGCAACCCGTTCATGTCCCTCGCGGCACCGTCCTGGCCGTACCTGACCTGGGCGGGCATCTGGCTCGTGCTCGTGCTGGTGCTCGGCCTGACCAGCTTCGAGCGGCGCGAGCTGTAGCCGGCCCGGGCCGCCCTTCGCGATCTTGGTGCCCGGCCTAGCCGCGGGTCATCGTGATAACGGTCCAGGCGCCCAGGTTGATGCGATCGCCATGGCGCAACGGCACCGCCTCGCCCTGCCTGACCTCGGTGCCGTTGACCATCGTGCCGTTCGGCGAGCCGAGATCGACGACCGACCAGCTGCCGTCCGGCCCGGCGATCAGCATCGCGTGCAGCCGCGACACGCCCGGGTCGGTGGGCGGGCCCCTGAGGTCGATCTCCGGCTCGGTGTGCCGGGACGCGCTGCGGCGCCCGATGCGGGCCTCGGTGCCGGACAACCGGAACCGCCGCTCCTGGAACTGGTCGGGAAAGCCGATCAGCGCCGCGTCCGGGGTGCTGTCGGCCTGCACGCTGTCGTAGTAAGCCCGGTCCGCCGACACCACCGCGGTCCACGTTCCCGCCGCGTTCGGCCGGGCTGACGGACCCGGCGCGGCCGGCAGCGACGCCGCGTCCGGCATCGGGGAGGGCGCGCGGACCGGGGGCGCGGGCGCCGCCGAGTCCGGCGGGATGGACAGCGCTTTCGTCAGCGTAGCCGCGGGTGCCAGGGCCGGCGGCGTGTCGGGCATCGCCCCGGCGGCGACGGTCGTTTCCAGCATGGTCTGCGGGCGGCCCGGTCCGGCGGGCACGACGCCGACATCGGTCGCCGGGCGGCCCGGCTCGGGGGAGGCGTAGGGACCGACCCCGAGCGCCTCCCGCAGCGCGTCGGCGAAGGCACCGCAGCTGTCGTACCGGTCGTCCGGCGCCTTGGCCAGCGCTATGGCCAGCACCTGGTCCACCGCGGCCGACAGTTCCGGCCGCACCGCGGTCACCCGCGGCGGCGGCTCGTGCAGATGCGCGTAAAGCGCCGCCATCGGGTGATCGCGCACGAACGGCACCGTGCCGGTCAGGAGCGTGTAGGCCACGCAGGCCAGCGCGTACTGATCCGCCCGCCCGTCCACCGTCTGGCCGGAGATCTGCTCGGGCGCCGAGTAGTCCGGCGTGCCAAGGAACTGCCCGGCCCTGGTCAGGCCGGACGACGACATCACGCCCCTGGCCAGCCCGAAATCCGACAGGTACACGTGCTCAGGCCGGCCCGGGCCCGCGTCCACCAGAATGTTCGCGGGCTTGATATCACGGTGCACCAGCCCGATGGCGTGCGCGGCGTCCAGCGCCGACGCCACGGGAGACAAGAACGCCGCGGCCCGCCCGGGCGGCAGCGCGCCCTGCTGGCCGACCATCCCCCGAAGATCGCCCCCGGCGACGAACCGCATGGCGATGAACAGGACGCCGTCCGCCTCGCCGGCCTGATACACCGGGATGATGTGCGGATGATCCACCGCCGCGACCGCCCGCGCCTCGCGCAAGAACCGACGGCGGAACCCTTCGTCCTTGGTCAGCTCCGCCGCCAGGAGCTTCAGCGCCACGACCCGGCCCAGGCGCTCGTCGCGCGCCCGGTACACGGCCGCCATCCCGCCCGAGCCAACCAGGCCCTCCAGCAGGTACCCCGCCACCCGCGACCCAGGAACAAACCCGGCCGGCAAACCCGCCGGCTGCGCCGAGGAATCCCCGGCCACGACACCGCCTCCCGCCATAGCCGTCATGGTTCTCCTAGTTTGACAGCAAATCGTGCCAGCCGCCGCATCGCGCGTTTCGCACCGCTGGGCCCACTGGGCGATGACGTGGCCAAGCGGCGGGCGGGGGGTTCCACGATCGCCCTGTTGGGTTACATCCAGGTGAACTTCGAGAAGCCCGGTCAGCGTCTGTCCCCGCGGCTAACGGGGACGGGGGCCGCCAGCGTGCTGGCGGCCCCCGTCGGGGTCGGGGTCGTGCCGGTTTACGGGACGAAGACCATGCCCTTGGGCGTGAGCGGACCGATGACGGTGACGCTGCTGAGCGCGCCGGTCGTCAGGTTGATCGTGCCCAGCGAGTCGGCCGGGTAGCCGGGGGCAGGGCAGTTGGCCGGGGCGCTGTTGGCGTTGCACGGGGTCACAGCGGTGTACGCGGTCCCAGGCGTGAACGATCCCGTGACGGCATCGACCGTGTTGGCGCTGGAGTCCGTCACGTACAGCGTGCCGCTGGCCGAGGTCGCCCAGGCGGTGTCGTCGACCGGCTTAGGGATCTTCAGGACGTGCAGGTTCTGGCCGCTGGCACCGGAGAAGATCAGTTCCTGGTCGCCCTGGGAGTTCAGCATGTAGTCGCCGGCGAACTGCGGCGAGCCCGACGGGACGACCAGGCTCGAGTCCGGGTCCGTGAGCGCGAGCGTGACCTTCTTGCCGGCGTTCGGCGCGTTGACCCCGGTGGCCGTCGCGTTGTCGGCGAAGAACGGAGCGGCCGCTGCGGTCTTGGGCCCGGCGTTCAGCGTGACCGCGAACACCGCCGGAGCGGACCCCTTCGCCTTGCCGGAGGTGCCCGGCGCGGACGCGCTGATCAGGATCTTCCCGTTGAGCGCCGCGACGGCGTCGGTGCCGCCCATGTGCGGCAGCGCGGCCGGGGTGTAGGTGTAATGCGTGATGGTCCCGCTGGAAACCACGTACAGGCTGGATTTCGAGTCCTCGTTGACGGTCGCGAAGACCCGCCCGGTCGCGGAGTCGGCGCCCATCCCGTCGATCTTGCCCGTCATGTCCCACTGCTTCACGACGGAGCCGGCAGGCGTGAACTCGACAAGGGTACTGTCCAGGTTGCCGGAGGGGCTCACCTCTCCCTGCGAGCCGACGCCGTTCTGGAACCCGACGTAGAGGTTGCCGCCGAGGGCCACGATATCGTCCGGCTGCGAAAGGGACTCGGTTGCCGCGGCGCCCTTGCCGTTCGGCTGGTAGCTGTGATGCAGCGTCGTGCCCAGGACGATCTGCTTAACGGTGAGCCCGTTGGCAGAGGCGCTGGCGCTCGCACTGGGGCTGGGAGAGCTAGAGCTGGATGTTGAGCTAGAGCCGGAGCTAGAGCATCCGGCCGCACCCAGCAGACCTGCCGCGACGACCGTGGCGCCCAGCCAGGTAGCTTTACGCAGACTGTAGATGTTCACAGACGGTTTGTATGCGATCCGGATGACGCACGGAGCAAGGGAGCCTAACACGCAAGTAAACGGATCATGGCGAGGAGAGAACCATTTTCTAAAAGCTTGGTCAACTCTCCGCTCGGTTCACCGGCCGGGCAAGGTGTCGCGCGCGTGGTTCACGCGTCGAGGCTCCTTAGCGTTTGGTGCGCTACAGAGTAACACAACGGTCTTGACTGTCCGGTCGGGCTAATTAGGAATCATGTTAACTCCGCCGACCCCGCCGGGTCCGGCGATGAGGGTCCGCACGGCCTCATCAATCCCGTGGCTGCGAAGTTACGGGATCAAGGTCTCCGTTGCAGAACTGTGCTTTTCCATAGCCGAGCGACCAGTCTTCACTCTCGTTCTCGGTGATCACGACCACTAGGTCGGCCGGGTCCAGACCGCAGTCACGCTTCAGGTTCCTGACCAGCAACTCGTAGAGCTTCTCCTTCTGGGCTGAAGTTTTCCTGCCCCGCCGGCTGATTAGATGGATGACCACCATGTTTTCGGAGCGCTCGATACCCAGCCCGTTGTCCTGGATGATCATTTCGTCGGGGGAATGTTCGGTGACCAGCTGGTAGCGGTCCCTTTCAGGGGTTTCGAAGGCTTCCAGCATCGCGCCCTGCGCGCTGTCGAGTAGCGCGCGGATCTCATCACGGCTCCGGCCGCGGACGATGTCGTAGTAGACGAGTGGCATTGTTCAGCCTTCCAGTTTCTGGTCTCCGGCAAACCTCGAGATCGGAGGGAGTGCTGTCACGATATGTCTCCTCATTGATGACAGAACAGACCTCGCTGGCTTTCAAGGTTCACCTTCGTCTGAAGTGTTCCCTCAGCTATTACCCGCACCGTGCGGCTAAGAAAGCCCGGATCGAGCGAGCAGGGAGAAGACCGCGCCGCTGCCGACATCGAGATCGATCCCATCGAGAACGATCTTGTCCCCTATTGCCTTCCGCAGCCCGCTTCCGGCTCGGCCGACGACCGAGAACCATGGTTCGTAGTTACTCAGCTGGTTGCCCGGCACATGCAAGAGGCCACTCGCCAAGATCGCAAGTGGCCTGTGAGCTGGTCGGGGTGGCCGGATTTGAACCGGCGGCCTCTTCGTCCCGAACGAAGCGCGCTGCCAAGCTGCGCTACACCCCGGTCGACCGCTCACGCAGTTTAGCGGACGGTGCCCGGTGGCGCGCACCCGATAACCCCTGCGGAGAGGTCCGCGCCCGCCGCGCGGCCGTCAGCTGGTTCGCGGAACGAGGGTCAGCAGCGTCGCCTCCGGCCGGCAGAAGAACCGGAACGGCGCCCATGGCGAGGTGCCCAGCCCTGCGGACACGTGGAGCCACGGCCGGCCGTCGTCATCGGCGCCGTCCGCGGGATGCCGGTGCAGGCCCCGGGCCCGCTCGCGATCGATGCCGCAGTTGGTCACCAGCGTCCCGAGCCACGGCAGGCACACCTGGCCGCCGTGGGTGTGGCCGGCCAGCAGCAAGTCGTAACCGTCGGCGGCGAACCGGTCCAGCACCCTAGGCTCGGGCGAGTGGAGCACGCCGAGCCGCAGGTCAGCCGATGGATCGGCGGGCCCGGCGATCTTGTCGTAACGGTCGCGGCGGACATGCGGGTCGTGCACGCCGGCGACCTCGATGTCCAGGTCGCCCGCCTTGAGCCGCCCGCGCCGGTTGCTCGCGTCCAGCCAGCCGGCCGCCGCCATGCCCGCGCCGAGCTCGGCCCACGGCAGGTCGGGAGCGTGGCGCTTCCGGTCGTTAGCGCTGGTGCGCCAGAGGTACCGGGCTGGATTCTTCGGCAGCGGAGAGTAAAGGTCGTTCGAGCCGTACACGAAGACGCCGGGCCGGTCGAGCAGCGGCCCGAGCGCTTCCAGGAAGGGCAGGACGGCCTCGGGGTGGGCGATCGAGTCGCCCGTGTTGACCACCAGGTCGGGCTGCAGCGCGTCCAGCGACCTGATCCAGGACATCAGCCGGTGGCGGCCGGGGGTCAGGTGCGCGTCGGAGATGTGCAGGACTCGCAGCGGCCGCGCGCCCGGCCGCAGCGCCGGGACGTCCAGGTGGCGCAGCGCAAACCAGTTGCGCTCGACGACCGTCGCGTAGCCGATGACGGCGGCGCCTGCCGCGGCTGTGGACCCGACGAGGGTTTGTGGTCGCATCCTCACATGATTTCATGTCTCGCGCGCCGATACGTCCCCGCCGCCTGCCGGGACGTGGGCTCACAGCGTCGGCAAAGCCCTGATCGGCAGGGCGGGACGGCCGGCCGCGGCCTGCGTCGCGCGGCCCGGACCTAGTTGTCACGGGAGCGCGGTGCTCCGCGGGCGCGGCGGAGACGGCAGGATGTGGTCATGGCTGGACTGAAGGATCGGCTGCGCGCCGACCTCACCGCGGCGATGAAGGCACGCGACCAGGTGCGGACCAGGACCCTGCGCATGGTCCTCACCTCGGTCGCCAACGAGGAGGTGGCCGGGAAGGCGGCCCGTGACCTCAGCGACGACGAGGTGCTCCGGGTGCTCACCCGGGAGGCCAGGCGGCGCCGTGAGGCGGCCGACGCGTTCGACGCCGCCGGGCGCGCCGACCAGGCGGCGGCCGAGCGGGCCGAGGACGACGTCCTGACCGCGTACCTGCCCGCGCAGCTCAGCGACGCCGAGCTGGCAACGCTCGTCGCCGAGGCGATCAGCAAGACCGGCGCGTCGGGCATGGCGGCGATGGGCCAGGTGATGAAGGCGGTCACGCCGCGCGTGGCGGGCCGCGCCGAGGGCGGGCGGGTGGCGGCCGAGGTCCGCCGCGCCCTGGCCGGGTAGACACCGGACCCGGGGACACGCACACGCAGACCGACCGGGGCCACCCCCCGGCGCATCCCGCCGGGGCCGCCTACGGCGCGACGGGGGGAAGCGTGCCTAGGGTGGGGGTCGGAACCGGCAGCGGCGGTAACGGAGTGGGCGGCACCTGACCGCCGCCCGGACCGCGGTGGTGCTTCGGCGGCTTCGGCGGCTTCGGCGAGTTCACCCCGTCGCCCATCGAGAAGAACGGGCTGCTGGGGTCCACCGGGACGAAGAAGGCCGGCGGGCTGCCCAGGTCGGCCTGCATGAACGTCATCTGCCAGGTGGCGCCCGGCGCGTTGGCGCCGAACATCTGGCCCGGGCAGGCCTGGCCGCTCCCGGATGCGGGGTTCTCGCGATAGCAGGAGTTCTGGTTGAGCATCGCTCCCGAGGTGGTGGGGTCCTTCGGGTTGAACACCGACACATACCCGGCCAGGCGCGGGGTGTACCCGCCGAACGCGGCGTAGTAGCCCCCGTTGGAGGTGCCGGTCTTCGCCGCGGCCGGGACGCCGATGCCGCGGCCAAGACCCGTAGCCCCGTTAGCCGTCAGAACGCCCTGCAGCACGTAGTTCGCCGCGTCGGCTACCTCGGTCGAGAGCACCCGGCGGCAGTTGGCCGACTTCACCGGCAGGCTGGCGCCGCTGCCGGTAACGATCCTGCTGATCGCGATGGGCGCGCAGTAGATCCCGCGCGCGGCCACCGTCGCGTACGCGGCGGCCATGCTCATCGGCGCCACGGGCACCGCGCCGAGCGTGAACGACGCGGTGTCGTCGGCCGGCTGCTGGTGGAGGGCGTTGTCCGGGCGGAGCAGCGACCCGCCGTTGACGAACGTCATCCCCATGCTGGCCGCGGTCCTGACCACGTTGCACAGGCCGACCTTCTGCTCCAGGTGCGCGTAGAACACGTTGATCGACTGCGTGGTCCCGTTGTACAGGGTGTTAATGCCCTTGCCGCCTCCCTCGGAGTTCTGTACGGGGGGTGCGGGGGGACTGAACCCGGGGACGGTATTTCCCCGGCAGTCGAAGTACGGGCCGACGGCGTCCGGGGACTGCCAGGCCAGGTTGAAGCCGAACGGCACCCCCTCCTTGAGCGCCGTGATCAGGGTGAACAGCTTGCTCGACGAGCCCGTCTGTACGCCGCTGCTGCTGCCGTCGTACTGGGTCTCCGCCGCGTAGTCGACCGTGGTCTGCCCCAGAGCCAGGTTAGTGCCGTAGGGCCGGTCGACCGCTATTGCGCGGATCTTGCCAGTGCCCGGCTGGATCAGCACCTCGGTGTCCACGTTCCGGCCGGGATTGAAGAAGCCGTTGCCCGGCGGCACGACCCAGTTGACCGCGTTCTGCGCGGCGTGCTGGTCCTGCGGGTCCAGAGTGGTGTAGATCTTCAGGTCGCCGGTGGTGTTCAGCGCCGCGTATGCCTTGGCGTAGGCCGGGTCGGTCCGCATGGACGCCATCACGAAGTCACAGAAGAACGCCTCGTTCGCCGCGGAGGCGCTGTTGCATCCCTGCTGCAGTGGGATGGCGGAGTACCTGAGGCCCAGCGGCAGCTTCTCGGCGGCCTGCTCCTGCGCCGGGGTGATGTAGTGGAGGGCGGCCATGCGGGACAGCACCACGTTCCGCCGGTCCAGGGCGGTGTGCGGATTGGAGATCGGGTCGTAGGCCGACGGGTTCTCGACCAGCCCGGCCAGCAGCGCCGCCTCGCGGAGGGTCAGCTTCGCCGCGGTGGTGCTGAAGTAGCGCTCCGCCGCCACCTGGATGCCGTAAGCCTCGTGGTCGAAGAAGGCGACGTTGAGGTAGGCGGCGAGCAACTGGTCCTTGGTCATCTCGTGCTCGACCTCGGCGGCCATCCGCAGCTCGCGAATCTTCCGCGACGTCGTGTCCGCGACCGCCGCCTCCTGCTGCTGCTTGGTGGTCGCGGTGAGGATGAGCGCGTTCTTGACGTACTGCTGCGCGAGCGTGGAGCCGCCCTGGGTGGAGCGGCCGCCCAGGTTGTTGACCAGCGCGCGGACAGTACCCCGCAGATCGAACGCGCCGTGCAGCCAGTACCGGTCGTCCTCGATCGCGACGATCGCGTTCCGCATCACCGGCGCGATCTGGCTGAAGCTGACCGGTATCCGGTAGAGGTTGTTCGGGTAGTAGTACGCGATCAGCTTGCCGTTGGCGGTCAGGATCTCTGAACGCGAGGGGATCTGCCCGAGCGACGGCACCTTGAGCGTGTTGAAGCTGTTCGCCGCGTTACGGACGATAACTCCGGTCAGCCCGACGATCGGGACCACCACGGCCGCGACGAGCAGTCCGGCGCCGACAGCTACGGCCGCCAGCCGGCCAGCCGCGCTGACTTCGGCGAGGCCGGCGCGGCGTCCTGAGTTCAGCACCCAATCAGGTTACGCTGACGGTCGTAATGGACGTGCTGGGAAACACCGATCCTGCGCCCGAACGGTGATTACAGAGCGTCATCAAGCACGCCAGGGCCTCCTACCTGGCTTGATTGGCTGGCCCCCCGGAGGGAGCGAAGAAGGGCCGTGACTAGTCACTTCTGTCCGCATAGCCCAGGAGGGCTATTTGAGAAATGGGCCCGCCGGGGTCTAGCGCTTCGCGCCGGAGTTCCGTAAGTTACTCTTCCGCGACCATCGCTACCGAGGCCCGGCGTCACGCCGCGTGCCCGGACCGTTACGAGACGCCACCCGGCGTGACGACCCCCCGTGGGCGTGACGATCAGGAGGAGTGGGCCACATGTGGATCACGGACTGGACCGCGCGTGCCGCGTGCAAGGGAACTGATCCTGACGAACTATTCGTCCAAGGCGCCGCGCAGAACCGGGCCAAGCTGATCTGCCGCGGCTGCCCGGTCCGGACCGAGTGCCTCGCGGACGCGCTCGACAACCGGATCGAGTTCGGCGTGTGGGGCGGCATGACCGAGCGTGAGCGGCGCGCGCTGCTCCGCCGTCGCCCCGACGTGGCCTCCTGGCGCGACCTTCTCGAGCACGCGCGCAACCAGTACGAGCGCGCCGGCGACGAGCTCGTCGCCAGCTGACCATCCCCCATCACGACCCCGGGGCGCCCGCGGTCGCCGGGCCAGCCCGGCTTCTCAATTGTCTCTAACGTAAGCCCGTGGCTGCGGCCTGGCGGCTACGGGAACTTCGCGGCTGGCCGCTGCGCCGGGTCCCGGACCGGGCCGCGCGGCGGCGAGCGCAAGCACCCTCAGGGACTACGGAAGCTGTCTCCCACGGCGCGCAGCCCCGCGAGGTCGTGCACGTCATCCGCCTGGTCAGGAACCTTGGCGACCGGCACGTGCGGGTGCGCGGTCGTGAAGTGCTCGGACACGCGCCGCTCGGCCGCGGTCAGCTGCATCCGCTCGGCGTGCAGCCGCAGCGCCGCGATCGCCAGCGCATGCGGCCCGCGCTCGGCTGAGCCGTAGTCGGCCGAGCCCTCGGCGGCCGAGCCGTTGTCGGCGGCCTGCAGGGTCTCGGCCGCGGCCAGGCTGCGGGCGGCCGACAGCCGGGCGGCGGGCGAGCCGTGCACCCGGTTGAGGATCAGGCCGGCCAGCGGCATGCCCTCCTGGGCCAGCCGCTCCACGAAGTACGACGCCTCGCGCAGCGCGTCCGGCTCGGGCGCCGCGATCACGAGGAACGCCGTGCCGGGCGCCCGCAGCAGCCGGTAGGTGTAGTCGGCCCGCTCGCGGAATCCGCCGAACATCGTGTCCAGGGCCGAGACGAACGTCTGCACGTCCCTGAGCACCCCGGCGCCGAGCACCCGGGTCAGCACCCCGGTAACCATCCCGAACCCGGCATTCAGCACCTTCAGGTACGCGCGGCCGCCGACCTTGGCCGGGACGACGAGCAGCCGGATCAGCCGGCCGTCGAGGAACCGGCCCAGCCGCTGCGGAGCGTCGAGGAAATCGAGCGCGGACCGGCTCGGCGGGGTGTCCACCACGATCAGGTCCCATTCGTCCGCCCTGCGCAGCTGGCCCAGCTTCTCCATGGCCATGTACTCCTGCGTGCCGGAAAACCCGGACGACAGCGACTGGTAGAAGGGATTCGCGAGGATCTGGGCCGCGCGGTCCGGGTCGGCGTGCGCCTCGACGATTTCGTCGAAGGTCCGCTTCATGTCGAGCATCATCGCGTGCAGGCTCCCGCCCGGGGTCCCGCCGCGCGCCTGGTCGTCCCCTGCTGCCTCGGTGAACGGAACCGGGCGCGGCGTGTTGTCCAGGGAGGTCAGGCCCATCGACTGAGCCAGCCGACGTGCCGGGTCCACGGTGAGCACCACGACGTGGCGGCCGCGCTCCGCGGCCCGCAGGCCGATGGCCGCGGCCGTGGTGGTCTTGCCGACGCCGCCCGACCCGCAGCAGACGATGACGCGGGTGCGCCGGTCATCGATGAGCCGGTCGACATCGAGGAGCGGCGGCGCGACGGGCAGGTTCCTGTGCTGTCTGCCGCCGGCCTGCGGCCCGCCGCGGCCCGCGCGCTCGCCCTGTGCGCCGTCCGCTTCCCTGCGTGGCGCCGCCGGCTCGCTGTGTTCCTGGCTCACGCTGCCCCCTGATCGCGGAGCGCGGCCGCCAGGCGGTACAGCCCGCCGAGGTCGATGCCGTCGCTGATCATCGGCAGCTCGTAGCGGGGCGTCCCGGGCTCGGCCAGCCTGCGCCGCTGCTGTTCCTGGCCGACGGCGGTCACGGCGTGCTCGGTGAGCTCGGCGGCCAGGTCGGCGGCCAGGCGGACGCTGTCGTCGATGCCGGCCGCCTTGAGGCCGAGCGCGAGCTCGTGCTCGTCGACCGATCCGGCCGCCGCCGCGCGGAGCTGGCCAGGGTCCAGTTCCAGCGGCCGGACCATGTTGATCATGATGCCGCCGACCTGTATCCCCCCGCCGGCCATCCCGCGCAGCTCGGCGATGCCGTCCACGGCCTCCTGGACGGGCATCTCCTCGAGCGTGGTGACGAAGTGCACAGCGGTTTCCGGGGAGTGAATCACCCTTTGCACGGTATCGGCGTGATTGCGGATCGGGCCCACCCGCGCGAGCCCGGACACCTCGGAGGTGACGTTGAGGAAGCGGCCGATGCGGCCGGTCGGCGGGGCGTCCATGACGACGGCGTCGTAGACCGGCCTGCCGCCGGACTTCCTGCGCACCGCCTCCGCGGCCTTGCCCGTCAGCAGCACGTCGCGCAGCCCCGGGGCGATCGTGGTCACGAAGTCCATCACGCCCACGCGCGTCAGCGCCATGCCCGCGTGCCGCAGGTTGTAGAACATCTCGAGGTACTCGAGCAGCGCGGACTCCGGATCCGCGACGAGCGCGTACACGTCCCCGCCCGGCTGCGTTTCGCTCGGCGGAGCCACCGCGATCTTGCGCTCCTCATAGGGAAGCGGAGGGCAGTCGAAGACCTGCGCGATGCCCTGGCGGCCCTCCACCTCGATCAGCAGCACCCGCTTCCCGCCGGCCGCGAGCGCCAGCGCGAGCGCGCTGGCGACCGTGGTCTTGCCGGCCCCGCCCTTGCCGGTGACGACGTGCAGCCGCACGCCGTCCCAGTCCGTGTCCCGTGTGCTCACGCCTTGGAGGCTATCTGTGCCACGGCACCAGGAATCCCCGCTGGCCGCAGACCCGGCGGCCCCGGCGGCCCGCCGGGCCGACGATGCTGGCGCCGCGTTGAAATGCCCCACTAGTCTGGAGTCAAAAGGATCAGGTGTAACCGTGACCGGAGAAGAGGTGTAGGTGATGGTTGCCCTAGTGGTCATTCTGGTGATACTCGCCGTCGGCGGACTTATAGCCACAGGCCGCTCGCTGCGGATCGTGCAGCAGTACGAGCAGGGCATAATTTTCAGGTTCGGGAGGGTGCTGCCCGGTACCCGCGGGCCAGGGCTGACGATAATCCGCCCGATCGGCGACCGCATGCAGAAGGTCAACATGCAGATCATCGCCATGGCCGTCCCGGCTCAGGAGGGCATCACCAGGGACAACGTGAGCGTCCGGGTCGACGCGGTCGTTTACTTCCGCGTGGTGGACCCGATCAAGGCCACGATTAACGTGCAGAATTACATGTTCGCGATCTCCCAGCAGGCGCAGACCTCGCTGCGCTCGATCATCGGCCAGTCGGAGATGGACCAGCTGCTGTCCGAGCGGGACAGCGTGAACCGGGAGCTGCGGCGGATCATCGACG
>Ga0070698_100003455_pt1 | contig 17379 bp, 13 predicted proteins | sample KBSK1502metaG_FD_65477 | JGI IMG/M metagenome (GOLD analysis project Ga0070698, IMG submission 65477) | Corn, switchgrass and miscanthus rhizosphere microbial communities from Kellogg Biological Station, Michigan, USA - KBS K1-50-2 metaG | ecosystem: Host-associated > Plants > Roots >...
CGCGCACCGTTCGACATCCCCGAAGGCGAGCCCGAGATCATCGGCTACTTCGTCGAGTACTCCGGCATTCGCTGGGGCATGTTCTTTCTCGCGGAGTTCATCGAGATCGTCTTCATCTCGGCGGTGATCGTGACGATCTTCCTTGGCGGCTATCACGTGCCGTTCCTCGATCCCGATGGCTTCCGCATCGGCGGCTACATGTCGCAAATGACGGCCGAGCCGAACGCGACGTACGTCTCGGCGGGCGGCTGGTTCTTGCCGTTGCCGCACGGCCTCGTCGCGGGTCTACAGCTCGCGGCGTTCGGCCTCAAGGTCGTCATCTTGTGCTGGTTCCAGCTGATGATTCGCTGGACGCTACCGCGCTTCCGCGCCGACCAGCTGATGAACCTCGGTTGGAAGGTCCTCTTGCCGCTGTCGCTCGCCAACATCATGGTGACGGCGCTGATCAAGCTCATCTTCACGTAAGAGGCGTCATGTCGGCAGCACACGAACCCACCACGCATCAAGAAGGCCCGACCGTTCTCGCCGAGAAGACGTCGAGCGGCGGCAAGGTCGTTCGCACGGTTGCCGTGGTGCGTCCGGAACCGCACGACGCGACCTTTCTCGCCGCGAGCGCGAAGGGCTTCGGCGTCACGCTAAAGCACTTCGCACGCAACTTGTTCTTGCCGCTGCGCAAGGCATCCGCGCGCGCGAAGCTCGGCGCGCCGACCGACGAGAAGTGGAAGAACGAGATCGAGACGGTGCAGTACCCCGAAGAGAAGGTGACGTACCCGGAGCGGTTCCGCGGTCTTCACCGCCTCATGCTGCGCGAAGACGGCGCAGTTCGCTGCGTCGCGTGCATGTGCTGCCCGACGGTGTGCCCGGCCCACTGCATCACGATCATTCCCGCCGAGACCACCGATAAGGGCATCGAGAAGCGGCCGGCGATCTTCGAGATCGACGAGCTGCGCTGCGTGGTTTGCGGACTCTGCGTTGAGGCGTGCCCGTGTGATGCGATTCGCATGGATACCGGCGACCACGCCAAACCCGTCGAAGATCGCGCCGATGGCATCGAGACGCTCGAGTCGATGCTCGCGCGCGGAATCCGCTCGATGGCGGTGCAAGGTGGCGAAGGTCCGACGTGGAAAGAGCGTGGTCGAGAGACCCCAAAGGGGAACGTCAATCGCTGAGCGATCGCGCTCGCTGTGACGAAGTCGCACGGCTCTCGTGTAGCCCCTCCACATTTTGACAGCGACATGAGAATCGGGGCTCAGCGCAGGCGTTCAGTGCTAATCACTATGACTGATGCGGTCTCTGACGAATGATCCGGTTCATCGGGTCCAGTTCTACAGCGACCCGGCGTATTTAACGGCCCAAATCGCGAAGTTCATCGAGCCAGCGTTGGCGCGTGGCGCTGCATTTGTTGTCGCGCGTCCGGAGCATCGCGATCTGGTCGAGCGCCTGCTCGCAGCGCACCACGATGTCGCCGCGCTCAAGGCGAACGGCAAGCTGACGCTGATCGATGCGGAGCAAATGCTCGATGCGATCCTCAGCGGTGCGCTACTGCCGACGCGCGCACGCTTCGAGGCGAACGTCGGCGTGCTGCTCGATCACGCCGAAGCAAACGGTGCGAACGAGATCCGAATCTACGGAGAGATGGTCGACGTGGCGTGGGCGCGCGGCAACGCACCTGCCGCGCTGAGGCTCGAGCAGCTGTGGATCGAGCTGCTCGATAAGCGCCCTGCGTGGTCGCTGCTCTGCGGCTACCGCCTCGAGCGCTTCGACCGCGACGCGCCCGGCTTTGATGCGGTCTGCGATCAACATCAAACGACCGCGGTCGAGCACGACAGCGATATCAGCGGACCGCACGTTGTCGCGCGGCTCGAGCATCGCGCACGCTTGCTCGAGACCGAGGTCCAGCGCCGCATCGAGCTCGAGCGCCGCATGCTCGAGCTGCTCGAGATTACCGGTCGCATTCACGCCGCGAAGACGCGCGACGAGATCGCACGATTGACGGTCGAGAATGGCGCGAAAGCCGTCGGCGCAGTCGAGGCTGCGCTTTGGTTATTCACGCCTGACCGCTCGCAGTTGCAGTTGCTCGTCGCAACGCCGGGCAGCGTTGCAGTCTCGGCGTTCCAATCGCTGCCCCTCGACGATGCCCTTCCGCTCGCTCAGGTCGTGCGCACCGGCGAACCGATCTTTTTCGGCTCGCGTGCGGTCTACGCAGAACGGTTTCCGGCGTCGTATGCGCGGATGGCGAAGAACACGCAACACCAAGCATTCGCGCTTCTGCCGGTCATCGCGGATCACGAGCCACTGGGCGCGCTCGTGTTCGGGTATGACCACGAACGTGCGTTCGAGGGTCCGGACCGCGCGTTCAAGGCGATCCTCGCGCGACAATGCGCGCTCGCGCTCGAACGCACGACGCTGCACGACGAAGAGCGCGCGTTGCGCGAAGCTGCTGAACAGGCGGCGGTCGCCGAACGCGCCGCACGCTCGGATATCGAGCTCTTGTACGAGCTCATCGCGGCGGCAAATCAGCTCGATCAGACCGAGGCGGTGTTCGAGGTCGCGCTCGATACGGTGATTCGCGGCTCGCGCTGCGATCGAGCGGCGATCTTGCTGTTCGATCCCGACGGCGTGATGCGGTTCAAAGCGTCACGCGGTCTATCCGAGACGTACCAGCGCACCGTCGAGGGCCACACGCCGTGGAACCCCGACGAGCAGTCGCCGACGCCGATCGCGGTCGATGACACCGAGGCCGATCCGGCGTGGGCGAGCTATCGTGACGTGTTTCGCGCCGAAGGCATCCGAGCGCTCGCATTCGTGCCGCTCGTTCACCATCGCAAGCTGATCGGCAAGTTCATGCTGTACGGCAACGCGCCGCGCGCGTTCGAAGTGCGCGACCTGCAGTTCGCAGCCACGGTCGCGGTGCACGTCGCGCAAGCGATCGAGCGCCATCGTGCGGAGAGCGAGCTCGAGCGCGCCTATCGCGAAGAGCGCGAAGCGCACATGCTCGCCGACGAGGCGATTCGCGCGCGCGAAGAAATCATCTCCGTCGTGTCGCACGACCTGCGCGGTCCGCTCGGCACCGTGATGCTGGGCGCGACGACGCTCCTCGAGCTCGGCGATCGCGGCCATCGCACGCGCACCGTCGCCGAGCGCATCCACCGCCAAGCTTCGCGCATGGCGCGCTTGATCGAAGACCTCGTCGACTTCGCAGGCATCCAAGCCGGTCGGCTCGCGATTTCGCGCACGTCGCAAAAGCCCGAAGACATCATCGCGGCGACGTGCGACATGTTCAGCACCGTCGCGCGCGAGAATGGGTTGCGCTTCGAAACGCTCGTGCTGCCGGATCTGCCAGCGATCGAATGCGATCCGGATCGCGCGGTGCAAGTGATGTCGAACCTCGTCTCGAACGCGCTCAAGGTGACGCCGAAGGGCGGCGCGATCGCGATCGGCGCCGAGCCCAAAAACAAAGAGGTCGTGTTCTACGTGCGCGACACCGGCCCCGGCATCGCAGCCGACGAGCTACCGCGGCTGTTCGAGCGCTACTGGCGCAGCAAGCAGCCAAGCTACAAGGGCGCGGGGCTCGGCCTGTCGATCGCGCGTGGCATCGTCGACGCGCACGGCGGCCGAATCTGGGCGGAGAGCCAGATCGGCGTCGGCAGCACGTTCTACTTCTCGCTGCAGTCGCTCGCCGGCAACTAGCTAGAACATCGCGACCGGCATGCGATCGCTCGGCTTCATGCGGATGCGTTGCGTGCTCGCGCGCGCGACCAGCAGATCGCTCGCGCGCACAAACTTTCGCTCGATCGGCATCTGGTCACGACGGACCGCTCGCAGGATCGCCCTGCCAAGCGCTCGGAGAGACTCGTCGTGTTCTTCGGTCAAAAGAGCGAACAGGTCAGCCTTCACGTCTTGATCTCTCGGCCGAGAGACCTCTTCTTTGAAGGTGTCAACGCAGGATTTACTGTTCACCGATTAAAGCGATCACTCGACGCGAAAAATTGTGGCGTAGTGAGAAGTGATCGGATTTGCTTTTTTTCCGTTGACGGATTGGAGAACGATCCGTTTAATCGAAATCGAGCACCGGCGGTTCGATGCGAGAAAACCGGGGCGAATCTGTCTCCTACATTGCTATCCAGGGATCTGCCTCTTATCCGGGAGTGCACGCCCGCTCGTCGGGAAGCCCAAAGAATAATGCGGAGCCCACCTACGTAAATCGTAGGGGATAGACAGTCCTGCGGTCGAACGGTCGTGCTCATTTTGGGGTGCAGTGGTGAACGCCGCTGCACCCCACTTTTTCTTTTCGGCTACCCTGAACACTCCTTGAGAAGAGACACCGCCGTCACCGGGGTGACGGAAGTGCAGGCAGGCCGCGGGCCCGCACGCGATACGATCCTACTCGGCAAGTACCGAGTCGAAGCCACGCTTGGATTCGGCGGGATGGGAGTCGTGATCAAGGCGCACAACATGGCGATCGACGAGTACGTCGCCATCAAGCTCTTGCGCGACGACGTGCGCATCGATCAGGCGAACATCGCCCGCTTTCTGCGTGAGGCGAAAAACGCGGTGAAGCTCAAGAGTGAGCATGTCGCAAGGATCCGCGACGTTGGCACCTTCGACGATGGCCGTCCGTACATGGTGATGGAGCTGCTCGAGGGCGCTGACCTCGGCCGCGTCCTTCTCGATCACGGCAAGCTCGAGCGCGCGCGCGCCGTGGACCTCGTCTTGCAAGCTTGCGACGCGCTCGCGGAGGCGCACGCCCTCGGTATCGTGCACCGCGATATCAAGCCGACGAATCTATTCGTCACGCTGCGGCGCGACGACAGCGAGCTCCTCAAGGTTCTCGATTTCGGAATCTCCAAAGCGCGCGAAGGTCCCGAGCTCTCGCTAACGCAAACCTCATCGATGCTCGGAACGCCGGCGTATATGTCTCCGGAGCAAATGCGCTCCGCGCGTGCTGTCGATCCGCGCAGCGATATCTGGTCGCTCGGCACGGTGCTCTACGAGCTCGTCGAAGGTCGTGCGCCGTTCGACGCGCAAAACTTCGCCGAGCTGTGCGTGATGGTGTCTACCGAACCATACGCCCCGCTTCGGGTCGCGCCGGAGCTCGCCTCGGTTATCGATCGGTGTCTCGTGAAGAGGGTCGAAGAGCGCTACCAAGACATCTCGGAGCTTGCGTTCGCTCTGCAGCCGTTCGCGAGTGATCCCGAACGCGCTCGTCGGTCGGTGAATCGGATCTATCGCATCCTAGGCACCGAGCACCCCGATGGGCGCGACTCGACGCCGACGCCATTCACCCTCGCGCGTCGCGGCGATCCGAGCAGTGTCGTCATCCCGCGTGCGTGGGCACCGACGATGCCGCCCGCGCCGGCGAAGCGACGCTGGACGCTGTTCGCGCTACTGCTCGTGCTCCTCGGCGCCGCCATCGGTGCGGGAGTCTGGGCGATGAGTCCCGACAAAGCCGCGCCGCAGCCTGCGGCTGCGCCCGCCGCCGCTGGAAGCGGTTCGACGATGACCGTCGAGCAGCCCGATGCGGCGGTCGTGGTCGAGCCGGTAACGGTCGACGCGGCAGTACCGGAGGTCGGCATCGGCAGTGCTGACGAGAAGAGGAGCGCGGTGAAAAAATCACCGTCGCCGCCGAAGAAGCCGTCGAAAAAGCCACCGGTCAAACAGAAGCAGCCACCACCCGCGGCAGGCAGCGAGCCACCGCCGCCAAAGCCGAAATGCGACGTTTGGGATAATCCGAAGGGCTGTACGTAGACCCGGCTAGCAGTAACCTTCGTCGAGAGACGGCGGAGGGCTGACCGCTTCGCCTGTGGATCCTGACGTCGCCTGCCGTCGCTGAGGACAACCGCCTCGTCGCGAAACTTGCCTACCGACGCAACTCGTAGCCCGGGTGCTCCATGCCTGTCGGCGGATAGAGCTCGTGGTGCGTGTAGCAAAACCCGAGCTTCGCGAGCGTGTGTGCCGAGCTTCGGTTGCTCGGGTGATGACCAGCGAACAGCGCATCAACACGCAGAACATCGAACGCGTAGTCGATCACCGCGCGACTCGCTTCGGTCGCGTAGCCACGGCCCCAATGATCGGGCAGCACGTAGAAGCCGAGCTCGAGCACACGCTCGCCACGCGGCTTGAGGCCGCAGCAGCCGACATCAGTTCCATCGTGGAGAGCGATCGGCCAGTACTGGTAGCCGTGCTCGCGCTCGGTCGCGATTTCGGTGCGCAGGCGCGCCGCGATTTGGTCGTCGTCGAACGGGCCACCGACGAGCGCGCTCACGCGCGGATCGCCGAAGAGAGACCGCGCGAGCGGAAGGTCATCGTCGCGCCATGCGCGGAACTGGAGACGGGCGGTTGGCGCGGGCGGCATCAGCTACCACACCAGCGTCCCGAGCCGATCGGCGGGCAACCGCGCAACGCGAGCACGTCCATCGTCAGCGCGACACCGACGTGAATCATCACGCCACCCCAGATCGAACGCGTGCGCATCGCGAGCGTGCCGAGGATGATGCCCGCGAAGATCGCGCCGAGGGTTTCGGGCAGCGGCTTGCCGTAGTGGATCATGCAGTACGGCACGATCATCACGAAGATTGCGTTTGCACCGGCGACGCGGCGTAGGCCTTGAAGGAGGAAGCCGCGGAAGAAGATCTCGAGCGAGAGAAACTGGGCGGCGTAGAACGCTTCCCAGGTCCAGAGATCGAAGTGCGAACGATTCGCGAGGCGATAGAACGGATACGTGTGGCGAAATGATTGTGTCGTCGAGGCGGCAACCACGGCGGGTAGCACGAGCACGAACAGCGTCACGTAGATCCAGAAGTGGTGGAAGAAACCGCGCGGCGAGAGGTGGTAATCGCGAAGGCGCTCGCGCGGCATGAGCGTGATCGTGATGATCGGCATGATCACGTAGCCGATCACGCGCCAGCTCGACCACCACGCGAATCCTTTGAGTTCAAAGTATTCATCTTTGCCGTGCGGGCGAAACCACGATTCGAACGCGCCGCGATCGCCGATGTATTCTTGCAGCGTGAGCGAGACAGCGGCGACGACGAGCACGACGCCGACCTTCCAGCTCGTGTTGCCCGCTTCGCCCGGCTCGCGCTTCGTCTCGGCATCGATCGCGCGCCACTGATCGATCGTGAGGAACTTCAGCCAGCCGCGAAACTTCTTGTCCTGGATGACATAGGTGAGCTCGGCAAGGATCGTGAGCGCGCGTGCGAGCTGCAGCTTCCAGCCCGGCGTCAGCGAATACAGGAGCAGGATGATGAGGAGAAGAGTGACTGCGACCGAGAAGATCAGGCGCAAGATCGACAGCCACTCGCGACGCACGAACTCCGCCGCGTGGTCCGGCAGCAGCGCCGCGACGAGCGAGACCGCGCCGACACCGGCGAGGCTGAGGCGCAGCTGCAGCACCGGCATGTACGCGGCGATGCCGATCACGATGAAGCCCGCGGCGGCAAGCGCGATGCGCAGCGCGAACGAGCGGCGACTCGGCGTGGGTGATGGCGCGCCACCGCCTGGCTCGGCGGCCGGCGGAATCACCGGCTTTGGGCGCGCGCGAGCCATTATTGTTTGAGCTTGCCTCCCGACGCGATGACGTCGGCGGCACGGCGAAGACGCCGGCGCGTGATCTCTTTGCCGAGGACGGCCATCGTCTCGAACAGTGGCGGCGATGCTTTGCGCCCGGTCACAACGAGGCGAAGCAGCATGAACGCGTGCTTCGTCTTCCAGCCGAGCGCTTCGGTCCACGTGCGCGCAACATCCTCGAGGACCTCCTTCGAAAAGCCGTCGCGCGCCTCGAAGCGCTCGATGAAATCGAGGAGCGCCTTGCCGACGGCAGCCGGCGCAACGTCGGGCACGACCATCTCGGGCAGCGCCGCGGTGTAATCGAGATCGCCCGAGAAGAAGTACTCGGTCGCCGGAATCACCTCGTCGAGCTTCTTCACGCGCTCGCGCACGAGCGGCAGCACCTTGACGAGGTACTCCTTGTTGACGCGCCAATCGATCAGCGCATCGGCGAGCTGCTCGTACGAGAGATCGTGGATGTATTGCTCGTTGAGCCACTTGAGCTTGTCGAGATCGAACACCGGGCCGCCGAGCGACATCCGGTCCCACGAGAACACTGACACCATCTCGTCGAACGTGAACTTCTCGCGGTCGCCGCCGAACGACCAACCCATGAGACCGAGGAAGTTCAGGAGTGCCTGCGGCAGTACGCCGATGTCTCGGTAGTAGTTGACCGAGACGGGGTGCTTGCGCTTGCTGATCTTCGATTTGTCGGTGTTGCGCAACAGCGGCATGTGGATGAACTGCGGCGCTTCCCAGCCGAACGCTTGATAGAGCAGCACGTGTTTTTGCGTCGACGAGATCCACTCCTCGGCGCGGATCACGTGCGTGATCTCCATCAGGTGATCGTCGACGACGTTTGCGAGGTGATACGTCGGCATGCCATCCGACTTGAGCAGCACCTGATCGTCGATCTCTTTCGCGTCACGAACGACCTTGCCGCGCAGTCGATCCTCGAACTCGATCGGGCCCGCGAGCGGGACCTTCAAGCGAATGACGTGCGGCTCGCCGGCGGCGGCGCGACGCGAGCCATCGTGCGGATCGAGATCGCGGCAATGCCGATCGTAGCCGATCGTTGCCTTCGCGGCTTTTTGCTGCTCGCGCACCTGCGCGAGACGCTCCTCGGTGCAGAAGCAGCGGTACGCGTGGCCGTTCTCGAGCAGCACGCCAGCGTGATCGCGGTAATGCTGGCCGCGCTCGCTCTGTCGATACGGCGCGTACGGACCGCCGACGTCGGGCCCTTCATCCCACGACAGACCGACCCAACGGAGCGCATCGAAGATCATCTGTTCGGAGCCCGCGCGTGAACGAGCTTGATCGGTATCCTCGATGCGCAGCAACACCTTGCCGCCTTGCTGGCGAGCGAACACGCAATTGAACAATGCGATGTACGCCGTGCCAACGTGCGGATCGCCCGTCGGTGATGGTGCAATTCGCACACGGACCGGCCTCATGATGCGCCGTGTGTAACACGCCGGAGATGGCCGTGATAGCCTGAGGCAGATGCGCAGCTTCGTGGTCGTATCTGTACTCACTGCCACGGCTTCTGCTGCGCCGATGCTCGTTACCGGCGACGTGACAGACACGCACGCGCGGTGGACGGCGGATGGCAGCCGCATCATCACCGAAGCGACGGTTCAGACAGACACCGGCAACGTCGTCGTCAGCCAGCTCGGCGGCACGATCGATGGCATCGCGATGCGAACGATGCCGGGGCCGGATCTGCTGCAAGCCGGCATGCGCGTCACGCTCGACGCGCGCTTCGATTTCGATCTGTCGCTCGCGCCGCATGTCGATGTCGTCGGCGTGAAGGTGCTCGCGTATCCGCCGAACTACGTGCGCACCGGCCCGACGAAATCGGGTCACTACCTCTATTGGGAATCCAGCTGCGTGTACGTGACCGCGGACTCGGCGGGCACCAAAGAGGTCGTCGGCGACACTGAGTTTCCCGTCATCGAGCAATCGATGAACACGTGGAGCGACGGCACCGTCGGCTGCTCGTACATGAACCTCATGTTCGACGGCAAAAAGTCGCTCGAGGTCGGCCGCGACATGGTCAACCTCATCAAGTTCCGCGACACATCGTGGTGCCGCCCGGCGACGAAGGATGATCCGGCGCGCTGCCATCCTGATTCGGCGGCTGGAATCACGACGGCGACATACGTCGACGATGCCTCGAGCGATCGCGATGGCGCGATCGTCGACGCCGATGTCGAGCTCAACGGCGTGAACTTTTCGATCGCGGTCAACGGCCAGACGCTCGGCACCGAGCCCTGTATTTCGGAGCTGCAGAACACGCTGACGCACGAGCTCGGTCACTTGCAGGGTCTCGAGCACACGTGTCTCGCACCCGGCGATCCGCCGCGTGTCGACAACACGGGCGCCCAGGTGCCGCCGTGCAGCAGCGCGACGGCGACGCAGCTCGCTGCCACGATGTACAACTTCCAGGAGTGCGGCGAGACGATCAAAGAGACACTCGAGCCCGATGACAGCAGCGCGATCTGCGGCATCTACCCGAAGGCGAGCGATCCGGGCAGCTGCGAGAAGGTCGAAGAGCCGGGCAACTGCCTCAATGCCGTCGGTGGCGGCCAGGGCCTGCTTCTCGTCGGCATCGTGCTGCTGTTTTGCCGACGCCGGCGATAGCGCGTTATCCTGAGCGCCATGGGAGCGGTTTGCCCGTCGTGCGGCGTCGCGGTCGTACCCGGTTACGTGCGGTGCCCGAAGTGTCACGCGCCGTTGCCAACGCGGCCATCGACGATGTCGTCGGGCGGCACGGCGCTGCCCGATACGCGCCGGTTTCCTCTGTTCGCGATGCTCGCGGTGGCCGTCGTCGGCGCTGCGCTGATCATTCTCGTCGGTGTGCTGATGCGAAGCAGTCCAAAGCCCGCCGAGGCCAAGCCGCAGGTTGTCGCGCCGCCGGTCGCGCCGACGCCGGCACCGGGGCAATCATCTGCGCCACCACCGCCGCCGCCGGCCGCACCGAAGCGGCCCGATCCGCTCGCGCTCGCGTCGAATCTCGAGCGCGCGCTGCGCAAGCAACGACTGTGGTCGACGGTCGAGGTGATCGGAGCGCGCGTCGAAGTGCGCTCGGGATCGTGCGCTGACCCCGCGATGACGCCCGTGCTCGACGGAGCGGCCGCCGGCTTCAAGGCGGCTGGCTTGACCAAGCTACGTTGTCTGGAGCAGAGTGGCCGGGTCGTGAGCGATCGTGACCTCTGATACGAACGAACCGCGCACCAAGCCGCACCGCCTGATCTTGCCGCTCGGCATGCGGGTGCTTGTGCAGCTGATCCGCGATGAGGATCGAACCGACGCAGGGTTGTATCTGCCGGCCGGTGCGAAAGAAGCGCAAGACCAGGCGCTCTACGGCAAGGTCATCGAGGTCGCGCGCGATCGGCCCACCACCGACGACGTCACCGAAAATGTCTCGGGCGTGCCGCACGGCGCACACGTCTTGTTTCGCAAAGAAGCCGGCGTGCGCGTGCCGTGGGATGATCGCCTTCGCGTGATCGACGTCAAGGACATCCTTGCTACGGTCGAAGAAGTTCGTGCCGACGAGGCTCACTGATGACGCTCTCCGCACCACCCCGCGCCGAAATTCCAACGCTCAGCGATGTGCCGCTCGTGATCGACACCGCGCGACTGCGCATCCGCCCGATCGTGCTGACCGACGTCGACGCTCTGTGGCCGCACGTTTCGGATCCTCGCATGACGCCGTTCGTGACGTGGGCGGCGCATGCTGATCACGACGAGACGCGCGCGTGGATCCAGGGCACGCTCGATAGCTTCGCGAAGGGCACCGATGTCACGTGGGTGATCGAGCATGAAGGCCGCGCGAGCGGATGCATCAGCCTCAACGACATCCGCTGGCAGTTCCGCGCGCTGCGCTTCGACCGCGGCGAGATCGGTTACTGGATCGCGATGGCGCTGTGGAATCAGGGCTTCATGACCGAAGCCGCGCAGGCGGTGACGGCATGGGCGTTCGACACACTCGGCCTCCACAAGGTCACGATCGGCTGCATCGAGAACAACGTCGGCTCGCGGCGCGTGATCGAAAAGGTCGGGTTTCGCTTCTTGTGCCGCCGCGAAGACGATGTCTGGCGCGATGGCCGTTGGTGGGGACACTTGCGCTACGAGCTGACCGCCGCCGAGTGGGGCGATTCGACGCGGACCCTGCGCTTCAACCGTCCGTCGAGCTGACCCGTTCGCCCCGGGACATGCCTCGTGGTACCGTAACCGCCAAACACTCGGAAACACATGGACGTCCGCTGCGAGAAGTGCCAGACGGAGTATGAGCTCGACGAGAGCCGACTCAAGCCAGGCGGTGTCACGGTCAAGTGCACCAACTGCGGACACATGTTCAAGATCCGCAAGCGCGCGAACACGAACGTCGGTGTTGCGGCGGCGGAGCGCACGAAGCCGGTCTCGTCGAAGCAGCCGCTGACGAGCGATAAGCCGGCGGGCACGCCGGATAAGATCAGTGACACGCCATCGGGCCCGAGCGCCGATCGGCAGTGGCTCGTGCGTCTCGAGAACGGCGATACGAAGACGTGTCGCGAGCTCGCGACGCTGCAGCAGTGGATCGTCGCGGGCGTCGTGTCGCGCGAGTCGTTGATCTCGCGCACGGGCAAGACGTGGAAGCGCCTCGGCGACATCGCCGAGCTCGGCCAGTACTTCATCATTGCCGACGAAGCGCGCGTGCATCGTGCGGCGAAGCCGACGAACAAGCCCGGCGTCAAGGTCGGCGCCGGAACGATCATGGGCGTCGGCGCCGTGAAGCCGCACGAAGAGGAAGACCTCGAAGGGCGCACGACGGGAAACTTTCGCACGCATCCATCGACGCCACCGCCTCCTTCACAGCCGACGTTTCCAGCAGCGGCGCAACCGCAGGGCTTGTCGTCGCCGACGGTGCGTTTCGGCGCGGAGCCGTCCGCAAAATCGCCAACGCCTGCGCCTCCGATCGCTGCTGCACGGCAGCCGACGCCGGCGCCGCCGATGTCATCTGTGCGCGCAAATCCGATCGCCCAAACGGAGCTCGCGCCATCGGGGCCGATGCATGCGGCGGAGCCGGAGAAAAACATCCCGGTGCCTGCGGGCGGTCGTGCGACGGCGATGTGGGCGAACAACGAGGTCAAGCAGAGCGAGTCGATGGTCGCGATGCCACAGGGCCCGCGCGGCGGCAAGCTCACGCCCGGCGTGCACGAGCCGGCCTTCGCCGCCGGTCGCGTGCGGATGACGCCGTCGGTCGATCAATCGTTCGCCGGCCGCGTCGGCGAGATCGACGACGACGAGCACATGTATCCGCACCGGCAAGGCTCGCGCGCCGGCATGTGGATCGCGATCGTGTCGCTCGTCGTGATCGTCGGGGCGGCAGGCGCGGTGTATCTGTTCGTGTTCCGCAGCGGCAAGAGCGAAGTCGCGACGAAGCAAGCCGATGCCGCTGTCGCCGTCGGTGATGCGTCGACGCTCGTCGTCACGCCGATCGATGCGACGGAGGCGCTCTCGCCACTCGATACGGCGCGCGCCGAGCTGGTTGCTGGCGTGTTGCCGCGGATGCGCAAGGCGCTCGAGGCGCTCGCGACGGCCGAAGATCCGCCATCGCTCGCAATGCGTGCGCGGCTGCAAACGGCGATCGCGCAGGCGATGCAGGATCGCGCCGGCTTCGTCGAGCGCGCGGAAGCCGACAAGCTGCGCAAAGATGCAAAGCAGCCCGTCATCGACGCGGCGAACCTCGCGCAGCGCGCGTTCAACGCGCAAGCCGATGATCCGAGCGCGAACCTCGCGATGGCCGATGTCATGCGACTGCAAGCGAAGCCCGCGCCGTCGGTGAAGCGATATCTCGAGACGGCGCGCACGAAGGCGGGCGCCGACAAGTCGCTGCTCGCGTCGGTCGCCCTCGCCGAAGCGCAGCTGCTCGTGCGCGACGGCAAGCTTCCGGATGCCCAAAAGGCGCTTGCCGGCGTCGAGGTGCCCGATGACATGCGCATCAAGATCGAGAGCGCGCTGATCGCGTACGCGCAGGGCAAGCCGGCCGATGCGAAGGCGAGCGTCGATTTGGTGCTCGCGACGCAACCGGAGAACGACGTCGCGATGGCGATGTACAAGAAGCTCGAGACCACGGTCACGAAGACCGATCCGCTGCCGCCGGAGGATGGCTCTGCGAACGCGGGCTCGGCGACGAAGCCCCCACCGAGCGGTGGGTCGAAGCCGCCGCCGGGTGGCGGTGGCGGAGGCGGTGGCGATTCGTACGACTCGTTGCTCGCGCGAGCGAACAAGCTGGCCGAATCCAACTGCGGCAAGGCATCCGAGCTCTTCGCGAAGGCGCTCGTCGAGAAGCCCAATGGCGTCGAGGCGCTGACCGGCATGGGCTACTGCCAGCTCGAGGCCAAGCAGTTCTCGAGCGCGTTTTCGAAGTTTCGCGCCGCGCTCGCGGTGTCACCGAAGTACGAGCCGGCGCTCGGCGGTGTCGCCGAGACGTATCAGCGGCAAGGCAACAAGGAAGCGGCGATCGACGCGTGGAAGAAGTACGCGGAGCTGTATCCAAACTCGCCGAAGGCGAAGAAGCAGCTCGAGATCCTCGGCGCCGGCGAGAAGAAAGAACCGCCCAAAGAGCAGCCGAAGGAACAGCCCAAGGAGCCGCCGAAGGAGACGCCTGCGCCTCCTCCCAGTGGTTCGGGCTCGTAAGTCACGCGCGCGGCGATTTCCATTTGCGCTGCGACACGACGACCGCCGCGAGCACGCGGCGACAGTCCGAGCATTCGCTACGGCGGTCGCTCGGATCTGCGGAGCTGGCTGCCCTCGGTCGCGGTTGGCATCGCGCTCAAGGCGTGGTCGCGCGAGCACCCAACGACATCGCTCGACGAAGATCTCGCAGCCGCGGTCGAAGACCCGGAGCTTGCCGTGCTCAAGTCGATGTACGCCGAGCATGTCGCGACGGCGACGCGCGAGGCGCTCGCGACGCTATCGCCGCGCGCTCGCACGCTTCTTCGGCTCCATCACCTCGACGGGCTGACCGTCGACGACCTCGGCCGGATGTACAATGTGCACCGCGCCACGGCGGCGCGGTGGCTCGCCGCGGCACGCGAGGCGGTATTCGACGAGACCCGCCTCCGCCTCGAGGCAACGCTCGGTATCGGCGAAGATTCGGTGGTTAGCATCGTGCGGCTCGTCCAGAGTCAGCTCGTGCTCAGCATGCGCCGGCTGCTCGCGAGCCAGCCTTGATGATATGAAGCGGGCATGCGTGCCCGTCTCGTGAGCGTCGCCGTACTGATCGCCTGCGGGCAACATCCGTCGAAGCTGGACCATATCCCGGAGGGCAGCGGCGATCCGTGGGCCTCCTCGCAGCCCAAGGATCAGCCAACCAAGACGGGCAGCGGCTTTGCCGGGCTCGACTTCGACGACGTGCTCGATCGCATTCGCGAGGGTCTCGATACACCGGGACCGTACGAATCGCCGGAAGAGTCGGACGACTTCGATGAAGAGAAGCCGCACTGGGGCGTGATGATGCTGCACGGCGACGTGATCGAGCGCGAAGCGTTCACGTTCACCGGCGGCGGCCGCGGCACCGAGCTACGCCATCTCGCGAATCGCCTGCGCGCGCTCGCGAAGAACGACAAGCTGCAGGGCCTGTTGTTGCGCCTCGATTCGGTCGAGATCAGCATGCCGGACCTCGACGAGCTGCGCGCAGCGATGATGGAGTTTCGCGCCGCGAAGAAGCAGCTCCATTGCCACGCGGAGTCGGCGGCGAACGCGATGTATCTCGTGCTCACCGCGTGCGACAAGATCGCGCTCGCGCCGCTCGGCGAGATCATGATCACCGGACCGGCGGCGATGCCGATCCACGTCAAGTCGCTGCTCGACAAGCTGTCGATCCAGGCGGACTTCATCCACGTCGGCGCGTACAAAGGTGCCGCCGAGCCGCTGACGCGCGATGCGCCGTCGAAGGAGATGCAAGAGACGCTCGACGCGATCCTCGACGTTCGCTATCAGACGATGATCGACGTGATCGCGAAGGCGCGGCACCTCGAGCCCGCAGTCGTCAAAGCGGCGATCGATACGGCGCTGTTCTCGGCGGATGCCGCGAAGCAGGCGAAGCTCGTCGACGAGGTCGTTGCCTGGGAAGCGTTTCGCGATGCGGTCAAGGCGCCGTGGGCGGAGCTCGAGATCGAGCCCGACGACAAGGACCAGCTCGCGTCGATGGTCAAGCTCGCGCGCTTTCTCGGCGCGATGCCGCTCGAGAAGCCGACGGGTGATCACGTTGCGGTCGTGTATGCGGTGGGGAATATCAAAGACGGCGGCGGCGACGGCGTGCTCGGCGCGCGCGAAGAGATCGCATCGCATACGCTCGTCTCGGCGCTGCGCGCGCTCGAGGCCGATCCATTGGTGAAGGCCGTCGTCCTGCGCATCGATTCGGGTGGTGGCAGCGCGCAAGCATCGGAGCTGATCTGGGCCGCGGTCGAAGAGCTCAAGACGAAGAAGCCAGTCGTCGTGTCGATGAGTGATGTCGCGGCGAGCGGTGGCTATTACATCGCGAGCGGCGCGAACAAGATCTACGCGCAGGCGAACACGCTCACCGGATCGATCGGGGTCGTTGGTGGGCACATCGCGCCGGCGCAGGCGCTCGCGCGCATCGGCGTCAACACGTTCCCGATGGGGCGCGGCAAGCACGCGACGATGATGGCAAGCCTCAAGCCGTGGACGCCCGACGAGAAGGCGCTCATGCAGCGCCACATGGAAGAGGTCTACAACACGTTCGTCGCGCGCGTGGCGGCGGGCCGTAAGAAGACCGTCGAGCAGATCCACCCGATCGCGCAGGGCCGGGTGTGGACGGGCACGAAGGCGCTCGAGCTCGGGCTCGTCGACGAGATCGGTGGCCTCGATGCCGCCGTGGCGGAGGCCAAGCGCCTCGCGAAGCTCGATGTCGCGAGCAAGCTCGAGGTCTACCCACCGACGCCGACGCTGCGCGACGTGTTCGAGAGCTTCGGTGAAACGTCCATTCCGTTCGGGCTTGGCAGTGCCGAGGGCACGCTGCTCGCATCGCTGCGCGCGGTCGATCCAAAGGTCGCCGATGCCGCACAGCGCTTGCTCGCGCTCGTCGCGTCGTTTCGCACGACGCAGATCCAGACCATCGCAATTCTCCCGGAGCTGAGATGAAGACTTTCGCCATCCTCGTCGTCGTCGCCTGCTCGTCGAACCGCACGCCACCGCCGCCCGCGCCCGCGGCCGCGCCGCCGCCGAAGCCGCCTGTTGTCGCGGCCACGCCGAAACACGGCACGGTGCGCACGGAGCGATTTCAGAGCGCGGCGCTCGGCGTCGAGAAGCAGTACCTCGTCTATTTGCCGGCGGACTACGATGCGAACCCAAGCGCGCGGTACCCGGTCTTCTATTATCTGCACGGCCTGACTGGCAACGAGACGAACTGGACCAAGCTCGGCCATCTCGACGCCGCTGCCGACTCGCTCGGCCTCCAGGCGATCGTCGTGATGCCCGACGGCGACGACGGTTTCTACGCCGACGCGCTCTCGCACGCGGACTACGACAAGTGCATGAAGGATGGCACTGGGCTGTTCGTGCCCGGCGTGCAGCCGCGACCGTCGACGTGCGTGCGCAAGCGCAACTACGAGACGTACATCGTCAAGGACCTGATCGCGGAGGTCGATGGCAAGTTCCGCACGATCGCGAAGCGCGAAGGTCGCGCGATCGCGGGCCTGTCGATGGGTGGCTTCGGCGCGCTCGAGCTATCGATGCGGCACCCAGATCTCTTCGCCGCGGCGGCGAGTCACTCCGGTGTCGACTCGCTGCTCTATGCGGGGCCGTGGCCGTACAAGCCCG
>Ga0070698_100003457_pt1 | contig 17377 bp, 16 predicted proteins | sample KBSK1502metaG_FD_65477 | JGI IMG/M metagenome (GOLD analysis project Ga0070698, IMG submission 65477) | Corn, switchgrass and miscanthus rhizosphere microbial communities from Kellogg Biological Station, Michigan, USA - KBS K1-50-2 metaG | ecosystem: Host-associated > Plants > Roots >...
ATTGCCCGGTTGAGTAAAAATTTCCAGCCCGCGGAAAGAGAAATAAATCGATCTGTTTCCACACCTTTTGCGCCATTGACCACGGAGCGTGCAGCCAAGCGCGAAAATAGGTAGAGTAACAGGCCGCAGCCAGTTCAGCATCATTCCAGCCTTCCTTCTGCTGGATAATGGAAAAAAAGCCAGAAAAATAGAGGATGTAATCTGCGTCGAACCCAAGAGCACTGTAATGGCCCGGCTTCTCCTTCGCTGTCTGAAACGCCTTGGCCAACTCTTCATAAAATAGCTGCGGCGCTGCATCTGATCCGTTTACGTGCAACGAATTGTTGTTGGGATTCGTCTCCAGTATTTGTGGGGCGTGTATTGAGACAAGCGTGAAGGGGAGAAAGAGGCGCGAATCAGCGTCTTTTTGAAAGATTAGCAACTTCGGAAGAAAGAATAGCAACAAAATGATAGTGCCACCCGCAAGCAGTGGCCCGAATCGCACAAGTCGTGACGCTCTGCCAAAGCCGCCGATCGCCACGCAGAGTATACTAAAACCGAACGAAAATCCCCAGCTCGGTTTCAATAGCAGGAGCACGTACGATAGTCCCAACACCCCAGCGCCGAAGGCGATCGTCCTCCCGGGCAGACGCAATCTCCAGCGAGCAGAAAAAAAGGAGACGAGACAAAAGAGATAGGCCATTTCGAAAAATGCCATCATCGCCTCCGGCTGAATCGTGTCTTCCAGCAGCGCTTGTTGTGGACTCAGCGCATAAAGTGCAAACAGCGACAGGGTCAGACCAAAGCATATCCAGTGGGAAACTGGCTTTTGCTCCGGCAGCAACTGCTTAAACGACCGCCAATTTAACCAGAAAATCAGCAGGCCGGCCAGTCCCAGAAATCGTTGGATGTAACTAATCGCGCTAAAATCACCACCAATCTTGAGGATACCGGCAACTAAGGCGGGATAGAGCCAATCTCTGCCTAGGGTCTGTCGAAATCCAAGCCCGTTTAACCAGGAGAGCGCGGGGTGCAAGTATCCCCAAGTGTCACCATCAGCGAGCGGGATGTTCGGCAACCCAACCCGCACGATGAGACCTCCGATCACCGTGCCCACAATAGCGCAGAGTGGGAGAGGACCGGACGGGGAAACAATTTGATTCAAACGTTTGTCGCGATCCATAATGTAACAAACGCTTCGTCGTACACCCTCCCTAACCTCTCGTCCAGCCCGCGAAGGCTTCTCCGAGAAATCGACGGGAGTCTCAGTCCAAATCAAGTTGGTCGATTGACGAACCGGGACGACCTGCGAAAATCAGGACGCGAATGACCACCCGTCACCGTCTTCAGGAAATCACTGTTGCATTTATCGTACTCGTCATCGTGGCGCTCCCGTCAATCTTCTTCCTGCTCGCGGTTCCGCCGCTTTGGCGAGATTGCGACGGCTTTTATCAGTTGGCAACGAAGCCGAATCTGTTGCAAGTGCTGCACTGGCCGCCCCTCTATTGCTTTCTCGGTCGGATCCCGCTTCTCCTCGGAGACCTTCTATCTCGATTTTTTCCTGGCGGACCAACGCCTTCGCTATCCTTCGATAACCCCGCATTTACGGATATCGGATTGTACTTGCTCGTTCTATCCCAACACCTGCTGCTGGTGGTGAGCTTGTTTGTGGCTTGCTGGAAGCTTTGTCGCACGCCGATTTCTCGAGTCGCTCTGGCGCTCCTTTTCGCTTCGCAGGCATGGTTATGCGCTTTTGCGCACTGTGTCGGATCAGAAGCTTTCGCGCATCCTTTCGTACTCCTAACCGCGGTAGCCACAGTAGTATGGATTAGACAAGCCAGACCAAACAAGTTGGCCACTGTCGGGCTGCTGACCGCCATGCTTGGTGCCATGCTTTCCCGCCAGATCGACGGGCTGCTGCTCTTTCTGCCACTGGCTTGTTTGCTGCTGATTCATCTGGCCAGGAGCGTTCTGCAAGTTCATCCCTCAGAGCCAAAACGTGGTGTCGTCTTGACCAGATTGCTGCGTGCCTCCCTTATCGGCGTGGTTGTGGTCGTCAGCTGCGGTATTGTGACCGGCGGTCTTTGCGCCTGGTATAAAATTCCTTACCGGTCCCGAGTGGGTTATACGTTCCAATGGCGCCTTGATTACCTAGTCGATCTGACCGGACCGGATCGGGAACAACGGTTTTCCCACTTGGATCAAGCCTTTCATGATAAGGCAGTTTCCTACGGCATTCACAAATTCAGCGAAAGCTTTACCGGCAACGAACATTGGCAGCCAGAAATGCTCTCGCAGGCCATCTTTGACTGGTTCCGTGACAACACGGCATTGCCGTTTCGAAAACAAGCTTACGAAATGGATGTTCGCCTCAATAGGATTGCACGGTGGTTTCTACTATCGGGAGACGCCGTGTTGTACTCGCGGATCGGCACGGATTCACTCCACGCTCTCCTGTTTTCCCCGGCCGATCTATGTCGTGAGCCTTTTCGCGGTACTGATTTTTTGTGTGGCATGCTGGATCAAACGAATTTTGAACCGGTCCGCGGGCTAGCGTCTCTTCATGTTCCGCCAGGAAAGTATGATTCAGAATGGCGCAGTTCCTGGTATTACCAACTCTACCGGGGTTGGCCGATCTATCTCTTTGGACTGGCCAGTATCATCGTATCGGCGGTCCATTTACTGACTCGGCCCCGCAGTGTCAGAGCGGCCGATAGTCTCGGCACGTCGCTTGCCTTTGTTGGCGTAGCAGCGGTCTTTGTGATTGCGAACTGCTCTGTTTGCTGGCTGCTACCGCGTTACGTTGCGCCCAGCCTTATCTTGCTTCTGGCGGCGCTCGCGCAAGCGTTTGACCAAATGGTGGTCGATCTCTCGGATCGCGAGCCCTCACGTTGACGCCGTTTATCGAATCAGAGAGACGTGGAGCCACCAAAGTCAATTTTACTGGCCTTTTCTTTGCGGTTAGTCCATCGAACGATTTTATGACTGTTGGTGTCCTCGGGACATTCTTATTGCTAGTTATCGCTCTTCTCGGCCCATGGAGCGGTTCGGCTAAGCTCACCGCAAACGGTTCGGCCAAGCTCACCGCAGACCGTCCGGCCGAGCTGGGGCCGCCGCAGATCGCCGCTGCCGGCCGTCCGGCTCGCGCTCGAATAATTCTGGTCGGGATTGGGGTCTTGCTCCTTTGGATGATAGGAGCGCATTTTTTGCTGCCCCTTTCGCTCGCCTATCGCGATACGCCGAGCGCGCAGGTCACCGCTTTTTGCATTGAGCACCTGCACCAGAGCCAGCCGATTCCGGGCGAGTACATCTTAATCATTGAAGGGAGCAGCGTAACGGCTAGAGGCGTCGATGGCGCTGCACTCGAACGCTCACTGCGCGCCGCGGGTATCCCAGTCACAGTGATTCAGCTTTCCTTGAGCGGCGCCAACCATCTTGAGCGATTGCAGCTGCTCCAGAATTTCGCCAACTCATTGTCCTCCAGCGATTGGCGGCGCCTTCGTGAATCACGACTAATTCTTGGTCACGAGGTGCAAGCGTTGTATGATCGCGATCCTCTGCTTAACTACGGCAATAATCCGTTCACTCCGACAACATTAGCTTATTCCAATCCAGATAATCTGCCGACCCTGATAAATTGGATGAGCGATCGGTACGACTTACGCGAACTCTGGAACCGTCGCTCCGAACTGCAACTGATTGCCACTCAATTCCTCTACAACGCGCTACGAATCAGTTATCTCCAGCTGTGGGACACAGCAAATCGCGCCGCTCTTTTCGCCGGGTTCCAGCCGGCGCCAAAGCGGGCCGACTTTCGACCGATTGGATTATTGCCGATCGATTTTCCGCCAGACCCAATCCTGTCCGGCCGGCAAGCGTATCCGCGGGTTACGCGCTGGACCGTCGCCCGGGATGCTGCGTTTCGCTCCATCTTCAAAGGGACCGTGCGTTCCGAGCTTTTCTTCTCGCTGCCTGGTTGGCTGTCGTACGAATTTAACTATGACAATTGGTGGTCGAACGCGCATCCTAAGCAACTGTTCTTCAATGGAAATAGACCGCAAACCCGCACCCGATTACGCGAACCGGGATTATGGAATGATCCCGGCCATCTAGCCAATTCCGGTGCCGAAATCTACACCGAAGAGTTGGCCCAATTTCTGAAGGGGCACTGGCCGGCTCAACCTGGTTAGTAGCGCCCAAACTATGGCAGCGAGCAAGCCACTTCGACTCGGTCAGTCCAAACATCATTCACATGCTGTTTAACTCCGCTTCCTTTCTCCTCTTTCTTCCGGTCGTACTTTCCGGTTATTGGCTATGGCCAGGAAACTTTGGCAGAAAACTCCTTCTCGTCATCGCGAGTTGCTTCTTCTATGCCGCCTGGGATTGGAGGTTTCTTGGCCTGTTGGGCTTTGTCATTGTAACCACCTTCGCCGCTTCCTGGCTGATCCTCTATCTTAAAGGACGAGGAGCACGCTTCCAGTCTTTGGTTATTCTTTGGATCGGTATCGGCGTGCAGTTAGCAGTGTTAGCATTCTTTAAGTACTTCAACTTTTTTGAAGACAATCTGATCACTCTCCTATCTGGCTTTGGCTTATCATCCGCAGCCCCGATTGTCCGCATCTTGTTACCAGTCGGAATTAGCTTTTACACCTTTCACGCGATCACCTTGGCCGTGGACACCTACCGCGGCAAAGTGGACACCCAAGTTTCACTCTTGGACGTTGCACTCTATATCGCGTTTTTTCCGCAACTCGTCGCCGGACCAATCGTACGGGCGATGGTATTTCTTCCCCAATTAGCAACAAAACGGTTAGTCACCGGCGAAGATCTGTTCGTTGCGTCGCAAGCCATCGTAACTGGATTTCTCTATAAGGTTGTTTTCTCCGACTCGATCGCTCCCTTCGTTGATAAAATCTTTGCACGGCCAGCGGACTATTCAGGCAGCCTCCTGTTGGCGGCGACTTTTGGGTTCTACTGTCAAATCTATTTTGACTTTAACGGCTATTCGCTGATCGCCATCGGTGTGTCCCGGCTCTTCGGATATAAATTACCGGATAATTTTAACTTCCCCTATGCGGCTACCAGCTTGGGATCGTTTTGGCGCCGTTGGCATATTTCCTTGTCGAGCTGGCTTCGCGACTATCTTTATATCCCCTTGGGTGGCAATCGTCTCGGCGTCGCGAAACAGATGCGGAATCTTATTGTCACAATGTTACTCGGAGGAATCTGGCATGGGGCGAGTTGGAATTTCGTCATATGGGGAGCCGCGCATGGCACTTTGCTTGCGATCGAGCGATTTTGGCAACTACGCCGTGGAACAATCTCCAATGAAGAAAATCGATCAGTCGCCGCGCTGGCCTCAGGCTGGCTGGTGACGCAGACTATCGTTTTATTCTGTTGGATTCCATTTCGCGCAAAAACGCTCGCTGATTCATTAGCGGTAATCTCTGGTATTTTTACCTGGCGAACCGTGATGGGGGGACCACCCATTTCAATCCCTCTTACTCTGTTGGTGTTGCCGATTTTTTGCGACACCGTTTTTGTCCGGTTGCTACGATCTCAACCACGCAGGCCGCTGCTTCGACCTGAATTTGGTTTCAGCCTTCTGGTCCTTTGCGCGCTGGCGATCGGCTTAATTACCAAAACGGGATTGCGCAGCTTTATCTATTTTCAATTCTAGCCAGCACGGCCCAGAGGCTCCTCCGAACGATCGACATTGGACGGGTTATCGTTGCCTATCGTGACGAATGCAAGACAGTTGAGGGGGTCGCCCGCATCTTGTCTTAGGCAAAGCTCATCGGAACATCAGTTTGTGCTTCAATCGAGACAGAAATCCGGATTGATTCAAACGCGCGGCACGCTCCATGGTGTGAAACAGACGCGTCGTCGTACACCGTGTCGCAGTTCCAGTCCAGAACGGTTTGGGAGGGTTGCCGGACGACGGAAACTACGTTTGCACAGTGGTTAGGGCGATTGCTTAGGTGGTCTTGGATGGCTGTTTATCAGGAATGCGCGTACCTAACGTGAATATCAACAGATAGTTCGTTATCATCGCCAATCCGAGAAGAAGACCAGGGGCATAACTGACCCGATACCGACCAACGTCAAGCGAATGGCCGATTGCGATGCCGAGGACAATTCCGTAAGTGGCGCCAAGTACTGCAGAAGCAACGAGTCCACCCAGGCGCAAGGCTCGTCCTTTCCGGCTCAAGCAGACAGCAATCATTGAGGCAAAGAAAGCAACTTGCAGCGGAAGAATGATCCAAGTGAGGTAGTGAGCTAACCGAGCTAAAAAACAGAAGCCGAGCGGACGCGATGCTTTGCCCTCGGCTCTCTCTAGGCTTTGAAGGTACGATTGATAAATCTTCTGCACCCTCGGCGAGAGCTCGGCCTCGCGCAAGAACGGTCGCGAAGCAGCTATTTCGTGGTTCAAATCCATTGATTTCGCCGCTCTGTAGAAGTCTCCGGGGTAAGGAAAGAGGAAAAGCCTGATCTGTTTCCACACCTTTTTGAGCATTGAGTAGGGAGCCTGATGCCAAGCGCGAAAATAGGCGGAGTAACAGGCACTAGCCAGTTCACGATCGCTCCAGCTTTCCCTCTCCATGATGGTAGAGAAAAAACCAGAGCCATACAGGATGTGATCTGGATCGAACCCAAGAGTGTCGAAATTGTGCGATTTCTCTTTCGCGGTTCGATAGGCTCTGCCTAGTTCTTCGTAAAAGATCGCATCTGCCACGCCAGGATTGTGCGTACCAGGTATGACCAGGTCCGGCTGCGTCTCCAATATTTGCGGGGCGTGAATAGAGACGAGCGAAAGGGGGAAAAACAGCTGCGCGTCTTTTTGGAATCTAAACAAATGGGGAAGAACGAATAGGAGCACGAACGCCGCGGCTCCGCCCAACAATGGTCCAAAACGCATAAGGCGTGTCGCTCGCCCAAAGGCGCCACCTGCAAGGCAGAGAATAGTAAAAGCCAATGAGAGGCTCCAGCTTGGCTTCAATAGCCAGACCGCATACGACAATCCAATTGTCGCAGCACCAAAGACGATTGCTGAACCCGTTAGCCGCAATTTCCACCGTGCCAGGAAAAACGAGACAAGGCAGTAGAGATAGGCCATTTCGAAAAACGCCAGTATCCCCTCGGGTCGAATCGTATTCTCGAGCAGCGCTTGTTGCGAGCTCAGCGCATAGAGAGCAAGGAGCGCTTGCGTGAAAACTAAACAGACGCACCACAGAAGTGGCTTTTGCGCCGGCAGCAGCCGAAACCATAATCGACAGGTCAGCCAGAACGCCAAAATGCCGGCCAGTCCTAGAAATCGCTGGACGTAAGTAATCGCGGAAAAATCGCCGCTGACATTGAGTATTCCCGCAAGCAGCCCAGGATACAGCCAATCTCTCCCATAGGTCTGTTGAAAGCCAAGGCCACTCAGCCAAGAGAGCTCGGGGTACAAATATCCCCAAGTGTCACCATCGGCGAGCGGAATGATCGGCAATCGGCCCCGGACGATCAGACCTCCGATCACAAACCCGATGACAACGCAGAGTGCAAGAAGATCCAACAGAAGCGCAGACTGCTTCAAACGGACGTCGCTCTGCATCGTGTGAACAGACCATCGTCGTACAATCTGCACTCCCCGTCCAGCCGGTCTCGCAGAGTTGTCGGACGACCTAGACTACGATTGCACGACCTGGATGGGGAAGGCGAACGGCCCGACTCCGCAAAGCCTCCGTTGCGTCCAGGCGCAAATCTCTAAGACTCAATTTCAGCGCTCAATCGAATGGATTTCGGGTTGCTCGGCTAGGGTCATCATTAGTTCGTGGTACGCACGACGCGGAAGCCGAGTACGAAGGACCCAGAGTTCCCGATCATTCTCCGCCGGACTCCGTTGGACCGCTTGGAGCGAGATTTCGAACTGTTCCAAGAGATTCTCTAGCTTCACTTCGGTTTTGCCTTGACCTGGATTCACCACCAAGCGAGTCACCGATTCGGTTACGCCGGCCAAGCTGCTGCGCTCCCAGCGATTCACGACCGTCAATACGATTCGTGCAAGCAGAGCGAGACCGACCCCGGCGCCCGCGTGACCTGCGCCAATAGCCATACCCATGGCAGCGACCAACCAGATCGTCGCTGCCGTGGTCACACCGTGGATGCTGGTGGTTCCTCTGAGCAGCACACCGCCACCGAGGAAACCAACACCAGTGACAATTTGGGCCGCGACCCGGCCGGAATCACCAGTCGAGCTCGTGAAGGCGTATCCGACCATGGTAAATGCAGATGAGCCAAGTGCGATCAAGGCCATTGTCCGAATGCCGGCCGGTTTTTCTTTGCGCTGTCGTTCGATTCCCACCCAGGCCCCGCACAGCAGCGCAAGAATGCTGAGCGAGATGGATCCCCATGGATAAGGGAATAATGAGTGCCAATTATCGGTGAGCCATTGCATGAAGAAGAGTTAGAGGTGGAGAATCGAGAGTTACAAGATGCAAGTTGCGTGTTGCCGGTGACGCGATGGGAACCTCGGCGTCGCGATGCGTGCCCCTACGATCCCTAACCCTCTCTAAGCGTGGGAAAGATCTGGAGGATTTCTTCCAAAGTCGGGCGACGAATCGCACGAATCACGATCTTCTGCTCATGGGCGTTGATTTTTGCGAAAAATCGATCGTTCGGCTTACGCCCGAGCAAAACTACACCAAGCGGTGAGTTGTATGGCAGCGGTAGGATTCCGCCGGAATCCGGTACCTGGTTATCGCGAGCACCCGCGATCAGAAACTGTTCACCGGCACCGTTCAGATCTATCTCGATAATTGTTCCGATCTCGATTGCTTCAGGGGGCGCATCCGTGACCCAGGATCGTGGATCGACCAGCCGGTGGCCCTGGTTAATCAGGTGGTTCATCTCACCGGTGAGTCGTCGCTGGACGCGACCCATCGTTCTAAACTTTTCTTTGGCCGCTTGATAGGGTGCGTTCTCGCTCAGATCGCCATCTTGCTTAGCGATTTTGGCTTCCCGAAGGGCCTCGTTCTTTTGCGCCTGGGTGGTTTCAAAGCGTTCTCCTAATTCCCATGCGCTCACTGTGGAAAGAATGATCCTCCCGTCCATACCGCAAAAGATTAATAGCAAACAGCAAATAGCAAATAGCAGATTGACCGGACGCCAAAGAACAGCTTGCCGACCCGCAACCCACAACCCGTAACTTGGGGCCTGGAACCTGCAACTTGTAACTTGTAACTTGTAACTTGTAACTTGTACCCTCTAACCGGTAACTCCCTCCGCCAGCCAGCGTTTCATCAGCTTTTGCGAAATGGTTTCGATATGTGGAAACCGAGCAATGTGCCGGCGCAGAACCTCCTTGGTCTCCGCGATATCAAACCACCGAACTTCGGCTAACTCCGACCCACACACGATTTCAGTTGTGGCGGCGTCGGCGAAATAACCAAGCATCAATGATTGGGGAAACGGCCAGGGCTGGGAGCCAAAGTAGCGAAGATTGTTGATCTCGATTCCAGCTTCTTCTTTGACTTCCCGCACCACTGCTTCCTCCACGCTTTCACCAACCTCCACAAATCCGGCGAGAGTCGAGAAAATACCTTCGGGCCAGCTCGGCTGCCGTCCCAACAGACAATGCTCGCCATGCTGAACCAGCATGATCGTCGCCGGATCGCTCCGTGGGAAGTGTTTGGTCGCACAGTCCGGATTCGTGCAGGCCATCACATGACCAGCTTCTTCCGATAGCGTAGGGCTGCCACAACGCGAACAAAATTGCTGACCGTCATGCCAGTTGATCAGCGCTCTGACATAGAGGAGCAACTGCTGTTCGTCCGGCGTGAGGAGTCCCCGGAATTCACGAAGATGGATGAATTGCGCCTGATTTTCCTGGAGGCCGATCACGGATAGTGCTTCGGCTGCGGTTTTGGGCTCGGTCAGGCTGGCGGCAAAGGCTGGCTGATTGTCCGGGCGAAGGCCGAGAAAAATCAGTCTGATGGACGACGGAAGCGCTACCGCTGGTAGAACCAAAGGTCGCCTCTCTTCCGAAGTAGAGAAAAGATTTTGGCCACGCCACACTACGTAGACCACAGCAGAACCAGCCCGTTGCTCCTCCAACCAAGCTCCATCAGTCCGCATATGCCCCTCTCGTTGCAGACCGTTACGGGGATAATGTTCCAGGAATTGATCGTAAGGCATGGTCTCTGCTCTCCTTTGCTGATAGATTATGAACGATTTTCGGAGCGCCGGAGTTTCCAGAGGCGGTATGGGAGCTGCAAACTTGCATCCGATTTGCTGAACGCAAACACACGAATGTCCATTCGACCCAAAATATTAATTCCGAAAGAAAACGCGGATCTGAGTCCGCGCGAAATTCTCTTTCAGGAAACTCGGGGTTTCAAGCTATCGTTAGAGCCATTAAACATTTTGCTTTCGGTATCCCGCGCGAAAGTCCGGCTCAAGGGGAATGAACCGCGAAAGCCACCTTACTTTGCTTGCTGTTACGATGTGGGGACCCTCCAAAACGTAAACATCGTCGCCTTTATCTATCCGCTTTTGGCTGATTGGGAGGTTATGGAAAGGCAGCCCGAAAACTACCGGCGGCGCATCCGGGCGGCGTTTCGAGAGGAAATGATTCACGCCGTTCAAGTGATCGCTGCTCGCAATCGCTTCGATCATACGCCGGAGTTGCCAGATCGCTTTGCCGACACGGAGGCGTACTACGAGTCATTGTTAGGGAGGATTATTGACGAGCTGGCAGTCAGCGAAGAGGGCCACGAGGCAGTACTTACCGCGGCCAGGCTTTACTATGAAGATTGGACAATCACCAATATGGAGGACCTTCGGCAAGTCGACCGAAATCGGCACGGCAGAGACGGGTATATGGTCAGCGAATTGATTCGCCAATTGATTCAAATCAAGTTTGGCGAACTCCTCAGCGAGGAGGCGAAAGGGAAAGCCTGGGACAAGAATCGGTTATTCTCGCTCGGTGAATTCGGCACGACCGAAAATCTTCTCAATTCGATGGCTGGGACCTTACGAACGGCCGTTCCAAAATTGGTTAGCCTGAGTCCGACGTTGGCGGAAGCTCTGGAGGAAATTGAGGGAATGATTCGTCGCATGCACCAAATGGACGCCAAATGAATTTGCGTAGCAGTTACCGCCGAGCTCGTGGGCCGAGGCAAGATGCGATTATCTAAACCGTGTCACCAAAATCTGAGTCGTCTAAAGAATCGCTACTCCGCCGAATTGAAACTACGCTGGGTAAGTTAGCGCCAGAAATTTCGCGTGTCCGCCGACACCTGCACCGCAATCCCGAACTTAGTGGCGCGGAGGTCGCGACCACCCGGTTTTTGGCCCAATGCCTTAGCGATGAAGGGATCCCTCATCGGGTCGGGCAGGACGGAAAAGGGATAATTACTGAGACGTTTGCCGGTATGCCGAACGCACCGACGATTGCGTTAAGAGCCGATATTGATGCTCTGCCAATTCAGGAAGAGAATGGCGTGGATTACCGATCCGCGCGACCGGGGGTGATGCACGCTTGCGGCCACGATGCTCATACCTCGATTTTGTTGGAAACGACGATCGCCTTGCATCGAGCCGGACACTTGCCAGTGGGCTGGAGAAGCATATTTCAACCGTCGGAGGAGACTGGCCACGGCGCACTCGAGCTGGTAAAACAAGGAGCGATCGAGGGCGTAGCCGCTATTGTGGCTCTTCATGTCGATCCGAACCGCGAGGTCGGCCACTTGGGGGTCACACCGGGACCTCGAACCGCGTTCTGCCAGGACTTCACCATTCGAGTGGTCGGCCGTGGCGGTCATGGCGCGAGACCAAGCGCTGCCGTCGATCCGATTGCGATCGCCGCGCAACTGATCACGTTGATTTATCAAGCGGTCCCAAGACAAATCGATTCTCGAGACCCGGTGGTGGTGACGATCGGAATGATTCAGGGAGGCCAGACTCACAACGTCATTCCTGATTCTGTGACGTTGAAAGGAACAATTCGCGCCCTGAAAGAACTGGTTTCAGAACAAGCACATCTAGCGTTAGAACGACTTTGCCGTGGAACCGAGCAAGCTTTCGGTGCTTCAGTTGCAATCGACTTCAGTGCTCTTCTCCGCGGTATGACGAACGATCCGACAGTGACAGAAATCTGCTTGCGCGCGGCTCGTGAACTAGTAGGAACGGATCGAGTAAATACGGATGATCGACCGAGCCTGGGCGGGGAAGATTTTGCCGATTATTTGACTCGTGTGCCCGGTTGCATGGTGAGCTTGGGAGTCAAGCGTCCGGGAACAGAAGTTACCCCGTTGCATACTTCAGGATTCGATATCGATGAGCGCGCCTTATTGATCGGGGCCAGGCTTTTAGCTCGCATCTTACTCCGCTGGCCGGCGGATTTTGGCCGCAGAAAATCAGACTCATGCTGATCAAGATTGGATACAACATTGCATTGCGACTCTTTACACCGACACCGGTCATTTTTGTGTTGCGCCTACATCCTGCACGCAAAACCGATCTGGTCGAAAGGGAAGACTTTCGAGTCGAACCCAGTCTACCGGTCGAAGACTACTTCGATAATTTCCAAAACCATTGCGGTCGAGTAAACGCGGCGAGCGGTGTCGTCCGCTTCCAAAATAGCGCAATCATTAGTGACTGCGGTGAGCCAGACATATCCGAACCGGATGTCGGACAATCCGAAATCAACGATTTACCGATCTCTACGCTGGCATTCCTGTTGCCTAGCCGCTACTGCGAAGTGGATAGCGAGCTCCTCAATTTTGCGTGGAATACATTCCAGAAAACCGCCCCCGGTTGGGCACGGGTTCAAGCAATTTGCGATTTTGTCCACAGCCACTTGCATTTTGATTATATGCAGGCTCGATCGAACCGGACGGCGTTGGAGGCCTTTCGGGAAAGAGTAGGCGTCTGCCGCGACTTTACTCATTTAGCGATCACTCTGTGTCGTTGTCTAAACATTCCGGCTCGTTATGTGACAGGGTATCTTGGCGACATTGGTGTTCCTCCAGATCCTAACCCAATGGATTTCAGCGCCTGGTTTGAAGTTTTCCTCGGCCAGCAATGGTATACATTCGACGCCCGCCACAATCGTCGCCGGATAGGACGCGTTATGATTGGTCGAGGCCGGGACGCCGGAGATGTGCCAATCACAATGGTCTTCGGCCAACATCTTCTCGAACATTTCGAGGTGACCACCCAAGAGCTGGAAGCGTAGCTAGCAGCCCGTCGGATTTGGAGTTCAACACATGGTAGCTAGTGAATCTAAGTGAGAAACAAACAGGCCGTGTAGACGGGCTGCTGAAATTTCGCTTCGCGAAAGTAAGATAAAAAGTCATTCGTTTTCCACGAAGCGGGGTTTGAGCAGTCTGTCGAGAGGGCAAGAGACTTTCGTATCAGATCAGCAAGCTAACGTTGAGCTCCGCCTTCAACCCGACAGACTGCTAGGCGTGAAATCTGATGATTCCTTCAACGAGAAACCACGTGCCAATCAACGCACCAAATAATCCCACGAACCAAAACCATTTTCGCTTGGTCAGCACTGAAATGGCGCCTATGGCGATCGAGATCTGAAAAAACGTAACCCCGCGCGCGAGAATATTATGACTGCGAATGTGCGCTGCCGATTTTTCTTGAGCTCTCTGCGCCTCATTCTTGATCTCCTCCTGTTCCGCCGAATACTGCCGAACCTTCTTCTCATCTCCTTGATCGCCCTCTTTGCCCAGGGTGCGCTGAAGTTCCATCTTCGATGCGAGGATATTCGCCTTTATCCCTTTTGCCTGGTAGTACGACCATTGGTCGGTTGCTTTCATTTGTTCGATCAATGCTTCATCCGAGTGGTGTCCGGCCAAAAGGGAGGAAACCGCGGCTAGGGCGGCAATTAAAGCCGAGCTCAGTGCGACGCCCAGCGTCCAACGTTCACCGGAGTGTTCCGCATGATGATGGATTTCTTCGTGAACAGATTCTAATGGCACTTCCGGTTCTTCGGGCATAGGAATCAAAGATTGGGATACGGTCCTCTTGTAGGCGAAACCTGGTTCGTAATCCAGTCATCAAAGAGATAACCAATAGCCGAAACCGATAGCCAACCATGCGGGCAAATCCAAAAAAAAGCATTGGGACCGATGCTTCAACGAATCCATTGACCAAACTGGTAGATGCGTTTCCAGAGATGGACCTGCCAGAAGGATCGGATCGGCCTGACTCCACTGAACAAACCGCAGCACCGCTCTGGAAGTTGGGCCGAGTGGTGCTGCGTCGGGAAACCGCTCACCGTGGCGGAAAGACTGTCATTTTGGTCGACCAATTCGCAACTCATTTGCCTCTTTCCGTAATTGAGAACGTCGCTAGAAAAATTCGGGTGAGCTGCGGTTGTGGAGGATCCGTGAAAGGAAGAACAATTGAAATCCAGGGCGATCAACCAACCCGGGTACGAGCGGTGCTTGAGCGAGAAGGATTTAAGGTCGGTGGAATCGGGTGACGAGCTCAGATAAAGCAGTCTTCGGTACGCTCCAATGCATTCTAAATTCTGGATTCTGACTTCTTTTTTTTGCTTGCGCTTTCAGCAGCTTTCCCGTTTACTCCCTGGTCCCGAAAGGAGGCAATACCTGTTGAACTTGAAAATTTCTGTCCGCAAAATGATGCAGTCCGGGCCCAACACGGTTATTGCCCCGGCTCAGCTCGGTCACCGCTAAACCGCGTTCTCTTTCGAGAAAGCGTCATCCAGTAGTTGACTATTCGCTCCGCCGCCAAGGCTTAGCCAGCGTGCCTCCCGCGTCTTCTCGATTCGGTCCAGTTTCGGATCAAATCGGATTGGCACTGATACAAGTCACTTATATTAAGGCACTTACCACTATGACAACTTACGAAATACCACACAACGTTTCGAAATCCGAACCTAGCTCTTCTGGGAATCAGCAGATTCCTGCGGCCAAGATAATTGATTTCTTTGCCGCGAGAGAGGCGTTGCGCTCAGAGGCTAGATTCGCTGCCCAAAGGAAGGCCAACCAGGCCAGACTTCGTGCCTTGGCGCGTCAGGAGAAAGTTGTTTTCGATGCGTTCGAAAACGCCCTATTCCTGCTGTTGCTGGCGGCCTCAGCAGTCTTGGGTTTGCTGGCGATATCCGGCTTCGGGTGAGGATGACCCAGACGGACGGATCAGTGTGAAATGGGATGACTAACTAAGTCGTCCCATTTTTTTTGTAAGAATTACGTTTTCGGCTTGCACCGGCCGCATCTTTTCTGTTCACTCCACGGTTCCGAAAGGAGGCAGAACCATGAATTCAAAATCCATCCACACAAAAAACCGGCGCCGGACCTGCATGGCTAATGCTCCTATTCGTATCGATCGCCGCTAGCTGCGGGATTCTCATTCGAAGAAAGCTTCGGCAGTAGTCGACTCCTCGCATTGCGGCAGCGTTTAGCCAACGCCCAGGGCGTATACCTCTCGCTCGGCCCATTGTTAGATGAGACGATGGAATCCCGAGTAAAAACACGAAGACAGATATAAAGATGCTTACTAGCGAAACATCAGAAGATGTTCAAAATTGCCAGGGAAACTCTCCTGAGGAAGGCGAGATTCCTTCTGGAAAAATTGTCGATTTCTTCGCCGCAAGGGAAGCGATGCGATCAGATTCCAGATCCGCCGCCGAGCAAGCCGAGTTTCACCAGCAAATTCGCGCGGCAGTGCGTGACAAGAGGCGTATCCACCTATTCGATCCCTGGGAAGATGTCATGCTCCTATTGTTGCTGGTGGCCGCAATAGTCTTGGGGTTACTGATAATTTCCGGCTTCGGGTGAAGGTAGTTGTGGAGGGCCCGGCTCCCGCCGGGCCACGAATTACAACCGATAGCGGGTAACTGGTCAGGACGGACGCGCGAGAGCGCATCCCTAACGTTACCCAACCGCGGTTTGCGCCGCTTTCTTCTCGGATTTGGTACCAGCGAGTTTCGTCAGGAACTCGTCATGGGTCATCGGATGAGAAAACATCGGGAAATCATGTTCGAGCGCATTCTCATGCGCGGTTTGACTCACCGTCGCCGCGCAATCCTTCAGCGTGACCACATCATATCCAAGCTCGTAGGCGGTACGCATCGTCGATTCGACGCAACAGTTAGTCAAGAAGCCCGCCAGAGCCACGGTCTCAATCTTCCGATTACGCAAGATGAAGTCCAGATTGGTCGTCGCAAACCCGTCCAAACCTCGCTTTCCTTCAACGACGATGTCTTCCGGCTTCGGCTTGAGGGTGTCTACGATCTCTGCTCCCCAACTTCCTTTTTCAAACGTTTCACCATCCTTGCATCCCTTAAGGATTCCGTAGGGGAGTTCGCTGATCTCTCGGAAGCCGGGAGCGAACTGAATCGGTAGATGGACGATGGTAGCGCCAGCGGCTCGAGCTCGCTCTACGGTTTCCTTGGTGTTGTCCAACATTCCGGTCGACTGCATGACGTCCTGGACGGCTCCATGCAATTTACCTCCCGGGGTAGTGAAATCATTTTGGAATTCGATAAGAACGACGGCGGTAGATGAGGGGTTCATAAGTTGGTGGGGTTGGTTTGTGAACGTAGCCCACTCTCACGAGAGAGCGCAAAGACAGATTTTTGCACAGAAGGCCTCGGTGCGGGGGAGCCGCACCTAAAATCGGACGGTGAGAAGTGATTCGTGATTTGTACTTCCACTAAGTCCTCCCGGACCTGCCCTCGGCCATCTGTCATCTGCGATTTGCTGTTGGCTGTTCGCGCCGCGGCGTAGAATGGTGATTTTTATGGGCAACCTTCGAATTTCAGCTGCAACGGCCATATTGTTGCTGAGTGGATGCGCTCATCAACCAATGACGGAAACCATCGCTGTCAGCGGCGGTCAAAATCTTAGGTTCACCCGAGTTGGTGCCGGCTTTGTCAAAGCTGAAAATGAGCGCTTCGTATTAGATGAAGCGGGACTCACCACCTATCGAACCGAAGGGAAGAACTTTGTCCGTTGGCAATTTGCCATAATGCCCAAACGGGAGACCGCGCTGCAGGGAGTCAAGATCGAAGATGTGACCAACGATAATCCTGTCTTGATCCTTGAAGATCGCGCTCCCCGGATCGACGAAAGGCGGTGGACCCGCCAAAGCGATCTTATTCGAGCCAACACCCAATCGATTCCCTGGCTATTCGAGTTCGTGCGAACCACCCGAGTACTCCGTATTACCGTCCGGGAGACGAACGGAAAGACATCCGTTTTGTACCAAGCCGTATTGTTTACCCCTAAAGCTAAGAAAGATTTTCGCGTGTTAATGGGTCCGGAAACGTCTGCGTGAGGGCGCCGGCTGGGGGATAGCTGCAGTAATTGGTGAGAGGTGATGGTCGCGGGTGATTAGTGATTAGTGATTGGTGCTTGGTGATCGGTGATAA
>Ga0070698_100003458_pt1 | contig 17376 bp, 10 predicted proteins | sample KBSK1502metaG_FD_65477 | JGI IMG/M metagenome (GOLD analysis project Ga0070698, IMG submission 65477) | Corn, switchgrass and miscanthus rhizosphere microbial communities from Kellogg Biological Station, Michigan, USA - KBS K1-50-2 metaG | ecosystem: Host-associated > Plants > Roots >...
GCCCTCGACTGATCGGCGCTCAGCAGCGGTGCCCTGACATCACCACTCTTCCATGTTTCCGGTGTCACATATTTGAACCATCGTGCACCCCAACCTTCGTCAACTGATGCTACCCGATCCGTATAATCGATTCGTGTCTTTCTCGTTGGATCTTTCGGAGCGGCAAAAAACTGCACCAGATTAGTTCCCACAAGAACTATGCCGCCGATTTGATCAGGGTGGTCAATCGCCAGCTCTATCGCGGCTTGTGCTGCAGGTTGCCGCTCGGCAACGATTATTGGCTTCGTTAACTTTTGCTTACGGATCAGATCAAGAACGTCGTGCTCAAGCTTGCGGGTCCAGGTTAGCTCATTGAAGCTTGTTCCAATCGCCGGCGTGGAGCGAGGCAAAGTTCCATTCAGCCCTGGAGGCGTAACTAGAAACAACTTGTATTGCGATTGATTTCGAGCGATGAAGGAATCAAAGGATTTCGATCCCGAATACATCCCGGGAATTAAGATCATTGTTTGTTTGCCCCGTCCAGTCTTGTTAATAACGGGGGACTCATTGTCCGCTAGAGTCTTGTAGTCCGCCGGAAACACGAGATTATTGCGACCTATATCGATCTCGCGGAGCCTTTGTTTTGGCGCTTCCGGAGACAGGTCGATCATGGCCGCTCCGGCATTCGGAATGTCGTCGTTCCAATTCTGATTTGAACCGACGGCTGCAACCAGGTTCATTTTCAATTTGTCGGTTACATCGGTTCGCTTCACACCGATGACAATTGCCTCGTCATCGACCGAGATCTGCAAATTGTTCGGCCGCAAGTTTTGAATTACCTTCTCCTTTGATTCGCCAGCGTCGCCAACCCCAATCATTCCCTGATAACCGCCAGGACCTCGCGTAACCCAGGCAATCAGAAGTTTGTCGAACCGAAAAGCTGTGTTGGCTCCCCACCAGTTAAGCTTGGCAGCATCATCCCTTCCAGTATCGAACGCGATGTTGACACCAAATGCCTGTTCGTTAGGCTTGCCGTAGACACTCAAGCGAAACCACAAGACGTCTTGCTCTTTGTCGTAGCGAAAGGCGAGTTGTGCCGCATCGGCCAACGATGGATCGCGACCGTCGCCTTTCGCGTCAGCTGCCAACACCGTCCAAACCTGGGCTCTGGTAGCCGGGTGTGAAGTTCCCATCAAAGCCATTGCGCAGATTAATGGCAACAATATCTTTGAAATCTCATGCGACTGGAGTTTATTGAACATAGTAGACCTCTGTTTCCAATTCCTCCGCTTGTCTTCCCTGAACTACTGGCGTTCGCAGACAATCAGTTGTTGATCGGCTGAAATTGTGAGCGTCTTGCCGTCCGGCGAGACCAGATACATACCGCGTCCCACTATCTCACCATCCTTCTTCGCAGTCGTTTCGAGAACATGCGTGCCTAACCAGTTAGCTGTGATGAAGTATCCATTGCCATCAGCAGAAGGATGCTCTTTGCCATCAATCAGAATCGTGTGTCTTTCTTTCTCTTCCTGGCCTGATGCATTGACAACGATATCCGTGATCGTCAGTCTCTCGCCGTTCACTCCGAACTCAAGCGTAGCCTCTCGAAATTGATTGCCCGGATGCCGTTTTGATTTGGATAGGTTTGCGATCCAAGTACCGGCGAATGGATTCTCATGCGCTGTCATGGGCGTGATTGTCTCCGCAGTTATTTGGGGGTTATCACAAATGCTTTATCGTTTCTAACCCGCAATCTTGTTGCGCTGAGACAGGCTTTGCAACTACTAATCAGCCGAAGGTAGGTAAGGCGCAGGGAGAGGTTGAATCAAATCGGTCTTGCACGAAAAAGCCTGTCCGATTCTCTCTTTAGCCTGCGAAGCAGGCGTAAGCATAAAGCCTGGGGCGTGAGCCCCAGGTAGTGCAAATGATAATTTGCAGCCCGTGATAATGGGCGACAGTTTCATGACTCTTTCACCCTCTGTCGCGGGCTCGCTCACAAATCCAATCATTCCTGGGGCTCACGCCCCAGGCTTTATGCTTACGCCTGCTTCGCAGGCTAAGGAAAAATCAACCAGAGTTCTAGGCGATGGCAGTCAGCTTGTTACTGAGTCTTTGCTACGACGTTTGCGAGCGTGGCATACATCCCAACTGCAACTGTTGCTACAACCAGGAAGGCAATGACCGCGAACCAGAAGGAAGCGTCAGGACCAGTTTCCCAAATCAATAGAATCGGACGCGATGATCCCTGCCACTGCGAACGCCCACTTGCTAATAGATCAAGGGCACTGAACATGTCCCCAACCGCGTGAAGCAACATACTCGGCAAGATCGATTTAGTAAAGTATGCTAGTGCACCGTAAACCGCGGACACGACCAGATAATAAGGGAGCAGAACCAAACCGACTTCCGGATGCGTGAAGTGCGCAAATCCAAACAAGCTGCCAGTCACCAGAATCGCGATCACGGGTCCATACGCACGTTCGATCGGGCCCTGCATGTAGCCGCGAAACGTGGCTTCCTCGACGACGCCCGCAACTAAGGAACCCATTACCACCCAAAGCAACACGGTAACAAACGGCAACTGAGAGGTGTCAACCTTCTGCTGTTGAGGAAGCATGATTAGACGCGCCATGAGTTGCTGCAGGAGTACTACGGCTGCGAGACCAAAGACGCCGGCAACTAATGCCATCCCCCAAACTTCAGCTGAGAGAAAGTTGGCGCGACAAAGTGTGCGACGTGCGGCAGCACTCGATTGAGGCCAACCGACTCCGCGGACAAAACGCCAGAAGAGCGACAGATACAACCCCGCTGGAAAAACTGCCCAAGGTAGCGTGGGCGCGTGCTTGAGATTCTCTGACACCAAGATGGCCCAGGGTACGGTGCCCGCGGCTGCCAGTAGAAGTCCCGTGATGGGAGCGCGCACAATGACGGGAAGGCGATTCCAAATCGAAACTAATGGTGCAACGACGTTGCGTTTACCGATTTCGCTGAGAGCCATCGAATCCCTACAACTCTCATTTATCTGGAACTGAAACCAGGTCAACCTTCCAGCAGTCTTGTCACGCGCGGCCGCCGTCTTCTGCTCACTGGTATACGAATTCCACTTCTGAGCAAAAGAAAAGTCTCACCCGCCTGCTTTTGGAGCTCACAAACTCGATCGACGTTGACAATGGAGGACCGATGAGTTCGCAAAAACTGCTTGCGATCCAGACGCTGCTCCAACGACGTGAGAGACTCTCGAATTAGATGACGACCTGCTCGTGCGTGAATAGCCGCATAGTAATCATCTGCCTCAATCCAGTCGATCTCATCTACGTCAATCACGAGCTCGCCATTCGAAGTCGGCACTACTATTCGTTGCTTAACTCGCTCCTTTTCCTGAGCCGCCAGCAATGCCGCCAGCTTGCGGGAGACATCAAGCGCTTGGACGGATCGCAATCTCTCTCGCATGCGTTCAAGGGCCTGCGCGAAGCGGGCTATCTCAAGCGGCTTAACCAGGTAGTCGAGGGCTTGCGCATCAAACGCACGTACTGCGAATTCATCGTACGCCGTCACGAAAATCACAGCGGGCATGTGTTTCGTTCCGACCTCACGCACCACATCGAAGCCGTCCAACTCGGGCATCTGGACATCAAGAAACAGAAGGTCCGGCTTTAGTTCCTGCAACGCCTTCACGGTTTCGCGCCCGGTGCGAGCCTCGCCGACAACGGTGATATCACCATGTTCGGCGAGCAATTGCCGAATTCCTCGTCGTGCGAGTGGTTCATCATCTGCGACCACGGTACGGATCTTATCCATTGAGTTCTCTCCTCAATGGGAAACTTAAGGTTGCCAATGTGCCGCCGCGCTCATCATTGGCAACTTGAAGTTGTCCTGCTTCCTGAAAGAGCGTCGCCAGTCGAGCGCGGGTATTGGAAAGACCAACACCGGCATCTGAGACCGGTCTGTATCCAGGTCCGTTGTCTCTCACAGATAACAAGATTTTGCGGTCCGACTCTTGAGCCTTAATTTCAATTAGCCCTACCTCACCAGACTTCGATATTCCGTGACGAATAGCGTTTTCAACGAGCGGTTGTAGAATGAACTCCGGTACCAATACGTCGCGAACCTCGCTTTCAATAGACCAACGAACCTGTAATCGGTCTGAAAAACGGACCTGCTCTATTGCCAAATACCGTTCGGTAAAGTGGAGCTCTTGATCCAACGTTACCTCGGCGCGTTTTCCGCTCTGCAACACTTGACGCAGGACGCCACTGAGAAGTTCCAGCATCCGAGAGGCATCACGAGTATTCTCATCACGAACGAGAACAGTAATCGCGTTGAGACTATTGAAAAGAAAGTGAGGGTTCATTTGCATGCGTAGTGCACCTAACCTGGCTTCAGCAAGTTGCGCCGTAAGCTGTGCCTGCTGCGCTTCGCGCTCACGGGCCTCCCGGTAGTAAGTGAAGGCGTATATGGAGCCGAGTACCGCGAAGTATAAAAAGATAGACCAGGGAAGATTCAGCAAAATATAACTGAGATAGTAACGCGCTAAGGATTCGTACGCGGGCTTTCGATTAAAGAGGAGCGCAAGCGTTACGCCCAGGGAAGTCCAAGCGACACATAACAGCAGCGCTCCAGAAAAGTGAGCTTGAAGAAAGCGTGTGATGCCGGAACGGCGTAGCGTATAACGACGTGCAAGAACGTAGGGAATCGGCGTTATGAAACCAAAACTCAGCCAAATCGCGCCGGCAAAAACAACTGTGCTCCAATCCGTCGTCGAGCGCCCGGCGACTCGCGCGCTGAGGTACGCAGTAAATGCATTGAGCAGCGCCGGGACTACACACGCGCCTGCGAGCAGGAGCCACTGTGGTGTCACTCTTGGGGTATGCTCACCCAACCGTAAAACCATGGAAGGAGTTTACGCGGAGATTGCGAATCCCGAAATATCATGCAGGCAAAGGTCGTTCAGATGCAGTGAGCGTGACTGAGGAGCCTATAGCCGCTTCAACGCAAGCCGAGCCAGGGCTTTGGATTTATTAATCTTCGTCTGCTGGCTACCGGCTCCTCCAACGCTAACTCTGAGATAAGTATTTCCTTTCAAAACATAAAGCGCTCCACCTACACGGCTGCCAGTCCAAAACGCTTCATCTCCAACGCCCGAAATCTTTTCGGCAGGTGCCGCCTCTTCCTCTTCCTCGCGATCTCTGTCACGCGCCTTTTTGGTTTCTTTCTCGCGCTCCTTCTCTGACTTCTTGTCGTGCTCTTTCTCTCTTTCGGCTTCGGATTCCTTGTCGAAAGTCTCTTCCCAAAAATCTTTCGGATCTCGCGCACCCGCGCCATCGCCTTTTTGGGTGACGCCAAGACTAATAGAGTTGTTAAAAGTGGGAAGCGCAAAAAAGCACTGCGAGTTAATGAATCCGCCCTCAACACTGCCGCTTGCCTTTGTCTCTTTCAACGACTCGCCTTGAACCGATCGAATCTCATCACTGGTTAACAAGGCACAAGCATCAATCTTCCTGGCTGTTGCGCCGTTTGAAGTCTTCGCCTGCTCCGTACCCGGCGGCAACGGACTTGGAGAACCCACGGTTGACTGGGGCGCCGCAACTCCCTGATTGCTCGTGGCGCCTTGAGTCGTTTCAGACTTCGAACACGCACCAAGACTGGAAGCCGCTGTGCACAAAGAAACGACAAGAATCATGCGGAAAAGGTTTACTCGCATATAAGCTCTCAACTCCTAAGTCCGAAAATGTCCGATCTGCGTCCGTCTTGTCGCTGAACTCCATTTAGAAGCCGCACAAATTAGTCACGACAAGCTAAAGCATATCGGACATATTGTCAGTAGACCCGTTATCGAAGCCCACCTTACTCACCGTCACTTGAGGAATTCTTGAGGCAAAAGGACACCTTATCGGTAAAAGGTGAACGGTTCTCGCTTAGCCTGCCAAACGGCTTGCACTGCCAAGCGAGTAATCACCCCGCCTGGGGGCGTGAGCCCCAGCGTAGCGCCATTAATTTGATTTCTGCCCGCGACAACGGGCGATGCCGCTTAAGTTTTACAACTTTTCGAGGGCTGACTGGCCTCCACTAAATACGGTAATTCCTGGGCTTACGTGCATTGTTGACGACTGATTTGCAGGCCAACACCCGGTTCTCAAGCCTTCCTCAAGTTTTTCTCAACCGCGACCCTCTAAGCTCCCAACCGTACCACTCGGCCAATAACGCGTTTGTTCTGGTGATGTGACAAAAGTCACTTGAAATACGGACCCTGATAGGAGCCGCGGCAAAAAAGAAAGAGCTCAAAATGAAGAATAGGATTCCAAACAATCTCGTTGCCTTGCAGACCCGTTGGTTATTCGTCCTGACCTTAAGCATTTGCGCAATTGTTTGCGCGTCATTTTGGTTTTCTCAAGCGCACGCGGCCAATCCCGGCGGTGGAACCATCAGTCCTACCGGCCCGACGTTGAATTGGATCGGTGATGCGCCCGGAACAGGAGCCACCGGCGGTGAAGGCCAGTGTCTCGAAGCTGCAGCGAATTGTGACAGCTTCACGCTAACTGTCTCGGGAGCAGATGCTGACTGGACCGGCAAACTTATTCAGATACGAGTTAATTGGTCTCTCCAAGCTTCTGATTACGACCTCTATGTCCACAAGGGTGATGTGAGTGGTCCCATCGCGGCGCAAGGGACAAACGGTGGTCAACCAGGCACAGAAGAGGTCGCGTATCTTGATCCCCGAGCCAACGGAGTGGGTGTTTACACAGTTCACGTAGCCTCCGCTGTCACACCAGTCCCAAATTCAGATCAATACCATGGTACTGCCAGCGTGGTGCCCGGGTTAGGGCCGGCAACGCAGGGCTCGGGTCTTGCTCCGCGATTTCAAAACTTCACTCCACAGGCGGATCTGGTCAAGACCGGTAAAGGCACCGACGCAGGTGAACCCTCCATCGGAGTCAATTGGAAAACCGGAAAGGTGATGTTCATTTCAAGCCTAACTACGTTTCGAGTGACCTTTGATGACTCTTGCCCAACATCACCAACAGCGCTCTGGGAAGACAAGAGCGCGCCAAATAATGTGACTAGTCTCGATCCGATTCTGTTTACCGATCACGGTTACGACAATCAGAATCCGAATGTTGGGCGAACGATCGTTTCCGAGTTAACTGGGCAGGACAGCCTGTCAGCCTACACGGATAACGATGGCGACACCTGGATACCTGGCCAGGGAGGCGGCATCCCTTCGGGCGTTGACCACCAAAGTATTGGCGCTGGCCCATATCACGCACCTTTAGTCGGAACGGTCTATCCCAACGCGATTTACTATTGCTCACAAGACGCTGCTGTTATTTTCTGCGCGCGTAGCGATGACGGTGGGTTGACCTTCGGGCCTGGTGTTCCAGCTTACAACCTTACACAGTGCACAAATCTTCATGGTCATGTGAAGGTCGCCCCTGACGGTACGGTCTATCTGCCAAACAGAAGCTGTGGCAACCAACAAGGTGTCGTGATTTCTGAAGACAACGGCATCACCTTCAATGTGCATTCAATTCCGGGAACTACCGCCTCAGCCGATGATCCAGCCGTCGGTATTGGCCGCGGAGATAAGACGAATGGTTTCGGCCGAGTCTACGAATCATTTGCCAGTGGAAACACCGTAGCCGGTGTAGCCGTCTCCGACAATCATGGACTGAGCTGGAAGAACATAGTCGATGTTGGTTCGCTAGCCGGGATCCGAGCCGCAGCCTTTCCGACAATGGTAGCGGGTGATGACGACCGCGCCGCTTTCGCGTTTTTCGGATCGACAACGGCAGGCTCCGCGGAAGATAGAGGTTTTGCGGGCTTCTGGCATGTCTACGTTGCCACCACCTACGACGGCGGCAACTCCTGGTTGATCTCGGATGCAACGCCGAACGATCCCATTCAACGTAACGGCATCCATCTCGGAGGCGGTTCACCGCCACACCGCAATCTACTCGACTTCTTTGGTATCGACATAGATCGGCAGGGACGAGTGCTCGTCGGTTATGACGACGGCTGTACAGGACCGGGATGTGTCCAGGCACCAGGCACCGCGACCGGCAATGCCTACACAGCTCTCGCGTCAATCGCGCGGCAGACCGGAGGCTTGCGACTGTTTGCTACCCCGGGTGAGTCAGCCGGGCCAACCATCCCAGGTGCTCCGTCTATCACCGTGCGTCGTGATGGCGGTGTCGCCCACTTGACGTGGTCTGAATCAGATAACGGCGGCTCTCCTATTACGAGCTACAAAATCTATCGAGGGACAACCGGCGGTGGAGAGACACTTCTGAAGAACGTGGGCACAGCAAGTCAGTATGACGATGCCACTGCCGCTCCAAATACAACCTACTACTACAAAGTCACAGCAACCAACTCGTTGGGAACATCCTGCGGTAACAACGAGGTCGTTTCGAAGCCCGTTGGAGACTCGCGGTGTCAGGGGATTCTGACGGCGCTGGACCCGCAGGGCGATCAAAAACCAGCGGCGCCAGCCAATGCTGACCTGGATATTCTGGAAGTGCGGTTGGCTGACTACGTCGAAGGCGGCGAGCAGAAGATCGCCTTTAAAATGAAGCTGGCAAATCTCGCCACGCTGCTGCCTAACCGGCAGTGGAGAGTGCTCTGGAACTACCCAATCAAAGCTGACGGAATCGATGCTTCCCTTTTCACTGGTTCCTATTACGTCGGTATGAACACTGACGTGTCAGGAGTGATCTCGTTCGAATACGGGACTGTCACCACAATCGAAGATGTTCCCGTGGCATTGGGCCAGCCAAACAGAATCGGAGATGCCGATAGCGGCTCAGTTGATCAGCAGAACGGAATCATTACCGTCGTCCTGTCCTCTTACAAGATCGGTGGTCCAAAGGCTGGCGATGTGATTGGTGGTCAAAGTGGAAGGACGTTCGCAGGCACTGGCACCCAATCGCTGCGTTCGAACACCGCAATCGACATCACCACAAATGCGATTCAGGATCCATACACTGGCTTTTCCTACCTGGTTGTTGGCAACGCTCCGTGTGCTTCAACGCCAAATTCGTGTAACGGCACGCCAGTCGAGGACGACGATGCAAAAATCTCTTACTCGAATGGCTGGCACCTCATTAGCAACTCCGGAGCCAGTGCTGGTCACTATCGTCTGAACGAAGGCGGTAACGCTCAGCACAACGCGGTCATGACGTTTGATTCATCCGCGGCTGGCACGATCACCTACTTCTACGCCACCAGCACCAAGGGCGGCAGCGCGGAAGTTTTCGTCGACGGGTCGTCGCAAGGCGTCGTCAACTACAACGGACCTTCGGGTACCAATCGTGCACCGGTGTTCGGAGCTTCTCAGGTCTTTAGCTATTCGGCGGGTGGACATCACACACTTGAGATCCGAGCCATCCAAAATGGAGTGTTCATCGACGGCTTCTGTCTCGGCAATGCCACGCCAACGGGATTACCAACTCTTGGGCCAGGCACAACTTCCGTATCCACCGCAACGCAGCTCGCTGGACAAGCGCTTTTAAAGAACCTGGGTTTGCCAACGGGCACAAAAGCAATCTCGATCGCGGCTGAATCTAGTTCCAACGTGCCCCTGCAGTTGGTATTGCTCGATCCGTCGGGAAGAGTGATACAGACGGTTAACTCGTCTTCTGGCGTGGCAGTTCTCGAAGCGCCGATCACACAGGGCGGCGTTTACGTCATTAAGACAATAAACCTTAGCCTTGGCCCCGTAGAGATCTGGACTGTTGCAACACCACTAGTTTCTCGGCAGTGAGGAAGTTGACATTGGGCATCGTTGTCCGGCGCAACTGTGCCATCGCTAGAGTTCGCCGCTTAGGAGAGAAAAATGGTAAACAGCAGAAACTTGGTTAACTCGCTGGCAGCTTCAGTAACGACATTCTTCTCAACGCTAACGCGAACGAAGATCCTTCTAGCTATAGCAATTCTGTTGTCGGTCGCGATGGCGGTTCTGACAACCGTGAGTTCTGCGGCAACCCCGTCCAGCGGCACCATTAGCGCGTCGAGCGGTTCCCTAAGCTATACCGCCGGACCATTCGTCGTAGCAAATGAATCCGGGCAAGGCGGCGTGGTTACTCCGCTCTGCGAACCCGGCACCCCTTTATGCGACGAATACACCTTAACTGTGAACGCCGCCAGCGTCGCAGCAACTAAAAAACTCTTAATACAGATTCAATGGCCGAATTCCACGGCTGATTTTGATCTGTACGTGATGCAGTCCGGAAATATCGTCGGCACCTCCCATGGATCGAGTGATCCCGAGACAGTATTCCTAAACGTTCCTGCTGACGGAACCATTTATACAATCCGAGTCATACCCACCACGCCACTCGCACAAAGTTTTACGGGCACGATTGCACTAGTCGATCCACCAGCAACCGTGCAGACAGGATCCGGTTTGGCGCCTCGCTACCACAATTACCATGCCGCGGAAGGTATGGGCGATAACGCAGGTGAGCCCTCAATCGGAATCGATTGGAATCCAAACGTGGCGAGTATGAAGCACGACAAAGTCAATACCGGCGGTGTGTCGTTCTTTCAATCCGGCGCTAACACGCTGCGCACACATTTTGACGACTGTTCATCACCAGCGAAGGATCAATGGGACGACGTCTCAACACCCTTTGTACAGCAATCAGTGCTTTCCGATCCGATTGGCTTCGTCGATAGACAAACAGGTCGCGTCTTCTCTCTCGACCTGATTGGCGGCCAAGGAAACAGCTTCATGGCATTTTCCGACGACGACGGGAACAGTTTCTTGCCTGGTCAAGGTGGGGGCGCTCCTGCTGGTCCTGATCATGAAACATTGGGTGGCGGACCTTACAATCCGAATGCTAATCCCGCACCACCACCACATCCGCTCTATCAGAATGCGGTTTATTACGCCTCGCAGAACATCGCGGGCGAAGCGGAGGTGTCCCGAAGCGATGATGGTGGTCTGACGTTTGGTCCAAGCGTGCTGCTGTTCAATCCGACTCAATGTCTCGGCGGTATTCATGGCCATATTAAAGTTGCACGCGACGGCACTGTCTACATTCCAAATTCTTCATGTAGCGTCGGAGGTGGCACAAACGGCGTCGCCGTTTCAACCGACAATGGGATTACCTGGACCGCATACACAGTCCCGGGCAGTACGGGCGGTTTTGATCCTTCCGTGGGTGTAGGTATCACAGACGTGGGAAAACCCTTGGGGCAAAGTACTAACACGATCTACATGGGCTGGATCAGTGGCGATTTGCATCCGCACATCACGGTCTCGCGCAATCGTGGGCAAACGTGGATCAGGGAGTTTGATATCGGTGCGCAAGTCGGAGTTAAGAGCGCCGTGTTTCCAGTCGTAGTCGCAGGCGATGACAACCGTGCGGCATTCGGTTTCGTAGGAACGACCACGCCGGGTGATCCACAGGATGACGCCAACTTTCGCGGAGTCTGGCATCTGTACATAGCTACAACTTACGACGCGGGCCTTACATGGATCACAGTGGACGCCACCCCGGATGATCCAGTTCAAGTCGGATCAATTTGTCTCGGAGGTACTGCTTGCGGTGCTCTCGATCCACTTCATCCATCGTCACGTAATCTTCTAGACTTCAACGATTTCTCTGTAGATCGGGAAGGACGTGCCATTCTCGGATACGCCGACGGATGTATTGCTCCTGCATGCAATTCGGGTACAGTTGCAAAAACACCGCCTTACTTCGATTCACGTGCAAGCAAAGCAGCGATTGCCCGCCAATCGGGAGGTCGTCGCCTTTTCGCCGCCTATGATCCACTCGAGCCTTCGGCTCCGGCAGCGCCGTCAGTGAGTAGCGTCAAACGAAGTGGGGCAGGCGTAGTTCACCTCGAATGGTCAGCTCCGGACAATGGCGGCTCTGCGATCACGGGTTACAGAATCTACCGTCGCACCGCAAATAGTACTTACGGCTCGCCACTCGCGACAGTGACCGACAAGTTGACCTACGACGATGAAACTGCAACCGATGCAACAGCAACTTACTTCTACAAAGTCACCGCAGTAAACGTGACTGGTGAGGGACAAAGCTGTGGTGAGTATGTTGCAGTTCCAGCGCCGGATCCGTGCAGCGTTCCCGGTGTTCAGGTGCTTTCCGATCCGACCGGTGATGGTTTTGGTCTCGGCATTCCGTCGGCACAGCCACCGTACGATATTCAAAGTGTATCGGTCGCTGAGCCCTACAATGTCGGTGCTGACAAGTTGGTCTTCACGATCAAAGTCAGAGACCTCAGTGTCGTTCCGGGTGGCTCATTCTGGCCACTGCAATTCAATGCGCCTAATGGGACGACATACGTTGTCCAAATGAGCACTCTTGTAGGCGGCACTCCAACTCAAAACGATGCTTTATTCGAGTATGGACCGGACGGCGGAACTCTATCTACTGCGGATCCGCTCAGTGGCTTTAGCGCTGACGGAACCATCACCATTGTTGTTCCACGCAGTGGAGTTGGGAATCCGGGTATCGGTGAAAAACTCAGTGCTTTCCTCATAAGGGTCACGGCTGTCGTCATAACACCTGACAATTGCCCAGACAGTCTGACGCCCGCTGGGGAGTACACAGTTGTTGGTAATGCGTCTTGCCAACCAAACACTGCTCCCTTAGCCGTGTTATCGGGAACACCGATGTCGGGCAACGTTCCGCTCGCGGTGAACTTCAGCGGCGCAGGCTCCAACGATCCGGATCCTGGAGACACTATAGTCTCGTATAGCTTCGACTTTGGTGACGGGACACCAGTATTGACACAAGCAACTCCGACTACGGCACACACGTACCAAAACGCCGGCGTCTATCCTGCACGGTTAAGTGTCAAAGACTCACGCGGTAAGCCGAGCACTAATCAGGCTCAAGTGATGATTACCGCAACTGATGTTTCGCCATCACCGACTCCTACACCGTTGCCTTGCAGCGGGACCAGAATTGAGGATGATGATGCGCACATCTCCTATTCGAATGGCTGGCACCTGGTAAACAATTCCAGCGCCAGCTCCGGCCACTTCAGACTCACTGAAGGCGGCAACAGTAAACATGACGTCACGGTAAGTTTTGACACTGGCGTAAGTCAGGCAGGGGCCATCAACTATTTCTACGCCACAAGTCAGAAGGGTGGCAGTGCAGATATATTCGTCGACGGCGTCAAGCAGGACACAATTAGTTACCAGGGATCCTCGGGCACCAACAATGCACCAATCTTTGGGTCCTCGCGCAGCTACAACTACAACGCGAAGCCTGGTGGGCACCACACACTCGAGATCAGACCTATCAAGAATGCGGTATTCATTGACGGATTCTGTCTTGGCAATGCGACAGCAACGGGAGCACCAACGGCTGGGCCAGGCGCAACGTCGGAGTCGAATGCCACAGAATCGCCAGGGCAAACACTGTTACGCAATATCACTTTGCCAAACGGCACGCGCGCAATTTCGATTGCGGTTGAATCCAATCTCAACGTGCCGATGCAATTGGTGTTGGTTGATCCGTCGGGAAGGGTGGTGCAAACGGTCAACTCATCTTCGGGTGTAACAATCCTGGAAGCACCAATAACGCAAAGCGGTGTTTACATTATCAAGACCATCAACCTCAGTCTCGGACCGATACAGGTCTGGTCGGTGGCGACACCTTGGGTAGCGCGTTAGTTGAGTAGACGCAGTGAAGGGCACCCAAGGTAAAGAAGCGGGCGCCTCCTTGGAGTGCGGGGACCTGTCACCGCTTTGGCACACCGAATCTCAGTATCTACGACGCCCTGTACCAAAGCGGTGACAGGTCCCCGCACTCCAAGGAGGCGCCCGTTCTTTCGTTGATCCTTCCCCGGATGGCCCCGAGACTATTCAGTCTGCTGAACCCTCTTCCCACTTGTAAGTTCTTCCATTCCAATACAAGGGCGTCTGATCGCCTACCTCTGTCCAAAGAAGAATCACGTCGCCTTTAGCCATGCGAGGATATGTCTGGCCTTTAGGTCGCTTGCCACGTTTGCTCATCAGTTCCATCAAATCCTTCGCACTTCCGGGTTCGGAAGTTCTGTCGTGCACGAAGATGAGGAGCGCAGCATGACCCACCAGCAAAAACTTTGTGGAGGCCTCGGGCGTCTTCCATTTGTGAATGATCGCCAGCGCAAGTGTCTTTTCGCTTTCTGGGTTCTTGGGAAAAATCACTTTGGGGCTATCCCAGAAAGGATTTATGAGTCGCACGTCTTTCGGTAACGCCGCGCGTCGTTCCTTGATGCGCACAACGACCACGATGTCCTGCGCGCCATCCCCATTGAAGTCACCTGTCAGGTAAAAAGGAGTGAACCCTGTCACCGCCTCTACCGGCGGGCCGAAAGAGGCTTGCAGCGCTGATGTTACCGTCGAGGATTGAGCGTTTTGTAGACCAATTAAAGCGGTAACCTTCGGTGGGCGGTTTGAGTGATCGTTTAGAACTGAACCACTAGCGACAACGATGAGAATCGAACAGACGAGGTAAAACAAAACACTACGTCTAGCTAACGCGAATGGGAACGTTGCGCGTTTCATTCTTCTTCCTCCGTAGTTAACTCAACAAGAAGGTTGCCTAAGTCGGAATTTCATAGGCCGCGCGGCTTCTTCTATCTCGCTACCAGAGCAAAGTCAACAAATACGTCTGCTGGAAAACACATCTTGGTGCGTCTCCCAAACGAGAATGTCCGATTGTCCTTGAGTAAAACTAGTCTCGGATCAGGATGATTGAGCTATGAGGAATGGCGCCCTCATTTCTGAAGGCGCCATGATTTGCAACTGCCTGGATTGAGGAGATGACTCTCAGTGTGAACCTGAAATTCACCCTACTGCGTTTCAAAGAGAGGGCGCTGAATAACTGAATTCTGTCTAGCGCTGACACTCTGAATGCACCTCTGCGGGTCACTGATCGTTGCCGGTAAGTTGCTCGCGACTCGTCATGTAGAGGTCGGATCCACCCTGAGTGCCGGCGCGGCTTGAGCCGAAGAACATGGTCAAGCCGTCGCGCGACAGCGTTGCTCGCGCTTCCATTGCCGGGCTGTTGATGAGGGAGCCCAAGTGGGTTGGCGTTGACCAGTCATCGGCGGTGGTCTCGCGGCTTGCCGTCCAGATGTCTTGCAGACCAAGAGTACCAGTCCGGTTTGAGTCAAAAACAATTTCGAGACCGTCCTTCCGAACGTACGGTCGAACATCGTTGAATGAGTTACTAAGTGTGGAATCGAGTTGCGCCGCACCGGAATCGACGCTGAAGTAGATGTCTTGCAGGCCTAAACCGGGGCGACTGCTCGAGAAGTAGAGGATAGCGTGGCCGTTTTCGTCCTCGAAGTAGGATGGACCAGACTCGGCTGCCGAACTGTTAATGTGGCAACCTACGTTTTGTGGCTCTTCCCAGACACCATGCTTAAACCGCGTGAAGTAGATGTCGTCCAGGCCGCAGCCGTCCGCCCGCCCACTGGTGACAAAGAAGAGCCCGTGGCCTGGTACCGGCGCGGGGGACGTCTCGTTAAAGATACTGTTCACAGGCAGACCCAAATTCTCCGGAGCTCCCCACGGATCATCCGCACTGAGGCGTGTGGCGACCCAGATGTCAAGAGCGCCGTTTCCACCAAGCCGATCGGACACTATGTAGAGACTGAGACCGTCCGGTGACATGACGGGGTAACCCTCGTTCGACGCAGTATTCAGGTCTTGGCTGGTGCCAAGGATCGATTCGGCGTTCACTGGTGCGCCCCAACCGCCGAAGTGCATAGCCGAAACAATCGAGGTGAAGGTCAGCAGTGCGATAACGCCAAACAATACGAATAGGCGTAACGTCGTGTGACCACGAAAGGTTTTGAACAATCCAGCTGCGCGGTGGGCGAGCGTTTGCTCATGAGTAGTAGTAAGCATTGTCTTGTTAGCTCCTTTTGAGGTTCATTTAAAGATTCAAGCCGTGATATGCTCGCCTTAGCATCACGAACACACTCACGGCAAACTGTTGTCTCTGATTATTAGTGCGACAGTTGGGCCAAATGCAGGTCAAATTTCCTCGCGGGTTATTGACCCTTCTCATCAATCGGCCGATTCCCCACTTTTTCAGTGAGCTTGAGTCTGAGGTAACGAAAGGCGTAAAGCGGTGTCAGCCAAGGAGTCCTCAGCCGACAACATAACTGCGAAGTTCAAAGACTGGCCTGGCGGAAGGGATAAGAAAACTGACGCCGCAATGCTGAATCTCGTCTATGACGAACTGCGGCGCCAGGCACACCGATATCTCAGTCGTGAACGTCCTGGACATACTTTGCAGACAACAGCTCTGGTGCATGAGGTCTATCTCAAACTCGCCAAGCAGACAAACATCGAGTGGGAGAGTCAGTCGCACTTCTTCTCTATTGCTGCAAAGCTGATGCGCCAAATTCTGATTGATTATGCCAGGACCAAACATCGGGCCAAGCGCGGCGGCGTGATGGACAAGGTGTCTATCGAAAACGCTTTTACCGTGGGTGTCGGAGAAACAAATTTTGATCTATTGGAACTCGACGAAATCTTAAAGCGCCTTGCCGTCAAAGAAGAACATCTGGCCAACATTGTCGAGCTCAGATTCTTCAGTGGTTTGAGCGTTGAGGAAACAGCAAGAGTCCTGGGGATCTCAGATTCGACTGTCAAACGCGATTGGCAGATGGCGAAGGCTTGGCTGCAGCGAGAATTGAGCAGGTAAGAAGACAGAGGTCTGCGAAAAGAGACAAGTGGATTCAAGTTAAGGCACATCTGACTGGGAACGGACCACTGCTTCTACCGCGAAGCGGTTACGTCGCAAAGCCCAGGGTTGCGTCAACCCTGGGGACGATGGACTCCAGTGCCCAACCCGGAACGGGTTGCGCCCATGGACGCAACCGCGTTGCGGTTGAATGAGGAAGATGGCCTAACCCAGGGTAGCTGAAGCGGCAACGCTGGGCTATGCGACGTAACCGCTTCGCGGTTGAAGGGGCTATGAACATCGCGGTCCTGCGGAGGGAAGCGCATAAGAGGTTGGCTAGCACTCGAATAGACGCTATTTGAACAATCCAAATGTCGTGGGTTCGGTTGAACTTTTGAGGCAACGCTGTGGCTGATCCAAATTGGCAAAAGGTAAGAGAAGTTTTTGATGCAGCTCTGCAACAACAACCCGAAGAGCGCCAGCATTACATCAACGAAGCATGCGCTGATGATCAGGTCCTGCTAGCGGAAGTCAAATCGCTTTTTTCCTCTCTCGATCAATCTGACGAGTTCCTGGAGATTCCTGCCGTGAGCCATGTGGCAGACATGATTGAATCCTCTTCGAAAGGACTTGCGTCAGGTACACGCTTCGGGCGTTACGAAATCATCCGGCAAATCGGCAGCGGCGGAATGGGTCAAGTCTATCTTGCAAAAGACGAACAGCTCGACCGCTATGT
>Ga0070698_100003459_pt1 | contig 17375 bp, 13 predicted proteins | sample KBSK1502metaG_FD_65477 | JGI IMG/M metagenome (GOLD analysis project Ga0070698, IMG submission 65477) | Corn, switchgrass and miscanthus rhizosphere microbial communities from Kellogg Biological Station, Michigan, USA - KBS K1-50-2 metaG | ecosystem: Host-associated > Plants > Roots >...
TGAAACAGCTCTTGCGGTTTCTTCTTCATGCGAAGATCAATCCCCACCCGTAAGAGCATGATTATGCATACTTATGGCTCCTTCGGTTTAGCGCCGGCTACTCGTCTAGCTACTTAAGAGACCGTGAGCGCTTGAGTCAACCGAGTGGAAGGAAGCCGCTCAGTCAGTGCCATTTACATAGGAGAAAATGGGCGCTCGACGTCGGTCCGAGATCGTAAATACCCCATTTGATACCCCCATCAGCGTCTGAATCTGAGATCCGTCCTCGGGCAGCCTTCAACGAAGTGGGTATCGGCCATGCTTTTCGAGCGAAGCGGCCCGGCCGGTTGCCCCCATAGTTGCCCCCTGGCAGATTGCCTTACCCCGCCAGACCCCAGAAAAAAAAGGACATCCAATGCCTTCAAATTTGCGCGGCATCGACGGGTCGGCGGACCTCTCACAGTGGTCAGATGAGAGGCTGCGTAGCACCTTTCTCGAGCTGATCTATAGCGAACGAAACCAAACCTGGGCCAAGAACTGGCCGGATGCCGCCGTTTGGAGCTTGGTCCTGATTGGCTTTAGTGGGGTGGCGTCATTGCTCGAACGTGCTTCGACGTGGCAAATTAACGCGATCCTCGCGGGCGTAGCCGGTGGTATCTGGGCCTATCGACTGCACCGTAAAGCCAGCGACAACCGCAAGGTCATCATCGACCTGATGGACGAACTTGAGCGACGTCATGCCAGATCCGATGGGGCGTGAGCACTTAGTCGTCGTCGCTCGGTTGGGGATGCAAAAACGAGTCACCGAACGGGTCCGTCAACCATGAGACTTGACGGCGCGCCCCACGCTCGCGCGCGCAGCGAAGATGAACGGGTCAACGTTCAGGCCCGTTACGCTGTCGCGCTGCATTTGCATGCAAACAAAAAGATTGGTACGGCTTGGTTTGCAATTGCTGTTGTTGGGGTTGTCGCGGCTCTAGTTCTTCAGAATTTCTGGTTCATCGCGGGAGCAATTGCACTTGGGGCGGTCACTTACTTTTGGATCATGCAATCTTGCGTGCGCTTCATTACCCAGCAGACCGGCATGCCTCCCGATGTGCAGGCCCTATTTTCAAGAAAGTACAAGACAGACCCGGAATTCGCGCGCGACGTCGACAAACTTGCGAGCGGAGCTGAAAAGTTCCCATGACCCGAGTGGCCAGTACCACTCTACGCGACCGCGGCGCCCTGGCTTCATCGAATAGTGGCGGCTCTTCATTCGCAAACCACACGCAGAGGATGATTTCTCTCGGCATCGGTGTCCGACGGACCGCCGGATATACCCCCGGAAGCAGCCTCGGTGACCGTGTGAAGCTCGGGCTCGCTCTGCGGACCCGGCGAATCTGTTAGAAGTTTCGGGCCTTAGCTTTTGGCGCCAGCGCCCGGACCAATGTAGGTGACAGTCACGGCCGGCAGGAACATCTAGCCAAGGCTAAGGGTTCAACTCCTTCTCTCTCCGCGATACTAGTGTTCAAGCACTTGAATAATAAATAATAAATTCAGAGACATTGTTTCTAACCCACGAACTAACCCCGACGAATAGGTACGTTCAGCTTGTAGTTTGGCGACAAACGCTTAGTCCCAGTGGATGAGCGGTTATCCGAATCGCTTGCTTTGGATCTCATGTTCAAGGCATCCTCCGTATGTCCATGCCGTTGCCATTAAAGCAACCGGTTTCCAAACGCTTCATGCTTGGTAGCCCCGCCTCGCGGGGCTAGAGTTCGACCCTATGCCATCGCGTTCACCGGCCACGGCCGCGCACGCTCTATTTGAGCGACTCAGCAACGCTGCGAAGCAGGATGACATGCCGAGTGAGCTCGAGCTCGCGCGTATTCGGCTAGATGCTCGCAAACTCATGGCCGTCGATGCAAAAGATGCCCACCAGCTATTGGGAGGGATTGCTGCCGTCGAAGTGGATGAAGACAAGGTGCGATACCACCATGAGGCGGCAATAAAACTTACATCAGCTGTGGACGCCGTTCGCAACTACAGCATTTCTCTGCAGCTTATCGGTCAGTTTGAAGATGCTGCAAAATACGCGGCTCTCGCTGCTGAAGCACAGCCAGAGAATCTGTCGTTACTCCGCTCCGCCATCGACTTCGCGAGTTACGCTGGCCAACCAAGGAAAGCGCTAGAGTTGATTCAAGTTCTTCGCAAGCGCGCCCCCGATCACACGGACGCGCGAGAGGGAATAATTCAAGATTTGCTTCTTGTGATGGACCGCACTGGCTTGACGGAAAGCGAGTTGCAAACCTCGCTCAAGTTGGCATTTCAACTGCTTCGAGATCGAAGGCTCCGATTCGGACATATTCACGATTCGATCCTCCTTGAGGACGGAGCAGAGTGCGTCCATTACAGGATTTATCTTGCAGCGGATGCCAAGGTCGTTCGTGAACTCGACTCTCAGTTAGGCCGATTGCTCGCCGACCAACTCGAAGAGATGCATTCTGCGTCACTGTTGGTCGACTACGGGTCGCTGGAAGTCCACAAGAGCGTGGATGAGCCTCAAACCGACAGAGTTCTTTGATCTCGCCAAATCGCTCAACGAGTCCTCTGGCGAGATCTACGCCCGGACCGCTGTAAATCGAGCGTACTACAGCGCGATTCACCGTGCTACGGAGGTCATCCCCTTAGACTGTTTTCCGGATGGTGACGACGTTGGCTCTCACGAGCGGGTGATCCGCGCGGCGGAGAAGCTCGGTAATGCAGTAAGACCCGGAAGGTCCGCGGCGAGGGAATTGGCGCGAGCGCTACGCCGGATGAAGGAGTCTCGCGAAATTGCTGACTACGAGTTGAACAAGTCAATTACGAATGCTTACGCAGACGATGTCATTGAGCGCGCTCGTGCTGCGCTCGCGCTGTGCGATGACATAGAGCGCCAAATCGCGATAGCGACGAACCAGAAAGCTGGGTAAGCTAAGTCATCCTGGGGCTCACCGCACGAGCCAGTTGCGAGGCGAAGATAAGGTTCGTTTCATGAACCTCTCTTCAAGGTCGAACTCCGATTCAAGAGGAAGCACGACGAGCGCTACGGCGTCGAGACCATTGTGCATGCCCGGTCGCGCGCGAACGCCGAGGACCTCCTGCGCGGAAAGTATGTCTCGTGAGCGTGATAGACCTTGGCCCGGTGACGAAGCACCTCGTTGTAGCCGACCTGGTGGACTGAGATGCCCGACGAACTCCACATGTGGTTATGGATTGTCACCGACGAGATCACGAAGCGGCGACGGCAAACCCGTCACAGAATGACCGAGCAGGAAGCCAAGCAAAGGCACGGCGCCGATGCCGTGAAGGTGGAGGGCTCGCTCGAGATTCGGCATACAAGTCGCGACTGGCATACGAGCCGCTTCCAGCAGAAGATGCCGCTGAGGGTCTTATAACCTTTGGGGTGGCCGTTCTATAACGGAATGGCGTATCGGGCCGCGTTCGGCCTGCCTAGAATCGAACGCATGGACATCCAGACGGCTTTACGAATGGCAATGCCGCCGATCACGCACCGAGACCTCGCGCAGCTCAAGCTGACTAGCCGTCCGTTCTCGCGTCCCGGCTGGATTTTCGAGATGAAGTACGACGGCTTTCGAGTGCTGGCCGGAAACGGAGTAAGCGGGGTGCGCCTCGTCACGAGGAATGGCACGGATCTGCTGACGCGCTTCCCCGAGATCGCGCAAAGCCTCAAGGCACTCCCGCCGATGGTGTTCGATGGCGAGCTTGTGGTACTCGATGACAAAGGCCGGCCGCAGTTCGACAGGCTGAGACGGCGCTTTGCGACCACGCGCCTGATGAACATAGTCCACGCAGCTGAGACTGATCCGGCGGTCCTCTTCGTATTCGACCTACTCATGCTCCGCGGCAAAGATCTCCGCAAACGCCCGCTCGAGGCGCGTAAGGAACTGCTGAAGAAGGAGCTAGAGGGCAGCGATCGCGTGCGCTACGTCACCCACATCGGCGAAGAAGGTGAGCGGCTATTCGCTGCGGCCGAGCAACTCGGCCTAGAGGGTATCGTCGCCAAGCCGGCGAAGAGCTTCTACTACCGCGGCCGAGAGAGCGGTTGGTTGAAGATCAAGACCGCGGCCGGCTTGGCGATCGACGCAGAGCGGAGGAAGTGGAACGAAAGTTAGCCGCTGGTCGAGGGTCGTAGCTGCTCCGGTAGTGACCTGAGCCGCTTACAATTGGCGCTTCCGCTGCGCGAGATATCAGATCCACGGCAACCACTTGGGAATGCCCGGCTGTAAAGATCCCCTTCAGGATGCCACCGTGACCACGCAGCGACTATTTCAGCCAGACAACGCAGCTGACATTGCATACTGCAACCTCCGCGATCTCCCGCAGAACAACAAGTTGAAGGTGTTCTGCGAATCGTTGTGGCGACGCTACGAGCCATATCGAGGAAAGCGGCGCCGATCCCCAAGACCCTCACGAATACCGCGCGCTCTCCATCTTCTGGGTCCCACCCGCCGCTCGCCGGCAGCACCTGAAGGCGCAGGCCCGCCAGTCCGCCTGATCAACATCAAGGTCCACGACATGGTAGCGGCGTCATGACTTCGTCTGAACGGCAACTTGAGGAACAGCTCGTTCAGAAACTTCGCGACCTGAAGTTCGACCACCGCGCTGACATTCGAGACCGCGCCGCGCTTGAGCGAAACTTCCGTACGAAGTTTCAGGCACTTAACCGTGTCGAGCTGACCGACAGCGAGTACCAGCGTCTTCTCGACGAGGTCATCACCGCAGATGTGTTCACAGCCGCCCGCACCCTCCGGGGCATGAATAGCTTCACCCGCGACGACGGCACGCCGCTCAACTATTCGCTCGTCAACATTAAAGACTGGTGCAAGAACAGCTTCGAGGTCGCTAGCCAGCTCCGTATTAACACGGACTACAGCCACCACCGCTATGACGTTCTCCTGCTGATCAACGGCGTGCCCGCCGTGCAGATCGAACTCAAGACCCTCGGCATCAATCCCCGCCGGGCGATGGAGCAGATCGTCGAGTACAAGAACGATCCCGGCAACGGTTACACCCGCACGCTCCTTTGCTTCGTCCAGCTTTTCGTGGTTAGCAATCGCGACAGCACCTACTACTTTGCCAACAACAATGCCCGCCACTTCGCCTTCAATGCCGAAGAGCGGTTCCTGCCTATCTACCAGCACGCCGCCGAGGACAATTCGAAGATCACGCACCTCGACGACTTCGCCGACAGCTTCCTGGCCAAGTGCACGCTCGGTCAGATAATTAGCCGATACATGGTCCTCGTCGCCAGTGAGCAGAAGCTGCTGATGATGCGGCCTTACCAGATTTACGCCGTCAAACACATTGTCGACTGCATCGACAAGAACAATGGCAACGGCTATGTCTGGCACACCACCGGCAGTGGCAAGACGCTTACGTCCTTCAAAGCCTCGACGCTCCTGAAGGACAACCCGGCGATAGAGAAGTGCGTGTTCGTGGTCGACAGAAAGGACCTTGATCGTCAGACCCGCGAGGAGTTCAACCGGTTTCAGGAGGGATGCGTCGAGGAGAATACCAACACGGGTGCTCTCGTTCGCCGCCTGCTCTCCGATGACTACGCAGACAAGGTCATCGTTTGCACCATCCAAAAGCTTGGGCTAGCGCTCGACCCATCGAACAAGCGGAACTACGTTGAAAGCCTCAAGACGCTTGCGGAAAAACGAATGGTCTTCATCTTCGATGAGTGCCACCGCTCGCAGTTTGGCGATAACCACAAGGCCATCAAGGAGTTCTTCCCTAGGGCCCAGCTCTTCGGCTTCACCGGCACGCCGATCTTTGAGGACAACGCCACGACTAAACGCATCACTGGCGAAGTGCAGACGCTCAAGACCACCAAGGACCTCTTCCAGCGCCCACTGCACGAATACACGATCACCCACGCCATCGAAGACGGGAATGTGCTGCGCTTCCATGTGGACTACTACAAGGCAGACGGCAAGCCAATCAAGCCCGGCGAGACGCTCGCCAAGCGCGCCGTCGTCGACGCCATTCTCGCCAAGCACGACGCCGCCACGGGCAACGGCCGGTTCAACGCGATCCTAGCCACCGCGTCGATCAACGACGCCATCGAGTATTACAGGCTCTTCAACACCGCGCATGTTGAGAAGCAACAGGCTGATCCTGAGTTCGTCCCCCTCAACATCGCCGCCGTTTTCTCCCCACCCGGCGACGTGAGCGCCGACGTTCGCCAGTTACAGGAAGACTTGCCGCAGGAGTATGAAGACAACAAGACCGAGCCCGAGAAGAAGAAGAAAGCCCTCAAGGAAATCATTGCCGACTTCAACGAACGCTTCGGCACGAATCACTCGCTCAACGAGTTCGACCTCTATTACCAGGACGTGCAGAAGCGCATCAAGGATCAACAGTTCCCCAACGCCGATCTGCCAAAGAAAGGCCGCGAGAAGATCGACCTGGCGATCGTCGTTGACATGCTGCTCACGGGCTTTGACAGCAAGTACCTCAACACGCTCTACGTCGACAAGAACCTCAAGCATCACGGCTTGATCCAGGCTTTCAGTCGCACCAACCGTGTCCTCAACGCCACCAAGCCCTACGGAAACATTCTCGACTTCCGCAACCAGCAGGCGGCCGTCGATGAGGCGATCGCTCTATTCTCCGGCGCCAAGGCCGACGCGGCGCGGGAAATCTGGCTCGTAGACAAGGCGCCCAAGGTCATCGAGAAACTGAAGACCGCCTTCAAAGACTTGGCCGACTTCATGAAGTCGCAGGGGCTCGAAGCCAAGCCTGAGGCCGTGTCCAACCTCAAGGGCGACGACGCCCGCGCCGCATTCATCAAGCAGTTCAAGGAAGTGCAGCGGCTTCAGACCCAGCTCGACCAGTACACCGACCTCACCGAACAAGAGAAGCAGACCATCGAACAGGTGCTGCCGAAGGAGCAGCTCAAGGGCTTCCGCGGCCAGTACCTCGAAAGCGCATTGCGCCTCCGCGAACAGCGTGAAAGGCACAGCGGGGACATGAGGACGAGCGACGAAGTCAAACAGCTCGATTTCGAATTCGTCCTCTTCGCCTCTGCCCTGATCGACTACGACTACATCATGGGCCTAATCGCCCGCTTCACCGGGCAGGATCCCAAGAAGCAGAAGATGAGCCGCGAGCAGCTGATTGGGCTGATCGGGTCCGACGCCAAGTTCCTCGACGAGCGCGAGGCCATCACCGAGTACGTCCGCTCGCTGGAGGCAGGCAAGGCACTGGACGAGAAGGCGGTCCGCGAGGGCTACCAGCGGTTCAAGGCCGACCGGGACGCAAAGGAGGTAGCACAGGCGGCCCAGAAGCACGGTCTGCCGCCCGAGGCATTGCAGGCCTTCGTCGGCCGCATCCTCCAGCCGCCGATGATTTTCAACGCCGAGCACCTTAACGACCTGCTCGCCCCGCTCGACCTCGGCTGGCGCGCTCGCACAGAAAAGGAGCTGGCCTTGATGGCTGACCTAGTTCCCCTACTGAAGAAGCGGGCCGCCGGGCGGGAAATCTCAGGCCTCAGCGCGTACGAGGGGTGAAGCGGTGGCGATGAAGGAAAAACCTAAGACGCTGACGCCGAAGCTGCGGTTTCCAGAGTTTCAGGACGAATGGCGCGAGTCTCCATTGGGTACCGTCGTCAAAGAGTTCCAACAGAAGTCCACAACTCAAGACGAGCATGAGGTTCTCACTTCCGCGCGAGGCGGATTGATGAGGCAGGTTGATTACTTTGGCGAAGGAAGAATCACGGAGCGCGACAACGTCGGATTCAACGTGATACCGGCGGACTATCTAACTTATCGCAGCCGAACCGACGACGGCCGATTCTATTTCAATCACAATGACCTCGATATCACGGGAATAATAAGTATCTATTATCCCGTGTTCCATTCAACAGATGGATCCAATGCGTTCCTTGCGACTTTGCTGAATCGCTTTTCTACAGCGATTGGGACGCATAGTGTTGGTACGTCGCAGAGAGTGCTTCCGATTAGTAAGCTGTTGCAGGTTCGGCTTCCAATACCGGCCGCAGCCGAGCAGCGAAAGATCGCGGCGTGCTTGGCGTCGCTAGACGAGTGGATCGCTGCCGAGGGGCGGAAGCTGGAGGTGTTGCGGGCCCACAAGAAAGCGCTGACGCGGGAGCTCTTCCCACGCGAAGGCGAAAGCCGCCCCAGCCTCCGCTTTTGCGAGTTTGGCGACGCGCCGGAGTGGAAGATTCGGACTTTGGGCAGCGTGTGTCAGCGGATCATGGACGGGACGCATTTTTCGCCTAAGACAAAGTCGGGCCCGCGCCCCTACCTGACTTCAAAAAATATACGCGATGGCTGGATCGACCTTTCGACTGTCTCGTACATCTCAGAGGAAGAACATCGCGAAATCTATGCCCGCTGCCCCGTGAGCAAGTTTGACGTCCTGCTGACGAAGGATGGTGCAAATACGGGCAACTGTGCAATAAACACGCTCGATTTCGAATTTTCACTCTTATCGAGCGTTGCCGTTCTGCGGGGTGATGCGTCGCTACTGGACCAAAATTTCCTGTACCAATTGGTCGCATCAGAGAGCGTTCAAACGAAGATCATGAACTCAATGTCCGGACAGGCAATCACCAGAATTACGCTCGAGAAGCTTGGAAGCTATGCCATTTCCTTACCCGCCATCGGCGAGCAGCAGCGGATCGCTGCGTGCCTCTCCTCGCTCGACGCGCTCGCAGCCGCGCAGTCACGCAAGCTGGGCAGCCTGCGGGCGCACAAGAAGGGACTCATGCAGCAGCTCTTCCCGTCGCCGGGGTGAACGAATGACACACGCTGAGATAGCTCAGGCCATAAAGGCTGATGATGCTCGAATTACTCTCGCGTACGCATTCAATTCCACGGGAAAAACTCGGCTATGCGTCGCCTACAAGGATGCAACGAAGCAGCCAGATGGCTCACACTCGGGCGTCTACTACAACGCCTTCAGTGAGGACTTATTCGTCTGGGACAACGACGACGACAACGATGGAGCCAACATACGACTCACCGTCCGACCCAGCAGCCTGAGCAAATTCCACGCGCTACTGACCGAGGACAATGTTCGCGATAGGCTGAAAGCGTATAGGCCAACGTTCGGTTTTGCGCTCAAGTTGCACGAGGATGATCCGGCCAAAGGAATAGAATCTATCTCGTTTTCGATCGCAAGCCAGAATCCAGACCTCGCACGGGTGCCCATCAAAATATCGAGAGGCGAGGAGCGGATCTTCGTTTGGTGCTTTTTCCTAGCCCTATTCGAGGTAGAAGGTTGGGCCGACAAACAATCCAGCCACTTCTTTATCGATGATCCTGTATCGAGCTTGGACGATCACAACATCTTCATTACGGCGTCTACGATTTTTGATCTTATCGAGAATCACTATGACAAACGTAAGATCATCATCACCACTCACCACATCGGCCTCTTCTCGATTCTGGCGGATTGGCTGACAAAAGGCGAGAAAGCGGACAGGTACAAGAGGATAACCAAGCTCTTTGTATTGAGTGACAAATCCGGCGATCTAGCGCTAGAGAATTGTCGTCAGGAGGTCTTTCTCTACCATCTACGACTGCTTCAGCTCCTTGATAAGGCACAAGCGGCGAACGACGTTCGTGCCTATCACCTCGCGCTGCTGCGCCAAGTTCTTGAGAACGTCGCGTCGTTCCTCGGCGTCGGGCAGTTCAGATATGTTCTTGAACAGATCGGCATCCAGGATGCAGCCGAGGCGGCGAACATCATCAACGTCCTTTCGCACAAGAAGGTCTATTACTTCGAATCCGACTTTCTGATTCCGGACAGCAAGGCGATGTTCGAAAACGTCCTCAGAAGGCTCAAAGACAAGTACAACTTCGTACTGCATGCATAAGCCATGAGCCAGCAAGACCAGAAACAACTCGGTAAGACTCTCTGGAACATCGCCGACCAGCTGCGCGGGGCGATGGACGCGGATGACTTCCGCGATTACATGCTTGGTTTTCTGTTTCTACGGCATCTCTCGGATAACTACGAGGCCGCAGCGAAGCGCGAGCTTGGCAAGGACTATCCCGATCCGAACGCCATCGGCAACGGCGGCCGGACGCCACTGTCTGTCTGGTACGCCAGCAACCCTGGCGATGTTGCTGCGTTCGAGAAGCAGATGCGGCGCAAGGCGCACTACGTCATCAAACCCGAGCACCTCTGGGCGAGCATTGCTCATCTCGCTCGCACGCAGAACGCGGAGCTGCTTAACACGCTTCAGGCGGGGTTCAAGTACATCGAGAACGAGTCATTTGAGAGCACCTTCCAGGGCCTGTTCTCGGAGATCAACCTCGCCTCGGACAAGCTGGGAAGGAAGTACGAGGAGCGGAACGCCCGCCTCTGCGCGATCATCACGCGCATTGCGGAGGGGCTGGCGGAGTTCTCCAACGGCACTGACCCCCTTGGGGATGCGTACGAATATCTGCTCGGCCAGTTCGCGGCAGGGTCGGGCAAGAAGGCCGGTGAGTTCTACACGCCGCAGCGGATTTCGGACATCCTTTCGGCCATCGTCACGCTCGACAGCCAGGAGCCCGCGACCGGCTCGCGGAAGCGCTTGGAGAGCGTCCTGGACTTCGCCTGCGGCTCCGGTTCGCTACTCTTGAACGTGCGCCGGCGCATGGGGCCCCACGGCATAGGGAAAATCTTCGGGCAGGAGAAGAACATCACAACCTACAACCTCGCGCGGATGAACATGCTGCTGCACGGGGTGAAGGACACTGAGTTCGAGATTTATCACGGCGACACGCTTACCAACGACTGGGACATGCTGCGCGAGACCAACCCGGCGAAGATGCCGAAGTTCGACGCGGTGGTGGCCAATCCGCCGTTCAGCTATCGGTGGGAGTCGACCGAGGCGTTGGGCGAGGACGTGCGCTTCAAGAACTACGGGCTGGCGCCAAAGAGCGCGGCTGACTTCGCGTTCCTCCTCCACGGCTTCCACTACCTGAAGGACGAAGGCGTGATGGCAATCATCCTGCCGCACGGTGTTCTGTTCCGCGGCGGCGCGGAGGAGCGAATCCGTACGAAGCTGCTGAAGGATGGACACATTGACACGGTAATAGGCTTACCAGCCAACCTGTTCTATTCCACCGGAATACCCGTCTGCATCTTGGTGCTCAAGCGCTGCAAGAAGCCGGATGACGTGCTCTTTATCAACGCATCCGGCCCAGAGAATTTCACCAAGGGCAAGCGGCAAAACTACATGACCGACGAGCACATCGCTCGGATCATCAAGACGTATCAGGAACGCCCCGAGAAGCCGATCGAACGGTACGCGCGCCGCGTCGAGATGAAAGAGATCGCGGCGAACGACTACAGCCTGAACATCTCGCGTTACGTCAGTACCGCTCAAGACGAAGTAGAGGTCGATCTGAACGCGACCCATGCCGAGCTGGTCAGCATCGAGGGTGACATCCGTAGTGCAACAGCCAAGCACAACGTGTTTCTAAAGGAACTTGGCCTGCCGCCTTTGCCGTCGCTTGATTCTGACTAAGCAGGCCGTTTCACAAGCTGTCGACTTGGGTGTGCCGAACGAGGAGGCGCTGCGCCGACCTCCATGTCGAATGCGGAAGCGGCAAACGCAATCACCTTGCGCTCTCCGGCTGAAAACGCTTTCAACATAAAGAAAACCGATGGTTAAAGGTCAAACTCGGTACGGCGGATCAGCGGATCCAGGCGATCCGCCTCACTAAGCGCCCAAGCAACCCAAGCGATGCGCCTCTTTCGGCTTGCTACGTCCTCTGCCGGGCCCGAGCTGCCTGAAACTGCATTCACATAGCGGCGAATATCGGCTGCCTGCTTCCAGGCAGTCACTTCGGCGAGAAGGTCCTTCCGCCGCTTTTCTTCGATGCGACGTAGGCGTTCATACTCTTGCCGCTCGGCCTCTAGCCGTGCCTCTTCGATCTGCTTCTGTAGTTCGCGCTTACGATCGACTCGCCATTGGTGACGATGTTCAAGGTTTGCACGGTAGGACCATTCACCGGCAATGAGCAGACCCACGCCGACTTCGGTCAATCGCTTCTCGAGAGGCGCGTCTTCGCTATCTTCCCAAGAGAGCTGGATGCCTGGATCCACGCGCCACCAATTGATCTCCAGCTTCAATCTTTCTCGTGGAACACGACCTGGTTTAGCACCACTGGTCCGTCTCGAGCTTGGAATAGGCTCAAGGGCGAAGGCGACGCGCTGCGCTCCTACTTGAACGCCCGCTTCGAGCTTTTCCTTTGCGTGCAGCCAGGGCCGGCAGCCGCAGCGGTCGAGAGCAAGAAACAGGGCGTTCAGTATCCGAATACGCCTCTGGTCCGTTGACGAGTCGAAACGTGGAGCATCCCAAGAGTACGCACTGGCCTTTTGGCGTTCACGCCGTCGCTCCTCCTCCTCGAGTAACGCTGCAATGATTGGATGACGGCGGTCTGGCCCTCCTCTCGGTACTCGTACTCTTCCGATCATCGCTTGAGCAGTCTTTGTTACCTCGCCGAGGTCAGTTGGGAACGCAGGTGCCGGCGGAATCGGCGAATGCACGATCTCCTCGTCAGTTTCGCGCTCGTGTTCGTACCACCAGGATCTGCCGCCGATACGAACTTCGTCCGATTGACCGAGCCCTCTAAGTGGAAGGGCGACCTGCACGACGGGCTTGCCAAAAACCTTTCGTGCCCAGTATCCAAGGCCGGGGCGCGGAATGTTCGCCTTACGGCATGCCTTCGACAAAGCAACATCAGAAACACCGACCTCTTTGGCTATTTCGCGACCTGGGCGACTCCAGACAAGGTCGTACAACTCCTTCCTGCTGAACGACTTCGCACTTTTTGGCACCATTTCCCTCTTATTCCCGAGACGCAGATACGGCATTAAAATGCAGCGTCCAACAAAAATCGAGTGCACTAACGGGACGGGCGATGGATGCGGAGCGGAGAAAGTGGAACGAGTAGTGAGCGCCCCACCCACTTGCGCATCCGTCACAGCCCCGGACTGACCGCATCGGGGTAGACTGCCGCGCAGGCCTCAACATATCCAAGTACTTCTAAAACCTGATCTCGTGGCTTCCCGCTGATTGACTGCCTTTCTTGATCGCCCAGACGTAGTGCCACTTGTATATCTGGCCGTGCTTGACAACGGCGAACCCAAAACCTTCCAAGCCCGACACAAATCGCTGTCGATCATTGTGTTCAGCTGGATGATAAATAAGCAGTTGACCTCCTAATTTCAGGGTTCGATAGGCTTCCCTAATGTAGTCGGCGACATTCGACCCCATCAGGGAAAGGCTAAAAACTGCAGCATCCAATACGTCCGCCTCCAGCGGTGTCCTTGCCATGTCGCACGCAGTGACGTTTCGGTTAATAGCGACATGATCAATAGAGTGAACAGTATGTATGGCTCTTAGCTCCTCGGCGAGCTGTGCGCGGCCACAACCAAAGTCGCCGATCACCGATCCACGCGGCAAATTCTCGCTAAGATGCTTGATGCACTCCGCGCGTGGTAGTAGCTGCCAACCACGCTCAAGCTCAATCATTCGAGTGTGGTAGTAACACCATTCCTCTGGATTTTCCTGCAAACGGCGATTTGTCTCTGACGAGTGTGCACGATTCCATCTGCTGTTGAGATTCGCGAAATCGCCGTATGACGCAAATCTCCGCGCTACCTCTGCTCGATCGGTTTCGTCCAGCGGAACGCGGATTCCCCGTCGCTCAAATTCAATCATTCCCTCATCTGTGAGTCGCCGGAGCCACTCCATCCAATATCCCGTCGCTTTTTCCGGCGTGAGGATGTTTGCCGCGTCAGGTATTTCGCCATCGACCGCGGCGCGCGCAATGCCCCGCTTATTCTCTAGACGAGCAAGTTTTCGCTCGCACCAACTCCATCTCTGTCCGTCGCTCAGGGTTGCGTAAGTCTTTGGTATGTGGATGTCGAGCTTCGGAAAGATGAAACCCTCCCTGTCAAACCGACCGATTGCTTGCTCGTAGTCTGTGTTCGTCCAGGGAAGGGTCGCAAAAATGATGTTGCTGCAAACATACTGCAGGCCGTCAACGCCAGTGCCTACCGTCTTGATAGATGCAATGAGCACTTGCAACTCGCCTCTCATGAACTGATCTAGCATGTCCTTATAGCCAAGCTCAGTCGCGAGCTTCTCGTCGCCCGTATAGATGCCCACGGAAAGGCCAGTCGCGCCCACCAAAGGGACGAGGTATGGAACGATATCCTTGATGTATTCGGTGAAAATTACGGTCTTTGGCTTCAAGCACCGTTTGATGACGGGCCAGCGCGCTCTGACCAATGTTGCTTCGACCTGTTGTGGATGTGGACGTGCCCCCAAGGCAACTAGGTCCTCCAGATAAGGCGTGCAATCAACCGGGTGGATCTGAGGGATCCGATCAGTGCTGTATTTCGGCATCATGCGGAATCCCATCGTCGTGAACTTCTGATACAACTTCATGCAGTTCGAGACATCGGCCTTCGTTCCAATGTCGTCGTGATGCAAACTGCTTACAAGCTCGACCAGCGACTTTCCCTCCTGGAGGTTGTTGATGATGGGTGTGGCCGACATTCCCAATACGCGCGGTTTTGGCCTGCCTTCCGGCACGTCGGTTATTAGCCCGTTTACTAGGCGGCGGCGCTGTGACTCACTTCTTTCGTCTCGCTGCTTAACATGATGCAATTCGTCAATGACTACGAAATCTACGGCGTTGGCGTCGATGAAACGCTTAATCTTCCCCTCAAACCTGTCTTGGAACAGTTCGTGATTTACTACCAAATAGCGCGGCCAATCGTCATCCGACCAGGACGGAGTCCACGTCCTCTCGCTCACGTCTGAGGAAGGGAACGCGCTGCGAATCGTTTCATGCCAACCGCTCACAGTGATATTGGGGCACGCGATCACCGTGACCCGTGCGCCACAGACTCTGCTCGCCAGCACAGCGGATAGCGTCTTGCCGGTGCCGGTACCGCTGAGGTTAAGCACGCGGCCATCCCTTAGCGTCTTATATGCGATCAGGCGTTGCATGAGTTTCGGATCGCGGGACACGCCCTTCGCGTCCTTAAAGGAATAACCGTTCGGCAAAGGCAACTGGCGACTGCGCGTGTATTCTTCTAGAAACGCATTACGGGCGGCTTCACTGTGAACATTTCCGTGATGCGCTCGCGCCTCCGCCAGCGCGACTGCCTCATTCTCAAAGCAACGTTGCCACAACTTGCCGGCTGCCTTGGCAATGAGAAACTGGACGGCTTCGGAGTCGCTGGATACTTCGCGCAAAAGATCGGTGGCAACAGATAGCGACCGCAGCGTGTCTACGGCGGCTGGAACAGGCAGTCGCGCATCGACGTTCTCGCGATAGTCCTTTTCCTCAAAAGCGCGTGATCGTTTCTTGTTGTCGGCGGCTTGTGCCGGCCGTCCGACAATCGCAAACGCCTCGTCAACCGACTCAACTCGAGGATCGAGCAGCGCCTCGACAAGTTCACCCTTGCCGCGATTTATCCAGCGGTCAATCTCCTCTCGCGGCAGGTACCCGGATTGCAGCGCAGAAACAAGATTGTCAAAGCTTCTGTGCATGCGGATGCGCTTACCAGCCTTCGCGATTCCCGCCTGCTCAAAAAGGACGTATATCTCAGAAGGGCTTAGCGAGTAGAGCGCATCGCCTAGTGATTTAACAAAGTCTCGAACGAATTTGAGAGTAATCTTTGTCTCATAGTTAGATTTGAGGCCGTGGCGTCGTGAAGTTTCCAGCCACGAAGTAGCCTCGCCGTACCCCCTCAGAATCGTAAGAATCGAGTTTGAATTTGGCGCATGCTTCACGCACTCAGAAGGAGTCGGCATCACGCCTGGATGGCCTTCCTCACGAGCGACACGGTGTAGGAAATCTCGAATGCGTTCCTCCGTCCAGTAGCGCCTAGATCCATCTTCGGCATATGTGCGTCGCCGCCCTTGAAGCTTGAGGCCAGCCAACCGAGCTATCTTGGCAAACCCGCCGAATCTAGTAATCGCCCCCCTTAAGTCGGCCCGCCCTTTATCCCTAATGTGAACGTAAAGCGGCATGACACCAGGGCTGCCTATTTGGGCTGCGAACTTTCTTACGTCATGTATTACTCGCTCCACCGTCCAACCTTTGAAGGATGCGAGCTCTGCTTCGTGGTCTAGCCCTAGCTTTTTCGCAATCACATATCGTTGTCTGGGCTTCAACGCTCCCGGGAACTTCTTCTTCGCATAGAACGCCTTGCGAAGCGCGCTTTGGAGCTTGGGATGACACTTGGCGAGTGCCTGGTTGTCAGGCAGCCGAGTAGGCATGCCACTTAATGAAGCTAAGATTCTTACTGCGCGTGGGGCCCAATCGGGCGCGGATGTATCCGTAAAATGCTTTTTATAGCGGTCCTCAATTTGGCGGACACGCTCACGGCTAAGCTTGTATCGCTTACCGATTGCATCCAGAGTCTGTCCCTGGACGCGAGAACGGCAGATATCTTGCGCTCGTGGATCTTCGAGAAGCTTTGTCGCAACCCTGACACGCAGGACGCGCTCGGCCTTGGATAGAGTTTCGAAACCATCGACCAATGGATCAAAGACTCCCGGATTGCGTTTCGCGAGGTCGTCTATGCACCCACGATCTGGACGGTCAGGGGTCGCGGGGGTATCTATGCGCTCGTGATCAGGATTATCACTGTGCGGCGATATCGACTCGTCTAGACCAGCCCCAGACCCTGACACGATTTCTCTCAAGTATGAAATGACTCTCATGCCTACATTGGGGAGGCCCAACAAGAAACGCTCTGCGTCCTTACCTTGATCTAAGTATTCGCCTACGGTTTCAAAAGGCATCCCACCGGACCGCGACGCAGTTCGCAGCACATTTTCCAGTCTTGTCGCTGCGCCACCATAAACCTTAGCCTCATCTGAGACTAGGTCAATGACGCGAAGATCACGGAATGATTTTGGGGACTCCTTGTCGCTGATGCGAATGTCAGCTGCCCCATGCCTTGACAAGAGCTCTCTCAAACATGAAATGGATGTCTTGCCTATATTGGGGAGGCGCAACAAGAAGTGCTCTGCGTCCTTACCTTGATCTAAGTATTCGCCTACGGTTTCAAAAGGCATCCCACCGGATCGCGACGCAGTTCGCAGCGCATTTTCCAGTCTTGTCGCGGCGTGGCCATGAACCTTCGCCTCAGCTGAGACTAGGTCAATGACGCGAAGATCACGGAATGATTTGTCGGAGTGTTTGTCGCTCATCCGAATATCAGCTGAGGCGGGGTTTAGTCGCGCCGAGGGTTCAGTCTAACAATCGTGACCGCCCGAATCGCCAAAAGCATCGGCAGCAACATGCGGCCACTGTTCCATAACTCTTCGTATAGAGCGGTCCGCTCGAAAGCAA
>Ga0070698_100003460_pt1 | contig 17373 bp, 12 predicted proteins | sample KBSK1502metaG_FD_65477 | JGI IMG/M metagenome (GOLD analysis project Ga0070698, IMG submission 65477) | Corn, switchgrass and miscanthus rhizosphere microbial communities from Kellogg Biological Station, Michigan, USA - KBS K1-50-2 metaG | ecosystem: Host-associated > Plants > Roots >...
GAGGCAAGGGCGTGGCCACGCAACTACTCGATGCCGCGCTTCAAGGTTTGCGTCAGCAAGGGCTAACTTGGGCGGAAGCCTATCCCCGCCGGACCGCAACTACCGACGCAGCCAACTATCACGGGCCGCTGAGCCTGTTCACCGAAGCGGGTTTTCAGACAATTCGTGAGCTTCCGAATTTCTGGATCGTTCGCAAGCGGCTCACTGAGCCATGTTTGGTCACCTAATCACCGTATCGGAGCTTCCCCTCACACACCGATTTCGTACTGCTTCACCTTCCGGTAAAGGCTCCGAAGCCCGATCCCCAGGATCTGCGCCGTGCGCTGCTTGTCGTACCCGGTCGCTTTGAGCGTTTCCTCGATGGCGCGCTTTTCGATCTCCTCCATCGTCATCCCGAGCCGCAAGTGCAAGTCCCGCGACGGATGCGCCTGAGCCCGGATATGGTTCGGAAGATCGCCCACGTCCAACGGCTCGCCTTCACGACCGAACACGACCATGCCTTCGATCAAGTTACGCAGCTCACGCACGTTTCCCGGCCAGTCGTATTGCATGAGGAGCTCCATGGCTCCTCGCGATATTCCTTTTACGCGCCGCTGATTCTCTTCGTTGAATTCTTGAATGAACTCGTCCACCAAAAGCGGAATATCCGACTTCCGTTCCCGCAAGGGCGGCAAGTGAATCTCGGCCACGTTCAATCGATAGAACAAGTCCTGCCGGAAGGCGCCGGCGGCCACCTGCTCTTCGAGGTTACGGTTGGTGGCGCAGATGAGCCGCACGTCTACCTTGAGCGGTTGATTCCCACCCACGCGCTCGATCTCCCGCTCCTGAATCACTCGCAAGAGCTTCACCTGGATGGCAGGGCTGACCTCGGAGATTTCATCCAGAAAGAGCGTGCCTCCGTCGGCAATTTCGAACCGTCCGCGCCGCGCCGATACCGCGCCCGTAAACGCCCCCTTCTCGTGCCCGAACAATTCGCTTTCGACCACCCCTTCCGCCAGCGCGCTGCAATTCAACGCGACAAACGGTTCGTTCCGACGGGGGCTCAAATAATGGATGGCCTTCGCCACCAACTCCTTGCCCGTGCCCGTCTCGCCGGTGATCAAGATCGTCGTGCGTGCCCCGGCGAGCTGGCGGATGCGGTCGTAGATCGTCACCATCTGGGGGGACATCCCGGTCAAATACTCGATTCCATAGCGATGGTCGAGCCGCGCTTGCAAATCGCTCACCGTGATCACGAGCCGCTGGTGGGAAATGGCCCGTTCCAGCACCGCCTTCAACCGATCGAAATTGATCGGGCGCGTTTGCACGTCGTAGGCCCCGCTTCGCATGGCTTCCGTAGCCACCGCAAGCTCGGCGTCCGGAGCAATGATGACCACCGCCACCTCGGGATTGCGGGCCCGAGCTATATCCAGGAGCCGCAGCCCGTCGATGCGCTGCGCCTTGAGATCCGTAACGAGAACGTGGACCGGTTCCGCGTCCAAAACGTTGTAAGCGGCTTCACCGTCTCGAACCTTGACCACGTCGCATCCCAGCTCGCGTTCCAGGAAGTCGCCCATTTCTCGGTTACGCTCATCGTCTTTGTCGACGACCAGAGCTTTGGGCCGTTCCAGGGTGGTCATAGAGGCAAATCATTCCCGGTCGCAGGGGAAGTGTCTAGCCGGGTAGAGGCGGAAAGGCGGGCTTAGGCGGCCCGTAGCTCGCGGGTCACGGTGATGGAACCGTCCAGGGAAATGAGGCGGGCTCCCCAGTTCGACAGGCGGCGATCCGAGCCGAGCACCAAGCATTGCCGCCCGGCCTCGCCTAGTCCGGCCAACAGTCGGTGCGCCTCCTCCACGTGCCCGTCATCCCAGCCCCGGAAGGGCTCGTCGAGCACGATCGGAAGCGCGCGCTCACTTCCTCCGTCTTCGCTCAAGGCAAGGCGAATGCAGAAATACAGCTGCTCTCGCGTTCCGCCGCTCAGCAAATCGACCTGGGTCCAGACCCCGTCGACGCGGACCTCGGGTTCGGCCCCGGCCGAGAAACGGAAATCGCGATAGCGACCGCCGGACAGGCGATCGATGAGTTGACTCGTGCGCAGGGCGACTCGGTTGAGGTGATCTTCCTGATAGTCACGGAGGGCTTCTCGCAGCATCTCGGCCGCCACCCGCGCCGCGCTCTCGCGCCGAGCGAGGTCGGACTCCTGGGCACGCAGCGCCTCCAACTCCTCCGCGACGCGACCGGGCTCAGGCGATTCCGTCTCGAAGCTCTGCAAATCGCCGCCGAGTGCCTGCGCTTCCCGCTCCAGGCGCTGGGCTTCACCGTCCGCTTCGTCCCGCTCGCGGCGCACCGTTTCGACCTTACGCTTGAGCGACGCCAAATCGGCATCCTGACCGGACAGGTATTGCGCCAGCGCGACCAGATTGCGCGACTCGGTGTCGAGCACTTGCAGCTCGCTCAACAGTTTCTCGTAGTCGTCCATGATTTCGCCCAAGGGCCGCATCCGGCCGGATAACGTGCGGGCGCGTTCGAGCTTCTCCTGCACCTCCATGTATCCGCGAAAATGGCGGCGAAGCGCGGCCGGGCTCTCGAATTCGGATAGCTTTCCGAGCGCGCGGCGCGCGGCATCGAGAGAGGCGGCCGCTTCGGCCCGCTCGTTGGCGAGACGGTTTTTTTCTGCGGCATGGGCCGACCGGACGCGTTCCGAGCTCCGTTCCATAGCCCAAACAATGGCGAACCCGGCGGAGGCGAAGAGCGGAAAAAGAAAAACGCCCAGACGGGGCTCTCCGGCTCCCATGCCGGCTAGCCACGAGAGCACACCCATTCCCGCGGCGGCAATCAACCCATTCCGCGCGGTACGCGATGGCGGGAGAGTTTTCGCCGCTGCTTCAAGGCGCGAAATGTCGCGGTCCACGGCTTGCAGCCGGTTGGAGCCTTCGATCCAGGAATGAATTCCGTCCTCAATGTCATCCGGCGCATTCAGAAAATCGGCGTACTGGCTTTCCAGAAGGGCGCGTGCTTGTTCTTGCGTCTCAAGATGACGGCGAAAGCGATCGCGATCTTCGCGGAGCTCGACCAACGAATTTTCGAGCTGGACACGTTCCTGAGCCAGATTGCTAAAGCGCTCCAGGTTCTGCAGCAGGTCGCCCTGAACGCGGGCTCTCTCGAGCGCCGCTTCACGCTCACGCTCCTTTGCCTGCCAGACATCCCGCGCTCCGCCCCAACGAGCGGCCATGCCTTGCCATTTTCCGAGCTGGGCTTCGCGTTCCCTGATGGCGCGACGCACCCGCTCGAGTTCTCCCGGCTCGCCGTTGGATCCCGCCAGCTCCACGAGATCTTTTTCCACGCGAGCCAGAATGGCTTCTTCATCGCCTTGCGGATTTCCCACGAGCCATGAGCGCACCGATTCGTCGAGCTCGGTGCTCAAATCACCGCTTTGTACAAGACCGGAACGGAGCCAGATAGTCTCCGCGGAAATCCCGAAAATCGCTCCCATTGCCGCAAACAACCGCTCCTCGGCTCCGGTTTCTCCCAAGGTCTCGTCGTGCAGGATCTGCATGCCTTGCGTTGTCCGCTCACTGATCACGACTCGGGAAGGCGGAAGGTCCCGGCGAATGACGAAGCAGCGCGAACCGATGTGGAAGGTGATTTCGGTGAAGCCTTCATCCAGTCCCTGCCCCTTGGCGTCGAAGCCGAAGAGGGCGCTTCGGATGGCCTGGGTGAGGCGCGTCTTCCCCGAATCGTTGGCGCCTTGAACAACCCAGAGCCCGGTCCCGAGCGACACATCCTGTTCGTCGTTGAAGGGCGGAAAACCCTGTACCCGCAACCGCTCAATCCACATGGGGTACCTCCACGCGATCGAGCTCTGCCAAACCGTACTTGAGCGCGGCGTCCAGGAGATCGCGATCGTTGGGCTCTAGCCTGCGGTTTTCGTAAACACGCAGGAACGCTCCGCGCAAACCTTCGCGCCCGGTCTGCGCCGAGGCGGTCGCGGAAGGAACGCCGACGGTAGGTTCCGGTTCTAGCCCTAACGCACGAAGACGGCGCTCTACTTTGACGCCTTGAGCGGAGAGGGTGACGAAGGTCCATGCGCCCGCTTCGAGATCACGAGGACGTCCGGGCACGAGGGCTCCCGGAGATACCACGACGGTGCCCGACCAGAGCGCCTCCCGAAAATGAACGTCGCCTCCCATCACGACGAGCTGTAAGCCCAATCCTCCCAGTTGATCGGGCGCAAGCTTTGGACCCCATGACGCAAGCGGCGATTCGGAACGCGTGACCGTATGAAAGAGACCCGCGCGAAAGCCCTTCTCGGGAAATGATCCCGGATACCCGGGGTTGGGATCATCCCCTGGGAGCGGGGCGAAGGTCAGAAGATGCAGGGGTTCACCCGAGACATCGATCGAAACGATGCGCGGGCGGCACCAATCGACTACGGTGATCCCGTTGGGCCAGCGGTGACGGCGATACACGCTTCGTGGCGAGGCGAGCCCGTCATAAATGCCGGGAAGGGCCACTACTTTTTTCCCGGAGCGAGCCATGCGCTCGAGGCCTTGGGATACCTTCTCGAGCACGGAGGGGTCCGGGTCGGGGGTATGGAAGAGGCCGCCGGCCAGGAGCATGCCGTCCAGGCCCTCCTCGGGCCCGGTTACCAGATCGACCGCCTCGGTCCATCCGCGGTCCAACTCACACCGCGCCGCTTCCGCCTGGTCCCCCCAGGCGTCGAAGGACGACCCGAAATGCAAGTCGGCCAGGAGCAAGAACTTCAAGCCGTGTTTCTCCCTCGCCACGGGCACTAGAGGGTGCCCGATCCAGGGAGTCATCGGCCAAGACGCAGCGGGGCTTTACCTTAACCGGCGGGGGTCAGGAGCGGGGGGCGCCCGCTTCCTTGAGCTCTTTCTTGAGCCCTTCCAGGGCGTGAGTCACCTCGGGATCGCGGGAGATGGCGAGCGCGGTGGTGAGGATGCGCTCAGCCTCGAGATCCTCCCCCTTCAAGAAATAAATGCGGGCCATCTTGTAGAGATAGCGAGCGCGGTTGGGGCTCGTGATGCCGCGCTTCGCTCCCCCACCGAAGTTTCCCTGGCCGGCGGTGGTTTCGGCTTCATTGGCCGACACGATGAGCCCGAGCGCCATATCCAGATCGTCTTGCTGTTCGACCAGATAATCCGAGAGTCGTTCGCGGTAAAGGGCCCGTCGCGGGGCAGACTCGATCGCGCGTTCCAGCGCGATGCGGCAGTTGTCGATTTGCCCGGCGCGTTCGAGGATGCCGGCGAGGTTGTAGAACACGAGCCCCTTATCCACCGAAGACACGTCGAGAAGGGCTGCGCCTGCGGAAATAGCTTCCTGATAGTGACCGTTCTCACTCAAGAGAAGCGCGTATTCCAAATGGGTCGGTATCCATGCCTCCGAAAGCGAGCTCGAAGGAGGACGCGCCGTGACCGCTTCGGCGAGCAGGTTTCGCGCCTCGGCCTGTCGTCCTTGACGCCGGTAGATGGTGGCGAGGCCGTGAACCACGATCGGCCGCAGGGGATCGATCTTCCGTACCGCTTCCCATCGTAAGAGCGCAGCATCGGTGTTGTCGGCGTTCTCGGCGGCCATACCCGCCATCTCGAGCACGAGCGGATCCTGGGGATGTTCCTCGAGCAACTGTTCGAAGGCGGCCTGAGCTTCCGGCCACGCCTCTCTCTGACACGCTTCGAACGCCGCCTTGAACTTGTCCCCCAGCGCCAACGCCCGCTCGCGGTCAGGTGGATCGAACCCGGCCAGTGCGAGCTCGAAAAGATCGCCTTCCTCGCCCGTAGCCTCGGCTTCCATCTCGGGCTCCAGGTCGGTGCCGAAGATCTCCGCCACCTCCGCCTGACGACGCGCGACTTCCATTTTGGCCGCGTCTTCGTCCGCGAACTGGGCGGCCGATTCGAGTTTTTCGAGCGCGAGATCGGGCGACCGTTTCTCGACGAGATCGGCCGCTTCCTGAAGAAGTTGGGCGAACGCGGCCCGCCGCACCTCGCGCATCTTGCGGGTCAGCCGTTCCGTGCGCGCGGTGTCGTCGGCGGGGGTGAGATCGAGGGCCTGCTGGTAGTAGTAGGCGGCGTCCCGGTACTCGAAATCCAGGCGGAGCTCGTCGGCTTTCTCTTCGTGTTTTTCCGCCGAAGCTCCGAAGAGGCCCTTGAAGAATTTCACGCCGGGCGGCCCGGAAGATGGAGAAAACGGCCATTCATGGTGGTTGTGAGTTTAGCTTTCACCCGAAGTGGAATCAAGGTCGGGAGCCGCGAACTGGCCGGCCAGACCCAGCGCGTTCTCCACGTCGGTTTCCAAATGAAGCGCCAGCTCCTGGTCGGTGAGCTGACCACGCGCATGCGCTTCCAAAGCCAGCCGCACGAAGCGATCCGGAACCGCCATTTCGGGTAGAGGGCCGCGCTCCGGGACCGCGAGATCGAGTTGCGACACGTCTTCGGCCGTCCAGAGGCCCAGGCTCAAGAGGCGCGCCACCACCGTCTCAGTATCCACCTCGAAGTAAACGGAAAGATGCTCGAGGAAGGCCGGCGTAATGGGATCACCCACCTTCCACCGCAAGCCCTTGAGATACGAGCCGAGCTCCTCGGGATCGATCAGGAACGCCACGGCAAAATGACGGGCGCGAAGGGATCGCGCCGAGTCGCTGACGGGCCGGGCGACCCGAATCTCGTAGGGATCGTGGTCCAAGAGATAATGGCCGTAGAGCTGGGCGAACACGGCGTTCGCGCGCTGGGGCGGGAGCTGTCCATCGACCACGAACGCGGGGCCCACGTTTTCGTCGAACACGAAGAAGCCCAGTAGGTCTGTTCCCGACGGAAAGGGCGGCCGGTACACCTTGAGCTCTTCGCGATCGAGGACGGTCATGACGTCTCGCTCCCCGATCCCCGTCAAATCGAGTCGCTTCCGCTCGCGGAAAGCCAGCCGTTCGACCACGTCTTGGGGGCGATCCGTTTCCGTTTCATGTTCGTCGAGAAGATGTCGCGGCACGGCGATTTGAATGCCACCCAAAAGCTCACGTTCCAAGTCGGCGTAGCGCTTGAGAAATGTGCGCACGCGTTCCAGTAGCGCTCGGTGCGTTTTGGCCTTCACTCCGGATTGTTCGAGCGCGGATTCGAGATCGCTGAGACGGGTGAGGGAAGGGCGCGGGCTCATTGCAGCACGTCCACTATGGTTCCCGTGTCGAGCGCAATCACGGCGATGCCGGGGGGGCCGGGGGGCAGGCCGCCCTGAAAGAGCACGAGCGCTCGCGTACCGTCGGGCGAAATCGCTATTTCGCCGGTGCGATCCAAGTGCAGGTAGAGCGTACCGGCGACTTGGGCGCGATCGAGATCGACCACGGTGATCCCGTCCGGTCCGGGCAGAAATGCGTACCCGCCTCGGATCACGAGGTCGGTGGCTATGCTGCGGAAACCCACTTTGTCCCGTATTTCGCGAAAGCCGGCGTCGACAATCAGCAACTGACTCTTGTCGCCCATGACCTCGAGCGCGATCGCGCGGTTGCGATCGGAATCGAACGCGAGAGCAATGGGCGAGGCCCCCTCGGTCATGGGAATTCGCGTTTCCACGTTGAGACTGTCCGTCTCCAGAATGAGCATCTCGGGTCCCCGCGGTGTTTCCCCAACCGGCGGGAAATCCGAGTGAGCGCTTTCACCGCCGGTCAGGCAATAGAGGGCGTGGCCGTTATTGTCGAGAGCGATTCCCTTTCGACGCATGCCCACGGGAATTTCGCCCACTGGTTTCCGGAGAAGGATTCGGCCCCCGTAGAGATCGAGAACTTCCATCGTTCCGTTCCCGGCGCCGTCGTCGGTGAGGAGAAAGAGCCGCCGCTCCTGGGGATCGAGGGCGAGTCCGCGGGCGAGATCGTTGCGTCCCAGAGGAATCGTGTCGAGGAGCAAGTTCTGGTCGAGGTCGAAGCGTAAGACAGCTCGGGCATCCACCGAAATGCCGGCCGGGCGATTTCCCACCGACCCGATCAAGAGAGCTACGCGCCCTCGCTCGGCAAAGATGACGTTCTCGGCCCCCGCCCCTACTCCCAGGTCGAGAAAATCGACGCGGTGCGGATCATTTACGGAAAGGCGAAGGACGTAACGCGGTTCCGAGCTTTCTGCGAGCACGGTGCCGCGATCCGGATCCGCGACGATCCACTGACCGTTGAACACCGGGCGGCCGGTGAGCTCCGCAGGAAGGCTCGACACGACCGACACGGTCGCGTAGGGCCACGACGCCAAGGCGGACCGCTCACCTCGAGACGAGGAGGAACAGCTCAGAGGCAGAAGCCCGAGGAGACAGAGGCCGATGCGAAGACGGATTGCCATCGGTCGAGTATAGAAAGAAACACGGGGCTCCGTTAGGGAGCCCCGTTTGGGGGATTCCTAGGACTTCTGGCGATTACTTATCCCTTCGTAAGGCCACGAAGAAGGTGTTGTCGCCCCGTTGGAGCTGCAGAAGGACCGGCTTCTCCTTGCCGCTCTTCTTGAGCGCCGAGCGGAAGTCGCTCGTATCCGACACCTTCACCTGGTTCACGCTCTTCACGAGATCGCCTTCCTGAACGCCGGCGTCCTCGGCTACGCTCCCGGGATCCACCTGCATCACCACGAGCCCGCTGGCATTCTTCATGTCGAGCTGGCGGGCGATGTCGGGCGTCACCGGACCGACTTGCAGACCGAGATCCTGGCTGTCCGAGGGCTCATTGGAGGCAACCGGTTCCTTTTCGTCGGGGTATTCCCCGAGCTTCACGTGCAAGGTCTGCCGGCGGCCGTCACGCAGCACCACCATGTCCGAGGTCACCCCCGGATTCACGCGGGCCACGATGAGACGGAGCTGGTCGCTATCTTTGACGGGTTGTCCGTTGAACGCGACGATGACGTCCTGGGCCTTGGCCCCCGCCTTGCCCGCGGGACCACCGTCCTGAACCGAGGTGATCACCACGCCCTCGCGCACGTCACCCAGGTTCATGGCCTCGGCGAGGTCCTGGCTGAGACTCTGGATGCCCACGCCGAGATAGCCGCGGGTTACCTTTCCATGCTTGATGAGATCGGTCATCACATCCATGGCCATGTTGGCCGGGATCGCGAAGCCGATGCCGTCGTAACCGCCGGCGCGGCTCGCGATGGCGCTGTTGATCCCGACGAGCTCGCCGTCAAGGTTCACCAGCGCGCCACCCGAGTTGCCCGGATTGATGGCGGCGTCGGTCTGGATGAAGTCCTCGTATTCACTCAAGTGCATGCCGGTACGGCCGGTGCCGCTCACGATGCCGGCGGTGATGGTGGCCTTCAGGTTCTCACTGAAGGGAGAACCGACCGCCATGACCCACTCGCCGATCTTGACGTCATCGGAGTTCCCGAACGGCATGGCCTCGAGATGGTTCGCATCCACCTTCAACACGGCCAGGTCGCTGCGCGCATCCGCGCCCAGGACCTTGGCTTTGAGCCGGCGGCCATCCGAAAGCACCACGGTGAGCTCGTCCGCGCCGTTCACGACATGGTTATTGGTGAGAATGGTGCCGTCTTCTCCCACGATCACGCCCGAACCCAATCCGTGCTGACGCGTCGGACCCTGCTGGGGCATGTCGAAGAAGCGGCGAAATAAGGGGTCGTTGAAAGGGCTCTGAGGAGCCTGGGTGGGCTGGATTACACGTTCGCTGGTGATCGTCACCACCGAGGGAACCACCGCCTCGGCTACCGCCTCAAATCCTGCGGACATCGTCCGGAGCTGATCGACCGCCTCTTTTTGGGCAGGCGTGAAGTCACGGGCAGGCTGCTTGGCGGTGGCGTCATGGCCGTGCCCGAGCACCAGCAAACCGCAGATCAAGAGGGCGGCGGAGAGGCCGGCGGTCACACCAAGCCAAAATCTGCGCCTCATGGGTATCTTACCTCCTAAGTACTTGTTTAACTTAGATTTGACTGAAAACCGGGGCCGGGGGTCTGGACCGTTCACAGGCATTGATACTGGCAAAACGACACGCGTAGTCCAATAAATTGCGCCCTTCAGCTCCGCTGGCCGGACGCAAGAAAGGCCCCCAGAAAGCCCAGGAACAAGACCACCACGATGCTGGCCCCTGGGCTGACGTTAACCAGGTAGGCCAGGGTGAGGCCGAGAATCACCCCCAGAACGCCGATGGCGATCGAGAGCGGAATGAGGACCACGATGTTGCTGGTCAAAAACCGCGCGGTCGCTCCGGGGATGACGAGGAGCGCGGTCACGAGAATCGCCCCGACCAGTTTCATACCCAACGAGATCGTGACCGCGAGAAGAATCAAGAGTCCGAAATAAAGCGCGTCCACCGGAACACCGGCCACCCGAGCCATGGTCTCGTCGAACACGTAGAAGTAGAGCTCTTTCATGAACACCAACAGCACGAGAAACACGAGGCAGGTGAGCCCGATCATCCAGGGCAAGTCGGACGGGAGAATGGAGAGGATGCTGCCAAAGAGATACCCGTAGAGTCCCGTCGCGCTCCCCCGCTTGAGGCCGAGAAAAAGCAGACCCAAAGCCATCGAAACCGCCAGGAAAATCCCGATGCTCGAATCCTCGACCCAGCTGCGACGGCGGCTCACCCCGCCGATCGCGAGCGCCGTCCCCACCGAGAACACCAAAGCGCCCAAAGATGGATTGATACCTACGAGGACTGCGAGGGCCACGCCACCGAAAGCGGCATGACTCACCCCTTGGCTGACAAAGGCGAGCCGGCGAAGCACGACGAACACAGAAAGAAACGCGCAGCTGGCTCCCACGAGAATGCCGCCCAAGAACGCGCGGCGCATGAATTCCAGGGAGAGCATCTCGCCCAGGCGATCAAACACCGGGCGCCTCAGCAGGGTGGGGGTGATACACCTCGGCGATCACCGCATCGGTGAGTCCCGAGGCCGGACCGGCAAAGATCAACTCCCGATTCAAGGCGACGATGCGGTCCGTGTGTGAACGGATGAGGCTCACGTTGTGGCTCACCATGAGAATGGTGAGATCCGATTGCGCTTTGAGCCGGGTGAGAAGACGAATGAGCGATTCCTCGCCTTCGCGATCGACGCCGGCCGTGGGCTCGTCGAGGATGAGCAGACGCGGGTGCGACACGAGCGCCTGGGCAATGAACACGCGCTGCTGTTCTCCTCCGGAAAGCCGCCCGATCGGGCGCGAGGCGCGGTCCTGCATTCCTACTTGTTCCAGTGCTCCAAAGACACTGGCTTTCTCCTTCGATCCGGGAAGCTTGGCGAACCCGACCTGAGGAAACGTGCCCATGAGTACGACGTCCTTGGCACGGGCGGGAAAATCGCGGTCGAATTGTTTGGTTTGGGCGACGTAGCCGATCTGGCCGCGGGCCTTGTCGAGATGGGCGGGCTCGCGGCCCAGCACATGAATGGTTCCCTCATAGGGATGAAGCACGCCCAGCAACGTTTGCAGGAGCGAGGTCTTGCCCCCGCCGTTGGGCCCGATGAGCCCGACCAGCTCGTGTTCCTGGATCTGGAAACTCACGTCGTGAAGCACGATACGCCCGTCGCGCCGAAACGAGAGATGCTGGACATCGATGACCGGCTTCGAGGCGGCCGCGCTCAACGCAAGTTCTCCGCAAGCTGTCGGATGTTCCACCGCAGGAGGTCCAGATAGGTTTCGCGTCCAGGTGAGCCCGAGCCTCCTAACGGATCCAAGAGGACGGTTTTGGCGCCGAGATCGGCCGCTAGAGCTTCGGCGGTGCGGGCGGGAAGCTGGGGTTCGACGAAAATCACCTTCGCACCGGCTTGCTTGAGCCGCACGGCCGCATCGCCCAAATCTTGAGGCAGAGCCTCCACTTCCGGGTGCGTCTCCAGAACGGCCACGAGATTGAGTCCGTACCGGTGGACGAAGGTTTCGAATGCGGGATGAAGAATGGCAAATGGCACGTTGCTAAGGGGCTCAAACAATCTTTGCGCGTCTCGATCCAGCGCATCCAACGAATCGGCCAAGGCGGCCGCTCGCGTGCGATACGTCTCGGCTCCGTTGGGGTCCAGTTCCGATAGCTGTGCGGCAAGCCGGGGCACAAACGCTTTCACCACGTCGAGATTCAACCAAAGGTGTGGGTCACGGCCGTGGGCCTCGGGTGTGTCGGACATCGACAACACGACGGCGTTGTTTCCCGTCACACCGCGGGCAATCCGCACCATCCATCCATCCATGTCCTTGTGCGTGTACGCGAAGAGCACCGCGCCCCGAGCGCGATCGATTTCCCCGGGAGATGGTTCGTAATCGTGCTCACTTCGCCCGGGCGGGAGAACCGACACGACCTTGAAGCGATCCTTGACCAGAAATTCGGCGATGGAAGCCAAGGGCGGCAAACTGGCCGCGATGACGGGGGCGGGTTTCGAGGGCGCCGCGCAGGACAGAACGGCAAGGACACCCAAAAGGGGCCACCGGGTCAGGCGGATCAAGCGGGCGTCGCCTCCTGGAGCGGTTACTCCGAAAGGGGTACCGGCCGGGTGGAACGGAGCGCGAGGGATGCTACCGGTGACGATCGGGGGTTACAAGGGCGGGGAGATAGGAGGAGGCCCCGAGACGTCACGTCCTCGGGGCCTTACGAGAAATCAGTGCTTGGCCGGCTCCCGATACAGATTCGGGAAATCCCGCTTCAAATGTTCGATCTTGGGCATATCGTTGATCACGCAATACCCGTCATCGGGATGGTTTTCCATGTAATTCTGATGGTAATCCTCGGCCTTGTAGAAGGCGTCCAGCGGAGCGATCTCCGTCGCGATCGGCTTCGAATAGAGTTTCGAAGCGTTGAGCTCGCGCACATACGCTTCCGCGGCTTCCTTCTGCTCGGGGGTGCGATAGAAGATCGCCGACCGATAGTTCGTGCCGTAATCCGGCCCCTGACGGTCCTTCTGCGTCGGATCGTGCGCGACCTTGAAGAACACGTCGAGCAACTGTTGATAGGTGATCTGGGACGGATCGTAGAGAACCTCGATCGATTCGGCGTGACCGGTCTTGCCGGAGGTCACCTGGTGATATGACGGCGACTTGGTTGTTCCACCCGCGTAACCCGACGTGACGTCAATCACGCCTTTCACGTGCTCGAAGAGCCCTTCCATCCCCCAGAAGCAGCCGCCGGCGAACACGGCTGTGTTACCGCCGGGAGCCGACGCATTCACGGTCACGGAAGCCTGGCTCGTAGAGCCGGTTATTGCTGCACTGCTCATGCTCTTGGGTGCCTTGCCCGCTTTTTGGAAGAGCACTAGATACTGGCCGTAGCCCTCCGCCTCGAGCCGGTTCACGGGGATGAACCGAAGCGCGGCCGAGTTGATGCAGTAACGAAGACCGGTCGGTTTGGGACCGTCATCGAACACATGGCCGAGATGCGAATCGGCGTTGGCCGAACGCACCTCGGTGCGCTCGGACAGGAGCTTCTGATCGCCGTGCAGGGTGACGTTTGCGGGATCCACGGGACGCGTGAAACTCGGCCAGCCGGTCCCGGAATCGAACTTGTCCAGCGAGCTGAAGAGCGGCTCCCCGGAAACCACGTCCACGTAAATGCCGTCGGCATGGTTGTCCCAGTACGCGTTATGGAAAGCCATTTCTGTGGCTTCCTTCTGGGTCACGTTGTACTGCTCCGGTGTCAGCTCCTTTTTGAGCATCTCATCCGTGGGCTTCTTGAACGTCATTTTGTTCCACCCCTTTCCCATCGATCCATTCTGGGCCGCCATCTGATGGGCGGCTTGATTTCCGTTGGCCGGAGCCTCACCGCAAGCGGCGGTCAATAAGGCCAAAACCGCTACGCCGGCTAAACTCAAGAACTTCATCGAACACCTCCGCGTGGGGATTTGCTTTCATCCCTAATACGAGAGCCGGCGCCTTTCGTGACGTCCTACGTGCTATGCTCGAATGAGCCTAACACCGCCGGGGCATGATACGTCCCGCGCCTTTCCGGCCCAAAACGCCGGCAGGAGCCCGCCATGAAAATTCGCGTCCGAAATCTTCGCCATTCCCCGCCCGAGACGGCTTTGATCGACCTGGTGGCCCAGCGCCTGGATGTGGACTCCGCCGAGGTCCTGGGGCTCGACATCGTCAAGACGAGCGTCGATTCCAGGCACCATCGCCCCATTCGCGTTCATACCGTAGATATACAACTACGTGTTCCCGAGGCAGTTCTCCAACGGTTTCACGGAGATCCCCAGGTTGCCCCGGCTCCACCGCCTCGCGAAGGACTGTACACGGGCCCCCTGAAACGGCTTGGCGCCCAACCGTTGGTGATCGGCAGCGGCCCGGCGGGGCTCTTTGCCGCTCTGGCCTTGGCCGAAAAGGGATACCGGCCGGTCGTGATCGAGCGCGGGAAATCGGTTCGGCAGCGCTGGAAGGATGTGAACGCGTACTGGCGTTACGGCCGGCTCGATCTCCAATCGAACGTGGTCTTCGGCGACGGCGGCGCGGGGACGTTCTCGGACGGAAAGCTCTACACGCGCCGGAACGATCCTCGAAACTCCTCGATCTTGAAGGCGTTCGCGGAGCTGGGCGAGGCGCCCGATCTTTTGGTGGAAGCTCGCCCGCATCTGGGCACCAATCGCCTGTCGCGAGTGCTCTTGCGCTTGCACGAGCGCCTGGAGCGGGAAGGCGTCACGGTGCGGTTCCAAGCGCACCTGGAAGACTTGATGGTGGAGAACGGACGCGTGCGCGGAGCGGTGGTGAACGGAGAGCGCCTGGAGACCGATGCGATCTTTTTGGCCACCGGCCACAGCGCCCGGGATGTGTTTCGTTTGTTGCACCGGCGCGGGGTCGCTTTGGAAGCTCGCCCCTTTGCCGTGGGCGCGCGGGCCGAGCATCCGCAGACGCTCATCAACCGATCCCAGCGCGGCACTGAATCTCCGGAGAGTGGACCGGCCGACTACATGATGACGTACAACGACGAGAAGCGTGGCCGCTCCGCCTACACGTTTTGCATGTGCCCGGGCGGCGAGGTCGTGGCCGCGGGAACGGAAGAAGATGGTTTGACGGTGAACGGCATGTCCTACAGCCATCGGGCGGACCAATTCGGAAATTCGGCGGTGGTGGCTACGGTGAGACCGGAAGATTTCGGCGGCGATGGTCCCTTGGCGGGAATCGAGTTTCAGCGCCGGCTTGAAGTGGCCGCGTTTAATGCCGGCGGTGGTGGTCACGTAGCGCCCGCCCAACGCATTCCCGATTTCCTGGCCGGGCGTGCATCGTCGGGGGAGTTCGAGACGTCGTATCGTCGCGGCGTGCGCCCCGGGGACTTGACCGCGTTGCTGCCGCCGCAGGTGGTGTCGGTGATGCGACGTGGCATTCGATCGTTCGGGCGGCTGGTGAACGGGTTCGATGGACCGTGGGGCGTGCTGATTGGTTTGGAAACACGCACGTCGTCGCCGGTACGCGTGCTTCGTGATGCCGAGAGCTATGAATCGGTGAATGTTTTGGGGTTGTATCCCATCGGTGAAGGGGCTGGGTATGCGGGGGGGATCACGTCGAGCGCGTCGGATGGATTAAGGGCGGTGGAGCGGGTGGAAGCGGTGAAGCAGTTAGTTTGATTGCGGGCGAGTAGGGTTCCTCGCTTGCGCGCGGACTATGCAACACGCACTTAGGCACATGACCATTACTTGCCCCAAAAAACTGAGAGAAACTTACTCGCTCCGGAGCGAGTTCGGGTTGCGATCGGTCTGTCGATCTAACATGACTGAAAACATGGTTGCCAGATATTCTCAGTTTTTGGCAACTTGCGGATAATCGAACCGTTGCACACGCTTGTTTCCGATATCGGTGACGTAGATGGAGCCGAAGGCATCCGCGGCTACATTGCGGGGCGAGTTGAACAGCCCTGGCCCACTTCCAAGTTGACCCCACTCCGTCAAGAGAACTCCATTCCTGTCGAACTCAACTACTTGATTTCCGGCTGAGTCCACGAGGTAGACGACTCCATTCGGGCCCACATCGATCCCCGCCAAACCGCTCGCCGGCGGCATGAGCGCGTGGGTGGAGTCCGCGGCGGGCCACATCCGGATGAAACCTCCCGTGTCATCAAACACCTGGATCCGTTTGTTGCCGGTATCCCAAACGAAGACTTGGTCCGAGTCATTGACGGCAATTCCGCGGGGGGAATCGAACGCGCCGAGGGCGGTGCCCGATACCCCCCACTTGGTCAGAAACAGCCCTTCCGGCGTGAACTTCTGAACCCGGTTGTTGTTCGTGTCGGCAACGAACACGTTGCCTCGCGAATCCGTGTCCAGATCGGTAGGATTCGAGAATCGGCCATCTTCGGTTGGATCTCCACCAAACACGGAGACATAGATGCCGTCTCGCTGAAAAATCTGAACTTGTCGCCTGTTGGGATCAACCGCGTAGAGCAGAGCTTCCCTCCCCAACGCGACGTCGGTGAGACCTTCGAACTGTCCCGGGTCAGTGCCGGAGCCTCCCCATTCTGCCAACAGAGTTCCATCCTGGGAAAAATGACGAACGTGCACTCCGGTCCCCAGGTACACATGGCCGCCTCGAACGTCGATACCACCCCCCGGCCCGCCATCCCAGCTGGCCAGGAGACTCCCGTCCGGGGCAAATCGCATTACTGATGGGGATCTGCCGCGAAGAGCGAAGATAGTACCGTCAGTGTCCACCGCGACGTCGACAATGTAAGTCACTGGCCCCAAAGAGCGTATGTAATCTCCGCTGGGGGCATACTCGCTGATCCGATTGTTACCATTGTCGGCAACGTACAGATTGCCCTCGATATCTGCATCCATCCCATATACGAACCCTTGCAACGCATACTGCTCGACGAAATCCCCGGCAGCCGTGAAGACGTGTACGGTCTGGGCTAAGATATCGCAGGCTAGCACGAGTCCAGCCGGAGTGACCGCGATGCCCGCTGGCCAAGGAGAGAACCACTGCTGAACGAAGGATCCATCGGAGGCGTATTTCTCGATCTTTTCCCCAGCGTAATCAGATACATAGATGAACCCGGCACTGTCCCCAACCGCTTGAAAAGGATAGTTCAGCCAGCCCGGCGCTGTTCGATCCGACCCCCACCGCTTCAGGGGTTCTCCTTGAGCAGAGAACCGGGTGACGATTTCCTGATTGCTGTCGGCCACAAACAAGGTGCCATCGGGACCGATGGCGATCCCTGACGGCTTGAAGAGGCGATCCCACTTGGTGAGCTCGTTTCCATTCGGGTCGTAAGAAAATATGTCGTAGGTCGGCCACCCCGGTTTGTAGGGATTTACTTGCGCACACAGAAAAATACGTCGATCCGGGGCCGTGACGATGCCGCTCGGCGGGCCGTCAACCAACCCGCTCCACGTTCCGGAAAAGCATAAAACGTACTCGGGCGGGCCCTCTCTGGGAGGAGGAGGCGGAGGGGGCGAAGGAGGCTCAACGGCCTTCTCGCTGCACCCGGTGAAGAATAAGAAAATCAGT
>Ga0070698_100003461_pt1 | contig 17372 bp, 16 predicted proteins | sample KBSK1502metaG_FD_65477 | JGI IMG/M metagenome (GOLD analysis project Ga0070698, IMG submission 65477) | Corn, switchgrass and miscanthus rhizosphere microbial communities from Kellogg Biological Station, Michigan, USA - KBS K1-50-2 metaG | ecosystem: Host-associated > Plants > Roots >...
GAGCTTCTGGAGCTGGTACTGGCTCACCGGCCGCTCCTTCCGCACGCTCCGGGTCTTTGACGACAAAACAACATAACGATTAGGTGATAAGCGTCAAGCCCTTGAGTGGCGCCGGCCCCTGGGCGTGCCAAGCTGTACGCGGCGCGCTGGCGGCGCCGGTGGCGCGGCAGGCGATGACCCCGCCCGCCAGCCAGTACCCGCGCCGAGCGGGCTCGACCTGGTATGGCAGAATACGACTGTTCAATACGCTTGATTCGCGGGGACGGGCATGCTCGAGACCGATCTCGACGACTCGCGGGTGTCGCGGGCGGAAGCGCTGGCGCGCCGGCTGGAGGCGCGGATCCTGGGCGGGGGCATACGCGCCGGCGACCGCGTCGGCACCAAAGAGGAACTGCGCGAGCGCTTCCGGGTGGCCGTGGCCACCGTCAACGAGGCGATCCGGCTGCTGCAGGCCAGAGGCCTGGTGCACGTGCGGCCGGGGCCGCGCGGCGGCGTGTTCGCCAGCGAGCCGTCGCCGTTCGTACGGCTCGGCCACCAGGTGCTGGCGCTCAAGCACGAGGGCGTGCGCGCCGCCGACTGCCTCCAGGTCCGCGACGCCCTGGAGCCCGTGATCACCATCGAGGCGGCCCGCCACTGCTCGCCGGCCGACGCCGCCGCGCTGCGCGAGCGGATGGAGCTCATGCAGGCGGCCGCCGGCGACCCGACGGCGTTCCTGCGCGCCAACCGGGACCTGCACCGCCGCGTCGCCGAGATCACCCCGAACAGGATCCTTCGCAACCTCTACGTCAGCCTGCTCGACGCCACCGAGAGCGAGCTGGGCGCGGTCATCCCCGACAGCGAGTTCGCGGGCGCCGTGGACGGGCTGCTCACCCTCCACCGCGAGACGGTGGCGGCGATCGTCGCCGGCGACCACGAGCTGGCCAGGCGAGCCGCCGACCGCCACGTCCTCCTCACCAACGGCGCTCTCCGCACCTCCGCCTGAGCCGCCCCCTCGCCGCCGTCACAAATTACAGCCTTGACTTATATAAGCACGGGCTGGGAGACTTTGCCCATGCACGCGTTCGACGTCCTGGGGGACCCGGTCCGGCGCCGGATCCTGGAGCTGCTCGCCGACGGCGAGCAGACCTCCGGCGCGATCACCGCGGTCATCCGGAAGGAGTTCCGCATCTCCCAGCCAGCCGTGTCGCAGCATCTGCGCGTGCTGCGGGACAGCGGGTTCACGACCGTCCGGGCCGAGGGGACGCGCCGACTGTATGCGGTCGACTCCGCACCCCTGCGCGAGGTCGACGTGTGGCTGGAGCGGTTCCGCGGGTTCTGGAACCAGCATCTGGACGCGCTGGCGACCGAGCTCGCTCGCGGCAAGCGCGAACGCCGCGAGACACGCGACCCGGACTCCTCGACGGAGAGCGCGCCGACCACCAGGGAGGAAGAGCGGCCATGATCGACATCCTCGGCGAGCTCAACGCCGTCCATCGTGAGACGGGCCACCGACGGCTCCCCACCGGGCAGGCCCCCACCGGGCAGGCCCCCACCGGGCAGGCCCCCACCGGGGAGCGCACCGTCGTGCTGCGGCGCCGCTACGACGCGCCTATCGAGGACGTGTGGGACGCCATCACCAACGCCGGTCAGGGCGCGACGGCGTTCGAGCTCGAGCGCGCCGGGCTTGGCGGCCAGCAGTGGGCCGAGTTCGGGCCTGGCGCCGTCGGGGTCGGCTGGGACCTGACGCTGCTCGGCCTCCGCCTGCACCTGCTCGGCGGCTCCATCGACGACGCCGGCGCGTGGGAAGGCTCGCCAGAGGCCAGGCAGTTCATGACCCGGAGCAGCAACGCGTGGGGTGAGGCGCTCAGGGCCACCGGCCTGTCCGCCGCCGAGGTGGCCAGGATGGTGGAGAACACCACCAGGTTCTACGTGCCCGACCCGGAATCCACCCGGAACCAGGGCGCCGGCGACTGACCGGTCGGAGCCGCGCTCAGCCCGGCGCTCGCGCCAACGGCGGCCGGGGACGAGACGCCTGGCGCAGGACCTTGCCGGCGGGAGCGGCGGTGTCGTGGCCGCCGTCGATGACCAGGCGGCCGTTGACCACCACGTGGCTGACGCCTTCGCAGAAGGCGTGGGGCCGTTCGTAGGTGGCGCGGTCGATCACCCGGTCAGGGTCGAACACGACCAGGTCGGCGGCCATGCCGGGGACGACGGTGCCACGGTCGGCGAGGCCGAGCCGCCGCGCCGGCAGGCTGGTCATCTTGCGGACGGCGGCCTCCAGGGACAGCACGCCCTCGCGGAGGGCGTAGCGGCCCAGCACCCGCACGAACGTGCCGTAGCTGCGCGGATGCGGCACGCCGCCGAGGCCGGGGTCCAGCGTCCAGCCGTCGCTGGCGACCGCTACCAGCGGGTGCGCCAGCACCGTTCGTACGTCCGCCTCGTCCATGCCATGCCAGACGATCGGGACGCCGGCCGGTGCTGCGTCCAGCAGCCGCAGGACCAGCTCGCCGACGCTGGAGCGCTCGTCACGGGCCGCCTCGGCGAGGCTCCGGGCGCGGTGGCGCCGCAGCGGTCCGGCGGGAACGTCGGCGATCACCACGCTGGCCGGATCCAGCTCGCGCTCCCCCGGCCGCGGCTCGCCCCGCTCGCGGCGGGCCAGGTCGTCGGCCACGCACCGGCGCGTGGCGGGGTCGGCCAGCCGCTCGCGCATGGCCGGCACCCCGCCGGCGACCGCCCAGCCGGGCAGCAGGGCCAGCAGCGTGGTGGAGCCGGCGGTGTAGGGGTACTGGTCGGCCAGCACGTCGTGGCCGGCGTGCGAGCGCTCCAGCAGGGCCAGCGAGTCGCGGACCCGCCCCCAGTTGGCGCGGCCCATCGCTTTGTGGTGGCTGAGCTGCACCGCGGCCCCGGAGCGCCGGCCGATCTCGATGGCCTCGCCCATGGCGTCCAGCAGCCCGGCGGCCTCGTCGCGGATGTGGCTGGCGTAGAAGCCGCCGGCGGCGGCCGCCACCCCCGCCAGCTCGGCCAGCTCCGCGGTCTCGGCGAAGCTGCCCGGCGCGTAGATGAGCCCGCTCGACAGCCCGAACGCGCCCTGCCGCATGGCCACGGCCACCAGCTCGCGCATCGCCTCCAGCTCGGCGGCGGTCGGCGCGCGGTCGTCGAAGCCCATGACGGCCACGCGCACGCTGCCGTGGCCGACCAGCAGGGCGAGGTTGCAGGCCAGCGGCAGCTCGGCCAGCCCACGGGCGTAACCGTCCAGGTCGCTCCGGTCCCAGTCGAGCCCAGCGTCGAGGAAGGCGCTGGCGGCGCGCAGCAGCCCGGCCGTGGCCGGAGCGGTCGGGAACGGCGAGAAGCCGCAGTTGCCCAGCACCTGCGTGGTCACGCCCTGCCTGGTCATGGCCGGCGCGCGCGGGAAGCGCGGCAGCGTGAAGTCCGAGTGGGTGTGCAGGTCGATGAACCCGGGAGCCACCACGGCGCCGTCGGCGGCCACGACCCGCCGCGCCGCCGGCCGCCCCAGCCGGCCGACCTCGCGGATCACCCCCCGCTCGACCGCCACGTCGCCGGTCGCCGCGGCGGCGCCGGTCCCGTCGACGATCCGGGCCCCGCGGATCAGCAGATCGTGCATGCCAGGCCTCCGTTCCTACAGGTGCGCACCAGTTTCGACCCTGCGACGGCGCGGGTGCTTGACAACTTCGTTTAGGCGGCCCTAACTAGCGCCCTCATAACCTCGCTGCCGATCGCCGTCGCCGGCCCGTTTGCGGTCCAGCTCGGGCGGCCGCGCGGCGACGACTGGGTGCACGCGGCCAGCCTGCTGGAGCCGGGCTCGCCGCTGCTGGAGGAGCGGCTGGTCGCGTTCGGCAAGCGGCTCGGCACCAGCCTCGGACCTCTTGGTGACCCGCCGGTGCGCTTGCACCCCTGCCCGTCGTGCCGCACCATAGCCGGGTGATGAGCACGAGCCGCAGCGCGCGATTTACGGGGGACCGGGGACCGGTCCTCCTCGCGCGCCCGCGTACCTGACGCACGGCACGCGCTCGCAGGAGCCGCCCCGGGTCACCGCCCTGGGGCGGCTCGTTGGTTTCCGAGCCCAATCCTGCGGCGCAGGGCCCGGTGCCCCGGTGGATCGGGAGGGGCCCGGTGCCGCGGTGGACCGGGCCAGCGGGACAGCACCACCAGGCAACCGAGGAGGACGAAGCAGATGGCAAGGCCGACGAACGCGACGGCTCGTGGCGAGCCGGCCGGGACGGGAGGCGCACCGGCGCCGGACCCGGTCGTGGCCGGCGGCGTGGCGATCGGCTCGGGCACCTTCACGCTGATCGCCCGCTCCGAGGTCGCGCTGGACGCCGAGCGCCTGCTGGAGGCCGCCCGGCTCGCGTGCGAGGCCCGCGCCGGTCTGCTGGACGTCGGCCGCGCCTGGGAGTTGTTGGACGCCGATGCGGTGGAGGCCTTCCAGCGCGCCAGCGGGCTCGGGGCGGTGTGCGCCGTCGGCGAGCCCGGCGACGTGGCCGCCGTGGCGCCGGTGGCCGCCCTGCTGCGGGTGTCGGTGACCGCGCTGGAGGGCAGCCTGCTGCCGCGCGCGCTCGGCACCGCCGGGCTGCCGGTGCTGCTGGAGCGCCCGACCGGCGCCGGCGTCCAGGCCTGGCTGCGCGCCGCCGAACGCATCGAGCAGGAGGGCAACCCCGACGTGGTGCTCTGCGATCCCGGCGACGACCTGGCCGCGGTGCCGGCGCTGCGCAGCGCCGCCGCGCGGCCGCTGGTGGTCGACGCCAGCCCGGGGCGCCGCGGCCACCGCGACGCCGCCGCCCTGGCGCGTGCGGCCGCGGCGGTGGGCGCCGACGGCGTGACCATCGGCGTCGACGGCGAGCTGGACGGCCTGTCGAGCCAGCTGGATGCGGTCGCGGCGGCGGTCGGTCGCCGCATGGCCGGCCGCCGCATCCGCTATGTCGGCGGCCAGGGCGCCGGCTGGCGGGCCGGCGACACGAGCGAGCGATGGCGTCGCCGATGAGCGCCGAGGGCCGCCGCGGCGCCCATGGCCCCTCGGACGCCCATGGCCCCTCGGACGCCCGGGACGCCCGGGCCCCCCAGGGCGTCGAGGAGCTGCGGGCGGCGGTCGACCAGGTGGACCGGGAGCTGCAGCGGCTGGTCGCGCGGCGCCGCGAGCTGTCCAACCGGATCCAGGCGCTGCGGCTGGGACGCGGCGGCGAGCGCTACGACGCGACCCGCGAGGAGCAGGTGGTCGCCTCCTACGTGGCGGCGCTGGGGCCCGAGGGCGCCGACCTCGCCGGCGCGGTGCTCCGCGTGTGCCGCGGCCAGGCCGGGCCCGGGCCGGACTCGGACTCGGGATAACCCCACCTCGACCCGACCCGCTGGCTGCATGTCGGCCGGCCGGCGTCGCTGGTACGGTCCGGACGAGTCTGGGCGGTCGGCCGCCCGGCCGTCGGATCGAGCGATTCGAGGGGTGCATGTTGGGATCGGAGGTCGTGCCGCGACGGCGCCCGCGGGCGCCGCGCACGGTGCTCGGGGTCGCCGGTGCGGTCCTGGCGGTGCTGGTGGCGGCGACCGGCGCGCGCCTGCTGGTGGGCGTGGCTACACTCGCCGACGAGCATGCCCACGCGAGCTACCCGCTGGAGGGCCGGCGGCTGGTGATCGAGGGCTCCGGCAGCGCCAGCACCCTGCGGATCAGCGCGGGCCAGCCCGGCAGGGTCGAGGTCGACCGGGTGGTCCACCACGACCTGCAGCGGCCGGAGCTGACCCAGCGCCTCGACGGCGACCGCCTGGTGCTCGGGGCACGCTGCCCGACCTTCATCGTGGTGCGCTGCGACGCCAGCTACGACCTGCGCGTCCCCGCGGCCATCGACATCCAGGTGCGCAATCCCAGCGGCGACATCAGGCTCACGGGTGTCCAGGGTAGCGTCGACCTGCGCACCGGCAGCGGCTCCATCACCCTCCAGGGCGGCAGCGGCACGGCGCGCCTGCGCACCGACGACGGCTCGATCCGCGCCGGCGGGCTGCGCGCCACCGACGTCGACGCCTCCAGCGACAGCGGCCGGATCGCCATCGAGCTCATCGTGGTCCCGCGCCAGGTGGTGGCCCGCTCCAGCGATGGCAACGTCCAGATCGTGGTGCCCGCCGGGCCGCGGGCCTACCACGTCGACGCCAGGTCCACCGACGGCAAGGTGACCACCGCGGTGCCCACCGACCCCGAGTCGCCGATGCGCATCACCGCCTCCAGCAGCAGCGGCGACGTGGTTCTGCGCCGCGCCGGCTGACCGTGCCGACCCGGTTCACCGGGCACCCCTTCGGGGTTCCCCGGACCCCTCCCGACTCACCGGGGCACCCCTTCGGGGTTCCCCGGACCCCTCCCGACTCACCGGGGCACCCCTTCGGGGTTCCCCGGACCCCTCCGGGCCGGGCGCGCCGAAGCGGTGCTACCCTTGCGGATCGACCTGCATGCGCGGGGGAGCCTGGGCGCCGAGCCCGGGCTGAGAGGCCGCAAGGCGACCCCATGAACCTGATCGGGTTAGGACCCGCGAAGGGAGGCGCTCTCCAAGTGCGCACAGCATCGACCGTCCCAGCCTGCCCCCCGAACTGAACGTTCCGCGCGCGATGAGCGGGCGGGAGGGCCGCCTGGCGCCCCGACCCACCGGGGCGCCTCCTTTGGGCTCCCCGGACCCCTCCGGGCGCGCCCCGGCCGGCGACGCCACCGGGGCGGCCGTCGAGCTGCGAGGCCTGCGGCAGGCGTTCGGGGAGCTGGTGACGCTGGACGGCGTGGACCTTCGGGTGCCGCCGCACGGGCGGCTGGCGGTGGTCGGTCCCAGCGGCGGCGGCAAGTCGACCCTGCTCGGCCTGGTCGCCGGCCTGCTGGAGCCGAGCGCGGGCAGCGTGCTGGTCGGCGGCGAGGGGGACTGGAGACAGCGACTGCGGCGCTGCGCCCTGATGCCGCAGAAGGACCTGCTGCTGCCGTGGCGCAGCGCGCTGGACAACGCCTGCCTGGCGCTGGAGAACCAGGGCCTGCCACGCGCGGAGGCCCGCCGGCGCGCGCGGCCGCTGTTCGAGCGCTTCGGCCTCGGCGAGTTCGAGCGCTCCCTGCCCGGCCAGCTCTCCGGCGGCATGCGCCAGCGGGTCGCCTTCCTGCGGACACTGCTGGCGGGCAAGCAGGTACTGCTGCTGGACGAGCCCTTCGGCGCGCTCGACTCGATCACCCGCGGACGCATGCAGGAATGGCTCGGCGAGGCGCTGGCCGCGCAGCCCTCCACGGTGATGCTGGTCACCCACGACGTGGAGGAGGCGCTGCTGCTCGGGGACGTGGTGGCGGTGCTCTCGGCGCGCCCCGGCCGGATCGTGCACCGGCTGGAAGTCGGCTTCGACCGCGGCGGCCCGCGCCGCGAGGTGGTCGCCACCCAGGCGTTCGTGGCCGCGCGCCAGGAGATCCTGGAGGCGCTGGAATGAGGCGCCGCGGCTCCGGGGGCACCGCGGGCGCTGGAATGAGGCGCCGCGGCTCCGAGGGGACCGCGGGCGCTCCCGCGCGGCGGGGCGATTGGCGGCGCTACCTGCCGGCGGCGGTGCTGGTGGCGGCCGGGATCGCGGCGTGGGAGGCCGCCATCCGCCTGTTGCGGGTGCCGGACTACCTGCTGCCCGCGCCCTCGGCGATCGTCGCCGACTTCGGTCCCGACGGGCGGCTGCTGCTCGACAACTCGCTGGTGACGCTGCGCGAGATGGCGCTCGGCCTGCTGCTCGCGGTAGCGGCCGGGCTGGCGCTGGCGGTGGTCCTGCACCTGTCCGGCACGCTGCGGCGCGCGCTGTACCCGATCCTGATCGGCTCGCAGACCATCCCGATCGTGGTGCTGGCGCCGATCCTGGTGATCCTGCTCGGCTTCGACCTCGCGCCCAAGGTGGCCATCGTCGCGCTGATCTGCTTCTTCCCGATCGTCGTCAACACCGTCGACGGCCTGCGCTCGGTCGACGAGGACCTGGTGCGGATGATGCGCACGCTGGACGGATCGCGCTGGGCGATCCTCAAGCGGGTGGAGCTGCCATCGGCGCTGCCGCAGTCGTTGTCCGGCATGCGCGTGGCCGCGACCTACGCGGCCATCGGCGCCGTCTTCGGCGAGTGGGCCGGCTCCAGCGCCGGCCTCGGCTACCTGATGCTCCAGGCGACCCCCAACCTCGACACTCCGCGGATCTTCGCTGCGATCGTGATCCTCACGGCGCTGTCGCTGGGGCTGTTCCTGCTGATCCGCGCGCTCGAGCGCCTGCTCGTGCCGTGGGCGCGGCCCGCGCCCCGGGCGGCATCCGTCCAGCGACCCTAGGGAGGCTCGACCGACACATGGCCACACACGCACGACGAACCCGACCGCTGCTGCCGATCCTGGCCGCCCTAGCACTGCTGGCCGCCGGCTGCGGGACCGCCGGCGGCTCCGGCTCCCCGGGCTCCGGCGGCACGGGCCAGGGCCGGCCGGCCCGCGTCGACCTGTCGCTGGACTGGACGCCCAACCCCGACCACGTCGGCCTCTACTACGCCCAGCAGCACGGCTTCTTCCAGCGGGCCAAGCTCCAGGTGACCATGCGGGCGCCGTCCGACCCGAGCGCTCCGATCAAGCTGGTCGGGCTGAACCAGGTCGACCTGGCGATCAGCTACCAGCCCGACCTCTTCCTTGCCAGCCCGAAGCGGCTGCCGGTCAAGGCGGTGGCCGCACTGGTGCCGGTGCCGCTGAACTCGCTGATCGCGCTCCGCGACTCCGGGATCACCAGCCCGAGCGCCCTGCGCGGTCGCAAGGTCGGCATCACCGGCATCCCCACCGACGACGCCACCCTGGCCACGCTGCTCCGTACCGGCGGGCTGACGCGCGGCGACGTGCGCACCGTCAGCGTCGGCTTCAACCTGGTCACCTCGCTGCTGTCGCGCAAGGTCGACGCGATCCTGGGGGGTTACCGCAACGTCGAGGGCATCCAGATCGAGCAGGAGACCGGCACCCGGCCGGTGGTGCTGCCGGTCGACCGCCTCGGGGTGCCCAGTTACGACGAGCTGGTGGTGGTCGCCAACTCGAAACGGCTCGACGGCGACCCTGCCTACGCCGCCACGGTCCGGCGCTTCCTCGACGCCCTGCGACAGGGCACCCAGGCGGCGATGGCCGACCGCGACGGCGCCGTCGCCACGATGCAGCAGGCCACCAGCTACAAGGCGCCGTTCCTGCGCGCCAGCGTGCCCGCCACCCTGGACCTGCTGCGTCCGCCCGACGGGACCCCCATCGGTTGCATGGAGCCGGCCGCCTGGGACTCCTACGGCGACTGGATGCACCGCACCGGCCTGCTTCCCAGGAGCGTCGACGGCGCCTCGCTGATGACCACCGCCTACCTCCCCGGGTCCTGCTGAGCGACGCCGCCGCGGGCGGGGCGCTCAGGCCAGGCGGGCGCGGGCGGGGCGCTCAGGCCAGGCGGGCGCGGGCGGGGCGCTCAGGCCAGGCGGGCGCGGGCGGCGGGCCACTCGTCGGCGAGCATGGCGTAGACCAGCTCGTCGGTCCACTCGCCCTTGACGATCTCGTTCTGGCGGAAGTGGGCCTCGCGGCGCATGCCGAGGCGCTCCATGACCTTGGCGGAGGCGGTGTTGCGGGCGTCGCAGCGGCCGACCACCCGGTGCAAGCCGAGGCCCTCGAAGCCCAGGCGCAGCATGACCGCGCCAGCCTCGCCGGCGAAGCCCTTGCCGTGGTAGTCGGGGTGCAGCACGAAGCCGATCTCGCCCTGGCGGTGCTTGGCGCTGACCCAGCGCAGGCTCACGTCGCCGACCAGCGCCCCTGACTCCGGCAGCGTCATCGCCAGGTTCAGCGCGTCGCCTTGGTCCTCCAGGGTCGTGGTCCGCGCACGCTTGGCGAGCACCTCGCGCACCTCGGCCAGCGACCGCGGCCCCCACATCAGGTAGCGGGTCACGTCCGGCCGCGACTGGATGGCGTACAGGCCGGCCAGGTCGTCCATGGCGAAGGGCCGCAGCAGCAACCGCCTGGTCAGGATCGGATAGGTGGGCCGCAGCATCCGCCGATCCTAGCGCAGCCCCGCCAGCGCGGGCCGGGCGCCGGGGCGCGCGGGGTCAGTAGCGGCGGCCGCGGACGCGGTGGATGTCGAACCGGGCGGTGCTGGCGACCGCCATGACGGTCATCACGCCGGCCTGCACGGGGTCGGTGACCACCAGGTCGGCGTGGTCGGGGACCGAACCGGCCATGTTCAGCGACACGACCATGATCCCGTGCGCCCGCACCTCGTCGACGGCGTCGGTCACCTCGCCGCCCATCAGCGACCCTGCCAGCACCAGGGCCACCGCCCGGGGCAGCCGGCCCACGGCGCGCACGGCGTTGGCCAGGTTCTCCTCGCCGACGATCGGGATGGTGTCGACGCTGATCTTCTCGCCACGGATGTTGTGGCGGTCGGCTTCGCCAATGGCGCCGAGCGCGACCTGGCCGACCTGGGCGCCCGCGCCCACCACGATGATCCGCTTGCCGTAGACCTGGAACATGCTCGGCAGCCGGCGGATGGAGGTGACCGCGTCGATGGCCAGCAACGCCCGCTCAAGGCCCTCGGGATCGTCGACGGCGTCCAGCTCCCAGTAGACCGCGCTGCGGGCGCCCCGCTCGACGATCTCGACCGAGACGATGTCGCCGTCGTAGCGCTGGATCGCGGCGGTCATGTCATGCAGCAGCCCGCGGCGGTCCGCGCCCTCGACGAGCACGGCGAGCTGCGGCCGGCGCCGGAGCGGCGCCTCCGGCGACTCCCCTCCGACCGTGGCCACGGGCGAGAGGCTACCAGCCTCCATCGCCAGCGGCCGGGCCACGCGCGCGGGCGGGCAGGCCGCCTGTGGCCGGGCCACGCGCGCGGGCGGGCGGCCGATCGCGGGGCCGGCTGGCCACAGGCGCGCTCGCCGCCATTGCGCCGCTCCGGGCGTGTAGGCTGCCAGCTATGCCGCTTCCCAAGGGCCTCGCCCGCTTCAACCGGTGGGTCACCAACCCGGTCACCCGGACCTTCGCCGGCCGCCTGCCCGGCTTCGCCATCGTGATCCACCGCGGACGGACCAGCGGCCGCCGCTACCGCACCCCGGTGAACGCCTTCGCCCGCCCGGACGGCGGCTACGCGCTCGCCCTCACCTACGGGCCGGACTCCCAATGGGTCCGCAACGTCGTGGCGCAGGGTGGCTGCACGCTGGAGACCACCGGGCGGCGGGTCGAGATGACCAACCCTCGGGTCGTGCACGACCCCTCCCGCCGGCCGGTGCCCCCACCGATCAGGGCCATCCTGGCGCTGATGGGGGTCGAGTACTTCCTGGAGCTGGACCGGACGCCCGGCTGAGGCCCTCGCCCGCCAGGCTGAGGCCGCCGCCCGCCGGCCCGCCTCACCGACAGCCGGGCCGCCGCCACGTGGCCGCGGGCGGGGTCGGCGCCGCCCGGGTGCGGAATATCCGCGGGCGCCAGGACGCTGCTATCCCGGGTGCCGGACGCGGCGCCCGACTTCGTATGCCCGCCTGGAATGGACGCGAACCACGATCGTGAAGACCCCGCTCGCAGAACTGAACGCCCGCCTGCCCGAGCTGACCCTGACCGACCAGCAGCGGTTGCGGCGTCGGCTGGACCGCGCCCGCAAGCTGCGCGGCGCCGAGGCCCGCCAGGCCGCGATGGCCGAGGTCGCCGCCGAGGTCGAGACCGCCGAGCGGCGGGTCGCTCGGCGGCGCTCCGCCGTACCCCGGGTCAGCTATCCGGCGGCGCTGCCGATCAGCCAGAAGCGGGACGAGATCCTGGACGCGGTCCGCGGTCACCAGGTCGTGATCGTGGCCGGCGAGACCGGCTCCGGGAAGACCACCCAGCTCCCCAAGATGTGCCTGGAGCTGGGGCGCGGCGTGCGTGGCGCGATCGGGCACACGCAGCCGCGCCGGCTGGCGGCGCGGACGGTCGCCGAGCGCGTGGCCGAGGAGCTGGAGACCCCGCTGGGCGGCGCGGTCGGCTACAAGGTCCGCTTCAGCGACCACGCCAGCGACGACACCCTGGTCAAGGTGATGACCGACGGCATCCTGCTCGCCGAGCTGCTCGACGACCGTATGCTGCGCCGCTACGACACCCTGATCATCGACGAGGCCCACGAGCGCAGCCTCAACATCGACTTCATCCTCGGCTATCTCGCGCAGCTCCTGCCGCGCCGGCCGGACCTCAAGGTCATCATCACGTCGGCGACCATCGACCCGGAGCGGTTCTCGCGGCACTTCGGCGACGCGCCGGTGATCGAGGTCTCCGGCCGGACCTACCCGGTCGAGGTCCGCTACCGGCCGATCGCCGACGATGCCGACCACGACCAGGTCCAGGCGATCGGCGACGCGGTGGACGAGCTGCGCGCCGAGGGGCGCGGCGACATCCTGGTCTTCCTGAGCGGCGAGCGCGAGATCCGCGACACTGCCGACGCGCTGCGCCGGCTCGACTCCAGGGACACCGAGGTCCTACCGCTGTACGCACGGCTGTCGGCGGCCGAGCAGCACCGGGTGTTCCAGCCGCACACGGGCCGCCGGATCGTGCTGGCGACCAACGTCGCCGAGACCTCGCTGACGGTCCCGGGCATCCGCTACGTGATCGACCCGGGGACGGCGCGCATCTCCCGCTACAGCCACCGCACCAAGGTGCAGCGGCTGCCGATCGAGCCGGTCTCGCGGGCTTCCGCCGACCAGCGCAAGGGCCGCTGCGGGCGCACCGCCGACGGCATCTGCATCCGGCTCTACTCGGAGGAGGACTTCCAGTCGCGGCCGGAATTCACCGATCCGGAGATCCTGCGGACCAACCTCGCCTCGGTGATCCTGCAGATGGCCACGCTGGGGCTCGGCGACGTGGGCAGCTTCCCGTTCATCGATCCGCCCGACCACCGCAACGTGCGCGACGGCGTGCACCTGCTCGAGGAGCTGGGCGCCTTCGACCCGACCGCCAAGGACGACCGCGGGCGCCTGACGCCGCTGGGTCGCAAGCTGGCGCAGCTGCCGGTCGACCCTCGCCTGGCGCGCATGGTGCTGGAGGCCGAGCGCTACGGCTGCGTCCGCGAGGTGATGGTGATCGCGGCCGCCCTGTCCATCCAGGACCCGCGCGAGCGGCCCACCGACGCCCAGCAGGCGGCCGCCGAGAAGCACAGTCGATTTGTCGACAAGGATTCTGATTTCCTCAGCTATCTGAACCTTTGGAGATACCTGCGCACGGCGCAGGAGGAGCTGTCCTCCAACCAGTTCCGCAAGCTGTGCAGGGCCGAGTATCTGAACTACCTGCGCGTGCGGGAGTGGCAGGACGTCTACAGCCAGCTCCGGCAGGTCGCCAGGACCTTCGGGATCCGCTCGAGCAGCGCGCCGGAGGACCCCGACAACATCCACCGCTCGCTGCTGGCGGGGCTACTGTCGCACATCGGCCTGAAAGACCCCGAACGCCAGGAGTACCTGGGGGCGCGCAGCGCGCGGTTCGCGATCTCGCCCGGCTCGGCCCTGTTCAAGAAGCCGCCGCGCTGGGTGATGGCCGCCGAGCTGGTGGAGACCTCGCGCCTGTGGGGGCGGGTGGCCGCCCGCATCGAGCCGGAGTGGGCCGAGTCGCTGGCCCAGCACCTGGTGAAGCGCACCTACAGCGAGCCGCACTGGGAGCAGTCCGCCGGCGCGGTGGTGGCGCTGGAGAAGGTCACGCTGTACGGGGTGCCGATCGTCGCCTCGCGGCGGGTCAACTACGGCGGCATCGACCCGGAGGTCTCCCGGGAGCTGTTCATCCGCCACGCGCTGGTGGAGGGCGAATGGGAGACCCACCACCGGTTCTTCGAGGCCAACCGCAGGCTCCTCGAAGAAGTCTCCGACCTCGAGGCGCGGGCGCGCCGGCGCGACATCCTGGTGGACGACGAGGCGCTGTTCGACTTCTACGACCAGCGGGTCCCCGCCGAGGTCGTCTCCGCCCGCCACTTCGACGCCTGGTGGAAGCGGGCCCGCGCCAGCCAGCCCGACCTGCTCGGCTTCGAGAAGTCGATGCTGATCAAGCAGGGCGCCGGCGGCGTCAGCGAGCGCGACTACCCGGACGTCTGGCGGCAGGGCCGGCTGGAGCTGCTGCTCACCTACCAGTTCGAGCCGGGCGCGGACGCCGACGGCGTGACCGTCCACGTCCCGCTGGCCGTGCTCAACCAGGTGGCCGCCGGCGGCTTCGACTGGCAGGTCCCCGGCCTGCGCCAGGAGCTGGCGACGGAGCTGATCAGGTCGCTGCCCAAGCCGATTCGCCGCAACTTCGCGCCAGCCCCCGACCACGCCAGGACGGTCCTGCATCGCGTGACGCCGTTCGAGGTGCCGCTGGTGGAGGCGCTCGGGCTGGAGCTGCGGCGCATGACCGGAGTGGAGGTGCCGGCGGACGCCTGGCACCTGGACCAGGTGCCGGACCATCTCAAGGTCACCTTCAGAGTCAGCGACGGCCAGCGGGTGCTGGCCGAGGACAAGGACCTGGAGCGCCTCAAGCTGCGGTTGAAGAGCAGGGTTCGTGCCGCCATCTCGGCCGTGGCCGGCGGCGTCGAGCGGGACGGGCTGCGCTCCTGGACCATCGGCACGCTGCCGCGGACCGTCGAGGTCGAGCGCGGCGGACGGGTCGTGCAGGGTTACCCGGCCCTGGTCGACGAGGGCGACAGCGTCGCCGTCCGGGTCCTGGAGACCGAGGACGCCGGGCAGCATGCCATGTGGCAGGGCACGCGCCGGCTGCTGCTGCTCGGCTCGCCGTCGCCGACCAGGTTCGTGCTCGGGCGGCTCGGCAACCGGGCCAAGCTGACGCTGCGCGACTACCCGCACGGGAGCGCCGTGGACCTGTTCGACGACTGCATCGCCTGCGCGGCCGACGCGCTGATGGCCGACGGCGGCGGGCCGGCGTGGGACGCCGAGGGCTTCGCCAAGCTCCACGACAAGGTGCGGGGCGAGCTGGCCGACACCGTGCTCGACGTGGTCACCAGGGTCGAGCGCATCCTGGCCACGGTGCACACCATCGAGCTGCGGCTCCAGGAGGCCGCCAACCCCACGCTCGCGCCGGCGCTGGACGACGTCAGGGCGCAGCTCGACGGGCTGGTGTACCGCGGCTTCGCGACCGCCACCGGGTCACGCCGGCTGGCGGACGTGCTGCGCTACGTGCGCGGTATCGAGCACCGCCTGGACAAGCTGGCTTCGCACCCCGCAAGGGACGCCGAGCTGATGGCCGCCATCGAGGACGTCCAGGACGCCTACCGGCGGCGGCTCGACCGGATCCCTCCGGGCCGGCGGCCCGGCGAGGCGCTGCGCGAGATTCGCTGGATGATCGAGGAGCTGCGCATCAGCTACTTCGCCCAGCCGCTCGGCACCCCCTACCCCATCTCCCCCAAACGCCTCCGCCGCGCCCTCGACCAGGCCTGACGAAGGTCGCGCGTCCGCGTCCGACCGCCAGGCGCCCGCCGCAAGCCTGGGCCGGCATGCGATGATGTCGACCACGATGCTGGATCTCACCCCCGACGAAGTCCTCGCCACGACCCGCAGCGTCCGCAAGCGCCTGGACCTCCAGCGGCCGGTGAAGCGCGAGGTGCTCGAGGAATGCCTGCGCCTGGCCCAGCAGGCGCCGACCGCCAGCTATGCGCAGAACTGGCACTTCGTGGTGGTCACCGACGCCGCCGAGCGGGCGGCGCTCGGCGAGCTGTGGCGCAGCGTCGCCGGCCCGTACCTGCAGCGCCGCTCCGCCGCGGCGGCCGCCGACGAGCACGTCGTCCGCATCGGCGACGCCGTGCGGCATCTCGCCGAGCACATCCACGAGGTCCCCGTCCACGTCATCCCCTGCGTCGAGGGCAGGACCGACGGCGCGCCCGCCGCCGTGCAGGCCTCCCGCTGGGCGTCGATCACGCCCGCGACCTGGAGCTTCATGCTCGCCGCCCGCGCTCGCGGACTCGGCACCGTGTGGACGACGTTCCACCTCCGGCATGAACGCGAGGCCGCCGAGATCCTCGGCATCCCCTACGACAAGGTGATGCAGGCGGCGCTCATCCCGGTCGCCTACACCCTCGGCACCGAGTTCAAGCCCGCCGCCCGCAAGCCGCTGGACACGATGGTGCACTGGGACCGCTGGTAGCGCCTGGCGTGTGCGAGCGGCTCCCTGGGTGATACTGGCCGGGTGGGGGCATCGAGCTGGGACCTGATCGTGGCCGGCGCCGGGCCGGCCGGCGCGGCGGCGGCCCTGGAGGCCAGGCGGCTGGCGCCCGAGGCGCGGGTGCTGCTGCTGGACCGGGAGCGCTTCCCGCGCGACAAGGCCTGCGGCGACGGCATCGGCCCGCACGCGGCCGGCGAGCTGGCGGAGCTCGGAGCCGGCTCGGTCCTGGACGGCTACCCTCCCATCAGGCGGCTGCGGCTGCGCGCGCCCGGCGGGATCGAGGCCGCCGGCGCCAGCGCCATGCCGAGCTGGGTGGTGCCCCGCAAGGTCCTGGACGCTCGCCTGGTCGAGGCGGCCGTCGGCGCCGGGGTGGTGCTGCGTCAAGAGCGGGTGCGCAGGCTGGAGCAGCGGGACGGCCTGGTGATCGTCAACGGCGAGCTGGCGGCACCAGCGGCGATCGGGGCCGATGGCGCCAACTCGACGGTACGGCGGCTGCTCGGTGCGCCATCCAGCCCTGAGCACCGCACCGCGATCGCGCTGCGGGGCTACGCCCCCGCCCCGCCGGAGCCGCCAGAGCAGCTCATCGGCTGGGTGGCGGAGGGCTGGCCCGCCTACGTGTGGTCGTTCCCGACCGGGACCGGGCTGGTCAACGTCGGCTACGGGCTGCTGCGCAGCCGCCTGCACGGCGGCGGCAGGGCCGAGCTGGAGCGGCGCCTGCGCACGCTGCTGCCCGGCCTGGACCCCGATCCCGCCAGCCTCCGCGCGCACCACCTGCCGTTCTCGCCGAGCCGGCCGCTGGCGGGCAGGGGCCGCGTGCTGCTGTGCGGCGACGCGGCCTGCATGGTGAACCCGCTGTCCGGCGAGGGGATCTACTACGCGCTCGCCTCCGGCCGGCTGGCCGCCCGCGCGAGCCTGCTCGCGCCGGGGCGGCCCGGCGCCGCGTACAGGGCGCTGCTCACTGCGGCGCTGGGCCGCCACTTCCGCCACGCCGCCGTGCTCGGGCGCGCGATCCGCTGGCAGCCCCTGGCCTGCGCCGCCCTGGCCGCCGCCGACAGCTCCCCCGCGCGCTTCCAGCGACTCGTCGAGCTCGGCCTCGGCCAGGCACGGATCACACCGGCGCTGCTGGCCAGCGTGCTGGCCGGCTGGCGGGCACAGCGGCGTTAGGGCCCGGGCCGAACGGCGCCGGTAACCGGCAGCCGCCCGCAACCGGCCAAGGGGAGAGCTCGCCTCCCCCCGCCGCCCTGTAGAGGGGCAGCCACGCCACGCCGAAGGAGGGGGGAG